>Ga0210407_10000349_pt1 | contig 54375 bp, 41 predicted proteins | sample IncBWC27MmetaG_FD_150860 | JGI IMG/M metagenome (GOLD analysis project Ga0210407, IMG submission 150860) | Forest soil microbial communities from Barre Woods Harvard Forest LTER site, Petersham, Massachusetts, United States - Inc-BW-C-27-M | ecosystem: Environmental > Terrestrial > Soil >...
GCAGGGGCACGTCCAGTTGCCGCCCCAATTCCAGCGCCAGCAGCATGTCTTTCTGCATCATGTTCACGTTGAACCACGCCTCCGCCGGCTGCTTCAGCACAAACGGCCCGCGATACTGCACCATCGGCGACGCAATCACGCTGTGCGTCAGAACTTCCACCGCCACCTCGCGCGCAATCCCGCCCTTCTCCGCCAGCAGTACGCCTTCGCAGAACGCCAGCATCTGCACCGCCAGGCTCAAATTCGTACCAATCTTCATCACCAGCGCCAGGCCGTTGTCGCCCACGTGCGTAACCTTCGGCCCGATGTCCAGCAGCAGCGGCTTCACTTTCTCGAAAGTTTCCTTGCGTCCGCCCACCATCACGGAGAGCTTCCCTTCCTGCAGCGTGATTACGCTTCCGGAGACGGGCGCATCCACCATGTCGCCGCCCTTTTCCCGGATTTTCCCCGCGATCTCGCGGCTGTATGCCGGGCTCACCGTGCTGATGTCCACGAACAACTTCCCGGCCGTCGCCGCGGCAATCATTCCATCCGGCCCGTTCATCACCGCGCCCAGCGCCGCCGAATTCGTCACCATCGAAAAAACCACATCTGATTCCGCCGCCACCGCCCGCGGCGAATCCGCCCACTTCATCCCCTCCTTGATCAGCCACTCCGCTTTCGAACGCGTCCGGTTCCACCCCGTAACGCTGTGCCCTTTGCTGAGCAGCCGGTTCACCATCTCGCTGCCCATCACTCCCAGGCCCACGAACCCTAATTTAGCCAAGACCTCACCTCTCCTGAATCGCTCTCGCCGTCAAATCTTTTTGAATTATTCGCTCGGTGCGTTCCGCGAATCCTCGCGCACCTGCTTCAAATGCGCTTTCATCGCCTCCCGCGCTCCCGCGGAGTCTCGGTGCTCCATGGCTTCCAGAATTTTCTTGTGGTGATATTGCCCGCGATCCGGCCCGCCCTTCACCTGGAAAATCCCCATGCGCTGCTCGCGCAACAGTCCCACAATCGAATCAATCAACGACAGGATGATCGGATTCCCCGCCGCTTCCGCCAGCGCCAGGTGAAAATCCAGGTCCGCTTCGATGTACGCGTCCGGATCCGTCTTCGACGCGTCCATCACTTCCACCTGTTCCTTCATCGCTGCCAGAACTTCTTTGTCGGCCCTCGTAGTCGCCAGCGCCGCAATCTCCGGCTCCAGAATTTCCCGCACCTCCGCCAGAGACGCGAATCCCTCATTTCCGGACCGCATCATCCGGTGCAGCGACTGCTTCATCGTGTTCGAACTTCCGTCCGTTATAAACGTTCCACGTCCCGGATACGCTTCCACCAGTCCCTTTTCGCGCAGCGTCTTCACCGCTTCGCGCACCGCCGTCCGGCTCACTCCAAACTGCTCCGCCAGTTCGCGCTCGGGAGGCAGTTGGTCCCCCGGTTTCAGCGCGCCCTTGTGGATCGATTCTTCAACTTGCTGGACGATTTGTTCGTAAAGGCGAGAGGCCCGAATGATTTTGTACATCTCAACCTCCGAAGCCGCACACAGTCAGTCGACGCATTGATCTGAACCCCGCGCGGTAGGGGACATCATGGGCGGCGAACCAGGCAGATCGAGATATGGTCGAGTTGTCGGACCAAGCTACCATTCCCATCTCTCCTCCGCAACCCTTTCTTACCCCTAACCTGGCCTCCAACTTAGCCCTGCTCCACCCAGACCGTCTTGATGTTCGTGAACTCCCGGATCCCCCACGCCCCCAACTCCCGTCCGTGGCCTGACCACTTGACCCCTCCGAACGGTATTCGCGGGTCCGATGCCACCATTTTGTTGATGAACACCATCCCCGCATCCAGCTCATCGATGAATTTCCGCTGCTCGACGGCATCGTTTGTCCACGCGCTGGCGCCCAGCCCAAACCGGCTGTCGTTCGCGATTCGAATCGCGTCGTCGATGTTCTTCGCCCGAAAAACGCTCGCCACCGGCCCGAACATCTCTTCCTTGTAAGCCGGTGAATCCTTCGGAATGTTCACCAGCACCGTCGGCGCATAATAATTCCCCGGCCGGTCCAGCGGTTTTCCGCCCGTCAGAATCTTTGCCCCTGCTTCCACGGATTTCCGCACGTCGCGAACCAGGTCTTCCACTCCTTGCGGCGTCGAGAGCGGCCCCACTTCCGTGCTCGCGTCGAACGGGTCGCCCACTTTCAGCGCCGCCATCTTCTGCGCAAACAGGCTCTCGAATTTTTCCGCGATGCTCTCCGCCACAATGAACCGCTTCGCCGCGATGCATGACTGCCCGTTGTTGAAGATCCGCGCCTTCACCGCCGTGCTCGTCGCCGTCTCCAGGTTCGCGCTGGGCATCACTATAAATGGATCGCTTCCCCCCAGCTCCAGCACCACTTTCTTGATTCTCTTCGCCGCGCCGATACCCACCTCAATACCCGCTTGTTCACTGCCTGTAAGCGTTGCCGCCATCACCCGCGGATCGCCCAGAATCTTGTCCACTTCCTTCGAACCGATCAGCAAAGTCTGAAACGCACCGTCCGGAAAGCCCGACCGGCGAAATATATCTTCGATCAGCAGCGCGCTCTGCGGCACGATCGACGCGTGCTTCAGCAGCCCCACGTTCCCCGCCATCAAAGCCGGCGCCGCAAAGCGCAACACTTGCCAGAACGGAAAATTCCACGGCATCACCGCCAACACCGGCCCCAGCGGCTGATACCGGATGTAACTCTGCTTCGCCCCCGTCTCTACCACTTCGTCCGCCAGAAACTTCTCCGCATGTTCCGCGTAATACCGGCACACCCAGGCGCATTTCGCCGCTTCATCCACCGCCGAGCGCAGTGTCTTCCCCATCTCCATCGTCATTACCTTGGCGAACGCTTCCTTCTCGTTCTCCAAAATGCTCGCGGCCTTCTGCATCCACTCCGCACGCTGCGCAAAAGAGGTATGGCGATAAGTGCCGAAGGTTTCTATGGCTTTCTGGAGTTTTGCTTCAATGGCCGCGGCGCTCAGCGGGTCAAATGACTTGATCACTTGCCCTGTTGCCGGGTTGATTGTGGCGATCGCCATGGTTGGCCTCCCCAACCCTACCTGGCCCAGATGTTTGGGCCGTTCGGAAGGATTCGTCACAGAGAATCCTAATTGGTCCTACCAACATACCAAATCACCCCCCTCCCTGTACAGTCCATCCATCGATATTCATGATTCATTGAATTTAATCGTTGACACTCTCCTTCTCAAAGTGGTACAGGGGTCCTACCTCTTTACGGTGGACTTGGCCTACTTGCCCTCTCGGCTCCCGGGACAACCTCCCAAGCCTCGGCAACCCGCCCAGTTCCCGAATTGCCTGCTGCCGGAGCCAGGTGCCCGCCAGGCCCAATCCAAGGAGCCACGAATGAAGCGAAAGAAAGCCGCCCGTCCGCCGCAAGCGCAATCCGGCGCCAAACCAGATTCCCGGGAAAGCCTCTTTGCCCCCTCGCGCCGCAGTTTTCTTCGCACGGCAGCCGGTGCGGGATTGGCCCTGGCAACAACTCCCCTCTCAGCTCTCGCCGATCACCACGGCCATCCCAGCCCCAACAGCATCTCCTACCTCGACCGCCGCATGTACATCCGCAACATGGAGGTCCTCGCCCACATCGGCCCCGGCGAATCACGTCACGGCAAAATGCAGATGATGTCCGCTGGCGACCGCCGCTACATTTTCCAGCAGGGCGACGTACTCGACGTCAGCAATGTCCGCAAGCCCGCCATGTTCAACAAAGGCGGCTTCGAAGGCGGCCAGGTTCAGGTCGCCTACAACAAGAGCCTCAAAAAGTGGATCCTCATGACCGGCTCCCAAACTCCCATCACGGATTCCACTCCCGAAGCTCCAATGGGCAAGTACGACGACCCGCATCTCGACGACAAGCGCAAAAACTTCAAAGGCCTGCGCGGCGTCCGCTTCTACGACGCCACCGACCCTTCCAAAATCGTGAAGCTTTCCGAATTCAGCACCGGCGCCACCGGCCAGGGCACCCATCGCAACTACTACGACGGCGGCAAGTATGCCTATCTCGACACCGCCCCCGACGAATCCTACATCCACCAACCCTCCTACTTTCGCCAGTTGGTCAACGGCAACATGATCGTCGACGCCTCCGACCCCGCCAGCGCCAAGGAAGTCTCCATGTGGTGGGTTCCCGGCTCTCGCAAAGGCGAAGAAGCCGAATACAACAAGTGGATCTGGTCAAAACTCGTTCCGCCAAAAGTAGTCGCCGACCAGACTCCCTTCGCCGGCCTCCACGGCCCCGTCTACGTCCCCAAGAAACTCGAAGACGGCGGCAATCGCGGCTACGGCGCTTTCGGCTGCAACGGCTTCATCATTCTCGATCTCTCCGATCCCCAGCATCAAAAAGAAATCGGCCGCTTCGAACCCCCAGCCCAATATTCCGGCATGGGCATCGCCTTCCACACCATCTACTGCGGCATCCTGGATCGCGGCTTCGTCATCACCAACGGCGAAACCACCAACTCCGACTGCAACCAGATCTATCTCCCGAACTGGGTCATCGACATTCGCGACGAAGCCCATCCCGTCCCCGTCGCGCAACTTCCACGCCCCATTCCTCCTCCCGAAGCCCCCTACCGCGATTTCTGTTTCAAGCGCGGCCGCTTCGGCGCGCACAATCCCCCGCACCTCAAAGCTCCCGGCAAACCCCGCCAGGAGTTCATCGCCTACTCCTATTTCATCGCCGGCCTCCGCTGCTACGACATCGGCGACCTCTACAAGCCCGAAGAAGTCGCCTACTTCGTTCCACCCCAGGGCGGCGACCTCAAGAAATTCGGCAGCTACGACCGCACCGTCGACAACGTCTTCATCGAATGGGACCGCAACATTATCTGGGCCGCCACCGACACCGGCCTCTACGCCCTCAGCTGTCCCAATCTCGGCAAACCGATCCTCGACCCCATGCCCGTAACAGAATGGTCGCTAGACAAACTAAACGAAGGCGCGCCCTGATCCCAATTTGTAGGGGCGGGGCTCGCCCCGCCCGCTGTGGCGGCAACACCCACGTTCTGTTTGTACGCAAGTGTCAACTGACCCAGATGACTTTAGGAGACAAGCAATGAAGCTCTTTCGTCCCGCGAAATTGGGAATTTATCTCTGCGCTCTTCTTTTTTCCGTCGCCGCCCACGCGCAAACCCCAGCCCCACAACAAATCCATGTCCTAACCCTACTGGGCCGCCCAATCCAGTTCGTAATCGCCGACAAACAAGGCCTCTTCACCAAATACGGCCTCGAAGTCGTCAACGACAACAAGAAAAACTCCGACGAACTCCGCGCCGATCTTGCCGCCGGAAAAGGCGACGTCGCCTATCTCGCCGTCGACAACGCCGTCGCCATGGTCGAACTCGCTCACCAGGACGTCGTCATCGTCATGGGTGGCGAAGGCTCCCAAAACGAACTCATCGCCCAAAAGGACATCAAATCCATCGCCGACCTCCGCGGCAAAACCCTGATCGTCGACGCCCCCAACACCGCCTACGCCCTGCAAATGAAAAAAATCCTCGCGCTAAGCGGCCTCACCGCCGGCAAGGACTACGAAATCAAACCCTTCGGCGCCACCCCACAACGCCTCGTCGCCATGCGCGAACAAAAAGATTTCGCCGGCTCCATGCTTGGCCCGCCCGTCTCGCTGGTAGCCAAAAAAGAAGGCTTCGTAAGCCTCGGCTCGGTGCAACAGCTCATCGGCCCCTACCAAGCCGCGGGCGTCTTCACCCAGCGCGCCTGGGCGAAAGACCATCGCGATCAGCTAGTCGCGTTTCTCTCCGCCTGCATCGAAGCCCAGCGTTGGCTCCTCAATCCCGCCAACAAGCCACAAGTCATCGATCTCCTCGCCGCCCAATATCATCTCGCCCCGGAAATCGCCGCCGAAGACTTCGACATCAGCATCACCCACCCCGGTGGCTTCGCCAAAGACGCGCAATTCGACCTCCGCGGCTTCGAAAACGTTTTGAAATTGCGCGCCGAAGTCGAAGGCCAGTGGGGCGGCCACCCGCCTTCCCCCGATAAATATTACGACCCGTCCTACTACCAGGCAGCCCTAGCGAAAGCGAAGTAACCACACGAGGAGATCTCCGTTGAAAAAAACAATACTTTATTTTCTTGCAGGTCTGACCTTAATTGCGATGTCATCCATCATCAACGCCCAGCAGCAACCGCAAAAAGAGCGCACCCTCGACGAAATCAAATCCGAAGCCATCAAGCGCGCCGAAAACGGCATGTACCCGCTCATCGGCCTCGATCCCGCCGACGTCCGCGAAGCCTTCTCGCACATCAACACCACCGACAACGATGAATGGGCCACCGCCTTCAGCACCGTAGCCGACCGCTATATGTCGGAAGGGAACTCCCTCCTCGCCGCCAATCCCGCGCAAGCCGACAAGAATTTCGTTCGCGCCTGGCGCCTCTACTCCTTCGCGCGCTGGCCCGTTCCCGCCTCTGCCGGCAAAAAACGCGCCTACGCCAAAGCCCTCGAAGCCTTCCTCGCCCACGCGAAAATGATGGACCCGCCTCTCGAAGTCGTCCACATCCCCTTCGAAGGCTCCGAAATCGTCGGCTACCTCCGCCTTCCCAAAAACGCCAAAGGCCCCGTGCCGATGGTCATCGCCATCAGCGGTCTCGACAGCCGCAAGGAAGACCTCACCGAAAATTTCGGCGTAGTTCTTGGCTCCGGCATCGGCTACATCGGCGTCGATTCCCCCGGCACAGGCCAGGCTCCCATCAAAGCCAGCGAAACCGCCGACCGCATGTTCTCCAAAGTAATCGACTATCTGCAAACGCGTCCCGAGGTCGATAAAACCCGCATCGGCATCGACGGCCAAAGCTTCGGCGCCTACTGGGCCACCAAACTCGCCATCGTAGAACGCGCTCGCCTCAAAGCGGTCGTTGCGCAGTCGCCGCCGGTAGACGCCACCTTCGAAAAAAACTTTGTCCTGCAAAAAACTCTCGGCAACCGCGAATATCTCTTCGGCCTCGGCCCCGCCCTCATGTCCATCTTCGAAGGCGCAAACAAAGTCGAAGACCTCGGCGAAATCCTGCCGAAACTCTCACTGGTCAATCAACACTTATTGGGGAAGCCGACAACCTCGATGCTCATCATCGCCGGCGCGCAAGACACGCAAGTGCCAATTTCCGACGCCTACCTGCTCCTAAGCAGTGGCGACGTTCCAAAAGAAGCCTGGATCAATCCACTTGGCGGCCACCTCGGCCGTCAAGTGAAAGTCTGGCCAGACCCAGTAATCTTTCGCAAAATCCTGGTCCCCTGGCTGGTAAGAAACCTCGAAATCCAGCCGCCAATGTAACGCGGGCTGTTGCTTTTGTAGAGGCCGCCTTCTGAGGCGGGCGCCTTTTGGTGTTACGCCCAGCTATACCCGTGCTTCGCCAACGGCAACGACCGAATCCTCTTCCCCGTAGCCGCAAATATCGCATTACACACCGCTGGCAAAACCGGCGGCAGCGCCGGCTCTCCCAATCCCGTCGGCGGATTATCCGTACGCAGAAAATGCACCTCAATCTCCCGCGGCAACTCATTCATTCGCATCGGTGTGTACTCGTGAAAATTGCTCTGCACCGCTCGCCCGCGGTCAATGGTAATTTCATAGCTCATCACCGAGCTCAATCCCTCCAGCACCGCACCACGCACCTGATTATCCGCGTTGCCCGGATTAATAACGTGGCTCCCGATATCCCCGGCCACCCAAACCTTGTCCACGCGCACCGCATTTTTCGCGTCAACGCTCAGCTCCACCACTTCCGCAAAATATCCGCGGTGCGAAAACTGAAACGCCACGCCCATCCCCGTACCCTTCGGCAATGACCGCTTTCCCCATCCCGATTTCTCCGCCACCAGCCGCAACACGCCCTGCATCCGCGTCCCATCCATGCTGCTCGAAAACTGATCCGGCTTCAGGTCAGGCGTGGTAATCCGCGGCAGCCCCAGCAATTCCAGCCGGAACTCCACGGGATCTTTCCCCGCCGCATAAGCCAACTCATCCGTAAACGATTGAAACACCCACGAAAACGCGTTGCTCCGCGGCGCCCGCAGCGCGTACGTCGGCACACCCAGCGGCATCAGCGAAGCCCCAAAATGGAAGTTCGGCAAAAACGTCCCTGGAAACTCATTCCCCGGAATATTCGCCGACGGCGCGAACGTCTCGCCTTCTCCAAACGTCACAAAATGATTCTTCCAAGCCACCACTTTTCCCGAAGCGTCCACTCCGCCCTTGAAAAAATGAAATCCCGCCGGCCGGTAGTGATCGTGATGAAAATCGTCCTCGCGCGTCCACAGCAGCTTCACCGGCACGCCCGCCTGTTTCGCGATTGCCGCCGCCTCTAGCATGTAATCGTTTGTCAGCCTCCGCCCAAACCCCCCGCCGGCGCGTTTCAGATGCACAATGATGTCGTCGTGCGGAATTCCCAGCACCTTTGCCACCTGCAGCCGTCCCGCTTCCGGTGTCTGACTAGGCGACCAGAACTCCAGCTTCCCGTCGTGAAAATGCGCCAGGCAGTTCTCCGGCTCCATGGGCGCATGAGCAATAAACGGGTACTCGTACGCGGCCTCAACAACCTTCGCCGCCAACTGCAACTCCTTCTCCGCGTCGCCATCCTTCCGCAGCATCACCGCCGGTGCCTGTTTCGAAAGTTCCTGCGCCCGCCGCGAAAATCCCTCGCTGCTCTGCTGCGCCGTCGCGCCCTCATCCCACTTGATCTGCAATTTCTTCCGCGCGCTGTTCGCCTGCCACCAGTTCTCCGCCAGAATCGCCACACCCGCATGCAATCCCAAAAGTTCCGTGGTCCCCTCAATCACAAACGCCTGCTTCACGCCCGGCAGTGCCTTGATCTCGTCCACATTCGCGCTTACTACTTTCCCCGCAAACACAGGACACTTCTCGTACACCGCCCACAACATTCCGGGCACGCGAAAATCAATGCTGTAAATCGGTTTCCCCGCCACGATCGACGGCACATCCACGCCCATCGTCGCCTTGCCGATAATTTTGTAATTCTTCGGATCCTTCAGCGGCACATTCTTCAAATCCGGCACCGCCATCGTCGCCGCCTTGGCCGCCAGCGCGCCGTAATTAATCGACCGCTTCGAAGCGCTATGAATCACTCGCCCCGAAGCTGTCTCGCATTCCGATTCCGCCACTTTCCAATCTTGCGCTGCCGCCGCAACAAACATCTGCCGGCAGGCCGCCCCCACTCTCCGCAACGGATCCCAATTGATCGGCGTAGCCGTGCTTCCTCCCGCCCGCTGCACGCCATACTTCGTTTCATCCAGGTCGGCCTGCTCGATCCGCACGTCCTTCCAGTCCACGTCAAACTCTTCCGCAATCAGCATCGGCAAATGAGTCTTCACGCCCTGCCCGATCTCTGGATTCTTCGCCGTGATCGTCACAATCCCGTCCGTCGCCACGCGCACAAACGCCGTCGGAATAAATGCCGCCGCTGGCGCCTGTGCCGCCGCTTGTCCCGCCAACGCATCCGCAAGCCCCGGCAGGTGGCAAGCCAGCAAAAATCCTCCTCCGCTGACAGCGGAAACTTTCAGAAATGTTCGGCGAGCAATGGAAGTGGCGGGCATAACTCCCCCAGTTGAAAAAAATTCCAAGCCGCTCACAGGCAGCAAGCGACTCCCGACAGTGTAACGTCCTTCAGTCGGAAATCGTTTCAGAGTTCTCCGGCGGCTTCTCCATTACTTGCCGCATCTTCTCCACGTCTAATTCCCCTTGCCAGCGGCTCACTACCAGTGTCGCCACGCCATTTCCCACCACGTTCGTCAGCGCCCGGCACTCGCTCATGAACTTCTCAATCCCCACCAGCAACGCCAGAGATTGCACCGGAATCGAGGGCACCGCCGCCAGAATGGCCGCCAGCGTCACAAATCCCGTCCCCGTAACGCCCGACCCGCCTTTTGACGCCACCAGCGCAAACAACAATATTCCGCTGATCTGCCCCAGCGAAAGATGCGTATTCGTCGCCTGCGCCAGAAACAACGCCGCCAGCGTCAGGTAAATATTCGTCCCGTCCGTATTGAAAACGTACCCCGTCGGAAAAACCAGCCCCACCGTCGAACGCGAAGCCCCCAACCCCTCCAGCTTCCGCATCATGTCCGGCAACACCGTTTCCGACGAACTCGTCCCCAGCACAATCAGCAACTCATCCTTGATGTACGCCAGAAACCGGAAAATCGAAAATCCCGCCAGCCGTGCAATGATCCCCAGCACGATCACCACAAACAAAAAGCTCGACAGGTAAAACGTCCCCATCAGCTTCAGCAGGTTCGCCAGCGACGCCACTCCATAACTTCCCACCGTGAACGCCATTCCGCCCAGCGCTCCCAGCGGCGCGGCGCGCACCACGATCCGCACAATTCCAAACACCACCTTGTTCGCCACTTCAATTCCGCTGAGCGCCCGCTTGCCCATCTCGCCCATGTTCGCAATCGCGAATCCCGTCAAAATCGAAATCAGCAGCACCTGCGGCACTTCGCCATCCGCCAGCGCCCCGATAAATGTTTTTGGAATGAAACCCAGCAGGAAGGGAATAAATCCAGTCTCTTTGGCGCGCCCCACAAACACAGCCGCGGCTTTCGGATCCAGCGTTGCCGCGTCAATATTCAGCCCGGACCCCGGATGAAAAACCACCGCCACCGCAATTCCGATAATCAGCGCCAGCGTCGATACCACTTCAAAATAGATCAGCGTCTTCACGCCCAGCGTCCCGACCTTCTTCAGGTCGCTCATCGACGCGATTCCCTGCACAATCACGCAGAAAATCACCGGCGCGATCATCATCCGGATCAACGACACGAACGCGTCGCCCAGCGGCTTCAGCGCCATCCCGGTTTTCGGGAAAAATCCCCCGATCCCGCAGCCGATCACCACCGCAATCAGCACCTGCACGTAAAGAATCGTGTACCACGGCCTGGCTCTTCGCATCGATTCTGCTTTCGCCACTCGGTTCTCTCCGTGACTTTAGGGGGTCGGAGCTTTAGCTCCGACATTGAAAGGCCGGACGATCTGGGCTTTCGCGCATTTCGCGTCCGCCAGTTTTTTGGCGGAAGCCCCGGAGGAATCTCTTCGCACTTGTTCCTTCCACAGCATTTCAGCTCACAACGTACAGCGGCGCCTCTTTCCCGCCCATCGCGCGTTCCACGTTCCGCCACGCCGTCCGGAAAAGATACGCCGCCGACTGCCGCGTCACCCCCGCAACATGCGGCGTAAACAAAATGCGGTGCGCCGCCTCGCCTTTCAATGCCAGCAGGGGATTCTCCTCCGTCGGCGGTTCGGTGGAATAAACGTCCACCGCCGCTCCGCCGAGCTTCCCGCTCTGCAACGCTTCCGCAAGCGCCGCTTCGTCCACCACGCCCCCGCGCGAGCCCTGAATCAAAATTGCCCCGTCTTTCATCATCGCCAGTTCCCGCCGTCCGATCATTCCGGTCGTGTCTGGCAACAGGGGCACATGCAAGGTCACGATGTCGGCTAATTGAAAAAGATCTTCCATCGAGCAGGCTTTCGCGCCCACCGCCTCAGCCGTTCGCGGGTCGCGCGGCGCCGGATCGTAATAAAAAATCAGACAGCCACGTTTCTGAAATGCCGCGGCGACCGCTACCCCGGTAACGCCAAACCCGATGATTCCCACGGTCAGTCCGTCCAGCCCCTGCAAATTGTCGGCGATCAGTCGAGCCCGGAATTCCCGGTAATTGCCTTTGCGAATCTCCGTGTCGCCCCAGAAAAATCCGCGCAGCAGCACGGTTGCTGTCGTCACCGCGTATTCCGCCACCGATTCGTTGCTTCCCCCCGGAACATTCGCCACGCCAATGCCGCGCTCCCGCAGGAATTCCACATCCAGCCGGTCCAGCCCCGCCCCCGTCACCTGCACAAACTTCACGCTCGTATTTTCGAAAAGCGTGTTCGGAAGTTTTGGCCCAACCGCGGGAATCACCAGCGCCCGCGCCTCTTTCATCAGCTCCGCCACGTCCTCATCGCTCGGTGAACGATAGGCGATTTGCAAAGACTCGGGCGGAATGGCTCCCACTCGCTTGAAATCCGCTTCAGGACGCAGGCACAGAACATCGATGCTCATGATTTTTTTGGTGTCCTCAGAGAAACTCCGGGTTCCTGCGTGGCTCCGGCTACGTCCGCAACAGGGAAGAAGCACAGTAGCACCAGCGGCTCGTTGCCCGTGTTTCGGGTAACATGTTTTTCGCCCGCCGGCATCAGCAACGTGTCCCCCGGTCGCATTTCATATTCGCCGCTGTCCGCAAACGTTGTTCCTTGCCCCGAAAGCGTGTAGATGCACTCTTCAAACTCCGAATGCTGGTGTGCCGCGCGAAGCTTGTCTCCCGGCTTCACCACTGGAATCTCCACCAGCCGCAGCGTTACTCCGCGCGCCCCGCGTTCTCCCGATACAATCTCCATCGCCCTGCGCCCTGGCAGCCCCAGCTCCTTCGCCTCGCCCAGCTTGAACAGCCGCGCCATCAACGAACCTTGCTCAGTTGCCGGAGTTCCGCCGTCCCGCCCTGAATCTTATCCAGCTGCTTGAAAATTTCGCCGGACTGCGTGGCAATCGAATCCGCAACGCCGTTTAGCATCTTCTGCGCCTTCTCGATCGTCGCGTGTTGCGGACTCCCATACCATCCCGTCGGCGCAATCGATCGCACATCCGTCAGCACCGGCTGGTAACTCCGCGTCCGCCGCAGCGCATCCACTTTATGCCCGTGCGCGTGGTCCGAAGAATAATCAATCCGTTCCAGGTGTACCAGGTCCGGCCGGTACGCCAGCACCGCCAGCGCTTCGATCTCCCCGCCGTGCGTCAGTCCGCCGCACTCTTTGCCGAACATATCTTCCGCCACGAAACACGCCTGCACCGTCAGCACCGTCATCCCATGCTCGCGATGCAGCAGATCCGCCGCAACTCCCAGCGGCGGAATGTTCAGCTCGTGCCAATTCAAAATCAAAAGATACTTCGCGCCGTGCTGCGCCACCGAAGCGCAGGTCTCTTTCACCACGTTCATATACGTGTCCGGCGAAAGCGTGATCGTCCCCTCAAACGGCATGTGCAGCGGAGTCACGCCAAGCGGCCCGCCGGGCAGAACCAGCCCATCCATCCGCTCCGCCACCGCATGCCCAATCACATTCGACGCAAAAATATCCGTCCCCGTCGGCAGGTGCGGCCCGTGCTGCTCCACGCTTCCCTGCGGCAGAATCACCAACGGATTTTTCTTCAACTGCCCCGCAATCTCCGGCTGCGTCAAATCCACAAAATACCGGCTCGCAAGCATCGGTCCTCCCGTCACTCCGTCACCCGGCTCTGCGCGTCTTTCAGGACGCCTGCAATCGCCACGCTCTGTCCGTTCTGCTCCAGCGATTTCAGCGCCGCGTACACCATCGCCACCGCCACATTTCCGTTCTGCGCGCTCAATTCATTCGCTTTCCCTGTCCGGCAGCTCTCGGCGAACATTTCCAGCTCCGCGCGAAACATATCACTCTCCGGCACCTTCAATTCTTCCCGCTTCGCGTAGCCGTCAATCCCACGCTGAATGTACAGCGTCGATTTCTTGTGCAACTGGTCCGGCGTATCCCACGTATCGAAATCAATCTCATAGTGCATCAATCCCTTCGACCCGAATACCCGCACCGAAAAAATTCCCGGCGAAGTCCAGCATGATCCCACGTAACCAATCTTCCCATCCGCGAATTTCAGCAAAGTCATCGACTGGTCGTCGACTTCCGCACCGACTGGAGAAAGCTTCGACGACATCCCACTCGCTTCCACCACGTCGCCACCCAAATAATGCAGCACATCAAACTGGTGGATCGCCAGTTGCGAAAGCGGTCCTCCGGGAGCCTTGTCCTTGTACCAACGCCAGGTCTTTGGCGTCAGTTCCAGCGCCCGGTTGTTTGAAAAATTCGCCTCGATAAAAGCCACGCGGCCCAACTCTCCCGCGTCAATCGCCTCCCGGATCTTCCGGATTCCCGCCATCAATCGCGCGCTGTGCCCCACCGTAACTGTAATTCCGTATTTCTTTTCCAGCGCAGCAATCTGCAAACCCTCCACCAGCGAACTCGCGATCGGCTTCTCCGTATACACATGTTTCTTCGCTTTCGCCACCAGCGCCGCCATGGGCAGATGCTGCTCGTTCGGCACCGTTAGAATGACACCTTCAATCGCGGGATCATTCAGGATCGCTTCCATCGTCGGCGCCGACGCCACGCCAATCTCTGCCTGAAACGCCTCGCGCTTTTCCGCCGACCGGCTGAACCCTGCGACAATTTTCAATTTATCCGACTTAGCCGAAGCGCGAGTCAGGACCTTCGCCCACCGTCCAAGACCGACGATCGCCAGCTTCACAGGAGAAGAAGTCACAAGGTCCTCGAAGAAAAGAATGGAGTTGCAAATGGCATAATATGATAGTACCGTATTACGAGAATATGCCGAAGTCAAGCCCTTTACTTCGCCACTCTTCCGCTCTCGCGGCCATCCTCAAATCCGCCGCGCCCCTCCGCCGCCAGGTTCTCGATGAACTCCGCCAGTCCATCATCGCCGGTCGCCTCAATCCCGGCGAGCGCCTCGTCGAGCGCGAACTCATCGCTATGATGGGCGTTTCCCGCACGGTCATCCGCGAAGCCCTGCGCCAACTCGAATCCGAAGGCCTCGTCGCCATCGTTCCCAACAAAGGCCCGATTGTTCGCACGCTCACCGTCGAAGAAGCCCGCGACATCTACGCCATTCGCTCCGTCCTCGAAGGTCTTGCCGCGCGTCTTTTCACCGAGCAGGCTGGTGACGCGCAAATCGCGCGCCTCGATCGCGCGCTTACCGTCGTCGAAAAAGCCTACGACTCCGGCGACGCGGAGTCCATGCTCGAAACAAAAAATAATTTTTACGAAGTTCTCTTCGCGGGCGCAAAAAGCGAAACGCTTGCTTCGATGCTCGCGATACTACACGGCCGCATCTGGCGCTGGCGCGGCCTGGGCCTCACGCACCCCAATCGTTCCGCCGAGCGCGATCGTCAAAGTTTGAAAAATCTTCGCGCGCTTGTGCAAGCAATTCGCGCGAAAGACGCTGTGCTCGCCGAAAACATTCTTCGCGAGGAAGTCAGCAAAGCCGCCGACGAGGTCCATCGTTTGTTGAAAGATGGCTCCCCGCAGGCGAGCTCAGAAAAACCTGCTGTCAGTTAAGTTTCATAAATGCTTTAACCAGAGGAAACGACAGATGGAAACTCATTTCATTGTGCACGACAAAGCCGACACCGTCGGGGTGATGGTCGTCGAAAATGCCAAGCCCGGCCAGGATCTCACCGGCTGGATCATGGAGACCGACGAAACTATTTCGCTCAAGGCGCTCGATGCGGTTCCGCTCGGCCACAAAATTGCCCTCAAGGAAATCAGCTCTGGCGACACGGTTTTGAAATACGGCCACGACGTCGGCCGCGCCGTCGCCGCAATCGGCAAAGGGAATCACGTGCACGTTCACAACATGAAAACGAAAAGGTGGTAACGATGGGACGCTATCAATTTTTTGGATACCGCAGGGAAAACGGGCGCGTGGGCATTCGCAATCACGTGGTGATTCTGCCGCTCGATGATCTTTCCAACGCCGCCGCGGAAGCCGTCGCCAACAACATCAAGGGCACGCTCGCTCTGCCGCACGCCTATGGCCGGCTGCAATTCGGCGAAGACCTGGAACTCCACTTCCGCACGCTCATCGGCACAGGTTGTAATCCCAACGTCGCCGCCTGCGTCGTGATCGGCATTGAACCTGGCTGGACCGGCCGCATAGTCGACGGCATAGCAAAAACCGGCAAGCCGGTCGCGGGATTCGCGATCGAAGGAAATGGAGACATCACTACGATTGCAAACGCATCCCGCAAAGCGCGCGAATTCGTCCAATGGGCCAGCGAAAAGCAGCGCGGAGCGTGCGCTATCGAAGAACTTTTCGTTTCCACAAAATGCGGCGAGAGCGACACCACCTCCGGCCTCGGCTCCTGCCCCACGGTCGGCAACCTGATCGACAAGCTCGATCCGCTCGGCGCAACCACCTGCTTCGGTGAAACCTCCGAACTCACTGGCGCGGAAGTCGTCTGCGCGAGCCGCGCGGCCACAAAAGAGATCGGCGAAAAATTCATGCAGGTCTTCCGCGCTTACCAGGAAGTGATCGAGCGGCACAAGACCAGCGACCTCTCCGAATCACAGCCGACGAAAGGAAATATCGTCGGCGGCCTGACCACCATCGAAGAAAAGGCCTTCGGCAATTTTCAGAAAATCGGGAAGAAAGCAAAGTTCATCGACGTGCTGAAGCCCGCCGAAGCACCAGCCAAAGGTCCCGGACTCTATTACATGGACACTTCCTCTGCTGCCGCGGAGTGCGTAACGCTGCAAGCCGCCGCGGGTTTCGTTGTCCATCTGTTTCCGACGGGGCAGGGAAACGTCATCGGCAATCCCATCGAGCCGGTCATCAAGCTCACCGCCAATCCAAAGACTGCTCGCACGATGAGCGAGCACATCGACCTGGATGTTTCGGGAATCCTGCGCCGCGAAATGACCATGGATCAGGCCGGCGATCAGTTGATCGAAATCATGCTGCGCACCTGCAACGGGCGGCTAACCTGCGCCGAGGCGCTTGGTCACCGCGAGTTTGTGATGACGAAGCTGTACCAAAGCGCGTAAATTTCATCGAATCTCGAGTTGGTCTGTAGTTTTTTGTAGGGGCGGAGCTTGCTCCGCCCTCGATCGATGGCGAGAGGTGAGTGGAGGGGTTGAGATCGAAGAGGGCCGGGCAAGCCCGGCCCCTACAAAGCGACGGACTCGGATGGGCTATTCGATTTGCGTGTTTAGGCTGAAGAGCATTTGCCAGCGGGCGTCGCGCTTCACCCACATGCGTGTGTTGAAATAGAATTTTCCGCCGGGCCGCTGCTCCTTGGCGATCATCATCACCGTTTCGCCAAAATCAAACATCTCTGCTGCCACCAATTCTTGCGGGGCGGCGCGCACTCCGGTGGTTTTCTGTTTGTTGATTTGTGCCAGGCGGTCCGCTTTGGTAAACGGGCGATCGTGGAAGGTGTCCGTGGCGGTGAATTCATCGGCAATCAGCGGCGAGTACGCGTCGGCATCGCTTTCCGCCATCGCGCGCATCACTCCCTGCCAGGAAGCGATCGCCGCTTTCTCGTTCGCGGTCTGCGGCTCGAAGGGAATTGTCTTGCACGGGTTCACGCATTCGGCGGAAGTCCTGGCCGCGGGCGGCTCCGATTTTTCCACTTGCAGAAGTTCCTGATAGAGCTGCAGGCGCCAGCCTTCCGCTCGTTTTACCCATACGCGAAGAACATTCATTCTGCCGCGATTGGCACGCACGACGGCGGTTTCTCCGTAAACGCGAACCTCAGCCTCCACATCAGCATTGGCCACCGCGGGAGAGCTTGCGAGTACTTGCTCTCTCGAAAAGCGCTTCCCGACTGAATCGATCCAGGTGAAGTCCGGCGACAAAGAGTTTGCGGTGGCCGCGGCGTCCTTCTGGACTAGCGCCTGAACGAACGATTTGTCGGCCTGGAGCACTGGAGCGGAGTCGGCGCCGGGAAGCGGAGCGGCCGCGAAGAGGAGCAGCGCGAGGGCCAGGAATGTCGGCGCGCCGACATTTACGCAAATTTTGTGATTATGATAACCAGTAAGTGACATATTCAAATTGTTCCTCGTGGAACATTCCGTGAAACATCGAATGTCCGCACCGTTCGAACGAGAGAGCATCGATTCGAAACTACTTTTCGAAACTACTTCACTGGCGCGGCCTGGATCGTCGTCTGGTAGCTGATGGACATGATCCACTTGGCGTCGCGCTTGATCCACAACCGGCTGACATGAATGGGCTTGCCGGAATACGGCTGGTGCAGGCAGGTCATGATCACCGCGTCGCCGAAATCGAACATCTTCGCGCTCACCAGCGGAGTCGGGGCGGAGCCGACTCCACTGGCTTTCTGTTTGTTCAACGTCTCGATGCGCCCGGCTTTCGAAATCACGTGATCGCTGTTCGAGCTGATCTGCACAAACTCGTCCGCGATGTGCGGCGCCCAGGCATCGGCATCATGCGCGGTCACGCCTGTCTCCAAAGCCTGCCACGAAGCGATGATGGCCTGCTCCGCCTCATTCGCCGGCTTAAACGGCACCATCTTGCACGGGTTCTCGCAATCCTTAACGCCGGATCCCGGCGAAGTTGAAGGCTGCTCCAGTTGCTTCACCTCGTGGTAAACCAGCAATCGCCAACCACTCGGCCGCTGCACCCACATTCGCAAAACGTGCATCTTCCCGCTTCCAACATTCACCGCCCCCACCTGCCCATAAGTCCGCTCGCTAATCTCCGCGCCGCTCTCGTCGCCCAGCGCATCTTTCGGCACAGCCCGCAGCACTTCCTCACGCGTCAACGTTTTCCCGTCCGCGTCCGTCCAGGTAAACTCCGCATCGACCATCTTCCCAATCGCCGCCGCATCGCCCTTCGCCGCAGCCTGCACAAAAGCACGATCAACCTGCATCACCGTCGGATCGCTTTCAACTGCAAAAGTGTTTTGCTTCGCAGTTGGAATCAGTAAGCAAGCAGTCAGGAAAGTGATAACAAGGAAACGATTGCTCTGAACGCGCATTCTGGAAAATTCCTTTCACCCGCGATTTCGAATTGTCGGTTCAAATGCCCCAAAGATAAAATGGGGCCGGAACAAGTCCGGCCCCGGTTGTAGCTCATACCTTCTCTACGTCCTAGAAGAGGAACTTGAGTCCGAGTTGAATCGCGCGAGCCCCGCCGGAACCTAGCACAGGGTTCGCTGACGCGGTGTCAGGGGTGAAGCAACCGCAGCCAAAGGGACCAACCGAAGGATCGGCGGATGCGCCCGTGCCCTGGCCAGTGGCCGCGCCGAACGGATTCGCAAAGTTGGGATGGTTGGTTATGTTAAAAAATTCGGCTCGGAATTGTGTGGTGAGCCTTTCGCCAAATTTCCAACTCTTCGAAACCGAGAAATCCATGTTGTGGAAACCGCCATCCCGGAAAATATTGCGGCCAGATGTGCCGAAAGTCCCAATCGCGGCCGGAAGCAAAAAGGATCTTCCGTTGCGACTGACGTAGCATCCGCCGGTGCCTCCACTTGCGATTGCAAGTGACGTAAGCATGCCCGGAGTTGCGTGTGCCAAACATCCGGCCCAATCGGCGTTGGTCTGCGCCGCGGAGAGGGAGACTGGAGCTGGACTGCCGGGTGTTGTATAGGTGCAAGATCCGGACAGGGGATTAGTCACGTCCCCGACACAAAGAGGAATCGAGTTCTGCCCCCCCGATTTGAAATCAGACGTATTTCCGAAGAAATTCCAACGATCGGCAAGCTCGCCGGTTCCACTGAAGTCGTTGCTCGTGTCAAAGGCTGCCCAGGGTTGACCGCTCTGCAGTGTCAATATGCCATTGACCTGCCAGCCTTCCAGCATCTGTGCATAGCCCTTTTTGCTGGGCAGGGAATAAGTGAGCGAGAGTGTGAAGCGGTGCCGGATGTCAAAATCACTGTTCCCGTATTCACCTTGTGGGTTGAAGCTGTCTTTGGGAAGGTACTGGTTCCAGTTGTAAGATTGGTTGTCAATTGCATGAGAGTATGTGTAGCCCGCGACAAAATCCAGTCCGTGGTAGTTGCGGCCCGTGAGGGCGAGCTGTAGACCATTGTAGTTCGACCTGTAAATGTTGGAGTAATAGTTGATGAATCCCAAATAGGGAAACTTGCCGTTCAAAGTGAATGGCCGCGCCGCCGCTTCCGCGCCGCCGTCGGCGGCCCCAGCAGCAATCGCATCCGGGGTCCAACCCGAACCAACCGCTGGCTGGTTAATGTCCTGAATGCCTGTCAATCTAGAACCATGATTGCCGACGTAAGCAGCATCCAGAGAGACCTTGCCGGAGAAAGCGTGTTGAATCCCCACGGTCCATGTGGTGACGTAAGGAGTCTTGTAGTTGCGGTCCATGGCAAAGGTATCGCAAGGACCGGCATTGGTACCCGTGCCGTCTCCACACATGACCTGAGACACAAGGTTTGCAGGATAGATCGGCGCGCCACCCACCGACGAGCCATTCCAATTGAGTTGCGATGAGTTGAGGGTGATGCCAGAAGCGACGATGTTGCCGATACCCGGTGTACTCGTAGCACCAACCTGAATTACGGCACCAGTTGGAACGACGTTGGCTCCCAGAGTGACGGTATTGTTGGTGTTTTGCTGGGAGAGGAATGTGCTCATCGAAAGCAAATCATAGACGATGCTGGCACCGGCCCGGACGACAGTTTTTCCATCACCCTTAACGTCCCAGGCGACACCGACACGCGGGGCAAAGTTTGTGTAATCTTTGTTGTAGAGTGATCCGATATTCTTGCCAACTTGTTCCAGGCCGACAGAAGGTTGGAAGTTCCCAAGTTGATTGTTCGAATCGCTAGGAACGCCCTGTAGTTCATAGCGCAGCCCCAGGTTCAGAGTCACACGCTTCGAAACGCGCCAATCGTCCTGGAAAAATGCAGCGAACAGATTTTGGGTCATGTGACGGATCGGGTTTCCGGCCAAAATGCTGGCGTTATGTACATCTCCGGCCAGAAAGTCCTCAAGTGCAGTCGAGTTTGCGAAGGCATCACCTGCTCTAAATACGGGACGTCCTCTACCCCCTCGGAAGGTGCCCTGATTGACTTTATCGACGCGGAATTCACCGCCAAATTTCAAAGCGTGTTTCCCGCGCAGGTTCGATACCTGGTCCACAAAATCGTACACGTTGTCCGGACCTACCAATTTTGGGAAGTTATGAAAACCGCCGAGTTCAGTGAATCCAGAAATTCTGACGTTTGGCAGCCCACCGACAGTGGCAAGCACCTCAGGCGAGAGACCGGTGTTGAGTTGGTACGTGATGCCAACGTTGGCGGGGATAATGGTGAGGTGATAGCGCGTGTAGCCGACTCGCAAATCGTTGGCCCATTGCGCGCTCGGCGTCCAGGCATAATGGCCTGCCACAGCCTGAGCCCGCGAATGAACTACTGTGCCATATTCCGGGAGCAGCTCCGGTGCATCTTCCGCGGTGATGTTGTCATTGCCGAAGAAATACGAGCCGCTCAGAGTGTTCTTCTCGTTAATGTGGTAATCCACTTTGCCGAGAGCGTTCCTCGAAGAGTCCACATCTGGAAAACCACCATTAATGTTCTTGGCACCCGTAGCGTTCGGCCCGTAGGCTCCCCCGGTGCAACCGGTGTACGGAGCAGTGATATTGGCAGGGCAGCCCAAAAGATAGAGGCTCTGAGAGCTAAATGCGATTTCGCGGGCTGCAAGTTCCGCCAGCGCGTCAGGAACACTTACGGAAGGATCCGGCCCCCCGGCTGCGGTGACAGTCGTCGGGGCGTTGACCGGCACGGAATTGCCCACCGTGTAATTACGAAATTCAAAGCCACCAAACCAGAAAAGTTTGTCCGGAATAATGCGCCCGCCCGCTGTGGCTCCATACTGCTCCAGTTCGACCGGGGTTTTTGGTGTTCCTACCTGATTGAAGTAGTTGCGCGCATCGAACGAATCCGAACGGCCAAACGCATAAGCGGAACCATGAATTTGATTAGTGCCGGATTTCAGACCGACACTGGTGATCGCTCCCGGCTTCCAGCCGAATTCAGCCTTGGGGTTCACCTGAGTGTTGAATTCCTGAATTGCGTCGATGGGCAAAATCGTAGCCGCATCGCCGGCGACTGCGGCGGCGTTCGTCACGCTGAATCCCATAAAAGCTTCATCGTTGCTAAGGCCGTCCACCAGGTAGCTAGTGTCCTCCGGCCGTGCGCCGTTGGTCGTCTGAGTCCACGGTCCGCCACCGGGATACACAGTCGTGCCAGGCCGCAGAGTCAGCAGGTTCTGGTAATTGCGGCCATTCAGTGGCAGGTCGTTGATGATCTCGTTGCTGATCGTTCCGCCGAGGGTAGTCGAGGTCGTGTCCACCATCGGCACTTCTTCGGTGATGGTGATCGTTTCGGTGGCCGAGCCGGGCTGCAGGACCACGTCTACCCGCAAGTCCTTGCCGACTTCGACCTGAATATTCCTCCGCTCGAAGACCTTGAAGCCCTTCACTTCGACACGGACCGAGAAAGTACCCGCCACCAGGTTCAATGCGACGAAGGCGCCATCGGAATCCGTTACCAGGTTTTGAGTAACGCCGCGTGCCACGTCGGTCACGGCCACGCTCGCGCCGGCGATGTAGGTGCCCGACTTATCGGACACGGCGCCGATGATGCGGCCGGTGTTTCCCTGAGGGAAGGCCGGGAGCGCAAGAAGAAGTACCGCAGAAATCAGAGCCAAGAGGCCAAAGGACTTCCGCAAATAGACAGAATTCGACATTCCACACCCCTGTAAAATCCCCTGCTCGGGAGCATACCCCGCACAATAGGTATAGCCGCTGTACCATCATACGAAGCGAGTTGTCAACCATTTCCTTTCTTGGGCCGAGCAAAATTATTCATGCTCTCGGGGGCCGCGAATCTCGTTCCGTTTGGCGTAGCGCTCTAAATTATTAGAAATACAGTATGTTAATGTGCAGCTTGTCGATTGTGGGGTGCACGGATTGCAATTTTGCGGGGGGCGAGTGCCTGCTGACGATCCTGGCGCTCGTGCCGTTGGACGGCGGTTGAAATTGGTCCAGATAACAGACCTCTCGGGCTCGTCGCGTCCGGGAAGGTAGCTCCGGCGGAACGTAATCTCCCGGGAACATTTTTGGTGAGATTGTTGGCGAAGATTTCAGTCCTGCACGGTGTAAATCCAGATCTCGGCACCGTGATCGGCGCGCGGCGGCACTCCCAGGAAAAAGCGGTCGAAGCCTTTGTGGCCTTTTCCGAAATATCCCGCGGTGCGCGCGCCGAGCGTGGAAGGAACTTTTGCGAGCAACTGATAGTGATCGGCGTCCGTCTGCTGAAACACGCTTATGTAGCCTTCGCCGCCGGGAACGTAAATTCTTTTTCGCCCCGCATCGTAATAAACGTCGTCGGCGTCCTGCACACACGGGAATTCGGCAACGGTGCGGCCAGTGTTAGTGTCGAAAATTGCGAGGTGGGCCGGCTCGTGCGTGGCCACAAAGAGGCGGTGATCCGCTTCGTCAAGCGCCATCGGGAAATTGTGCTCCAGCGTCAGCGGCCAGCGGGCGATCGCGCCGGTCTTGCGATTGATCACGGCGATCTGCTTTAAATCCGGGAGATTTGCGTAAATATTGGGCCCCGCGGTTTCCAGCTGAAACGATTCGGGATGCGCGCCCAGCTTGTATTCTTCGGGGAGGCGCTCGTTGGTCATGGCATCTACTGTGCCGATGGCGCCGGTTTCGTCTTCTCCAAAGCCGACGTAAATCCGGTGAGTGGCGGCGTCGTAACGCAGATTGTCCACGTCGCCATGAAAATCGATTTCCTTTACGAGATCGAAATTCTCGCCGGAGTAAATCCGCAATTTGCCTTTGCTGCTGGCCACAAAAAGTTTTTTCGCGTCTGGGGCATAGGCTACTCCCTGGGGATTGGGAATGCCGGTGATGGTGTGCGAGCGCACGCGGGCGCTGATGTCGATCACTTCAACGGTGTTGTTTCCGAGGGCGGCGACGAAGAGCTGATTCTTGCCGTCGAAACCGAAATGATCGAAGCGGCCCTGCACGCCGGAAGTGGCGATTGCCTCGGTCAGAACCAGGGGGCGGGGCGCGTCAGGAGATGCCGCTGCTTGCGCACGGAGCAAAGGAGAAGTCGAAAACAACAACAATGCAGAGCCGAAGAATGGACGGAATGAGTTCAAGGTGCCTCCAAGAAACGTCAAGATTCGCGGTGCGAGTACGCGTGCTGGGGAGGGAGGATAGCGCAAAAAGGGTTGACGTGGCAAAAGGTCCGGTGGTAGAACCACAATCCGCAGGGCGTTGTTGCAAGACCAGCCACTCGCACCAGAGATTGAACCGAGGTGAAGGATGCGCATTTCGTTGAAGACAGTCTTGTTCGGGCTCGGGCTTATGCTTGCCGGGCCGCTATTTCTTCCGGTAGGTGAAGTCGGTGCCCGGGCGCAGCTTGCCACCGGCAGGGAGGCTGCTGAGGCGACCCCCTCGCACGGCTATGTTGTGGCCACCAAGGCGATCAAGGGGTCCGAGATTCCCGGCGACTACACATTCGTGCTGACACGTGACGAAATTTATGTGCCCATTCTTGTGCGCAAGCCCAAGGGGAATGGGCCCTTTCCCGCCATCACCATGGGTTGGGGCGAAGGGCGCGAAGGGATGAAGAAAGTGGAGCAACTGACCGAGCGACTGACGCAGATGCAGGACCGGATGATTGCGCGCGGGTACGTGGTGGTTACGGTGAATTACCGGAACGAGATTCCTTACGCGTACGAGAGTTCGAAGCCGCCGCAGAATCTGCCGGACAGTATCAGCGGAGACCGGCGCATGTTGAAGTCCGGCCCCACGCTGGATCACGAGGATCTGATTGCGATTATCAAATATCTGCAGACGCTGCCGTATGTGGACAAGAAAGCGGTTGGCGCGATGGGCGTTAGCCACAGCGGAGAGATGATCATGAAGGCGTCCAGCGAATACGATTTCGCGGCTGGCGTGTGCATCGAACCTGCGGACCACGAATTCCTGACCGTCAACACCGGGCCTACCGCGCCGCGAAAGGACAATGAGATCCAATACAACGACATTGAAGTGGCGCGCAAGAACGCCAACAAACCAGAGGCGATGGAGCGCATCCAGCGAATTCATACGCCGATCCTGATTTTCGGGCGCGATACGGATCACCAGCAGGGAATTTTCAAGCTGACTTACGAATGGATGAAAGAGGCGGGCAAAGACGTACAATGGGCCAGCTTCAATCACCCGGTGCATGGCTACGTTTTCATCATGAATCAGCCGGACGGTTCGTATCAGCCGGATGAAATCCAGCAGAAGACCTTTCAGATCTTCATGGATTATTTCGACAAGCACCTGAAACACTAGCGCCGGGCGGGGGATTCGAAGCGGCCGGAGCGGACAGCGAACTGGGGGTGTGCCGTGAAACTTGGATTTATCGGCCTGGGCGACATGGGCCAGGCGATTGTGCCGCGCCTGCTTGCGGCCGGGCACCAGGTGGCGGGTTGGAATCGCACGAAGGCAAAGGCGGAGCCGCTTTTTAAACTGGGCATGGGTTGGGCCGATTCGCCGAAGCAGCTTGCGGCGGAATCCGAAATTATCTTTACCATTGTCACCAATTCTGACGCGGTGAGAGCTATCGCGTTAGGTGAAAACGGAATCGTTTCTGGTTTGCGCAAAGGCTCGATCTATCTGGATATGAGCACGATCGCTCCTGACACCAGCCGCGAAGTGGGGGCGGCGTTTACGAAGGCCGGGTTGACGATGATGGACGCGCCGATTTCCGGGACCACGCTGACGATTGGAAAAGGGAACGCTTCGGTGATGGTCGGCGGGGATAAAGCGGCGTTTGAGCGCGTACAGCCGGTGCTGTTGGCGATTGGGCCGAAAGTGACGTACATCGGCGCGCAGGGGCTTGCGGTGCAGTTGAAAGTTGCGCTGAACATGACGCTGGTGATCGAAGTGATCGGTTTCTGCGAAGGCGTTGCGCTGGCGGAAAAAGGCGGCGTGCCGCGCGAGGTGGCGGTGGACGCGATGCTGAAAAGCGTGGTGGCTTCGCCGGTGCTGGCTTACCGCGCGCCGCTGATTCTGGAAGGGCACATATCCGACGCGACATATGGCGACGTGAATCTGCAGCAGAAAGACATGCTGCTTGCGCTGGACCTTGGCCGAAAAATGGGCGTGCCCGTTCCGCTTGGCGCGGCCGCGAACGAAATGCTTAATGCTTGCCGCGGACTGGGACTTGCTGAGCACGACTTCGTTACCGTTTATGAGGTGTATCGCCGCCTGGGAGGGATGTCGAAATGAAACCGTATCGCACCAATCTTCGCGATGTGCCCAAGGTCGGCGGCCTGACCGAAGACGACGGCTGGATCAACATGCAGGTGCAGTTTCTGATCGATCAGAAAAGCGCCGGGTCCGAAAAACTTTTGATCGGCTGGACTGTTTTGCCGCCGGGCGCGCGGCATGACAAGCATCGCCACCCGAACTGCGATGAGTTTTTCGTGGTAATTAACGGCAGCGGCCACATCTATACGGACACATGCCGCGAGCCATCGTCCAAAGGCGATGTCATTTTCACGCCGCGCGGCCACTGGCACGGGTTTGACAACACCGGCAAGGAGGACGTTGTGCTCGTTTGGGGATGGAGTGGCGCGGGCTCGCTCGAAGCCGCGGGTTACGAAATTCCGCCGGAAGGCTATTGAACGTGGGATGGGTTTGCTGAATGCAAGCGGCATGGGAAGACCCGCGCATCGAAAACGGAATGCAGCAGCAATTTCGCCGGCGTCGCGAGTTGATGGCCGCAGGCGGAAAGCCACTCGGGTGGAAGCTGGCTTTCGGCGGCCCCACCGCTCTGGAGCGATTGCAGATTAACGCGCCGCTGGTTGGTTTTCTGATGGCCGACGCTGTGGTGCCATCGGGCGCCACGATTTCTTTCGCCGGTTGGAAAAAGCCGGCCGCGGAACCTGAGCTTGCCGTTTATATGGGAAAGGATTTGGCATCGGGTGATGACCGTCGGGCAACGATGGACGCCATTGCGGGACTTGGAGCTGCGATCGAATTGGCCGATGTGGACCACCCCTCCGACGATGTCGAAGGCACGCTGGCGCGGAATATCTACCAACGCCATGTGGTTTTGGGCGGTTGTGACACGAAGTTTGCCGGCGGGTCTTTGTCGGGACTGAACGCACGCGTTTTTCGCAACGGGGCAGAAATGGCCAATACTTCTGAGTTCGAAGCGCTGACCGGGGAACTTATCGCCATTGTCTGCCACGTGGCAAATCTGCTTGCGCATTTCGGAGAAACGCTTCGCGCGGGCCAGATCATCATCGCCGGATCCATTACTCCGCCCATCTGGGTCGAAGCCGGCGAATCCATTGGGTTTCATCTTGAGCCCCAGCAACCCATATTCATTAATTTCGCGGCGGCGGTGTAACCTTGCGGAACCAGTCGACTCAAACGGGAATCGCACAACTTGCACGACTGGAGTGCCCGGCGTATAGTGCGTCGGAATTTGCAATGCAATGAAAAAACAGGACTCGATGCCCAAGGTTGAAAATAATTTGCTTACGAAGAGGCTGCTCTCTTTTGCGGGTGCGACTTTTTTCCTGGCTTCCCTCGCCCTCGCCGGACAGAACAATCCGGCAAAAACCGGGGCATGGTCCGGTGTGCTTGTTACCAGCGCGTGTAACGCCGACGAAGCTTTCAACGAATCCCCCGAATGCCTGAAGAATGTTCCCGGGGCAAAGATCGCGCTCTACGACGATACCAACCGTGTGATGTATTCGCTTGAGCCACAGGAAAGAGTCATCGCCCATCTCGGCGACACGGTCACCGTTCGCGGGACACTTGAGGAAGATACAATCCAGGTCACCTCGGCCGAGCCGATGGCCATTGGGCTTGCCGTCGGCCAGAAAGCGCCCAATTTTTCCGCGCGCGACGAGTTCGGGCACGTGCAAACGCTGGAATCCCTGAGAGGGCCGAACGGCACCGTGCTTCTGTTTTTCCGTTCGGCCGACTGGTGACCCTTCTGCAAAGGGCAGCTGGTCCAGCTGCAAAGCGCGTATGCAAGATTTGAAAAACAGGGCGTGAAGCTTGCCGCCGTCAGCTACGATTCCGAAGAGATCCTGAAATTCTTTGCCGACCGCCACAAAATCGAGTATCCGATGCTCGCCGATCCCGATTCCAAAATCATCAAGGCCTATGGCGTGTTCAATCACGAAGCCACCGGTATGCAGAAAGGTTTTGCACGGCCCGGCTATTTCTTTATTGATGCGAACGGCGTCATCAAGGAGAAATTCTTCGAAGCGAGATACCGCGAACGCCTGACCGGCAACAGCATCATCGCGAAACTCTTCCCCGAACTCGGCCAGGAAGTCACCGAGACGGTGGACGCGCCGCACCTAAAGCTGGCGTTGGAGCAATCCGACCGCACGGGTGTGCCGGGAACGCGCATCACCGTGTACGCAGACGTGCAGTTGCCGCCGGACGTGCACGTTTACGCGCCCGGCACGCAGGGTTACAGGCCCGTTAAGTTGGCGCTCGACGCCACGCCGGACCTGATGTTTGGCCCGGTGGAATATCCAGCCTCCCTGACTTTGTATCTGCCGGCGATCAAGGAAAAGGTGCCGGTGTATGAAGGAAAATTCCGCATCAGCCAGGAAGTGAATGTGAACACCAGCGCGGGATTCTGGGGAGCACTCGGAAAAGACGGGAAGAGCATTCCAATCACCGGCAAGCTCGAGTATCAAGCCTGCGACAAAACCATGTGTTACGTGCCGACTTCGGTCCCGGTCAAATGGGAGATCCAGGTGTTCCCACTGGATCGAACCCGCGCCCCCATCGACATCCGCCACAAATAGCCGCCGGTAGTTCGTATACCTGCCACGCGTTTCCACAAAAGGCCGCTTGCTTGCGCGGGAAAGAATTGCCGTATGATACGGGCATGCGACTTCTGCTGGTCGAAGACGACGCGCGCATCGCACGATTCGTCGCCAAAGGGCTGCGCGAGGAATCGTACGCCGTCGATACCGTCGTGAACGGAAACGACGCCGTCTATCAGACAGAAATCAATGATTACGATTTGATCGTGCTAGACGTTTTGATTCCCGGCATCGACGGTTTCGCTGTTTGCAAAGCCATCCGGGCTGGCGGCAAGCGCACTCCCATCCTGATGCTCACCGCGAAAGACGGCGTCGACGATCGCATCAAAGGCCTGGATTCCGGCGCCGACGATTACCTCACCAAGCCTTTCGAATTCCGCGAACTGCTGGCCCGCCTTCGCGCTCTGCTTCGGCGCCCGAACGAACTTCGTCCCCCGCGTATCGTCGTCGGCGATCTGGAACTCGACACCGCTTCGCAAACCGCAAAGCGCGGCACGCGTGCCATTCCCCTCACCGCAAAGGAATACGCGCTGCTGGAATATTTCGCGCGCAATGCCGGCCGCGTCATCGGCCGTTCTGAAATTGCGGAACATGTCTGGGACGAAACGTTCGATCCCTTCTCCAACCTCATCGAAGTCTACGTAAACCGCCTGCGCCGGAAACTTGGGGAAGAAGCGGGCAAGCCGCTGCTACAGACCCGCCGAGGCAGCGGCTACGTTTTCTGCGACAACGAGACTCCCGGCAAAAAGCACGCGGCGCAATCCTCCAGCGGGGCGAAAAAATCTCATGTTTGATTCCGTCCGCTCCCGCATGACCCTCTGGTATACGGGCCTGCTTGGCCTCTTCCTGATCCTGCTCGCCGCGCTCACCTATTTTCTGTACTGGCACAACACCCGGGACACCACAGACAGCAACCTGCTGGAACTAGGCGATGCCTACGTCATCACGTTTGACACCGAGCTGAAGGATCCGACCGAAGACAACCACATCCAGGACGCGGCTCGCGAAGCTATGATCGAGCATCGGTTCCGCGACATCATCTTCGCGGTTGTCGATGACCGCGGCCACGTGATGCTTAGTTCGCTGGATTTGCCCGCGGTTCGCGGAGGCCACGAGCTGTTTACCCCCGACATATTTGCGTCGAAGGAGTTCTTGGCACTGGCACGCGCGGCGGCTGGCGCCGCTCCAAGCAAGTTTCAAAACGTTCCGGGCGGCCGCAATGGATTTCGAGGGTATTCGCGGTTTTTGCTTCCGGACGACCGCAGCCTGTCCCTGGTGATTTTGCAATCCCTGCATCCGCAGGGAGAGATCATGGAGGGCATCCGCCACACCTTTTACTGGATTATCCCGATTGCGTTGCTCCTGGCCAGCGCGGGCGGCTATTTCCTGGCCAGAAAAAGCCTTGCGCCGGTTGCCGATATGGCCGCGCAAGCCCGCGGCATGGGCGCCGCCCGGCTGAGCGAACGCCTGGAAGTTTCCAATCCACGCGACGAACTTGGCACGCTTGCTCTTTCTTTCAACGAACTGCTGGATCGCCTGGAAAAATCTTTCGAGCAGCAGCGCCGCTTCGTCGCCGACGCCTCGCACGAACTCCGGACTCCCGTTGCGATCCTGCAGGGCGAGACCGAAGTCACGCTTTCCCGCCCCGATCGAACGCCGGAGGAGTATCGCGAAACGCTCGCGATTCTGCGCGACGAATCGCTTCGCCTGGCGCACATTATCGAGGATCTCTTCACGCTTACGCGCGCCGATGCCGGGCAGTATCCGCTGAAGCCACGCGACCTGTATCTTGACGAGCTGGCCACCGACGTCCTTCGCCGCACGCGCTCGCTGGCCATCGCCAAAGGCGTCACGCTAACCTCTTCCATCCAGCCGGAGCTTACTTTGAGCGCCGACGAAGATCTGCTCCGCCGATTGCTTCTGAATCTGCTGGACAACGCCATCAAGTACACGCCGGCGGGCGGAATGATCAACGTGGATTGCCGCCTCGATGGGAGTTCGTACGTCCTCCGCGTTTCGAACACCGGCCCCGGCATCCCGGCGGAACTGCAGTCGCGCATCTTCGAGCGCTTTTTCCGCGCCGACAAAGCCCGTTCACGTGCCGAAGGCGATACTGGCGGCGCCGGGCTCGGCCTTTCCATCGCGCGCTGGATCGCGGAAGCCCACCACGGCCGCCTGGAACTTACCCAATCGGACAGCTCCGGCACCACCTTTACCGCCTATCTCCCCGCGCCGGTCCGCAGCGCCATTTCCGGTTAATCCTGCGTTTATCTCGCCCCCGATAGCTTGGATACAGGGAACAAGAATAGAATTGCTGCGCGGATAGTGGCGTTCAGAGCCAGGAGTTCCGCAAAGATAGAGAAGGAAGTATTGAGGGAATCAATTTGCATCGGAAACTTCAATTCGGAATGATCGCGCTGCTTTTTGGGGGCACGGCGTTGACCGCGGACATCTGTTTCGCCCAGCAACCGGACGCACCCGCGCCGCAGCCTCAGGCCGTGGCCAAACAGCAGCAAGCAGCCGCTTCAACTTCGCCGGCGCCTGGCGCGCCGCTCCGTTTAACTTTGCAGGACGCTCTTGCGCTTGCTCGCAAGAATGAACCGACGTACAACTCGGTCGTAACCGCCGCGGGTGTCGCCGGCGAAACGCGGGCCCAGTCGCGCGACGCCCTGCTTCCGAGCGTGAATTTCAACACCTCGGTTCTCTACACGCAGAGCAATCCCAACGGCGTGAAATTCATCGCCAACAACGCGCCGCACGAATACATCAGCCAGGGAAACGTGCACCAGATATTGGACCTGGCTTCGTGGGAAAACTATCGCAGTTCCGCAGCGCTGGCCGCTGTAGCCAAGGCAAAAGCGGAAGTCGCAGCGCGCGGACTGGTCGTCACCGTCGTGCAGAACTATTTCGCCGCTGCCTCCGCGGAGAAAAAGCTGGAATCCGCCGCGCGCACTGCGGATGCAGGTGAAAAGTTTCTGCAGCTCACGCAGGCGCTCGAAAAGGGCGGGGAAGTGGCGCATTCCGACGTCATCAAGGCGGACCTGCAGGCACAGGAGCGCCGGCGGCAGCTTCAGGAGGCGAAGCTAGAACTCCTTAACGCGCGGCTCGGTCTTGCGGTTTTGTTGTTCCCCGATTTCAACGACCATTTCGAGATCGGCGACGACCTGCATGGCAACGTCGCTCTGCCGCCGCAGCCGGAGTTCGAAGCGCAGGCTGCGCAGAGCAATCCGGATGTGCGCGCGGCGTTGGCCGCGGTGCAAGCGGTGGGGCACGACGTGAATGCCGCCCGCGCGGGCTATCTTCCTTCGATCAGTCTTGATTACTTTTACGGGATTGACGCCGCGCAATATGCGGTGAACGGTTCTTCTGGCCCGCCAAATAACACGAAATTTTCCAATCTCGGCTCCTCTTACATCGCTTCGCTGAGCCTGCCAGTGTGGAACTGGGGGGCGACGCAGAGCCGTGTGCGTTCGGCGGAGTTGCAGCGCACGCAGGCCAAGCGTGAACTTTCGTTCGCCCAGCGGAAACTGCTGGCTGAAATGCGCTCGCTCTATTCTGAGGCGGAAACTGCGCTGAACGAACTGGCGGGCCTGCAGCGCTCCGCGGAACTGTCTGAAGAGAGCTTGCGGCTGACGACGATGCGGTATCAGGGCGGGGAAGCCACGGTGCTGGAAGTCGTCGATGCGCAAACGACCTTCGCGGTCGCAAATGCCGCCTATCAGGACGGAGCCGTGCGGTATCGCGTCGCGCTTGCAAATCTGCAGACATTGACAGGGGTGCTGACAACTCCATGAACTACGTAGAACGCAAAGTTAGCGCGAGAAAATCGCGGATTTTTGCCCGGAGCGTGCTGCTTCTTGGCGGGGCAATCATTTTTCACGGGTGCAGCTCGTCGGAAAAAGAGCCTACGCCTCTGGTCACCGTGCAGGTTGCACCGGCGAAGCGCGGGCCGATCGAACTGGAAGTCAGTTCAGATGCCGTGGTCTACCCGCTGCAACAGGCGATTCTTACGCCAAAAATAACTTCGACTATCTCCAAGTTTTACGTGCAGCGTGGAAGCCGCGTGAAGCAGGGGCAATTGCTGGCGGTGCTCGAAAATCGTGATCTCGCCGGGGCCGCTGAACAGAGCAAGGGCGAATTTGAGCAAGCCGAAGCGAGCTATGCGACCACGGTGGGCGCGAGCCTTCCGCAGCAGATTCAGAAAGCCGAGCTGGATGCCAGGGCGGCAAAGCTGGCATTCGACGCGCAGCAAAAAGTCTACGACGCGAGAAAACAGTTGTATGAGCAGGGCGCGTTGCCGCGGCGCGATTTCGACCTGGCCGACGTCGGGCTGGCGCAGGCCCGCAGCGCGAACGAGCAGGCGCAGAAGCAACTGGCCGACTTGCAGCGGCTCGGGAAGGAGCAGGCCTTGAAATCGGCGGGCGGCCAGCTGTCCGCATCCAAAGGGAAACTGCTGAACGCGCAGGCGCAGCTCAGCTATTCCGAAATTCGCAGCCCGATCGATGGCGTGGTCACCGATCGCCCGCAATTCCAGGGCGAACTTGCGACCGCGAATCAGCCGTTGCTGACGGTGATGAATACTTCACGACTAATTGCGAAAGCGCACATTTCGCAAAGCGAGGCTGTGCTGCTGAAGGTTGGCAACCAAGCCGAAATCGAGTTGCCGGGGCTTGAAGAACCGATCAAGGCGAAAGTCAGCCTGGTCAGCCCGGCGCTGGATCCCGGCAGCACGACGATTGAGGTGTGGGTGGAATCCACCAAGCCGAATGCGGCGCTGAAGCCCGGGATGAGCGCGCGCGTGAATGTGACCGCCAAGAGCGAGGAAGACGCGCTGGTTGTTCCCGCTTCGGCTGTATACAAATCGGAGGAAGCCGGAGATTACGTGATGCTCGCCGGCTCCGACAAGAAGGCGCATCTGACCAAAGTCAAAGTTGGAATCAAGACGAAAGAACTGGCGCAAATCGAATCGGGGATCAAGGAAAACGATTCGGTGATTACCGTCGGGGGCTACGCGCTGCCCGACGGGACGCAAATCCAGATTGAGGCCACGCCCGCGCCGGAGCCGGAAAAAGGCGGCGCTGCGGATGAAAAGGGCGGCAAAGATAAGGACAACGAAAAACCCGCTGCGCCGGCAAAACCTGCGAAGGGCAAGGAGTAGCGGCGCATGGCTTCCGGCTCCGGCGATTCGCAAACAAATCCTGGCACCCGGCCGCAGGAAGCGGCTGAGTTGCCCTGGTTCAAGAAGCTTTCGAGCCCCATACTTTTTTTGCTGATCAGCCTGGCGCTGGTGGGGATTTTTCTGGCGATCAAGATTCCGGTGGCGGTATTTCCGAGCACCGATTTTCCGCGCATCGTGATTGGCGTGGACAACGGCGTCATGCCGATCGACCAGATGCTGGTGACGGTTACCAAGCCGATTGAAGAAGCGGTGAACAGCGTTCCGGGGCTGAGCAAGGTGCAATCGATCACCAGCCGTGGATCCGCGGAAGTGGATCTTTTCTTCGACTGGAAGTCGGACATGATCCTGACGCTGCAGCGCGTGGACGCGGTTGTGGCCCGGCTGCAACCCGAGTTACCGAGCGGTGCGAAAATCGAGACGCACCGGCTGACGTTCGCGACGTTTCCGATTCTGGGGTACAGCTTAACTTCCGACACGATTCCGCAAAGCAAGTTGTGGGAAATCGCGACGTACGACTTGAAGCCACGCATTAACCGGCTCGACGGCGTGGCGTTCGTACTTGTTCAGGGCGGCCGCGTGCCGGAGTTTCAGGTCACTCCGGATCCGGCGCGTCTGCACGCCGCGGGGATCACTGTTACCGATATTCTGGATGCGATTCGGAAAACAAATCTGATTGATTCCCCGGGCTTGCTGGAGCACGAACACCAGCTGGTGCTTGGGCTCGTCAGCGGGCAGGTTCGCACGCCGGAAGAGATCGCGCTGATCGTCGTTAAAACTTCTGCCGCGGGGATTCCCATCCGCATCGGCGACATTGCCAAGGTCGGCCCGTCCGAAGCGCCGGTCTACACCATCGTCACCGCCAACGGAAAGCCGGCCGTGCTTTTGAGCGTAAATCGCCAGCCGGACAGCAATACGCTGGACGTCGCGAAGCTGGTTCACGAAAAAATCGCCGAGTTGCAGCCGACGCTGCCTCCGGGAGTGCATCTGGAGGTTTTTTACGATCAATCCACGATCGTGCAGGAATCCATCTCCAGCGTGCGTGACGCTGTGTTGCTCGGCATCATTCTTTCCGCCGCGATTCTTGTTCTTTTCTTGCAGGATTGGGGCTCGTCTTTTGTTGCCGCGCTTGTCATTCCCGTTACGCTTGCGCTGACGCTGATTGTTTTGTGGATGGCCGGGCAAAGTTTCAACCTGATGACGCTCGGAGGACTCGCCGCTGCGGTCGGCCTGGTCATTGATGATGCGATCGTGGTCCTTGAAAACATCGTGCTGCACCGCGATGCGGGAGAGTCGCGCTTTCAGGCTATCCAGAGCGCGCTGAAAGAAATCACTGTTCCTCTCATCGGCTCCACGATTACGCCCATCGTGGTCTTCCTGCCGCTGATCTCCGTCACCGGCGTCACCGGAAGTTTCTTCCGCGCCCTAGCGATCACCATGACGGTCTCGCTGCTGAGCTCACTCCTGCTTGCGCTGACCTGGACGCCGACGCTCAGCCAATACTTCGTCCGCCGCAAAGACACGGTCCCCGCCCAGGGCGCTCTTGCAGGTGAACACGACGCAGCCGCGCTGCTCGCTGCCGAAGAAGCCCATCTCTCCGGCTTCTTCGGCAGCGTCGTGAATTTCTACTCTCGCGCGATGCAAAGCATTCTCAAAAAGCCGGTGCTTCTGCTGGTGTCCTCTGTAGTGATCGTGATCCTTTCCTACGTCTGCTACAACTTTCTCGGCTCCGACCTGCTGCCGGCGATGGACGAAGGCGGCTTCATCCTCGACTACTACACGCCGCCGGGCAGTTCGCTCGCCGAATCCAATCGCATTTTGCTGCACATGGAAGAGATCATCCGCTCGCAGCCCGAGGTCGAAAACACTTCACGCCGCACCGGCATGCAGCTGGGCCTCGCCGCCGTCACGGAAGCGAACCGCGGTGATTTCACTGTAAAGCTCAAGCGCGACCGCAAGCGCGATATCGACGACATCATTTCCGACATCCGCGCCGAAATTAAGAAGACCGAGCCCGCCGCCGACGTGGAATTTATCCAGGTACTGCAGGACATGATCGGCGACCTGACCAGCCAGCCGGAGCCCGTGGTCATCAAACTTTTTTCGCCGGACGGCAAGCTTCTGAACGCAACCGCACCCAAAGTTGCGGAGGCCATCCAGAAAATTCCGCACGTTGTCGATGTTCTGGACGGCATCGAAAATTCCATCAGCGGGCCGGCTGTCACCTACCAGGTGAACCCCGCGGTTGCCGCGCGGTCCGGTTTCTCTCTTGACGAAGTGGCTATCGACGCGGCGGCCGTCCTCGAAGGCGAACCGGCTGCCACTCCCGTCGTCCTGAACGATCGCCTGTACACGATTCGGGTCCGGTTTCCGGAACAAAGCCGGGCTTCGCTCGACCGCATGGGCAACACGCTGCTTACCAGTGCGACCGGCAAAACGGCGACTCTTGGCAGCCTGGCCACCATTTCCACCGATCCCGGCCAGACCGAAATCCGGCGCGAAAATCTGCAACGTCTTGTAGAAGTCACCGCTCGCTTCGAGGGTGTCGATCTCGGCTCGGGTATGGCTTCGATCCAGAAAGCCGTTGCCAACATGCATCTGCCGTCTTCCATCCGCGTTGAATACGGCGGGCTGTACGAAGAGCAGCAAAAATCGTTTCACGATCTGCTGGTGGTCTTCCTGCTTGCGCTGTTGCTGGTGTTTGTCGTGCTGCTGTTCGAATTCCGCACCTTCTCCGCGCCGCTTGCGATTCTCGGCTCGGCGCTGCTCTCGACCTTCGGTGGATTCCTGGCGCTCCTCGTAACGAAGACCACGTTCAACGTCGCTTCGTTCATGGGCATGATCATGGTCATCGGCATCGTTGCGAAGAACGGTATTTTGTTGCTCGACGCCGACCAGCGTTTCCGCCAGCTAGGTTTTTCCCCCGAGGAAGCCATGATCCAGGCCGGCCGCCGGCGTTTGCGCCCCATCGCCATGACCGCCCTCGCGACCATCGCCGGCATGCTCCCTCTTGCACTGGCCATCGGCGCGGGTTCCCAAATGCTGCAGCCGTTGGCGATTGCAGTAATCGGCGGCTTGCTTAGCTCCATCGTGCTCTCGCTCGTGTTCACTCCAACCATCAATTTCTATCTCGATCGGTTGCGGCTGAACCGCGCGAAACAATCTGTGGAAGCCTGAGGAAGGCTGGCCAGAGTTGTAACGCCTTCTTAACCGGCCATTCACAAAAAGCCGCCTACTATTTCCACTCGCGGAATCCACAATGCACATTCTGATCGTTGAAGACGAACCGGAGATGGCCGGGCTGCTGACCCGGGGGCTGGAAGAAGAGTCCTACCAGGTGAGTGTCGCCCGCGATGGGCGCGCCGCGCTGGAACTTTCGTCCGCGCAAGCGTTCGACGTGATTCTGCTCGACGTGATGCTGCCCAAAATGGACGGGCTCGAAGTCGCACGGGAGTTGCGCGGCCGCGAAGAGGAGACTCCGGTGCTGATGCTGACTGCGCGCGATGCGCTGGGGGATATCGTGAAGGGGCTGGACGCCGGCGCCGACGATTACCTGACCAAGCCTTTTTCCTTTGTCGAACTGCTGGCAAGAATGCGGGCGCTGGTGCGCCGCCAGCAATTTCGACGAAAAAATGTGCTGGAAGCGGACGACCTGATTCTGGATTTGACGTCTAGGAGGAGTTTTCGGGCGGGCAAGGAAATGTATTTGTCGCTGACGGAATTCCGCCTGGTGGAAATTCTTGCCAGGAACGCCGGGCGGATCGTTTCCCGCCACGAAATCCTCGCCAATGTCTGGGGTCCGGGACGCGAGGTCAGCGAAAATACGCTCGACGCGTTCGTGCGGTTACTGCGCAAGAAAATAGATGACGGCGCGGAGCACAAGCTGATTCACACGCACCGCGGCTTCGGCTACTCCCTGGGAAGCGTGACCCGCGCATGAGCTTCACGATTCGCGCGCGGCTTACCGTGCTGTACCTCCTGGTGCTGGCGGCTTCGTTCACGGCGTTTTTCTGGGTTTGCGATTACGGGTTTCAAAAAAGCATCAATACGGCGGTGAACGACGCTTCGAAACGCAACCTGGATACTGTGCAAGGGGTGCTGGAACGCCATAATTCGCAAGGCGGCCCGGATCTGAGCCAGGAACTTACGCGTCTTTCCGGCTTGTGGGAAAGCGGGGCGATTTTTGAAGTCGCGGGGCCGGACGGGCAGTGGCTCTACCGCTCGCCACGTTTTTTGTCCGCGCTTCCCGCGTTGCAGCCTCCGGCGCGCGAAGGAATTTCGTTTCAAACCACGAATCTGGAGGCGCTGCAATATCGCGTGGCGCGCCGGCAAATCAGCGTGGATGGAAAAGTGTACTTGGTCGACGCTGCGGTTCCCACCGAGCCCTTCGATCAGGCACTGGATAATTTCCGGTTGGTGGAAAAACGCTTCCTGCCGCCGCTTGTGCTGCTCGCGTCGCTCCTGGGATATTGGCTGAGCGGTCGCGCGCTTGCTCCCGTGAGTCGCATTATCGAAAGTGCGGAACGGATCGGCGTCCGCAATTTGTCGCGGCGGCTGGAAGTTCCGCGCGCGAAAGATGAATTGCGGCGCCTTACCGAGCAGGTGAACGCGATGCTCGACCGGATTGAGGCCTCCGTGAAGCGCATCACGCAATTCACGGCCGATGCTTCGCACGACCTGCGAACGCCACTCGCGCTAATCCGCACCAACGCTGAACTTGCTCTGCGGCGGCCCAGAAGCGATTCCGAATATCGTGAAGCATTGACGCGCATTCTCTCCACTTCTGAAGAAACCACGGAACTGATCGAGCAGTTGCTGCTGCTGGCGCGCGCGGACGCGAATGTGGCCCAGCTGAAGCTGGAGCCGACCGCGTTGTTTCCCGTTCTGCGAGCGGTCGCGCAAAAAGCCAGTGTCCTGGCTGCAGGCAAAGGTCTGGCGTTTTCGCACTCCGTCGTCCCTTGCAGGCACACACTCCTTGCGAACCAGGCGGCGCTTGAGCGGCTGTTGCTGACGGTGCTGGACAATGCGATCAAGTACACGCCTGCTGGAGGCCGCGTGTCGCTGGACGTGCGGGTTGAAAATTCCGAAGCCAGCATCGAAATCACCGACACGGGAATCGGCATCGGCGAAAAGGACCTGCCGCACGTTTTTGAAAGATTTTATCGCGCCGACCAGGCCCGTTCGCGCGAAACCCGCGGCTCCGGCCTGGGATTATCCATTGCCAAATGGATCGCTGAAATTCACCACGGTTCGATCGACCTGCAGAGCCAGGCTGCTGGGCAGGGAACGAGAGTAACGATTCGACTGCCGCTGGCAACGGAGTTGGGTGCCAACGCTCCGGAGCTGTCCAGCCTCCAGGAAGCATCTTTCAACCTGGCCGGTCCCCGGCGAATCTGAAAGTTCTTTCACCCCATCTTTAACAGATCGTTAACAGTCATTCACATCGGGTTCAGCACTGCCGTGGCCTACTCTTCCCAAGAAACTCGGGACGCGATGAGTCCCGGGGTGTGACCGGTTTTACCCAATTGCGCTCGCTCTGAACTTGGAATCTACGCGCGGATCCCCAATTCACCCGGGGTCTCTTCCGCTCACACGCACCGGCCCACCCGGCACGCAGTCCATTGCTGGTTCATGATTCGCGCCGGTCGACTGCCGCCGGCGAACAATTTTGCGAGACCGTCGGGGACGTTCGAATTGCGATACGGAATTTGCGAACAAGGAGAACTGAAATGAAGAGTTCCATCCGCTGTTTTCTGATTTTTGCTTTGTGCCTGGCTTTTGCGTTTTGCGGGAACGCTGTCGCTCAAGACGCGAAGGGTTCAGTCAGAGGAAGGGTGACCGACAGCACCGGCAGCGTCCTGCAGGGCGCTGAGATTGAGTTGCAACCCGGCCCCGTCACCGCCGCTTCGGGAACGCAGGGGGCGTACTTCATTAATGATTTGAATCCGGGAACGTACACGATCACGATCACCTATGTGGGCTTCACGCTGTTCACCCAGGTGGTGAACGTTAAGGCGGGGCAGACGGCCACGGTTGACGCGAAAATGGAAGTGTCTTCGCAGCGGGATGAGATGCTGGTGACGGCGCCGCGCGTTTCCGGGGAAGCGGAACAACTGAACCGGCAGCGGAGCGCGGACAATATTCTCCAGGTGCTCTCCAATGAGGTAATCACGAGCCTGCCGAATGCCAACATCGCCGACGCCGTTGGCCGGCTGCCCAGCGTCACACTGGAGCGCGATGAAGGGGAAGGCAAATACGTGCAGGTGCGCGGGACCGAGCCGCGCTTGACGAACGCCACCGTCGACGGCGTGCTCATTCCTTCCCCCGAGTCCGGCGTTCGCCAGATCAAGTTTGACGCGATCCCCTCGGACCTCGTCGAGTCCGTGGAGATCAATAAGACTCTGCAGGCCAACATGGATGCCGACGGAATCGGAGGCTCCGTAAACCTGGTAACGAAGACGGCGACCGAGCGGCCTACGATTAACCTGTTCGGACTGGGAGGGATTTCGCCGATTCTTGGTGGGCGCAACAACTACCAGGCCACGGGCACTGTGGGGAAGCGCTTTGGGAGCAGCAAGAAATTCGGCGCGCTGATTGGTTTTTCGTACGACTATGAAGGGCGCGGGATTGATGACGTGGAACCGGTGCCCGACCAATTGGTCGTTGGAGGAGTTCCGACTGAGCGTTATTTCGACTCAATCGACATTCGAGAATACAAGTACTACCGCACCAGGTATGGCGTTGCCGGAAGCACCGACTATCAGTTGGGCCAGGGATCGAATATCTACCTGCGCGGGCTGTTCTCTGACTTCCACAATTTTGGGGACCGGTGGGTGTACACGCTGAACGATAACAGTGGTTCGAATCTGCTGAATGGCGCCGGTGGTCCACCCTCATTCAATAATTCCATACGGCGTCCTCGCTACATCATCGGGAACCTTGTCCTGGGTGGAAAGCACGTCCTTGCCAGTACGTGGTTTGCCTGGGACGTTTCCGGTTCGTTCGCCAGCGAAAACGATAACGGGTACGGCGGCGGATCGTTTAGCGTACCCACGGCTTCGACGTATCAGAGCCCCTGCACGTACGACCCCGCGGCCACAGGGAACTCTCTGACCCCGCGATGGTCGAATGCCTGCTACACGGACGCCTACAACACATCCATCTATGCCCTGAACGACGTGAACATCAGCCGGGGGAAGACGGCCCAGACGAATTTTCAGATTACCGGGGCCATGGGCAAGCGTTACCACATCGGTTCGCACCTGGCAACGATTGAGGTTGGCGGAAGATTCCGCAACGCCCACAAGTACGATCACAGCTACGCGGACGACTACGCTATTCCGACAGTCGGTGGCGATGGCCCCGACAAGAACGATTTTGCGCCCGGGGCTGCGATTGTTCCGTTTTCGCTATTCCCGAATTCGTTTCACAACTCCGGTTACTACAATGGAGCCTACCCACAAGGACCGTTTGCGGATTACTACAAAACCCAGGCGTATGTTTTTGCGAACCCGAATCAGTTCGTGTTCACGACTGGCGCGGCGGGACAATCCAACTTCTACAGTTATATCGAGCAGGTTTCCGCTGGGTACGTGATGAATACCATCGACTTCAGCAAGTTCCGGTTCATTGCCGGTGTGCGCGTGGAAGGAACGAATCTGGACACGTTGAGCTGGCAGGATGGGTGCACCGATCCTACGGTTTGCCCAACGATTATTCAGCCTGGCCAGAACTTCAAGGGCGGAGGGGATTACATCAAGGTGCTACCGAGCGCGTCGCTGCGGTACGCTTTAACCAACAACACCGACTTTCGCCTTGTTTACAGCCGCGGGCTTTCCCGTCCGAATCCTCAGGATGTTGCCCAGGCATTCTCCATCACGCCTGCGCAAGGAGGTACGGGGAACATCAGTCTCGGCAATCCGAATCTGAAAGCGGAAACCGCGAATAACTACGATTTGTTGTTCGAGCACTACATGAACACTTTCGGAACCATTCAAGCGGGGGTGTTCTACAAGAGTCTCTACGACCCCATCATCCAAACCTCATTCAGGGACACAAACTTTACGCCTCCACCCCCGTACCAGAATCAAGCGGGCGATTACGTAATCAGCCAGTCGCTGAATGCGGGAAGCGCTCACCTGTTTGGGTTTGAGATTGCGTACCTGCAACGGTACAGCTTCCTTCCGGGATTCCTGAGCGGATTTGGCCTTTCCGCAAATTATGGCTACACGGTTTCGGGTACGGGCGGGCTGGATGGCAGGTCTGATCATCCTCATTTGCTGCGGCAAGCGCCGAATACCTGGAACATCAGCCCCACGTATGACCGCGGGCGTTTCTCCTACCGGCTGGGGGTTTCTTACAACGACGGCAACATTTTCTCGTACCAATTTCACGATGGCACGGGGACAAGCGACCCCGCTAATGGAGGTGGTGGAGCGACACCTGGCGGACTTCGCGGACCTAACGGTGACACCTACCTCTACCCGCACTTGCAGATTGATATGCAGGGAAGTGTGCGGCTGGAGAAGGGGTTTACGTTTGTGGCGTACATTCTGAACGTGAATAACGAGGTGTTCGGATTTTATAACGGCAGCAGCCAGTACCTGATTCAGCGAGAGTTCTACAAGCCGACTTACGCGCTGGGCATGCGCTGGTCGCCAGCGTTCGAGCACAAATAGCGAGCTGACCGCCGGAGCTACGGCCGGTTTTTCGATTCTTTGGAGAGGGCGGAGCTGTGTCGCGGAAGTGCGGCTGACCCGGCTATTTCGTTTGCGAGAAGCTGAACGAAATTTCAGGTTGGATTTAGGCTGCGTTTATCCGCCAACAGGTAAAACAGTTGCTCAAGGAGAGAACGATGAAACGATTGTTGATGATGGCGCTGGTGAGCGCGACGCTGCTTGCTTCGCTGGCTGGAGCGGCTACGAATTATGAGCTTTTGAAAAAAGTGGCTGTGGCGGGCGCGGGCGGCTGGGATTACGTGATCGTCGACGAAGCCGCCCGCCGCGTGTATATCACTCATGCGACGCAGGTAGACGTGCTGGACGCGGATTCGCTGGCCGTTGTGGGCACCATCCCCAACACTCCTGGTGCCCACGGCGTGGCCATCGCCACTGAATTTGGCCGTGGCTATATCACTGCGGGAAAATCGGATTCGGTTGTCCCCTTCGATTTGAAAACGTTGAAGGCTTTTCCGGAAATTAAAGTGGGCAAGAAGCCGGACGCGATCGTCTATGAGCCGCTCACGAAGCGTGTCTACGTCATGAATGGCGATAGCGACAGCATCAGCGTGCTCAACGCGGCGGACGGCTCGCTTGCCGGGACCATTGAGCTGGGAGGCGGGCCCGAGTACGGCGTCTCCGACGGGAAGGGCAATTTCTACGTGAACCTTGAAGAAAAAAACGAGACGCTGCACATCGACGTGAAGACGCTTAAGGTGAAGGATCGCTGGCCGCTGACGCCTTGCGCCACTCCTACGGCGCTGGCGATGGACATTGACGCCCACCGCCTCTTCGTTGGGTGCCGGAGCAAGCATCTTGGCGTGCTTAATTCCGAGACCGGCAAACTGGTCTTCACCGCGCCCATCGGCGAGCGTGTCGATGCGGACGCCTTCGATGCCGCCACCAAAATGGTTTACCTCTCCACTGGCGACGGCAAAGTATTCATCTTCCACGAGGATTCGCCGGACAAATACTCGCTGGCGCAGGAACTGGTCACGGCGAAGGGTTCGAAAACCGCCGGCTATGATCCCAAGACGAAACGCCTGTTCGTCCCAAGTTCCGAGAATGGCGCGATGCAGGTTCTCGTCTACGAGCAGCGTTAAACCGGATTTCCGCCCACAGCTGTAACCACCCCGAAGAGGCCCCGACCCTGTCGGGGTCTCTTTTTTTGGCAGGGGCAGGCGCGCCATTTCCCCTCAGGCAATTTCTTCCAGAAACGATTTCTCCCTTGCCCCGCAGTGTGGCACTATCACGGCATTTGAATTTACGCTGTTATCGGGAGAATTGGGAAACCACAAAATGGAAACCACTACCGCACAGCCGTCGTTCGACCCCGGCCGAGCAGAGAAGACCCAGACCGGGGCGTTGATCACCCTCACTTCGCTTTTTTTCATGTGGGGATTTTGCACCGTTTTGAACGACATTGTCTCTCCGCACCTGCAGTCCATTTTCAATCTGAGTTACAAGCAGGCCAGCCTGGTGCAGTTCGCGTTCTTTTTTGCTTATTTTATTTTTTCTATTCCCGCCGCGAAATTGATTGACGCCACCAGTTACAAAACGTCCATTGTGGTTGGGTTGCTGACTATGGCCGTAGGTGCGTTTTTGTTTATTCCGGCGGCGACGGCTGCCTCATACGCGCTCTTTCTCGGCGCCCTGATGGTGCTCGCCGCGGGTATCACCGTTCTTCAGGTTGCCGCCAATCCTTATGTAGCCGTCCTCGGTCCCGCTAAGACGGCTTCCAGCCGTCTGAACCTCACGCAGGCTTTCAATTCTCTCGGCACGACAATCGGCCCTTGGGTCGGTGGCATTTTTATCCTGACCGCCACGGCAAAGGGTATTGACGAACTCAAGCTTCTATCCGCACCTGCACTCCAAGCTTACAAAGTAGAGCAGGCCTCCTCGGTCAAGACTCCTTACCTGTTCATCGGACTTCTGCTGATCGCGCTTGCGATAGTCATTTACTTCCTGCGCTTGCCGGCGATCCCTCAGGCGCAGAAAAAAGGCCAATCGCCAGGCGCCAGCCTGTGGAAATATCGCCACCTCATCCTCGGAGTCGTTGGAATATTTGTCTACGTTGGAGCGGAAGTTTCTATCGGCACGTTCCTCATTAAGTATTTTCATCTGCGGGAGATTGGGAATCTTCCCGAGTTCCAGGGCGCAAAGCTTGTCTCCTATTACTGGGGCGGCGCAATGATCGGCCGATTCATCGGCTCCGGTCTCCTCAATGGAATTCCAAAAAAGGTGGCTGGTCCTTTGTTTGGGATTGGCTGTCTCGTGCTTTTGGCTTCCTACTTGAGCAGCGGGGACGAGGTTGTCGCGACGGCTTCCTTGTGGGCGAGGGCCCTTTCTTTCATTGGCTACGCACTTGTGCTCGCCCGGCCACTCATCACGCTCTGCGTTATCGTTTTTCTTGCTATCTTGCTCGCCTCTTTCGCTCAAGGCGGGCGTGCACGGATTGAGACCGGCAAGCTACTGGGACTATGCGCTATCAGCGCTATTCTTCTTGTGACCACCTCTATGCTCACCGCGGGCCACGTGGCCGTGTGGAGCATAATTTTGGTTGGTCTTTTCAACTCCATCATGTTCCCGAGTATCTTTACGCTGGGCATTGCCGAGCTGGGGCCGATGACGGGAAACGGCTCCGGGCTTCTCATCATGGCGATCGTGGGCGGCGCGATCATCCCGCTGCTCTTCGGTACGCTGGCGGATATGCCCGCCATTGGTCTGCACCACGCGTTCATTCTGCCGGCCGTCTGCTATCTCTATATCGCTTACTACGGGCTCAGCGGCTCGCGGCCTCGCCAAACTCAGTGAACCGTCTGAAACCTGAGTGTCGCGGGCATTGGCAGACTTCGAGGAAAGAGACGGAAACCCCAAGACCCAGGTGCAACTGCGGCACCTGGGGCACCCTTCTCTCTACTTTCACGGAAATTGCCGAAGTGATATTCTCTCGCCGACTCCATGTCAACAAAATCAAAATCGCTCGACCCGGGCCACCCACCTACGTTGGCGACTATCGACGCAAACAGGCTGTACTGTGTTATCCAAGAAGGACGCGCAGCGCTGAATGGAACATGCCACTAGCGAACAATGGAAAACCATCTGGACCTAGCCAATCTAGTGACGGTCCCGGAGCCCCGGAACCGAGGCCAATGTCACGCGGTGGATGTCTGGATAGAGCACTCTTAGTAGGGGCAGCGTGCTTGGTGTGCGTCCTCGGAGGCGTTGCTTTCTGGCTTGCCGAAGAGCACCGTGTCAATCCAGCGTGGGTCTTCGTTGGATGGAACACTATTTGGCTGGCTCCCTTGTTCATTAGAGACTTCCGAGCTCATTTGAAGAAACCCACATTCCTCGCGTTTCTTCTAGTCTGGGCACTGATCCATGGCCTGTTAGTGGCCACCCTGATGCGCTGGATGTCTGTAATTGCGATGGTGCCCATCCTAGCTGTCGAGCTCACGGTGGGCTTTGTACTTGCCGATTACATGTTTGGCATTCGACCAGCGGGAGTACAGAAACAATAGTGGAGCGCGAAGAGCGTCGTCTTCGACCATCTGAAACGGTGTTGCTCTGCCCCTAGCTTCGCGCACGGGATCCTACGACCCTGTCCGTTCTTCGAACGGGTGCTCGCAAGGAAAGAAATGCACCTGAGCAAAAAAAAAGGGGCAGGACCGAAGTCCTGCCCCTCTCCTCAGTAAAATATTGCGAAGCTTACTTGGCCATTTCGAGGCTGGCGAGCTTCAGGTTTTCGCCGTCCACGCTGCCCTTCACGGTGACATGATGTCCGGCATGGGCCGCAACTTTGTCTTGCGCGTCAATGGCGTAGACCTTGTGGTCCGCATCGTTGACGAAGACATACTTTGCTCCCTTTTCCTTGACGCACTTCGCGGCGCATTCGGCGTGCTTCTCGTTCGCGCCTTTGGCTCCGCAGGCGCTGTCGGAAATGTATCCCGTCCAGCTGCCGTCGGCTCCCAAAGTGAGGACCGCTGTACAAAGAGTGAGTGCTAAACCTGCTGCGAATTTAACTTTCATGTTTATTCCCCTCCTGAAATTCAGCTTCATTTTCGTCCCCGTCAGGGCGCCCTTTAGGGTGGCACAACTATCAACTACGTGTCCAGAGTTGTAATTGGATGTAGCGCCCCAAGCCTGGACAGAAAAAAGGGAGGATCTTTCGACCCTCCCCTTTCGCTCCCGCTCTCAAGGAAGCAAAACGGTCCACCAGGCTTCTTGTTACTGCCCGGAAGTGTTTGTTGCTGCGGTTGCCGCCCCGGCCGTTTTCGGAGTGGAGAGGTAACCAGTGATGGTGTTTTTGTTCACGTCGAACACCACGATTTCATAAGGAGAATTGCGTCCCGTGCCCTTCACGTAGAACTGCACCGGTTCGCCCGCCGTACGGTCCTTCTTTTCGATGGACTTGTCGTCGGCCAGAACCGTGATCGTGTACTTGGACTTTTTCGAATCGGTCTTGTTCAACGCGATGGCCACCGGCCCGACGTGCTGCGGAGTCTTGGCGCGCTGGATGGTGAATTCGAAATAGTTGCGGTCGCCGCGGCGCTTCAGATCTTCCAGGTCGTCGTGGTTGCGCGCAATCAGGCCGCTCATCACGCCCATGTCGCCACTGGCGCGTTCGAGCTTGCCCTTGGTTTCGTCGAGGTCGTTCTTAACGCCCGTGACGTCGCCGCTCAGCTTGTTGACGTCTTCGATGTTAGCTTTCGTGCCGAGTTGCGTGTTCACTTCGGAAAGTTTCTTGTTGTACGCCACAACCGAGGACTTGCTGATCTTGCGCGCCCGGTCGAGTTCTTCCTGGGTAACGTTCAGCTTGTCCGTTACGACCTTGAGGTCGCTCTGGAGTTGCTGGTTCTGGTCATCGCTCTTCGCAAGCCGCTGCATCAATGCATCGTTCTGCTGCTTCACGGAGGCTTGCACGTTCTGCTCAGTCTGTTTCCCCTGGTTCAGGGCGCTCCAACCGATACCAATGCCAAGAAGGGAGGTTGCCCCCAATGCCGCAATCGCGAGGCCTACCCACCGGGGTGCCGCTGCTTGCGTCGTGGATTCCTGAAACTCGCTCATGTACGTCATCTCCTTTTATAGGCGGACTCGCCGCTTGTATGGAAGATGGGCACTCCCAGAACCAAACTTTGGGGCCCCCCGGTCAGGTTCATAAGCCGCTGAATGAGAATGGGTTAAGGGTAGCGAAGGCATCTTGGAGGTTCGACTTGCATAGTTCTAGTACTAGTAAAGATTACAGGTTCGGCGAGGCAAGCGCAATTTTTACAGAAGCGTCAATCCGGTGAAGACTGCATTTTGGGGTCAGGTCAAAAAAAATCGGGCATGAAGAAAACCGGTCTTCCTGCCCGTAAATGATTACAAAAAAATGTGTTATGTGACTAACTCAGGCCGCTTGCGAGTCAGTAGCTTCCTTCGGAAGCCCAAAGTAGCGATCCAAGGTGGTAGTCGCAGCGTCCAGAACCAGACGGCAGTCCGGGCAGTCCTGCAGATGGTGCTCAATCTCGCCTTGCACACCAGGCGAGAGCTTTCCCTCTAAGTACATGCAAATCAAATGGATAGTGTCTCGACAGCTCATAACTTCTCCCCCGGATAAAGCCCCAATCCCCCCGGACTGGTAGAAGTGACAGTGCACCTGCCTCGCCAAACCGGGTCAAAGAGCAGCATCTTCTCTAACTATATGAAAGGCAGCAATTTAGAGAGATTCTGCCCCGTCTATACCTGATGTCCCCACAATTCGTAAGAGAAAACTTTACGCCGCATTGGATGCATTGGGTTCGTTCGTCGGCCACGTCGACTAGCGTAGAGGTGTGTTCACCATCTGCTTCAGGGCGGCGATGCGGTCTTCTAGGGGAGGGTGGGTGCTGAACAGCGAGGAGAGTGTCTCGCCGCCGAACATGGGCTTCACGATGCAGAGCGCGGAAGTGCTGGGTGAGATGGACGTGGTCGGGATCTTCTTGTTGTACGCTCCCAGTTTTTGCAAAGCGCTGATCAGCCCGTACGGCTGGCCCACCATGCGGGCCCCGGTTTCATCGGCAGAATATTCGCGTGTGCGAGACAAAAACAGCTGGAGTAGCAGAGCGGCAAAGGGAGCCAGGAAGATCATCAACAGCGCGGAGATTCCGCCGCCGCCGCGGTCGTCATCACGGTCGCGGCCGAATCCGCCAAAAATCATGGCCCATTTTCCCATCGAAGCCATGAGGGTGATCGCTCCCGCGATGGTGGCCGCAACCGAGGTCACCAGGATGTCGTAATTGCGGACATGCGAAAGCTCGTGTGCGATCACGCCTTCCAGTTCGTCGTCGTTCATGATTTCGAGCAGCCCCTGTGTGACTGCTACCGAAGCGTGATTTGGATTTCTTCCCGTCGCAAAGGCATTTGGCGCCATGTCCGGCACGACGTAAAGTTTCGGTACAGGGATGCTCGCTTTGGCAGCCAGCCGCTCCATCACGTCGTAAAGTCGCGGCAACTGTTCGCGGGTAACCGGCTGCGCGCCGCTGGAAGCCAGCGCAATCTTGTCCGAAAAAAAGTACGATGAGAAATTCATCAACACGGCGATCGCCAGCCCAATCTGCAAGCCGCCGCGCCCGCCGATCGCGCCGCCCGCAATTACGAGCAGCATGCTCAGCAAAATCAAAATCGCCCCGGTACGTAAGACTTTCATGTAGTTGGCCTTCTCCTATGAATACGTAGCAAACCGCAGGAAATTTCAGTATGGGAGGGGGCGCCGGAAGCGTCAACCTGCGCTCCACTCACCCGCATCCCCCATTGCGTTATTTCTTTCCCGCTGCCGCCGGCTGCTTTGCTGTCACGCGCTCGAATCGCATGGATTCTTTCTGGGCGTCGCGATCCACGCGAACGCGGTCCCCCGGCAACACTTTTCCTTCCAGGATTTGCATGGCCAGGGGATCCTGAATCAGCCGCTGGATCGTCCGCCGCAGCGGCCGCGCGCCGTACGCGGGATCGTAACCCTCGCGCAGGAGCACTTCGATCACCGCCGGAGTGATGTCCAGCGTAATCTGCCGTTCCGCGAGCAAGTTTTCCACGCTCTTGAGCAACAGCTTGACGATGCTCGCCAACTGCTCTTTTCCAAGCGGGTTGAAAATCACGATCTCGTCAATGCGGTTGATGAACTCCGGCCGGAAGGACGCACGCAATGCTTCCATGGCTTCTTTGCGAGCGCGCTCCGGATCTTTTTTGGAAAGTTCGAAAATCGCGGACGAGCCAACGTTGCTGGTCATCACCAGGACCGTGTTGCGGAAATCCACCGTGCGGCCCTTGCCGTCGGTCAGCCGCCCGTCTTCCAGAATCTGCAAGAGCACGTTGAAGACATCCGGATTTGCCTTCTCGATTTCGTCGAAGAGAATCACCGAGTACGGATGGCGTCGCACCTGCTCCGTCAGTTGGCCGCCTTCTTCATAGCCGACGTAGCCCGGAGGCGCGCCGATCAAGCGGGAGACCGAGTGCTTCTCCATGTATTCGGACATGTCGATGCGAATCATCAGTTTTTCGTCGTCGAACAAAAACTCCGCCAGCGCCCGCGCGAGTTCCGTTTTGCCCACGCCCGTGGGTCCCAGAAAAATGAAGGAGCCGATCGGCCGCTTGGCATCCGAGAGTCCGGCGCGGCTGCGCCGCACGGCGTTTGCCACGCGCGATAGCGCATCATCCTGGCCCACCACGCGCTGCCGCAGGCGCTCTTCCATGTGGACCAGTTTCTGCGCTTCGCCTTCGAGCAGGCGGCCGACGGGGATTCCGGTCCACTTGCTCACGAGTTTCGCGATATCTTCCTCGTCGACCTCTTCCTTCAACATCGGGGAATCTTTTTGCACCGCCGCAAACCGCTCCTGCGCGGCGTTCAGATCCTTCTCCGCCTGGGCAATCTTTCCGTAGCGCACTTCGGCGACCTTGGCCAGATCGCCCGCGCGCTCGTAGCGTTCCGCCTCCGCCTTCAGTTGTTCGATCTGCTCCTTCAGCTTGCGGATTTTGCCGATGGCTTCTTTTTCCGCCTGCCAACGCGCTTTGCGGCCGCTGGAATCTTCTTTCAGTTTGGCCAGTTCTTTTTCGATCTGCTTGCGGCGCTCGACGGAGTGCGCGTCCGTTTCCTTCAGCAGCGCTTGGCGTTCGATTTCCAATTGCATGATGCGCCGCTCGATTTCGTCGATTTCCGTTGGCAGGGAATCGATCTGCATGCGCAGGCTGGCGGCCGCTTCGTCGATCAGGTCAATCGCTTTGTCGGGGAGGAAGCGGTCGGAGATGTAGCGGTGGGAGAGCGTGGCCGCGGCCAGAATCGCGGCGTCTTTGATGCGGACACCGTGATGCACTTCATAGCGTTCTTTCAAGCCGCGCAGGATGGCAATCGTGTCCTCCACCGTCGGCTCAGGGACCAGCACGGGCTGGAACCGCCGCTCCAGTGCCGGATCTTTTTCGATGTATTTCTTGTATTCGTTCAGCGTAGTGGCGCCAATGGCTCGCAACTCTCCGCGCGCGAGCGCAGGCTTCAGCATATTGGAGGCGTCCATCGCGCCTTCGGCAGCACCGGCGCCGACGAGCGTGTGAAGCTCGTCGATGAACAGGATGATTTGGCCTTCGGCTTCGGAAACTTCCTTCAGCACGGCCTTCAGGCGTTCTTCAAACTCTCCGCGGAATTTTGCGCCCGCCACCAGCGCGGCCATGTCGAGCGCAACCAGCTTTTTCGTCTTCAAAACATCCGGGACGTCGCCGGAGACGATTCGCTGCGCCAATCCCTCAACAATCGCAGTCTTGCCGACGCCGGGTTCGCCGATCAGCACTGGATTGTTTTTTGTGCGGCGCGCAAGAATCTGCATCACGCGGCGAATCTCTTCGTCGCGCCCAATCACCGGGTCCAGCTTTGACCGCCGCGCCAGGTCTGTAAGGTCGCGCGCATACTTCTCCAGCGACCCGTAGGTTGTTTCCGGATTCTGCGAGGTTACCCGCTGGCTGCCGCGCACTCCCGCCAGCGCTTGCAGAATGGCTTCATGCGACGCGCCGTGTTTTTTCAGCAGGCGTCCCGCGGGATCGCTCTCCGCCGCCGCAATCGCCAGAAACAGATGTTCCGTAGAAACGTACTCGTCCTTGAATTTTTCCGCTTCGTCGAAGGAGCGCTCCAGCACGTCGTTCAAGGCGCGGCTCATGTTGTGCTGGCCGAAGCCCTGCACCTTTGGCAACCGGCCGATCTCCCGGTCCACGTCCTGCATCAGCAGTTCGTTGCGAATGCCCAGCCGGGCGAGCAGCGGGGGGACCACGCCGTCCTTCTGCTCGACGAGCGCCACCAGCAGGTGCAGCGGCTCAATGGCCTGGTTCTGGTGACGCGCCGCGATCTCCTGCGCCTCCTGCACGGCTTCCTGGGCCTTTACGGTCATCTTGTCGAAACGCAACATAAATCCCTCGCAAACTCCGTTTCTTAAAAAAGGGTCTTCAAAAAAAGGGGCTGGCTTTGCGGCCAGCCCCGTATGCTAACTCACGGCGCGATTCGCCGTGGTGACAGTTTTGCAAATTACCGGCCCGCGGCTGCCGCAGCCGTTGCCGGCGCTTCCACGTTCACCTTGATCTGCTTTGGCTTGGCCTCTTCGCGCTTGGGAACGGTCAGCGTCAGCACGCCGTTCTTGTATTCGGCCTTGATCGCTTCGCTGTTCACGGTGTTGGCCAGCGAGAAGCTGCGGCTGAACGAGCCGTAGGCACGCTCGACGCGCAGGTAGTTGCTCTCGTTCACCTTCTTCTCAAACTTGCGCTCGCCGCGAATTGTGAGGATGTTGTTCTCCACGCGGATGTCGAGTTCCTCCGGTTTGATGTCCGGAAGGTCGGCCTTGACCACCAATTCGTGCTCGGTTTCGAAGATGTCGACGGCCGGAGCCCAGGTGGTGATGCTGGACTCGTCCGAAGAACGCTCGAAAGCCTCGTTGAAGAGGCGGCTGATCTGATTTTGGAGCGAGTTGGAGCGAAAAGGTTCAAAACGACTGATTGAAGTTCTCATTGTGGTATCCTCCCACAAATTATGGTAGTGACAGCATATAATCTTAGTGCATTGTTGTCAAGTATCTTCTAAATCCCTTTGGTCAGCAACTATGTCCATTAATTTGTGTTGTTTATGGATAATCCGGGGGAGATTGAGTTGTGCCCAAACTTGGCAGGTTGCACCACATTTCCTGCTATCTGGTGGTTCTTGTTATAGTTGAACTCGATGCGCGTCGACGAATTCGATTACGAGCTTCCGGACGAGTTGATTGCCCAACGGCCGTTGGATCGCAGGGATGCTTCCCGACTTCTGGTTGTGGAGCGCGCGAGTGGCGGGTTGGAAGATTCGCAATTTTCGCGATTCCCTGATTTTCTCACCGGAAACGAACTCATAGTTTTCAACAATGCGCGTGTAATCCCGGCACGGCTTTTCGGCAAACGCGTGGGCGTGCACTCGCAAAAATCGTCGAACAAAACTGTGCGTGAACATTTGTCGGGGAATGTCGAAGTGTTTCTTACGCGAAGACTGGAAAGCGATACTTGGGAAGCGCTGGTGCGTCCGGGGAAGAAAATGCAGGTGGGCGAGCGGGTGCAGTTTGGCGAGGGGGAACTGGAGGCGGAAATTATCGCGCGCGGGGAATTGGGGATTCGCACCGTTCGGTTTGCTGCGCACAACGGGATTTCTGTTGACGAAAATCTGGAGCGGTTGGGCCACGTTCCGCTGCCGCCCTATATCGACCGGCCGGACGAAGCCAGCGACCGGCAGCGGTATCAGACTGTGTATGCGCAGCGGCCAGGGGCTGTCGCGGCTCCGACGGCGGGGCTCCACTTCACAACGGAAGTTTTAGGCGCGCTGAAAGCAATAGGCTGCGAGCTTTGTGAAATCACGCTGGACGTGGGGCTTGGGACGTTCCAACCGGTGCACACGGAAACGCTCGAAGAGCACAAGATTCACTCGGAGGGGTACGAAATTTCTGCCGAAGTGGCCAGCAAAATTCGCGAGGCGAAATCCAAGTCCCGCCCCGTGCTTGCCGTCGGCACAACCGTGGTTCGCGCGCTGGAGGATGCAGCTGCGCGTGCCGCAGCGGCGGGGCAGGGAACTCTACCTGCAGCGGGCCGCGCCGAAGCGCAGATCTTCCTGCTTCCCGGCCACGAATTCCGCGTGGTGGACAAGCTGCTGACGAATTTCCACCTGCCGAAATCCACGCTGCTGGCGCTGGTCGCGGCCTTCGCCGGGCGCGAGAATATTCTGCGGGCTTACCGCCACGCGGTGGACGAACAGTACCGTTTTTACAGTTATGGGGATTGCATGCTGATCCGCTAGCGGCGGATCAATGCCAGTCGGACAGTGCGGATTGCGGGATCTTCCCGTGCAGCGCGGAAACCAGTGAAGCCAATTTTTCCCCGGCAGCCACGGCCGGGAACTGCCATTTTAGAAGTTCTCCAGAGAGGAGAACGAGGAGGGAAGCTGCCATGGCAGACAGCTCCCCTCGCATCGTGTCAGGAAAGTTCACGGGCGCTCCCCTTACTCGGAGAGAACAAACACTTGGGTTTTGCCTTCGAAGCGGAGTTCCAGCACGCGGCCGTCTTCGTTGGAGACGATCACGGTGTAGGGCGACTTCTGGCTGCGATCTTCCCAACGGCCGGCGGATTCCGCGATGACTTTCTTGCCGTTCAAAAGGGTGATGTGGTTGTCGTCAATCATGGCGCGGTAATCGCCGGCCTTTACGTCCACTTTGCCGAACTTTACCGCATGCGGGACTGCAAGAGCCTTGGCGACGGGCTTGGCGAAAACGGGAACCGTAAGCGCCAGCGCGGCGGCGAGAGCGAGACTGCGGACGATCGTATTGCGTTTCATGTGTGTATTTCCTTTCGAGGAGCGAGTCAACCGAGACATGTCCAAAACGGAAGGAGTATTGACACACAGGCAGGCGAAGAGTAGCCTCTCGATGAAGACACCTCTTCTTCCTGGTCCAAGAGCCGGAAAGACTGCGT
>Ga0210407_10000350_pt1 | contig 54344 bp, 49 predicted proteins | sample IncBWC27MmetaG_FD_150860 | JGI IMG/M metagenome (GOLD analysis project Ga0210407, IMG submission 150860) | Forest soil microbial communities from Barre Woods Harvard Forest LTER site, Petersham, Massachusetts, United States - Inc-BW-C-27-M | ecosystem: Environmental > Terrestrial > Soil >...
AGGAAATTCGGTCGGGAGATCTGGCGGAGTCTTGCTCCTCTGGTGGGCATTATCATTGGCACAATTGCCGCCATTCCCCTTGGAGAGTTTAATGCGCCCAAACTGACAAATTTGCCATGGATTGCCCTCACTCTTCCCTTTCGCTTTGGCGCGCCCATATTTCACATCGGGGCGATCACCGCAATGACGATCGTTATGCTCGTCACCCTCGTAGAGTCGGCTGCGGTCTTCTTAGCCTTGGGCGAGATTACCGGTCGGAGGCTCACGGGCGGGGAAATGGCACGCGCCTTTCGCGCCGACGGCCTCGGCATTCTGGTTGGCGGCATCTTCAACGCCTTCCCCTATACGTCTTACTCGCAAAATGTTGGATTGGTTATGGTCACCGGAGTTCGCTCCCGCTACGTATGTGCCGTGGGCGGAGCAATTCTTGTTTTTCTTGGACTTCTTCCGAAGCTTGGTCGTCTTGCTGCAGCCATCCCACAGCCGGTGCTTGGAGGGGCTGGCTTGGTTATGTTCGGAATGGTTGCAGCAAACGGCATCCGTATATTGTCGACTGTCGACTTTCGCGCTCGGCCGAATGACCTCTTCATTGTTGCCGTTTCCATCGCTTCCGGCCTTATCCCGACGCTTTCCCCGTCGCTTTTCCAGCATCTTCCTGCCTGGATTTCCCCAATCACGCATACCGGCGTAGTGCTCGGTTCCATCGTCGCATTTCTACTGAACCTCTTCTTCAATGGGACAACACCACAGAAAAGCCCGTGAACTGGCAGTCGAACTGACTGGTATGTGAGCGAGTTCCTATTTTAGGTCGACTGTCTTCTGAGGATAACTGTTAGGCAGACACAAAATAGAAGAGCTTAGCGCACATCAGTAGAGATTCCGGTCAAGCTCCGCTGCTTGCGACCGGTGGCCTGCGTACAGCTCACTGATGCCCTCCAGCGTTCCCCGCTTTGAGACGAATATAGAATTCGTCGGAAGTCTAACTTTGAAGGATGTAAAGAAAGGCGACCCTGGCAGGAATGGTAGGCCCGTGGGGACTCGAACCCCAGACCTCTACCGTGTCAAGGTAGCGCTCTAACCAACTGAGCTACGGGCCTGCAGCCTTTAAGAATATCACGCCTCGGCCTGCCGGAGAATTTCGTCCACCGACTGCAGCTCGTGCTCGGATTCCGGGCGCCACGCGGCTCCCAACTGCGCCAGCCCGCTCTGCACGTCGGGCAAGGACTGTCCCGAAAAAGCCTGCCGCAGCGCCTGCCATTCTTCTTTGACGTTGCGAATCTGGTCGCCGCTCGCGTCCGAAACGAGCGCCGCGATCGCCCGCGCCGCAGTGCCGTACTCTTCGCCGAAATCCTCGTGCAAATAGGCCGGCAAGAATTCCATCAGCGCCGGATAATTTTCCGGGTCAAAGTGATTCGACTTTTTCTCTTCGGCTGTCATTCACGCGCCTCCGGGTAAGTGGTCAACACGTAGAAACTCTCCGGCCCGTCCGCTCGCAACACCATCACCGCGCTGGAGCATTCCACCGATTGCGAATCTCCGCGCCGCAGGCTGCGGCCGATCGCGCGCCCGGCGTTATAATGCAACGCAAGGTTAGCGCGCGGAAATCCACGGCGCATCCAGCTATCCACGCGATCGCGTTCCGCTGCCAGGGCTTCTGCCACAACGGTTTCCGCCGTATCACGATCGGTCCAAGTAGAAGCCGCCGAAATATTCCGTTCGCGCGCGAGCCTTTCCCGCAACTCATCGTCGGTGCGCGCCACGTGCCGCGCCAGCGTATGCCCGCCACGCTCTTCGTCACGCGAAAGATCGTAACGCTTTGCGGCCCCTCTCGAGCCCACCGAAGATTGCTGTCGCTCTTCGCGCGGCGAAGTCTCCCGCTGCGTCTCGGCTCCGCATCCGGCACTCGAAACCAATGCAAGCACCAGTCCCCAAAGCACCGCCATGCGCGAGAAATTCCTACTCCATATTCTGGTGAACGCGCGTTTTTTCACCCAATTGCCTCTTCCATTTTCGATCGAAGCACAAAGTATACGAAAATCACCCTCTTCCCGCCCACCCCGCCGTCGGTTGTGAGCCCGCCGAACCGGATGCTATTCTCCTCTTCATGGCGAAGCTGTCAGACACATCTCCCGAAATCGCCCCTTCTTCGCCCCTCACGCAGCCCGTGCGGCAATTCGAGGCCCTCCTCGAAGTCAGCGAAACGATCGCCCAGCAGCGCGACCCCAAGCTCCTCTTCCACGAGCTTTCCAATCGCCTCCACGCCGTCCTGCAATTCGATTTTCTCGGTCTGATTCTTCACGATCCTGCCCGTGGCACCATGCGCCTCCATATCCTCGTAACTCATGATCCCATTCAGCAGAAAGGTCCGGAAGAGATGCCCGTCGCCAACTCTCCCTCCGGCTGGGTTATCGAAAACCAGGAGCTCTTCCTCACCCAGGACACCTCCAAAGACGCCCGCTATCCCGACTTCATGAAAAGGTTGCAGGACGTTGGCGTGCATTCCGTGGCGATTCTTCCACTGACCACCGCCCATCACCGTCTGGGCACCATGGTTTTTGGTCGTTACGTCCCGCAGGGCATCAGCGAAGCCGAAATCCAGTTCATGAAGCGCGTCGCCGCCCAGGTGGCGGTGGCCGTGGATAACGCCCTGAATTTCGAAGCCGCGGAAGCCTATCAAAAACAGTTGGCGCGCGAACGCGACCGCCTGCAGGTTCTCCTCGAAATCAACAATCTCCTGGTCAGTACCCGCGATCCCGCCACTGTTTTTAAAGGCATCGTCTCCTCGATCAAACCCGTTCTTCAGCACGACTACACCAGCCTGGCGCTGCTCGATTCTGCCTCGGGCCTTTTGAAAATTCACTATCTGGATCTGCCGGGAAGTCCCTCGATGTCCAAACCGGAAATCACCGTTCCGCTCGAAGGCTCGCCCGCCGGGCAATGCTTCTCCAGCGGCCAGGTGCTGATCACGCGCGGCAAGGACCTCGATCGATTTCGTCTCGACGTTTTGCGTTTCTTGCGCGAACAGGCGGTGCAAGCCATCTGTTGCGTGCCGTTGACCACGCACGGACGCACGTTCGGCACGATCAATCTCGCCAGCCGCAATCCCGATGCGTTTACGCCCGCCGATGTTGAACTCTTGCAACAAGTCGGGGTCCAGGTCGCCATCGCCCTCGAAAACGCTTTGGCCTTCAAGGAGATTGACGCGCTCAAAGACAAGCTTGCTGTCGAAAAACTCTATCTCGAAGAGGAGATTCGTTCCGAATTCAATTTTGAGGAAATCATTGGCGACAGCCCCATCCTGCGTCGCACCCTGGCGCAAGTGGAACTCGCGGCCCCGGCTGGAACCACGGTCCTCATTCAGGGCGAAACCGGCACGGGCAAAGAAATCATCGCCCGCGCGATCCATAACCTCAGCCCGCGCCGTGAGCGCACCTTCGTCAAGGTAAATTGCGCCGCGATTCCTGCCGGCCTTCTCGAATCCGAACTCTTCGGTCACGAGCGCGGTGCGTTTACCGGCGCGCTAACGCAGAAAATGGGCCGCTTCGAATTTGCCGACCACGGCACGCTGTTCCTCGATGAAATCGCCGACTTGCCTTTGGAGCTGCAGCCCAAGCTGCTGCGCGTCTTGCAAGAGCAGGAATTCGAACGCTTGGGTGGCAATCGCACGCAGCGCGTGGACGTGCGCGTCGTCGCGGCAACCAACGGGGATCTTGCGCAACTCGTCGCCGAGCGCAAATTCCGCAGCGACCTTTATTATCGTCTCAACGTCTTCCCCATTTTTGTCCCCCCGCTTCGCGAACGCCGCGAAGACGTTCCTTTGCTGGTGCGCTATTTTGTCCAGAAATTCAGCCGCCGCCAGAACAAGACCGTCGAATACGTGCCCGCCGACGTCATGGACGCACTCGTCAATTACTCCTGGCCGGGCAACATTCGCGAGCTGGAAAACCTCATCGAGAGAGCTGTGTTGCTCTCGCCAGGGAAAGAATTACGCGTTCCTATCGCCGAACTAAAAGCGGCTTCGGCTGCATTCTCTGCAACTGCTGGCTCCTCGGAATCGCCGGCCAACGGGACGTCGTTCGCCACAGCTCCCAACGCTTCCCCTGTTCCAATTGCCACGTTGGAAGACGCCGACCGCCAGCACATTCTTCGCGCGCTGCGACAGACCAAGTGGCGCATCGCCGGCCCCAAGGGCGCCGCAACCTTGTTAGGCATGAAGCGCACCACCCTGCAAGCCCGCATCCGCAAGCTTGGTATCAAACGCCCTGTCTGACAAGAAACGCCAACTTGGATTAACCGAGGGATTGTGCTCTCCTAAAATGGTAGATCGATGAAGCCGCTGCCAAGTCTGAAACACCGTTCCGCACGGGCACTCGTGGGCCTCTTCTCCGCGCTCGTCTTGTTTCCGTTCGCAGGCTCCTGCTTTGCTCAATTACCCGTCGTGCGTTTTGTTCGCGATCCCGATCCCGCGCCGGAGTTCAAACTCAAAGATCTTGCGGGGAAAGAGCTGAATCTCGAAGCGTCCCGCGGCAAAGTTGTCCTTCTGAATTTCTGGGCGACCTGGTGCGGCCCCTGCCGGGAAGAAATTCCGGAGCTGATCGCTCTGCAAAACCGCTACAAGGACCGCCTGCAGATTATTGGCCTGGTGGTGGATGACGATGACGAAAAAGGGATTCGCAGCGTGATGGAATCCGAGGGAATTAATTACCCGGTCGCGCTGGCTGATCCCGAGACTCGTTTTGCCTATGGTGGCATCGCCGCGTTGCCCACCGTGTTTGTAATCAACTCCGAGGGCCGCGTAGTCCAGAAACACGTCGGCCTGTTCAATCCCGCTCTGTATGAAACCGAAGTCCGCGCACTCCTCGGCCTGCCCGTCGCCGCAAAGGTTGAGACCTTTCAGGATGAGGGCGACATCTTTCTGAAGCACGCCGATCGCGCCAAGATTCTCCCCGGCGTGGACATGTCCAAACTTTCCCCGGAGCAACGCGACGCCGCTCTGCACAAATTCAACGCCGAGTCCTGCACTTGTGGTTGCAAATTTACCCTAGCCCAGTGCCGCATTTATGACGCCGCTTGCCAGATCAGCCAGAAGCGCACCGCGGAAGTCATCAAGGCACTCTCGATGCAGGAGAGTAAGCAACCACCAAAGGATGCCGAGAAAGTGCCCGTGCCCGCTTCACCGCCTGCTCCCCCCGAATACCCTTAGCCATAGCAGGCTGCCTGAATTTTTCTTCTCAACGCCCTCTGCGCTCTTCCTCGGCGCCCTCTGCGTTAAATCTTTTTCCCCCTCATCCTTCTCAGCAAACTATTTATGCAGCAGTTCCGTCGCCGCACTGGTCATGGCCTTCACGCCAGTGCGAATCGCAGGCTCCGGCAAAGGAGCGAATTCGCTCGAGTGCGGTCCAGGCACACGCGTGCCTTTTTCCCGCGCCTCTTTCCACTTTTCGGGATCCACCGCCCCCAACCAAAACATCGAGATCGGCGGCTTCGGGTCTTCCAATGCGAACAAACTGAAATCCTCGCTGGCCATAATCGGCTGCCCCGGCCACACATTCTCCTTGCCCAGCGATTTCTCCAGCGCAAGGGCCACGCGCTGTGTCAGCGCCGGATCATTGATGGTTGCCGGCACATGGTCTGTTGCCACTTCGATGATCGGCGCGCGCTCCGCCGGGATCCCCGCCGTCTCGGCAATCCCGTTCGTGATGCGCTTGATCGCCGCCAGCACTTTTTCGCGCTGCGCCGGCGTCATCGTCCGCACCGTCAACTGCAGGTGCGCTTCATCGGGAATAATGTTGTGCTTCGTCCCCGCGTGGAACGATCCCACCGTAACCACCGTCGGCACCAGCGGATCCGACTCCCGGCTGACGATCGTCTGCAAAGCGACCACCAGTTCGGATGCGATAACGATCGGATCCTTCGTCACGTATGGCGCCGCTCCATGCCCTCCATACCCGCGAACCGTAATATCCACGGAATCCGCTCCCGCCAGCATCGGCCCGGCATGCCAGGCAACTGTTCCTGCCGGCAGAGCAGACGAATCGTGCAGCGCAATCACATAGTCCGGCTTCGGAAATTTCGTATACAGCCCCCCGCGCAGCATCGCCGCCGCGCCGCCAACGGTCTCTTCCGCGGGCTGTCCGATCAGCACCAGCGTCCCACTCCACTTATCCTTGGTTTCCGCCATTATCTTCGCCGTGCCCAGGAACACGGTCATGTGCAAGTCATGCCCGCAGGCGTGCATCACGCCCACTTCGCCGTTCGGCCGCTTCTCCCGCACCTTGCTCGCGTACGGCAAGCCCGTATTCTCCGTCACCGGCAGCGCATCCATATCCGTGCGCACGTAAAGCGTCGGGCCCGTTCCATTCCGCAAAACCGCGACCACTCCATACGCCGCATTCCCGGAATCGTATTTCCCGAAGTGATCGGTCACCTCATACCCGAACTTTTTTAATTGAAAAGCGACCAGCGCGGAAGTTTCTTTTTCTTCCGTCGAGAGCTCCGGGTGCTCGTGCAAATGCTTGTAGGTTCCCACCCAGTCGTTGATGTTCTTGTCGATCCTTTGATCCAGGTCGCCCTGGGCGGCTGCTGGCATCCCCATCGCCAGCAGCATCAATACAATCCCAATCCAACACGTCAGCCGAGTTCTCATTTGTGTCTCCCAATGCGCGGGCATTCTATCAAATGTCAGCCCGCGGCTTGGATGGATTCCTTCGCCGTCGCTTTTTCCTTGCCCTGGCCTGGCGCCCGGTCTACACTCGCCGCCGGTTACACATCTTTTTTATCAGGGGTTCTCCATGAACCGTCGTGTTTGGATTCTACTCGTCGTCCTCGGCCTCTCGACCATCTTCACGGTGCGCGGCGCATTCTCGCAGGGTGAAGCGCAATCCAAGCGCCGCGCCATCAACTTGCCGGAAAAGCCCGTCCAGGCGCCCTTCAGCAACGCCATCCTTGCCGGCGACACCCTGTACCTCGCCGGAAATATCGGCCTCGACCCCAAGACAGGCAAGCCGCCCGAAAAAATCGAAGACGAAATCAAAATTCTATTCGACGGGTACAAGGCCACCCTCAGCGCCGCAGGCATGACCATGGACGATCTAGTTTACGTGCAGGTTTACTGCACCGACCTTGCTTACTACGACAAATTCAACTCCGCCTATCGCACCTATTTTTCCAAGGATTTCCCCGCGCGCGCTTTCATCGGCGCCGGTTCCCTCTTGCGCGGCGGCCATTTCGAAATGCAGGCCATCGCCGTCCGCCACTAGAAGCCGCTTGAAGAGTGGTCTTCGGGCGGACAAGAATTAAGTCATGCCGCAAGTAGCGCAAGATTGCGACGGGGCCGGCCCCTAAGGTTCCCGCGCGATTGCACGTCCTCACGGCGCCCGGAATCTTGCCCGCCACGTCCTCCGCATCCTCGGCAAGAACAATCTCAGCACCGACGAATCCAGCGAACGAGTGGATGCGAAAATCCTGGAGCCTGCGATCGACCTTGATCCGGGTTCAAAACTTGCCCTGGGCGCGTACCTCGGCTCCTTTGTCCAACTCACACTTGAATCCACAAGCCCCAACCCGAGTCACAAGCAGGTTATGCCCATATAATGCCGTATTGTTAGTGCCTATATTTGGCCATGTGTCATTGGGAGGGCATTTTCCATTTACTCAAATGCTCTGCTTTTCTGTTAAAGTAAAGTAATACAAAGACTTAGTTGTTAGCGAAATTAAATGTCGGATGGCACTCTCTTTGCACTACTCATGGCAACGAGACCAATATCACATGTTAAGAATCACCACCGAAAACAAGCGGGGAAAACTCTTCCTCAGCGTGGAAGGTTCCCTCTCCGGACCCCGCGTGGCCACCCTGGAGCAATGCTGGCGCGAGCTTTCTGCCACGTCTCCACGCCCAAAATTCTTCATCAATCTCTGCGGCGTCAGCTTCATCGACAACGCCGGCAAAGTCCTCCTGAAAGAAATGTACCGCCAGGGGGCGGAGCTCCTTGCCGAGGGCTGCCTCAACCAAGCCATCGTCACCGAAATCATCGGGCCCGGCCGCAAGAATGAAACTCGGGAACCGAAAGATAGCGATCCATCCAAAGGATCGCCGTTCATTTTCTACGTGATCTTTTTCAGCCTGATTCTGATCCCGAGCTTCACTTGGGCGCAGACCAAAAGTTCCGCGCTCCCGGCAAACGCACCCACGGACACTTTCAAACTGACCCTCGAGCAGGCCGTCGCTTTGGCCATCAAGCAGAATCCTACTCAACAAATCGCCGTGCTCAACGCAGCCGAAAGTATTCAGGACAAGAACATCAGCCGTTCCGATCTCCTGCCGCAGGCGAATTTCAGCGTCGCGGATTCCGCGAATCGTGAGAACGTCAAAGCCCAGTTTGGTGGCAAGCTTCCTCCGGGATTCCCATTTCCGGGGCACATCGGCCCTTACCAAATTTTCTCCGCCGGACCCACATTCGGCACCAACATTTTCGACCTCACCCTCTGGAAGCGCTATCAGGAGACCCGCAGCAACGTGGATGTCAGCAAGGCCAATAGCCTTTCTACGCGCGAGCAAGTGATTCTCCTCGTCGTCTCGCAATACATCGGCACATTGCGCGCGGTGGCGAATGTCGAAGCCTCCAGATCCCGAGTTGAGCTTGCTCAGGCCCTTTACGATCAGGCGGCCGACCTGCAAAAAGAAGGAGTCGGCACCGGCATCGATACGTTGCGCGCCAACGTCGAACTGCAAAATGAAAAGCAGCGCCTCATCGAAGCGGAAAATGACCGCGAGGCCTCTCTCTACGGCCTCAGCAAGCTGCTGAATCTCGACCCACGCCAGAAAATCGAACTCGCCGATTCACTCGGCTTTTTCGATACGCCACAGCCCGAGGTGGAAGCCAGCATCGACGATGCGCTTTCCACTCGCCAGGAATGGAAAGCCATCCAAGCACAGCAGAATTCCGCGAAGCTCGAAAAGCAAGCCTCGCAGTCGCAACGCTTGCCCTCTCTGCGTTTCGACGGCAACTGGGCGTACTACGGCAGCACTTCCAACAGCGGCATTCCCACGTATCAGTATCAGGCCTCCGTCAACATGCCGCTCTTCACCGGCGGCCGCATCCGCGCGGAAGTGGTCAAGGCCGATCTTGAGTTGCAGAAAATCGATCAGCAGAAAGCGGACCTGCGCAACCAGATCGCTCTCGATGTGAAGACCTCGCTGCTGAATCTGCAATCCGCTCGCAGTGAAGTGCAGGTCGCAAACCTCGGCGTGCAACTCGCCAAGGAGGAAGTGGATCAGGCCCGCGACCGCTTCAAAGCCGGAGTCGCCAACAACATTGAAGTCATCTCCGCCCAGGATTCGCTTTCCCGCGCCAACGATAACCAGATCGCGGCGCTCTATCGTTTCAACCAGGCCCGTGCAGACTTCGCGCGCGCGGTCGGGCAGATGGAAAAAACTTACGCGAAGTGAGGACCCATGAGCGTTGAGATCGATGTAGGACTGGAAAATGCGGCAAACGTAAGGGTAGCTCCGGGAGAAACCCGGAAGCTCGAACTTGGGCGCGAATCCCTGGTCAGCTCCAAACTCCGTCTGCGTTTAATCACCGGCGGCGTTGTTTTGCTGGCGGCGGCGCTCGGTTTATTTCTTTACTTCCACAACCGCGAAAGCACCGACGACGCCCAGGTCGACGGCCACATCACGCCAATCGCCGCGAAAATTTACGGGCGCGTCGCCAAGGTCCAGGTGAACGACAATCAGGCGGTCAAGGCCGGCCAGGTTCTTGTCCAGCTGGATGCCGCGGACTATCAGGCCGCTCTCGACCAGGCCAAAGCCGCCCTCGCTCTCGCCGAAGGCGAAGCGCGGTCCGCCGGCGTGGATGTTCCGCGTACCAGCGAAGACACTGCCAGCGGCACTTCCAGCGCCCAGGCGCAACTCGCCGGCGCGCAAGCCGACCTGATGCGCGCTCAGGCCACTTACGAACAATCGCAAACCGCGGATCTCGCCTACGCCCAGGCCAATATCGAAAAGAGCCGCGCCAACGCGCGACTCGCGCAAGCCGACCTGGCGCGCTACCTTCCGCTCATGGAAAAGGGAGAAATCTCCAAGCAGCAGTACGACGCCGCGAAAGCAAACGCCGACGCCACCGCCAGCACTCTGAATGCCGATGAACAAAGGCTCGTGCAGGCCCAACGCAACGTGGAAATCAGCCACGCGCAACTGGAGGCCTCCAAGGCGCGCGTTCTGCAGGCCGAAGCGGGCGTAGCGACCGCCCACGCCGACGTCAAGCGCGTAGCAATGCGCTCTGCCGATGCGCAGGCCAAACTCGCAAAAGTCGATCAGTCCCGCGCGCAAGTCGAAGCCGCGCAGTTGAACCTCGGCTATTGCAACGTCGTCGCGCCCATCGATGGCGTGGTGACCCACAAGCAAGTGGAAGACGGCCAGATCGTCCAGCAAGGCCAGGGCCTGATGGTGATCGTTCCCCTGCAAGACGTTTGGGTCACCGCCAACTTCAAGGAAACCCAGTTGCGGAAAATGCGGCCGGGGCAAAAGGCCTATGTGGAAGTCGATACCTACGGCAAAACCTTCCCGGGCCACGTGGATTCTCTCTCCGGTGCCACAGGAGCCGTCGTCAGCTTGCTGCCGCCCGAAAATGCCACGGGGAATTTCGTCAAGGTCGTGCAACGCATTCCGGTGAAGATTATTCTCGATCCCATTCCTGCCAACGAAGCAATCTTGCGGCCCGGCATGAATGTGGATGCCACGGTGATCACGAAGTAGTGCGAGTTTCTTGAGCGAACATTATCATGGAAAGATTCATCTCCAGGATGCGCATGCCGGATGGCACGATCAACCCCTGGGTGATCGCTATCACGGTGACGCTTGCGACGTTCATGGAAGTGCTCGACACTTCCATCGCCAACGTCGCTTTGCCGCACATCGCGGGAAATCTCTCCGCCAGCGCTGATGAATCCACTTGGGTTCTCACTTCGTATCTCGTTTCCAACGCGGTGATCTTGCCGCTCTCCGGATGGCTCTCTTCGCTTCTCGGCCGCAAGCGCTTCTACATGGGCTGCGTTGCCATTTTCACGCTCAGTTCGTTTTTGTGCGGCTTTGCGGCCAGCCTCGGCATGCTGGTGTTCTTCCGCATTCTCCAGGGAGTCGGCGGCGGCGGCTTGCAGCCCAGCGAACAGGCCATCTTGAACGACACGTTCCCGCTGTCCAAGCGCGGCATGGCCTTCGCCGTTTACGGCATCGCCGTCGTCGTCGCGCCCACGCTCGGCCCGTGGCTCGGCGGCTGGATCACCGACAACTTCTCTTGGCGCTGGATTTTCTACATCAACGTCCCCGTCGGAATTCTCTCGCTGGGCCTGACGTATTTCCTGGTTTCCGATCCCCCCTACATGAAGCGGATCAAGCTCAGCGATGGCTTCCGCATCGACTACATCGGCTTGGGCCTGATCAGCCTCGGCCTCGGCAGCCTGCAAATCATCCTCGACAAAGGCCAGCGCGACGATTGGTTCGATTCCGGCTTCATCCGCCTGTTCGCGGTGCTGATGTTGGTCGGCTTGATCGGCGGCATTATTCGCGAGTTCAAAGCCAAAGAGCCTGTCGTGGATTTCCGCATGTTGCGGGATCGCAATTTTGCCATTTCTACGCTGGCCATGTTTTTCCTGGGCTTTGTGCTCTACTCCAGCACTGTGCTCATCCCGCAAATGCTCCAACAGTTGTTGGGTTATCCCGCGACGCTTGCCGGCCTGGCGCTCTCTCCCGGCGGCGCCACCATCATGTTCTGTATGCCGATTGTGGGTTTCCTCGTTTCCCGTGTGGACACCCGCTACCTGATTACGTTTGGCTGCACGATCTCCGCCTCCGCGCTCTTGGTCATGGCCGGCTGGAATCTTTCGCTCGATTTCAAACATGCTGTTCTCGGGCGGGTGATGCAGTCCTTCGGCCTCGCCTTCCTCTTCATCCCGATCAACGTGTCCGCGTTCGCCACCGTCCCGCGCGAAAAAACCAATATGGGCACGGGCATCATCAATCTGGCGCGCAACATCGGCGCAAGCGTGGGCATCGCCACGGTCACCACCCTGCTCGAGCGGCGAACCCAATTGCATCAGGCGCGTCTAATGGACCATGTGAATGACATGAATCCGGCGCTGAAAACCACATTGGCGGGGTTTGCGGCCACATCCGTTTCCGGCGGATCGTCGGGCCCGGGCGCGGCCGTGCAAGCGCACGGTATGCTCTTCAACATGATCGAGCGCCAGGCGACCATGCTCGCATTTCTTGACAATTTCAAACTATTGGGCGTCATCTTTTTCGCCATCATTCCTATCTTCTTTCTTTTGAAGCGCCCAAAGACGGGTGGGGGGAGTGTGCCGGTCCACTGATGTAATTTTGTAACCTTTTCGCGCGTAATGACTCATATGAAGCTACTTGGGGGAAGAAATGGCAACGCAAGTGATCAATGCAACGCAACTTACTGAACAGAAGTTGATTCGTGCAGGTCAGCGTGGCGACGCTCAGGCAATTGAAGCGCTGTTTGGCCGTTACCACCGCCAGTTGTTCCAGACCGCTCTTCGTGTGCTTGGGAACGCGGAGGACGCGGAAGACGCCCTGCAGGACGGATTGCTTTCCGCGTATCGCAATCTGAAGCGCTTTGAGGGCCGCTCCCAGTTTTCCACCTGGCTCACGCGTATCGTCATCAACGCCGCGCTCATGAAGCGCCGCAGCGCCAAGGCGCGCCCCGCGGTTTCCCTCGACGAAACGCATCACGAGGATGAACTGCCGGCCGCCGAGCGCTTCGCCGATGATGGCCCGACGCCCGAGCAGGTCTACGCCGGAACGGAAATTCGCGAGATCATCAATGAAAATCTCGACGAACTTTCACCCTTGCTGCGGACAGCTTTCGTTCTGCGCGAAGTCGAAGGCTATTCCACAGGGGAAGCCGCCAAGAAACTCGGCGTCACTGAGAACACGCTGAAAGCTCGCCTCTGGCGCGCCCGCCATCAACTCGCCGAGCGCCTCGGCCGACGTCTCCGCCGCATGAAAGATGGCATGTCCGGCGGCACGGTCGGCGACGAAGCCTGCAGCTACTGCTGATTCAACTGTTGACAGAGCAATCGTTTGGTCGTTCAAACTGAAAAATAACTTGTCATCCTGAGGGGCGCGCCGTTTGCGCCCCGAAGGACCTCAACTTACAGTCTATGCAAGTCGTCCGGGATCAGATCCATCTTCCCCGTTTCTGATCGCTGCTCTACCGCCGCGCCGCAGCGTATTTCCCCAACACCCGCAACTCGCTCGTAGCTTTCCGCGTTTCTTTCAACGCGTGTTCCAAATGCTCCGGCTCCTCGGCCTCCACGTCCAGATAAAACTGATACTCCCACGGCCGTCCATGAATCGGGCGGCTCTCTATCTTCAGCAAATTCACGCCATGGTTCGCAAAGGGTTCCAGGGAAGCCAGCAACGCTCCCGGCTTATGCGCCAACCGCATCGCCAGCGAAATCTTCTTCGCATCGGTCCCTCGGTAACTCTTTGCTTCCTCTGGCGGCAACAACAAAACGAACCGCGTGAAATTCTCCGCGTTGTCCTGAATGTTCTCCTGCAAGATCACCGCGCCGTACTGCCCAGCCGCCCGGCGGCCCGCGATGGCCCCTACCTGTTGATCGCCTCGCTCCATCATTTCCCGCACGCTGCCCGCGGTATCTTCGGCCGGCACGCGCTTCAATTGTGGATTCCCAGCAAAGAATCGCTCGCACTGCGCCAGCGCCATCGGATGCGAGGCCACTGCCTTCAAATCTTCCCGCCGCGTTCCCGGTATCCCCATCAACTGGTGCTCGATCGGCAAAATCGTTTCTCCGCACATCTCCAGCTTGCTTTCCAGCAGCAGGTCATACACGCGCACCACGGAACCCGCCAGCGTATTCTCCACCGGCACCAGCAATGCATCCGCCACGCCCTCGTCGATCGCGCGGAAAGCCGCGTCAAACGTCGTTCGAGGCACCGTGCGGATCCCATCTCCCAGAAGTTGAACCGCCGCGGCCTCGCTGAATGCCCCCGGCTCGCCCTGAAACGCCACACGCATCTTCCTGAAGTTGAGTTCCGCCATCCGTGTCCCTGCTGCTCAATTCCTCCGCGCCAACTCTCACGCTATAATCTTTCTTTCGCTGGAGGTATCCGCATGATGACACAAAAGCGCCCGCAGTCGAACGACTACGCTCCTTACCACGGAAAGTACGTGATGCTTGTCCCCGACGGGGATTTTCTGGAGATTCTCGAAACGCAGCTTCGGGAGATGAAGCTATTGTTGGAACCGCTGACCGACCAACAAGCCGATTTCCGCTATGCCCCCGGCAAATGGTCCATCAAGGAGTCTCTGGGTCACGTCAACGACGCCGAGCGCGTCTTCGCCTACCGTATTCTTCGCATCGCCCGCGGCGATCAGACGCCGCTCCCCGGCTTCGAGCAGGACGACTACGTCAAGGTCGCGAACTCCTCCGGCCGCAAGCTCTCCGATTTGCTCGAGGAATTCGCCGTCGTTCGCCGCGCCACCATTGCGCTGATCCGCTCACTAGATGATGCGTCCTGGCTCCGCCGAGGCACCGCCAGCGGAGTGGAGGTCTCCGTTCTTGCGATCGCTTTCGTCATTGCCGGCCATGCGCTCCATCACCGCTCCATGATTGAAAAGCATTACCTGCCGGCACTGCCGCGCGCCTGAACCGACTCTACATCGGCCTGAGCAACTCTTCTTTTTTCTCCGTGACCCAGCTGGCCTGCCTCCGCGTCTGTACCGCCTCCCCGTATTCCTGTACCGGGGCTTCCGTGGGCCGTTCCACCGGCTCCTCTCGCCGCGAGATGGATCCTTTTTTGCCCGGCCACGCCAGATAGAAAAGCAATACGGTCGCCAGTCCCAAAAACAATCCGCCGCCGACCACGGAAAACGTTCCGGCATCCAGTGGCTGCAAGAGCGCTTCCGTCAGCAGGTAACTTCCGCAAAAAAGCAGACCCGCTTCCATAAACACACCCAGGCCCAGAAAAACGCGTGGCAAGCTTCCTCTCACGACCAACGGTATTTTACCCCGTCCGGATATCTCGACGATCTTCAGTTCTCGCATGGCGTCTCTTCCTTTTCGTTTGTCTCCTCAGTCACGCTTCTCGCCTCGTCCCACAGAAAATTCAGGTACGAAAACACCGTTGAGTGCGCCTCTTTCTTCATCAAGCTCCCGCAATCACATACCCGCCATTCCATGCCGCGCTCCACTTCGTCGCAGGCCGCCGTCATTCCGCAATCCCGGTTGATGCAATGCCAATACGCCTTCTCTGCCCTCAGCATCTGATCCTCCCGCTGTTAATTGAATGGTTACGACAATCGATGGTATTCAGGCGGATCGATCGGTCTGCTTATATAGCAGTGGGATATCTTACGCAATAGTAAAAACTAATATTTCGTAAAAATTGGAGCGGCTGGTGTCGTTGGACGAAAGTGCGCAAAGTTTTTCACACGCTTCTCCCGAATCGGGAAGGCGCATAGGAGTACTCACCCTGTCTTCGCGCGCGCGTCGAAAGGCCAGCTACTGTTCATCGGCGCCGGACTTGTGGCGCTAAATCATTGAAGTATCAACAATTAAATATACGAACCAGTGGTATATCCTCAGGTGGAGGTGCTCCTGCCAGCTTTCTGTTCATTCCCGTTCTGGCACAAACTCTCGGCTCAGGCCGTATCGGCTGACGATGGCGCCGAGTTGCTCCGCACTCGAACCCGCTGCTACAATTGACTTTTTGCGGGACCCGCTCGCGTTCCACTGGGCAATTCCGTCTGCATCTTCCATCTTTGCCCGATCGTTTTTGCGCCTGCGGTGGAGCTTGGCCTGTCCGAAGGGAGACTACGCGTGGCGAAATATGATGTTGCAATTATTGGCAGTGGGCCCGGGGGTTATGTCGCGGCCATTCGCGCCGGCGAACTCGGGCTGAAAACCATCGTCGTGGAAAAGGATCCGTTCCTCGGCGGCACCTGCCTGCACGTCGGCTGCATTCCCACCAAAGTTCTGCTGCACCACGCCGATGTCTACGATCATTTCAAGAATGCCGCCGAACTCGGCTTCGAAATTCCCGGTGTGAAAATCAATTGGCCCAACATCCTGGCCCGCAAGACCAAAATCGTAAACAAGCACGCCAAGGGCATCGAGTTCCTGTTCAAGAAAAATAAGGTCGAATGGAAACAGGGCTGGGGGAAATACGAAGGCCCCGGCAAAATCAGCGTTGAAAAAGACGGCAAGAAAGAGACCATCGAAGCCGGCGCCATCCTGATGGTGAGCGGCTCGGAAGCCAAGTCGCTTCCCGGCATCGAGCCCGATCACAAAACCGTCGTCACCAACCGTTCCATCCTCGAACTCCCGGAAATACCCAAGACCCTCATCGTCATCGGCGCCGGCGCCGTCGGCGTCGAATTTGCTTCCATCTACAACTCCTTCGGCACCCAGGTCACCATCCTCGAAGCCCTGCCGCGCGTCGTTCCTGTCGAAGATGAGGAAATTTCCGCCGAACTCGAAAAGACCTTCAAGAAAAAGGGCATTACCATCCAGACCGGCTGCATGGTCGATGGCGTGAAGAAAGACGCCAAGGGCGTCACCGTTTCCTTCAAGGACAAAGACGGAAAAGCGCAAACGCTGCAGGCGGAGAAACTGTTGCTCGCGGTCGGCCGCAAAGCCATGACGGACAATTGCGGCCTCGAGAAATCAAAAGCCAAAGTCGAGCGCGGCTTCGTCTACGTCAACCAATTCATGGAAACCGACGAGCCCGGCCTTTACGCCATCGGCGACATCGTGGCCGGCCTGCCGCAACTCGCTCACGCCGCCATGATGGAAGGCATCGTCGCCGTCACCCACATCGCCGGCAAGCCCACCCACGCCATCAACAAGCTGCGCATCCCCAACGCCACCTATTGCGAGCCGCAGATCGGCTCCATCGGCATGACCGAAAAGCAAGCCCGCGACGCGGGCTACACCGTGAAAACCGGTAAATTCCCCTTCGTCGGCAACAGCAAGGCCACCATCCTCGGCAACCACGGCGGCTTCATCAAGGTCGTAACCAATGAACAATACGGCGAAGTCCTCGGCATCCACATCATCGGCCCGCTGGCCACCGAAATTTTGTCCGAAGCCGCTGCCGTCCTGAATCTGGAAGGCACCATCGACGACATGATGAACATGATTCACGCGCATCCCACGGTCTGGGAAGCCATGGGCGACGCTTTCGCCTCCGTCCGCGGGCTGCAGATCAACGTCTAGTTTTAAGTGGTTAGTTTTTAGTTTCTAGTTAATGCAACATGGTCTCCGTCACTCCTGCTCCATGAATGGCGAGCGCTGGGTTCGCCTTACTAAAAACTGAGAACTAACGACTAATAACTCTTGCTATGCCGCACCTCCTCACCACCGACCTCGGCCTCCTCTCCTGGTCCGACGCCTACGCCCTTCAACAGCGCATCGTCACCGCCCGCAAGGCCGGCGCGATCGACGACGTCCTACTCTTCTGCGAACACCCGCACGTGCTGACGCTCGGCCGAAACGCCAGCCAGAAGAATCTTCTCGCCTCCGAAAATGTCCTCCGCCAGAAAAATGTCGAGCTCCGCGAAACCAATCGCGGTGGCGACATCACCTATCACGGCCCAGGCCAGATCGTCGGCTATCCCATCCTCAATCTCGATCCCATCCGCCGCGACGTTCACTGGTATGTCCGCACGCTCGAAGAAGCCATGATCCGCGCCTCCGCCGATTTCGGCATCACCGCGTATCGTATCCCCGGCAAAACCGGCATCTGGGTCCAGCCTCCGGGCAATATCCCCGAGGAAAAACTCGCCGCCATCGGCGTCCACATCAGCCGCTGGATCACCTCCCACGGCTTCGCCTACAACGTCTCCACCGACCTCCGCTACTTCGACCTCATCATTCCCTGCGGCATCGCCGACCGCAAAGCCACCTCTCTCGAAAAACTCCTGCACGGCAGTGTCACCCTCGACGAAGTTAGGCCACGACTCGCCCACCACCTCACCAAACTCTTCGGTTTAGTTCCTCAATTTACCTCGAGGGAGTTGCTACTTGAGATTCTTGCCCAGGCTGAGAATACCTTTTCTAAGTCTTAGGTTAGGCTTCCTTGTCAATATGCGCAGCAACTTGCCGGGCACAAAAGCACTGCATGCGGTGTATATAGTTATAAGGAATCTCTCCGATCGCCGTTTAGGGGGTTGTCTGTTTGGGAAGACTCAGGTTGAGAGTTGGATTGCCCATATCGCAGCTTGTGACTGGGATTATAGCGTTCTGCTTGGATCACCAGTTTTCTTGGGTCTTCTTTAGCGACTATAAGGATCCACCGACGCACCACACTCTGGTCTTTGCCGAATTGGCTCTGCTTGCAAAGGTCCTTTGCACGGGAATAAGTGCTCCGGCTCTATTGTTTTGGTTTTTTGGAGCTCTCGCAGCCGAACCCCGGCTCAACACCCAACCGCTCTCCGTTGTGGGGTTCAACTTGGGAGAAATCCTTTTCTTTTTGTGGGTTGTTGTCCTCTGGTATTTCATAGGTCGGGCAATCGAACGTCATTGGTCAAGCAAATCCCCAAAACATAAAGGGCTGACAATTTTTGACTTCTGCGTCCTTTTATCACTTATGATTTGGGGGTTAATTCTCTTTGTGGCTGACATCTGGTTTCTGCGTTATGTGTCACTTTCAGAGGCTGGATGGACCTTAAACTCATATCTCGACTTCCCGCGAATTGCTGTCATGAGCATGGCGTTGATTTGGTCGATGCTTTTGGTGCTTTTACCTGCTCGAACCTTTAGCCAGGCATTGCGCCAGAGGTAGTCTGGAACCAAGATGACCTCGCTAATCCCTATTGGGTGACAATCAAGAGCCCCACACCAAAACGCGCACGTGGGGCTCTATTTCACCTTGATCTTTGTTTGGCGGTGGCGGACTGCAGTTACTTCATCCCACCCACGCGGAACATAAGCGACCGGCCCACCTCAGACCGCGAAGCATCCGGCTCGATCGTCTTCAGGAACTCTGCTGTGATCGCGTCCTGCTCCTCCTGGCTTCTCTTGTCCCGGTCCGCAGTAAACGCCGCGCGTACCTTCTCGAGCGAGCCCAGGTCCTTCGTCGCATACCACACGAAATGCGTGAAGTCGCCGTCCGTCCGCACCTCTTCCACGGCCACGCCGTACGCCAGCACTACGCCGTCCGCCACCAGTTTATCCAAAACCGGCTTGTTGTATTTTTCCCAGACCTTGCGATAATCGCTACCTTTGCCGGGCTTCACCTTCACGTAGTTGTAGCGCGTCCACGGCAGCACGCCCGCCGGCGGCGCCCCGGTGCCCGTCACGAACACCAGGTCGCGCGTCAGGTAGTCGCGCGTCTTGCTGGCGTCCACCGCCTCCATTAGCCGCCCGGTCACCGTTGCCCCGCCCGCGGATCCCTTCTTCGCGGTGCCAGACTTCATGCCTTCCTCGTCCAACTTTGCGATCTGCGCCCGCATCGCGCTGTCCACCTTCTCGATTCCAGACCAGTCCGCAACCGAATACCAGATTATGTGGGTACTGTTCCCCGGCCCGCGCAACAGCGGCACATGCACGCCCCAAGCCAGCACCACGCCATCCGCCAGCAATTTGTCGCGCACCGGTGCGCCCACCGTCTTCACCAGGTCCAGAAACTGCGCTTCTTTTCCCGGATTCACTGTGTACTCATACCAGAACGTCAGCGGCTGCATCTTCGCATCCTGCGCCGCCGCCGTAAGGCACGACATCAACACCACCGCTAAACAAAGCAATATTCTTTTCTTCATTTTCAACAATCTCCTTAAACGAACGAGTGTTGCCTGCTCTGGAAGACGCCAAAAATATGTTGGGCGGAAATTGCGCAAACGAGGATGCAGGCATTCAACGTCTGCGCGTCGGAAGGGGCCGACCTGCGTCAGAATGGCACCGTTTGTAGCACCGAACTCTGTACAGCGTCAAGCCGCTGAAATTCCGCTTGACAGCCGCCCCCTTTCCGTCAATACTAAACCATATGGTTAAGTATTCCGCAACCCTCGATTCCACCTTTGGCGCCCTCGCCGACCCCACCCGCCGCGCCATCCTCGCTTCTCTCATGCTCGGCGAAGCTTCCATGTCCGACCTTGCCGGGCCTCACCGCATGTCCCTACCCGCCGTGATGAAGCACGTCCGCGTCCTGCAAGACGCCGGCCTTGTCTCGCAAAAAAAGATCGGCCGTACGCGCTTCTGCCAACTTTCGCCCACTCCGCTGAAGCAAGCCGAAGACTGGATTGCCCAGTACCGCCGCTTCTGGGAAGGCGCTTTCGACTCCCTCGCACGTTTCCTCAGCCAGGATCCACCGCCGGAAATGCAAAAAGGCAAGCAAAAGGAGAAACAAACATGGCCACACCGCAATCGCAGCCGGAAAACTCGCTCCAGTTAACGCGCACCTTCGCGGCGCCTCGCGACCGTGTGTATCGCGCCTGGACCGACGCCCGCGAGTTCGCCCAGTGGTTCCATCCCACGGCCGACTACAAAACCGTCATCACCCGACTCGATCTGCGCGTCGGCGGAAAATACTCCCTCGAAATGCATCACAAGGACGGCAACATCCATAACCTCACCGGCACCTATGAAGAAATCAAGCCGCCGGAAAAGCTCGTCTTCACCTGGTGCTGGCAACAAGAGGCAGTAGCGCCCGGCGAATCCCTCGTCACGGTAACCTTCAAAGACCTCGGCGGCTCCACGGAAGTGAGCCTGACCCACAAAAACTTGCTCACCGCCGAAGCCCGCGAAAAGCACAACCACGGCTGGCAGGGCTGCCTCGGCCAACTCGACGCCTATTTGGCGTGAAGGCCCCCCAGCAAGCGACTGCGAAGTGGCCGGTCTTCAGACCGGCCACTCTAACCTTCCTCTTTCGTAAGTGTAGCGCCGGCTTTTAAGCCAGCTGTTTTGTGACCAACTTCGGCTAAATTTCAAATTTCGCCACAATCTCCAGCAGCCGAATCAACGTCGCGCGTTCCTCTGAGTTCAGGATGGCTCGAAGCTTTTCCTCCGCCGCGCGCCGTTCCTTGATGAGGAACTCCCGGTACTTTTCTCCCTTTGGCGTCAACCGGATCGCAAACGCCCGCCCCGTTCCCGCCTTTTTTTTCGAAACCAGCCCCTCTTTCATCATCGTTCCAATGGAGCGGTGCACCACTGTCCTGTCAAATCCAAGCAACATGGCAATCTGGTTTTGATTCCGTTCAGCGCCGCCGCGCAGTGTGGACAGGATGAATCCCCGCGTCTGCGAACAGCCTGTCCGCCGCTCCAGCTGTTTGCTCACTGAAAAATACGCGGCCGCAATATGGACTAACACCGAGTCCTTCAGAATTTCGTCCGGAATCATTTTCTTCTCGACCGCAATCATAGAACCGTCACTGTCCCTTCCAGCGGCCGCCGCCACTGCGGCTGCTCCTTGTACGTCGCCGACTTTTTCCCAATCGCAATCACCATCACGATCTCGTGGTATTTCCGGGAAAGCCCCAGAAATTTCGAGAGCCGCACCGCGTCGAATCCTTCCATCGGGCAGGTGTTGAACCCCAGCGCCTCCGCCGCAATCATCAGATTCTCGCAAGCCAGCGCCGTGCTCTTCGTCGCCCATTTGAACAATCCCTGCCGCGTCACCGGCGCCATCCCGATGATTTTCCTTAGATGGATGAGCTTCAGGGCCAGCCACTTCACGGCCCCGAAAATGTTGAACCATCCCTGCACGTAAAACCACTTCGCCAATTTCGCTTTCTTCTCGAACTCCCGGATTTTGCTTTCGGCGAAGCCGTTCTCGCGCATCCACCGCAATTGACCTTCGGTCGTCGCCTTCGATGCTCCAAGGTCCGCCACGGCCACCACCAGCGCCGAGGCCGTTTGCGCCGCCGATTGCGACATGCACAACTCCGCCGCCCGCTTTCTCTTCGCCGGCGATTCGATCCACACCAGCCGGTATGGCTGGGAATTGAAACTCGAAGGCGCCGCGCAAGCCGCCCGCAGGATTTGTTCGCGCGCCTCGGCGGGCACCTCCACCCGATCGAACTCTCGAATCGCCCTTCTTCGCAGCATCGCTTCCAGGTTGCCGGTCATCACGCCCTCCATGCTGCAAGTACAACATAAAGATGTTGCATGTGCAACATAAAAGTCAACCGGCCAATTTGTCTTCCTTCAGCCCCTCCCCCGCCACCCCTCCGGCTTCCCCCAATTCGCCAACCGGCCCCGTTCGCCGTAAGATAGACAACCGGACCTTAATCCGGAGAACCGCCGAAGATGCCTGCCACCGAAACAAGCCCCAAGACGAAACTTTCGCGTCAGCAATACCTCGACCTTTACTACTACATGCGCCTCAACCGCGAGGTTGAAGACACCATGACCCGCCTTTTCCGCCAGAATAAAATCGTAGGCGGCCTCTACTCCAGCCTCGGCCAGGAGGCCATCTCCGTCGGCAGCGCCTATGCCCTCGAGAAAAAAGACTGGATGGCCCCGATGATCCGCAACATCGGCGCGCTCCTCGTCAAAGGAGTCCCCCCGCGCGACATCTTCACCCAGCACATGGCGAAATACACATCGCCCACCAAGGGCAAGGACGGCACCAGCCACTTCGGCGATCTCGAAAATCTCCACATCGTTTCGCCCATCTCCATGCTCGGCGATCTCATTCCCGTGCTCACCGGCGTCGCCATGGCCGGCCGCTATCTCGGCCAGAAAATCGTGGCCATGACCTGGATCGGCGACGGCGGCAGCTCCACCGGCGCCTTTCACGAAGGCTTGAATCTCGCCGCCTCGCAAAAAGCGGCCTTCGTCCTGATTCTCGAAAATAACCAGTGGGCCTATTCCACCCCCGTGCGGCGCCAGGTGCCCATCGAAAATCTGGCCGATCGCGCCAAGGCCTACGGCATTTCAAGCTACATCGTTGACGGCAACGACCCCGTCGCCGTCTATTCAACCGCCAAAGAAGCCGTCGATCGCGCCCGCGCCGGCGAAGGCCCCATCCTCATCGAAGCCAAAACCTTCCGCCGCCGCGGCCACGCCCAGCACGACCCCGCCGAATACGTCCCGAAAGAACAGCGCGAATATTGGGAAAAGCGCGACCCGATCGCCCTCTACGAGAAATTTCTCACCGCCGAAAAAATCCTCGACGCCAAGGGCAAAAAAGAAATCGAAGACAAGATCAACGCGCTCCTCGAAAAAGACCGCGAGTTTGCCGAGAACTCTCCTTTACCCCCGCCGGAACTCGCCTCGGAAGGCGTCTATTGCACCGGCGACGATTGCCACAAGATTCGCCCCAAGTGGGAGCGTCCAATCGCCGAAGTGACCCCGCCAAAATCCAGCGTCGAGCCGGTTTGGACCGTCGAAGGCTTCGGCCGCGGCAAAACCTCTTCCCGCGAAAACGCGCCCATCCATTTTGGCGACACACAACCGGCCGCAGAGGAACCAACTGCAAAAGTAAAATCTCCCTCAAAGGCCGCCACAAAACCTCCCGCCAGAAAATCTGTCCCGGTGAAATCCCCGGCCCGCGGAAAGGCCCGGAGGTAGCCCATGGCCCCCATCACCTTTCTCGAAGCCATCCGCCAGGCCATGTTCGAAGAGATGGCCGCCGACCCCAGCGTCGTCCTCATCGGCGAAGACGTCGGCGTCTACGGCGGTGCCTTCAAAACCAGTGAAGGCCTGCTCGAAAAATTCGGCTGGGAGCGCGTCATCGACACGCCCATCAGCGAAAGCGCCATCATCGGCGCCGCCTGTGGCATGAGCTATCTCGGCCTGCGCCCCATCGCCGAAATGCAGTTCATCGATTTCATCGCCTGCTGCTTCAACCAGCTCACCAACTTCGTCGCCAAGGGCCACTATCTCTGGAACGCGCCCGCGCCCATCGTTGTCCGCGGTCCGTCCGGCGGCGGCGTCCACGGCGGCCCGTTCCACTCCGCAAATCCCGAAATGTATTTCCTGCACACGCCGGGAATGAAAATCGTCTATCCGTCCACGCCTTACGACGCCAAGGGCCTGCTCAAAGCCAGCATCCGCGACAACAATCCCGTCCTCTTCTTCGAGCACAAATTTCTCTATCGCCGCATCAAGGAAGAAATTCCCGAAGGCGATTACACCGTGCCGCTCGGCAAAGCCGTCGTCCGCCGCGAAGGCAAGCACCTCACCATTCTTTCCTACGCCGCGATGATGCATACCTCGCTCGAAGCGGCCGCGGCACTCGCCAAAGAGGGCATCGAAGCCGAGGTCATCGATCTCCGCACCTTAATGCCGCTCGACGAGGAAACGATTCTTCAGTCCATCCGGAAAACCAACAAGTGCCTCGTCGTCCATGAAGACACCAAGACCGGTGGCATCTCCGGCGAAATCGCCGCCATCCTCTTCGAAAAAGCCTTCCACGACCTCGACGGCCCGGTCCTCCGCGTCGCTTCTCTCGACACGCCCGTCCCCTACGCGCCCACACTCGAAGAAGCCTTCCTCCCCAACGCCCAAAAAATCTTCACCGTCGCCAAAGACCTCGCAAAATTCTAGATCGTGTACGGCTCGTCCGCCGCGGCGGACGAGCCCCTCTTCGGTTTGTAGGGGCCGGGCTCGCTTACCCTGAGTCCGACCGAAGGCCCGGCCCGCTCTTAATCTTCAAAAAGTTAGTAACCGATTGAACCCGCGTGTTCCCATTCTTGCACCCGCTCACTGCCGGCTGAGTAGAATCGAAACTGTACGGAGTTGGCTCGGCATTTCCCTCTCTTCCTGTTGATGCTCCGCACTGCGGCGCTTCAAAATTCCGCCAGGCCACGATTGTCTGAGATCCCTAGATCAGGAGGCTTTACGGGGATGCGACTGGCATACGCTTCATTCACGGCTTTCCTTCTTTCTTGCGCTCCCTTCGCGCTCTTGGCCGGGCCTGCTGGCACGAGAGTGACCGGCAAGGTCACGCTCAACGGACCTCCCCCAAAACCCAAAGCGTTCGACCTTTCCAAGGAGCCCGCCTGCGCCAGAATGCGCGCCGCCGATCCGCTCTTTCCCGAAACAGTCCTGATCGGTCCGGGCAACTCGCTTCGCAACGTCGTCGTGTACATCTCCAGTGGCGCTCCCTATCCCGGCCCGGTGCCCTCTTCCCCCGCCCTTTTTGATCAGCAGGGCTGCCACTACACCACTCATGTGCTGGCGTTCCGCACCGGCCAGGAAGTGAAGATTTCCAACAGCGATCCGCTCTCCCACAACATTCATCCGCTCGCCAAGGTCAACAGGGAGTGGAACAAGATCCAGCCCGGCGGCACGCCCCCGTTTTCCTACGCCTACGAAAACGAAGAGTTCATTCTCGTGAAGTGCAACATTCATCCCTGGATGCAAGGCTACTTCGCCGTATTAAGGACGCCGTATTTTGCCGTCACCGGCGACGATGGCAGCTTCGCGTTGCCGGATCTGCCCGCGGGCCACTACACCATTACCGCCTGGCACGAATCGCTCGGCACGCAGTCACAGGAAATTGACGTCAACTCGCGCGGCGAACCGCAGACCGTCAACTTCACCTTCACCGCCAGGCCATAACCGCTCTCGTCGGTGCCCCGGGCCGCGCCGTTCTGCATCCTGGCCGCCCCATAAAACTCTCCGCCCCCCGCCCTTTTCGCCTCTCGCCTTTCGCTGTAAACTAGAAAGGTTCCGCGGAACATGCCAAGAGCGCCACGCATTCCGTAAGTTTCTTGAGGCTTATCAGGCGAAGGAGAGCAATCCCATGGCAGTTGATGTCGTCATGCCCCAAATGGGCGAAAGCATCTTTGAAGGCACCATCACCAAATGGCTCAAGAAGCCCGGCGACAAGGTCGAGCGCGACGAGCCCCTCTTTGAAATTTCCACCGACAAGGTGGACGCCGAAATTCCTTCTCCCTCCGCCGGCATTCTCAAGGAAATCAAGATTGCCGAGGGCCAGACCGTTCCCATCCAGACCATTGTGGCCGTGATTGACGGCGCGGCCTCCGCCGCCGCAGCCGCGCCTGCTCCCGCAGCGGCTCCGGCCAAAGCTGCCCCTGCGCCAGCGCCTTCTCCCGCTCCTGCCGCAGCCAAACCCGCCGCTCCAGCACCTGCGGCTCCTGTTTCGACCCCGGCCGCACCCGCTGCCGCGGCTTCTTCCAGTTCCACCGAACGCATTCATTCCTCACCGCTAGTTCGCCGCCTCGCCAAGGAACACGGCGTGGATCTTTCCGCCATCGAAGGCACCGGCGCCGGCGGCCGCATTACTAAGGAAGACATCGAATCCGTCATCGCCGGACAGTCCGCGCCGGCTGCTGCGCAAGCCCCTGCTCCTGCGGCCGCTGTGCGTCCTTCGGTCCCGCCTCCGCCGCCCGCTCCGATCGCCGCTCCCGGCGCGCCCGCCGTGCACGGCAGCCAGTACGCTCCGGCGCTGCAGATCGGCGTTCCCCGCGAGCGCATCTACTTCGGCAATTACGAAGTCCAGCCGCTCAGCAACATGCGCCAGAAAATCGCCGAGCACATGGTCGCCTCCAAGCACGTTTCCGCGCACGTCTACTCCGTCGACGAAATTGATATGACCAAGGTCGCCGCCATCCGCGCCAAGGCAAAAGAAGAGTTCGAAAAGCGCTACGAGACCAAGCTCACCTTCATGCCCTTCTTCGTGAAGGCCGCCGTCGCTGGCCTGCGCGCGTATCCCACGCTCAACGCCTCGCTCGACGGCACCAATATCGTCTTGCACCGGGAGATCAACATCGGCATGGCCGTCGCCCTCGACTGGGGCCTGATCGTCCCGGTCATCAAGAACGCCGACGAAAAAAATCTCCTCGGCATCCAGCGCAACCTCAACGATCTCGCCGAGCGCGCCCGCTCCAAGAAACTCAAGCCCGAGGAAGTCCAGGAAGGCACCTTCTCCATCACCAATCCCGGCGTCTTCGGCGGCCTCTTTGGCTTGCCGGTCATCAGCCAGCCCAACGTCGGCATTTTGGGCCTCGGCGCCATCGAAAAGCGCCCAGTGGTCATCAACGACTCCATTGCCATCCGCTCGATGTGCTACGTCACGCTCAGCTACGACCACCGCGTCGTCGACGGCGCCGTCGCCCACCAGTTCCTCCACAAGGTCAAGGAGACCCTCGAGAACTGGTCCGAACCCCTCGTCTGATGACTGGTCACCGGCGAGCATGGCTTGATTTCAACCTGTGCTATACTTGTATAGCGAGGTCTTATGCTGGCCATCCGCCTTCCTGAATCCATTGAAAAGCGCCTGGAGAGACTCGCCCGGCGCACTGGACGCACCAAGACCTTTTATGTACGGGAGGCGATCCTCCAGCACCTCGAGGAGCTTGAGGACATCTATTTCGCCGAGCACTCTCTGGACCGAATCCGAAGCGGCGAATCACCCAGCATTCCGCTCGAAGACGTCGTAAAGCGTCATGCCCTGGAAGATTGAGTTTTCCATCGAGGCCGACCGCGAACTCAGCAAACTCGATCCACAACACGCCAGACGTATCGTGAAATTCCTGAAGGAACGCGTCGCCAAACTGGATAATCCGCGAAGTATTGGGAAGGCTTTGCAGGGCTCGCGCCTCGGCGAGTTCTGGAGATACCGCGTAGGTCCCTTCCGCCTCATCTGCAAGCTCGAAGACGATCGTCTTCTGGTGCTGGTCCTCCGCATCGGAGACCGCAAGGAAATCTATCGCTAGACTACGAATAGTGTTCTAGCGAAGCCAAAGCTAGCTGCCGAGCCATTTCCGCACAGCGCACCAACCGGTTCCTGTTCTCTGCTCGCTGCTACCTGTTATCCATCTACTCCGAAACTCTTACTGATTGCCAATTACTTCCTCACTGAATCATCGGCCGCATCCGCGCCGTCCACACCGCCAAACCCTCCAGCGGCACGGCGTCCACACCTGCGTCGCGCAGGGTTTCGCGCACAAACTGGTGCCGCTCGTTCTCCGCGAGCAAATGCACGTCCGTCACTGCGGTAAATTCGCTCGACGCCACCTTGTTGCGGATGCGCTCCACCGTGTACGCCAGCGACTTCACGTCGCCCGGCGCGCGGGAAACGCTCAGCGTCTGCACGAATCCCCGCGTTCCGTTGCGCCGGTAGCCGTAATCGATGCGCATCGGGTCGCCCGAAAACGTGAACTCCGCAGCGGGGAGGCTCTTCTGCAGCCGCTCCCACAGCCGCGCCTGCTTGAATACCTGCGCGCAGTACAAGCGGATGGCTCCACGGCTCCCCGGCGCGCCCACGCGCGCTGCGCCGCGCTGCAGGGCCACGTGGTCCGAGTACAAGCGCTCGGTCTCCGCGTCCAGGTCGTCCGCGTGCACGCCCTTTTGCGGCGCCAGTTGCAGCGCGTTCGAAAGCGTCTCGTCCCATTTTCCGAGCAGCCTCATCCAGTCCGCGCTGGCCTGCCCGCCGCCCGTCCTGTCAACCGTTCCGTTTCCGCCAAAAAGTTGCGTCGCCGTTAAAAACCGGTTTTCCAAGTCGTCGCGCAATGCCCGCAACAACTCCTCGTCCGCCCGCGGGTGCAGCCGCCGCACCCGCGCGTACTCTTCCGGTTCCTCGATCAGCCGCATCCGCCGCTCGCCCGACTCCGGATCGAACACCAGCACGCCGATATTCACCCACTCGTCGCGCACCAGGTTCGGCGTATACCGCAGCACGCGGTAAGCGAGCGTCCGGTCCGTCGTGCTTGTTTCGTATGTCGGTGTAGCCATCGAACTCCTCCTAACGTCGCGTGACTGGTGACTAGTGCTTGGTGACTGGTGAAACCCCTCATCAGCCCAGTCCCGTCCCCTCCTCGCCAGTCACCAGTCACCAGTCACTGCTCACTCTTCACCGGCCACCGGTCGCTGGCCACTGGTCGCTCTCCGCCAGTCACCAATTACCAGTCACTCTCTCCAACGCGCAAACGGCTGCCGGTTCGAACTTTTCGCCGACAGGATCAGCTCCTCCACGCGCTTCTTCCTCCGGTGCAGCTGCTCCAGGACGCGCAGCACCGCATCGTAGTCGTCCTCATACCACGCGGGCGGAATCTCTTCCGCCAGCTCCGCCAGCACTTTTTCGGTAATGCGCTTCTCCAGCCGCTCCAGCCACGGCCCGAACGAATCCATTCCCGTCACGCCCTCATACACCCGGCTCCGCGCATACAGCCCCCGCAGCGGCGCATCCGGAAAATTCCACTCCCCCGCGTTGAAGCAAAACCCCTGGTCGATCATCACGGTCCGGTACGCCCGCCCGCGCCCGGCTTCTTCCTGCACTTCTTCGCGCATTCCTTCGCGCAGCCTCTCACGAGCCCCGTCGCCCCACGGCAATGTTCCACGTGCAACTTCTCCCTGCGCCAGGCCTGCCACTATCGCTCCCGGCGTCCAACCGTTCCTCCGCGCCGTCTCCTCGAAAAAAACCGTCTGCCTCCCGTTCGTGTTGCACGCCCACTTGTCAAAAACCAGCATCCCCGCGAAGTCGTGCAGGTTTCGCACCTCGCACAGCTTTTCATCCGGCAAGAAATCGTGCAGCGCCATCTGCCGCGGATCCCCCGGATACCGCGAACCGAACTGCAACCCCGCCGCGCACGGCGTCCGCGACCTCGGCAGCTCGATGCACAATTCCGGCGTCAGCCGGATTAGCTCCGCCCCCACTTCGACCACTTCCACCGGCGCCGTCGGCAGCCCCAGCCGAGACGCCAACCGTGTACCCAGCAGCTCGTTCACCAGAATCCTGCGATGCTGCGGGTTATTTTGAAACTTCACCACATAGTAGTTTCCGTCCGAGCAGCGCATCAGGTGCGACTGGGCCCCGCCGCGCATCCGCCGGATCTGCTCCAAAGCCTTGATCATGTGCGGTTATCGTAGCGGTACTTGATTCTCTCGGCAAGCCTCCTGCCATCCCCACCGTTCTCCTTCCTATTCCGGCACGCGACTCTCCCCATTTGGTCCTCCGACCCCTTCTCTTCCGCTGCCTTCCTCCCTCCATTCCGGCACGCCCGCCCAAAAAAAAGGCCCCCGATCTTCTCGGGGAGCCTTTGGTCGAATGTCTGCGAAACCCCGCAGGGTCTACCGGCGCCGCTTCTTGGCTTTCTTCGCCGCCTTCTTCTTCGGCTTGGCCTTGGCTTTCTTGGCCGGTTTTTTTGCTTTTTTCGCCGGCTTTTTGGCCTTCTTTTTTGCGGCTTTTTTGGGCGCTGGCTTCTTCGGCGCGGGCTTCGCCGCCGGTTTCACCGCGGGTTCGTCCCCCTCGTCGGCGGGCTCCTCCTCCACGATCAGCAGCTCTTCCTCTTCTTCGACGACGCCTCCCGGCTCTCCGCCGAGTTCCTCGTCGTCTTCCAACCGGGACAGCTCTTCGTCGTCCTCAAACTGATCTTTCTCGAATTCCATGCTCTCCTCCCCATGGGGAACCTTCTTACCCGTTGTCCTTGGCACGCTGCACCAGTCGGAGATGGCCTGCACTCCGTCCTTGCGATTTGTTATCCCACTCCAACGTCCTTGTCAAGCCTTCGTGACAAAACCCCCCGGCTGCCCGCAAAAAAACTTTGCTTCTTCCGGCTCAGTTCCTTCCAATCTCTCCCGTTCAGGGTTTCGTCTGGCTCCCGTCCGCGCTCGCGGGCTTCTTGCGCCCGGTTTTCGCCGAACTCTTCACCGTCCGCGTCTCCGGAGCGCCCCCCACCGTGTAAATCCGCAATACCATCCCCCTGCCCACCTTCCCGCCCTTCAGCGCGTTCCATTTCCGAATGTCCTCGCCCGTTACGCTGAACTGGTCCGCGATACCCCCCAGCGTGTCCCCACGCCTCACGCGATATCTCACCAACCGGCTCTTGGTCTCTTCCACCGGGCGCGCCGCCGGGATAATCAGCTTCTCCCCCGCCTCCAGCCCCGTCCCGGCCTCCAGGTCGTTAGCCGCCGCAATCGCCCCCGGGGTCACCCGGTACTTCTTTGCAATCGACGTCAGCGTCTCCCCGCTCTCCACCCGGTGCCGCCGCCAGCTCACCCACTTGTCCGCCGGAATATCCGCGATCTCCGCCGAAAATGTCGTTGCGCTGCCCTTCGGCAGGTGCAGCACAAACGCCGGATCGTCCGGCGTCGCCATCCGCAGCAGGGAAGGATTCAGGGTCCGCAGCGTGGCCACGTCCACGTCAATCGTCTCCGCCACCAGCCGCAGGTCAATCGCCCGCCCCGGCTTCACCACGTCCGTTTCCACCTCTTGCTCCGGATCGACGGAAATTCCATAATGCGCCGCGTCCTTGGCGATCAGCGTCAGCGCCAGAATAATCGGCACATAATTCTTCGTCTCCCGCGGCAGCACATTTCTCTTATACAGCTCCCAGAAATCCGCGTACCCCGTCCGCTCCACGCCCTTCTGCACGTTTCCCGGCCCGCAGTTGTACGCTGCAATCGCCAGGTACCAGTCTCCGAACAGTCCGTAAAGGTCCCGCAGGTGCTGCGCCGCCGCTCGCGTGGCCTTCTCCGGATCCATCCGCTCGTCCACCCACCACGTCCGCTTCAATCCATATTCGTTCCCGCGCCACTGCACGAACTGCCAGATTCCCCGCGCGCCCGCCCGCGAAAGCGCCAGCGGCTGAAACGCGCTCTCCGCCTGCGCCAGGTAAATCAGGTCCTGCGGCACGCCCTCTTCCCGCAGCACCCGCGCAATCATGTCGTCGTATTTTCCCTTGCGCCGCAGCCCCGTCTCCACAATCGCGCGCCCGCGCGGCGTCTGGAAAAAATTCAGGTAGGAGACTACCACGTCGTTCACCGTCAACGGCAGGTCGTGCGAAACGCTCTTCGCCGCCTCTTCCGCGCGTTCCCTCAGCTTCGGGTCCACCGGAAAGGTCATCTCCGCCACTTCGTCAATCGGCGCGGGCACCGCCGGCGCCTCGCTGAACCCGTCTCCCGCGCGGAATGCCTGCAGCTCATAGGAATAGATCGTGTCGGTGACCTGGTGAAACAGTTCGCTCAGCTTCGGATCGCTGTTCGGGTCGTACCCGCTCTCCAGCATCCAGTCCACCGCGTCGTCAAAGTCCCGCCGCGCCGCGGCCAGGTGCCCGGCCTTGTAGTTGGCCTCTCCCGCGGCAAACTTTTCCTTCACTCTCTCAATCAGGTAGGGAATCCCGCCGGGCGTCCGCTGCGCCAGCGAAATCAGCGGCTGCGCCTTCAGGTTCCGCGGCGGCAAATTGCCGACCGCACTTGGCCCCAACTGCGCCGCCCGTGCCTGCCCCTGCTGTGCCTGCGCCCCCTGTGCTTGTGAAGGTTGCAGCGCCGGAGCATGCGCCTGCGCCGGCCGCTTCGCCGCATCCTCGCAACCCGCGAAGCTCATCGCCACCACCAGCCAAATTCCGGCGCACATCATCTTTCCTCGATCTCTTCCCAAGCTCATCCTTCAATGGTAAGTACCCCTTCCCTCGCTGGTCAACGCTTTCGCTCCCGCCCGCGACCCATCCCACACCTCCCCGCCTGGTGCCAAATCTTGGATTGCAAGGCGGAATGCCCGCAACGTCTCGCTCGCCTTTGGAGTCCTGCATCGCCTTCGGCAGGGGAATTTCTTCACACTGTCGGCGAACGTCCCGATGGGTATATGATTTGGGCTGTTTTGGGCCAAACAGAGATTTCGGCTAACTTGCAGTTGGACGCCGCGATCGAACAAGTCAGGGGGACTCCCAAATGAAAAGACTTCTTGTCACATTAAGCTTCGTTTGTGCTTCTGTCGGTTCTACCGCGGCGCAAACCGCCACGCCGTCTTCGTCCGCTGCTGCACCCGCAAGTCCGCAAAGTGTCGCGCCAGTGAAGAATCCGGTCGCCACCGTGCTGCGGACGGCGCTGGTCTCCCGCCAGAAAAACACCCTCGCCGCCGTCGACGCCATGCCCGCCGACAAATTCGGCTACAAGCCGACCCCGGATCAGATGAGCTTCGCACACCTCGTCGTCCACATCGCCGAGTCCAATAATGGCTTGTGCGCGAAGGTTGCCGATGTTCCCGCGCCCAAAGTCGACGAACTCAAGGAAACGGATTCCAAGGACAAGTTGCTTGCCGCGGCCCGCGCCTCCTTCGATTTCTGCTCCACAGCCCTCGCCAATGTGGACGACTCCAAACTGGGCGATAACGTGGACTTCGGCCGCGTGCAGGGCCCCCGCGCGATGGGAGTATTTTTTCTGGTGGGAGGCTGGGCCGACCACTATGGCGCCGCAGCCATGTACCTCCGCCTGAACGGAATCCTTCCTCCGACCGCGCAACCAAAGAAATAGAAAGAACCGACGACTCAGCAAGATCGAGTCTGTTTCACTTCGCCGTCCGGACGGAAAATTCGCCGTACGTTCCTTCGTTTCCCCGATTGGCTATCTTTTTGCGCGGTGGCAAGCTTTGTCAGCGGCTCACATTCCGACTCGCGCGCGCAACCTTGGCCCGCTCAATCAAATGGTTGGAGGGCAAGCTCGGGTCAGCCAACTTTCTCGCGGTTTCCAGGCCGGCGACGGGCAGATTGGTTCCCTCGAGCAGTCCGAGCTGCACCAGCACCGAAGCTTGATCCCAGTAAATATGCTCGTTCGAAAGTTTCCCATCGCGAAAGTGGACGATCACCACCAGCGGGCATTCCACCCGCTTTCCGGTGGGAGCAATGCCGGGAAGCATCCAGTCCATTTCAATGGTATGGGTAAAGCGAAAAATCATTTCGTCCACCAGCCGCTCCGCGCCGATGGTTCGGGAGATCGGAACGATCTCCGTATCGGGAGGCATCCTGGGGATGAAGTGCTGCGAATAGAATTCGCGTAATTGTTCATGGCCGACGCCGCCGGTCAATACCGGGATGTGGTTCACGTAGGCATCGGGCACCATGGTCTCCAGTGTGGCGTCCGTATCCTGGGTCGTGAATTCGTCGCGCAGGTGCTCTTCCCAAAGGTCGGTGAGAGACTGTTGTCCGGGAGTTAAGCCGGTTTTTGTCCTTTGCTTTTCATTCATCCTGGCTTCCTTTCCGCGGCTCCAATTCGATTGCATTTCATTTCTTGGGCTTCCCGCCGTTCACCAAAACGAATTTCTGGATCCTTTTGCCCGTGTCCACTTCTCCGGTATAGAGACTGCCCTCGGAATCAGTCACGATCTGATGGATCCAGTGAAACTGTCCTGCATTGCGGCCGTTGTGCCCTGTCTGGCCCACCACGGCGCCATCCTCCCGCCGCAGGGTCCAGATGACATTGTCCTCGCCGTCGGCCACCAGCAGAAACTTCTGCTGCTCGTCGGTCGAAAACGCGAACTGCCACACGGAACCTACCCCCAGCGTTTCCGGCCGCACCGTGAACTCCTTTACGAATTTCCCCTGCTTGGTGAACACTTGCATCCGGTCATTGCTGCGGTCGCAGACGTACACCAGCCCATCCCGCGAAACGTGCACGCAATGCACCGGATTGCGAAATTGCTGGTCGGGCGGCGCGCCGGGACTATACGCACCGGGATCGCCATCCTTGGGCGCGTTTCCATACGCTCCCCAAAGCCTCTTGAACACCCCCGTCTCCGAATCGAAAACAATCACCCGTTTGTTTATATAACCGTCGGCGATGTATACCTCGTGCGCTTCCGAATCCACCTCGATGCCGGCCGGACGCCCCAAAATGTCCGTGCGCATGCTGTCGGGCGCATCCGATGATGGATGTCCGATCTGCATTACAAACTTTCCATCCTTTTTGAACTTGAGAATATGCCGGTCGGTCGGCGAACTCCCCCCGATCCAGACGTATCCATCCTTGTCCACATAAATTCCGTGCTCGTTCTTGGGCCAATCAAATCCCTCGCCCGGTCCGCCCCAGGAATGGAGCAGATGTCCTTGCTTGTCGAACTCCAGGACTGGAGGCGCCGCGATGCAGCACATGGAACGCGGCGGTGTAAGCGAAGCGCCAATTTCGTCCACCGTGTTCGAGGCGGGCCGCTGCAAAACCCAGATGTGGTCCTCCCGATCCACAGCCAGGCCGCCAATCTGCCCGATGATCCAGTTGCTCGGCAACTCCTGCGGCCAGAACGGGTCCACTCGATACTTCGGCGCCTCCTGCGCGCATGCAGCAAGAGCATAAGCGCCAAGCAAAATCGCCGCTGCAATGCCGAAGCGGACCGCTACCCTTGTACGTGTCTTGTAGAAAGGGAAAGTGTGCATGAAACACTCCGTTCGAACCATCTTCCTCTGTTCAGAATCGGGGCGGAGTATAGGACCGCTCCTGCCATGTGTCAACGCACTTGCGGGTACGATGGTAGCAGTGAGCGGGACTGCCCTACCTTGCACAATTTTGGTGCAACGCTCATCATGGATCACAACAGCTCGTTTGCGCCAAGGCCCAAACCAATAATTTCATAAGTCTGATCAGCGCATTAGTCAGGCATGCGCATTATTTCCGGGTGCACCGTCACTCGGGAGGAATCGCCAAGGTTTGAGGAATGGCCAAAATCTCCGGTTTGCTATCTATACGTTCATCTCGCTCACGAAGCGGATACGCGAAAGCAATTGCGCAATAGAGCGTTTTGGTAATAGCATTCGGGAGCGTTCGAGTACGGCTAGTGTTCAGAGCTCACCAGCGGAATCCTTGTTGCTTTCAATAACCCGAAAGGTCGTGAAGGCCATCCGATTTGGGGGGTATTCTATGAAACGCACGATTCTATCCCTGATTCTCGCGGTGTTTTGGTTCGCACCCACGCTGACGGCTCAAGAGAAACCAGGAGATCCTGAGAAATTGGGAAAGGTCCACTTTCCTGTGTCTTGTACTCCCGCCGCTCAGCAACAGTTCGATCGGGCCGTGGCCATGCTGCACTCGTTCTGGGTCTCGCCGGCGGCCAACGCATTCGCGGAGGTTGCGAAGAGCGACCCGGATTGCGCGATGGCCTATTGGGGAATCGCGATCAACCGGCGGGCGAACCCTCTCGCCGGTGCGCCCGACGCGGCGGCTTTAAAGGACGGCTGGGAAGCCGTGCAGAAAGCCAAGTCCATCGGCCCGAAGACGGAACGAGAACGGGATTATGTCGCGGCGATTGGGAATTATTACAAAGATTGGGAGAAGCTCGACCACCAGACACGGGTCCTGGCCTACGAAAAGTCTATGGAACAGGTTTACATTCGTTATCCTGAGGACTCTGAAGCTGCGGTCTTCTATGCCCTCGCTCTCGATGAAGCGGTCACCGTCGTTCCTGCCGACAAAAATTTCACCAGACAATTGAAAGCTGCGGCGATTCTCGAGAAAGTGCTTGCGGCGCAGCCGGAACATCCCGGTGCTCTCCACTATCTGGTTCACACTTATGACTTTCCACCACTGGCAGATCGTGGGCTTTCCGCCGCTCGGCAGTATGGAGAGGTTGCCCCGTCAGTGCCCCATCCTCTCCATATGCCGTCTCACGTTTATTCGATGCTGGGCATGTGGCAGGACTCGATCAAGTCAAACCAAGCGGCTTTATCCGTTGCCCCTGGTTACGTGCACGCGCTGGACTTTATGGTCTATGCGTACCTGCAAGGGGCCCAAGACGGCGAAGCGAAACGCGGAGTGGAGCGGAGCTTGGAGCTCCAAAAGAAGCAGGGAGCGGCGGGCATAGCAAATCCGACGGGAGCGGTTCTGGCTCCCTACACAGCTCTGGCGGCGATCCCGGCGCGCTACGCGATTGAACGGGGAGCATGGGCGGAGGCAGCCGCACTGCAATCAGCGCCGACAACTCCTGCGGCTGACGCCATAACCTACTTTGCGCGAGCGATGGGTTCGGCACGCAGCGGTGCTATGGAAAGCGCTCAGAAAGATATTGAGCAATTGCGCCGAATCAAGGACGAACTGGTTCGGTCCAAGCAAGATTATTGGGCGCAACAGGTGGAGATTCAACGAAGCGCGGCTGCCGCCTGGGTGACGTATGCGGAAGGCAAGAAGGACGAAGCCCTGAGATTGATGCGCTCCGCGGCAGACCAGGAGGACGCCAGCCAAAAGGATGTGGCCATGGAGAACCGGCTCTGGCCGATGCGTGAACTCCTGGGAGAAATGCTTCTTGGGGTGAATGAACCCGCAAAGGCCCTCAAAGAATTCGACGTTTCTCTACAATCGGCACGAAATAGGTACCGCGGACTTTACGGTGCTGCGAAGGCCGCCGAGCGGTCGGGGGATCGGGAGAAGGCAAGAGGCTACTACGATAGGCTGGTGGCGCTGTGCAGCTATGCCGACACGGAACGGCCAGAGCTGGTGGAAGCAAAGAGATATCTTGGCCGAAAATAAATATAGACGTGGAAATGGCCGTAGTCGGCATTTGATTTCGAGCCGCCGCGCGAGAACTCCCGGATTGTCGGCCACGCGGAAGTTATCTTCGGACTTGATTTGCCTTGCTGTAATTTGCCAAGTCCTTCACCATTTTCTCTCCTCTGGACTTCCGGGCCTTCCTGCGGCAGACTCTCTCCAGCCCAAATCACTCACCCGCCGGGCCGATCCGCTCCCTTAGCCTGGCGCAAAAAATAAAGGAGGCCTCCATGTTTCGTCCCCGCGTTCTCTTCGCTCTCGTACTCTGCGCTTTCGTCGCCACGATCGCCGCTTCCCAGGAAATGCATATGGCCGCGCGCACCACGCCTGCTTTCGATCAGCTCAAAGCGCTCGTCGGCCACTGGGAAGGCACCACTCCGGACGGCAAGAAGGTGCAAGTCGCCTACGAACTCATCTCCAACGGCAGCGTCCTCATGGAACGCGCGCACCCTGGCGACGAACCGGACATGATCACCATGTACTCGCTCGACGGCGACCGTATCCTCGTCACCCACTACTGCTCCATGGGCAACCAGCCCACCATGCAGACAGCCGCCTCTCCCGCCGCCAACGGCAAGCTCGACTTCACCTTCCTCCGCCTCGCCGGCGCTAAGTCTCCCGATGAAGGCCACATGGCAGCCCTGACCGTCTCCATGCCCGACAAAACCCACCTCGTGCAAACCTGGACCTTCATGGACAAGGGCAAATCGCAAACCGAAAATTTCACTCTCACCCGCAAGGCCTGATCGCCTGCGTCTTGCAAATTTTTGTAGCGGCCGCCTTCTGAGGCGGGCGCCTTTGCACTACGGGTAGAAGTTTCGCGGACGACAGCCCACGAACGGAGTTCCCGGCAACACATAAATTCGCCTTTTTCCCTGGATTTTTCTTGTGCCAATTCCTCTATACTCTCAATCGAATAGCCTGGGAGGTCCTGACCATGTCCAAGTCCCGGTTCTTTCTTGCTCTCGCTGCCGCCATGCTTCTCAGCTCATCCGCGGCCCTTCTTCTCCACTCAAAATCTCTCTCCGCTCGCGCCGTTGACTCCTCCGAGTCGAAGCGCAGTTTCAGCTTCACCTATCAGGTCCACGTTCCCGCCGATGCAGGCGCAAAATCCAGCCATCTCTGGATCCCCCTCCCGCAAAACGACGCGTTCCAATCCGTCTCCAGCCTTAAAATCGAAAGCTCCGTCCCTCACACCGAAGGCCGCGATCCCGAATACCAGAATCGCTTCGCTGTCTTCGCTCCCACCGCCGCCCAGGCCGCCGCCGGCTACGACGTCACTCTCCTCTTCAACGCCACCCGCCGCGAGCACTCCGTAAACATGCATTCTCCCCCACTGCAAAGCGCCTCCGCCGCGCCCGCCGCCAACGACCCGCTCATGAAACGCTATCTCGAACCCGACAAGCTCGTTCCCCTCAACGGCACCATCGCCGAACTCTCCCGGCAGCAGACCGCCGGCGACACCACCCCGCTCCAGAAAGCCCGCCACATCTACGACTACGTCGTCGCCACCATGCGCTACGACAAAACCGGCGAAGGCTGGGGCCGTGGCGACGCCGTCTGGGCCTGCACCTCCAAGCACGGCAACTGCACCGATTTTCATTCGCTATTTATTGGCATGATGCGCTCGGCAGGAATTCCCGCGCGCTTTGAGATTGGCTTCCCGCTACCTGAAGGAAAATCCGAAGGCGACATTTCCGGCTACCACTGCTGGGCCGAGTTTTATCTGAACGGCATCGGCTGGATTCCCGTCGACGCCAGCGAAGCCTGGAAAAATCCCGCCAAGCGCGATTACTTCTTCGGCTCCCACGACGACAATCGCGTCTTCTTCACCTACGGCCGCGACCTCGTCCTCTCTCCCGACCAGAAAGGTCCCGCGCTCAACTACTTCATCTATCCCTACGCCGAATCCGACGGCCAGCCCCTCAAAGGCCTAACTACCCACTTTGCCTTCCGCGACATCGCCGCCAACTAACGGCGCCACACAACTGAACGTGAGGGTGGGCTCTTACGATCGAACGGGCCCAATTTCTGTTCTTACTGATTACCGATTACTGATTACTTTCTTCCCCTTCACCCCGCCACCGCACTCACCAACTTCCTCGCCGCCAACCCCACCATCAACCTCGATATCCCCGTCATCAACAAATTCACTCCCACCAGCGTCCCAATCGCCCACACCGAACTCGACGGCCAGTGAAACCAGATCAACCCGCCCAGCAGCAGCGTCACAATGCCATTCATCAACAGCCATCCCGCCCCGTGCATGTTCTTCAGCCGGATATACGCCACGATCTCCAACACGCCCTCCGCCAGGATCACTCCCGAAAGCAGCAGCGTCAGCGTGCTCACTCCCATAATCGTGTGCGTCAGGAAATACAACCCGCCGATCAGGTACACAATCCCCACCACCACCTGCAGAATTACGTGCTTCGCCCCGCCGCCCTTGAACGCTGCAAAAAAGTGCGCCACCGCTCCAAACACCAGCAGCCATCCCACCAGTAACGTCACGCCCAGCCCCGCCGCCCACGGCTCCGCAATCGCAAAAATTCCCAGCACGATAAACAGCACCGCGATGGCGATGAACCACCCCGTTGCTTTTTTCACCAGCGCTCCCGGACCGCGCAGTCCCTGTGTTGCATTCGACGTTGCCATTGCACACCTCTTCTCTGATTTTTTCTTGGAACGGACCCGGCGCCACTCGCCCGGCGCCGTCAATGCTCTTGCTGGCGGATTCGCGCTGATTCTACCCCTTCGCTACTTTGCTTTCCAAACCTTCTTTCTTCCTCTCCATTCCAAAATTCCTTCGAGCCTGCGCTAAAATCTCGTCATGCTTAAATCGCTGCCTCGCGCCGCGGAATTTCCCGTCATTGAAACCCCGCGCCTCTGTCTCCGCCACCATCGTCTTGAAGATTTCCCCGCCTGCCGCGCCATGTGGGCCGACCCCGCCGTAACCCAGTTCGTCGGCGGCCGCCCCCTCACCGAAGAAGAAGCCTGGGTCAAATTCCTGCGCAACGCCGGTCACTGGCCGCTGCTCGGTTTCGGTTTCTGGATCCTCGAAGAAAAATCCACCGCCGCTTTTGCTGGTGAAATCGGTCTCGCCTATTTCCATCGCGAGCTCATCCCGCCTGTCGAAAATCTTCGCGAAGCAGGCTGGATTCTCCCTCCCGCCATGCACGGCAAGGGTTACGCCACGGAAGCCGTCAGCGCCGTGCTCGCCTGGGGCGACGCCCACTTTTCCGATCCCCGCACCATTTGCCTCATTCATCCCGATAACGCCGCCTCCATCCGCGTAGCCCGGAAATGCGGCTTCCGCGAATGGCAGCGCGCCACCTACCGCGGCGAGCCCACCATCCTCTTCGAACGCACCTCTTAAAACTCTCGAAACCAGCCTTTGTAGCGGCCGCCTTCCCAGGTCTGTTCTTTGGACCCCGAATGCTATTGCGGGGCGCGTGCTCTTTGCTCAACCCTCCGTAATCACTCCGCCACTCCAATCGGCACAATCCATCTCTCGCATGGGTCGAGAAGCGTAAACTAGGAGACGTCGTGACCGAGCAAAAAATTAATGAATTCTTTGCTGACGCCGAGTCCACTGGCTTTGGAACGGGCTGGTGGAGCGGAATATTGTGTGTCTTTTTTGGATTTCTCGCGTTCGGCGGCGTTCTCTGCCTGCATTTTCCCCAGTTCCTAACCTCTGCGGAATTCCGTCCGTTTTACTCGCTGCACGCGATGCGCCTCTTAATCCAATTCCTCATCGTGGCGGCAGTTGCGTTTGGAGGGATCTCTTCTCTGCTGCGCAAGAAAAAGACTCTGGCGTTAACGGGAATGCTGCTCGCTATCGCTGCAACAGCTTGGGGCGGATCGAGCGTAAAAGTTAATGGGAGCCAACTCAATGGCATAACCATCGGCATGGACTGGTTTTTGCTTGATTTGTTGTTGATGGCGCTCATCTACGTGCCACTCGAAAGAATCTGGCCACAGTATCCAGAACAAGGAACATTCAGAAAAGGGTGGGCGCAGGATGTGGTTTATTTCATGTCCACCCATCTGCCGATTCAGATTTTATCTTTTCTCGTTTTATTGCCCGCCACCCAGGCCACCAGATATTTGGGTGTTCCGGCTCTTCAGCAGCTTATTGCCCGCTTGCCCTGGCTTTTGCAATTTTTCTTTGCTGTTGTGGTTGCGGACATTGCTGAATATTTTATTCATTTGGCTTTGCATAAAGTGCCTTTTCTATGGCGTTTTCATTCCATTCACCATTCTTCGAAGGCCCTTGATTGGATCGCGGGCTCACGCTCCCACTTTGTGGACGACACGCTTGTGCGCGGATTTATCCTTGTCCCTATGATGCTTGGATTTTCGCAATCGATCATCCTGGCGTATTTGATTTTTGTCACCCTTCACGCTACCTGGACTCATTGCAATTTCGGTCCCAACGCCAAATGGCTTGAAAAGTTTTTGGTTATGCCCAGATATCATCATTGGCACCATACTTCGCAAAAAGAAGCCATCGATAAGAACTTTGCGATTCATTTCCCGTGGATTGATAAACTTTTTGGGACTTATTATTTTCCTGAGGAATGGCCGGCACAATACGGTCTAGCCGGCGAAGAAATTTCGCCTACCTTTTTGGGGCAGACCATCGAACCCTTTTTGGGAAAAAAAAGATAAGAAAGAAAAAACCGCCCTAAAAACCTAGCGCGTCCAAGGGAACATCCTCGGGTAACTGTGCGCCCGTGCTCGTTGCCTTCACCAGGCCCAAATATTTCATCACTTTGACCGTTATAAATCCAAAGTCGTATTCGGTTTTGTCGTGGCTTAGCCGCAAAAGGCCCTCATAGTGATGATGATTATTTTGGAGGCACGCGCTAAAGGTCGCCGTTACCGGCAGCCACTCGCCGATATTCATGGCGTTGTCATCGTCATCGTGATACCGCCGGTATCCAAATTGTCGGGTGTGGGTCCAATAGTTTTGAATCATATTTACCCACAGTGAAAAAATTCGGATTCCAAACCACATCACCAGCGCAAACTTCAGATCTCCAACCAGCTTCCATAACAGATAAAAACTAAGGGCTTGGGCAAGGATTGCGAAAGCCGGATTCGCAACCACCCGGAAGGTCCGGGATTTCAAAATTTTGTCGCCGGCCAGATTTTCTTTGCATTGATACGGCATTACGCAGAGATATAGGGTTCGCCAGAAACCATCCTCGGAAAGTTTATTGGGATCCCCGGGATGGTCGGAATGTTTATGATGCAATCGATGGCGATTCACCCAGGCGATCGGATCTACATAGATCGCGAAGGTGTTGTTCACGGCAGTCACGGCTTTCATGAACCATTCCTTATAATCGAGCGAACGGTGAGCGATTCCCAGATGTAGCACATCGGCCAGATACAAGCCGCCCATAAACCAGCAAAAGATAAAATAAGCTCCGCCGATTAGCATTCCAATCCACGGTCCCAAATGAGTTGGGGCGGAGTACATACAGGCCAGTATGTAGGCGAGAATAATCAAATACCCAGTGACGTTGTATATTTTCACGTTGACTCCCAGTGGCGTTATTCAAACAGAAGTTGGAGCTCGTTTCAAATAACAAGTTGTCGCTCACAAATGCCCGCCTCGGCTGAAGCTGCGGCGGGCAAGCGAGTGGCGAGCAACCCTTCGTACCGCGCTCAGGGCAAGAAAAGTGCGAAATATATGGGGAAAAATCAAAAATGTCGGCGCGCCAACATTTTCCACAGGGGGCATACCCCTCTGTTTTTGCATAGGTAGGGGAAACAAAAGGCTTAGAAGCGCAGCGAATTGGTCTGACAAGGAGACCGGTACATCCCCCACCCCCGGCATCCCGTATGTGCGGGAATGATTGGAGTTACGGGAGCGCCGCGCAAGTGTGGGAATGATTGGACTTGCGGAATTTTCGGGGTAGGCAGGGAGGCGCGCAGGTTGGAAAGAGAAAACTCCCCGCGCAAACATGACGGATTTTCCCACGTCATGGCTTACTTCATCAACAGTATTCTGTAGTACTGGAACGATTTTGCGTCGAAAGGGTAAACGGAAAGGGCGTAAGTTCGAAGTTAAAAGTCGAAAGTTGAAAGTTTGAAAAGAAGAAGAAAGCGGAGCAGAAGCCCAACCGACCCAAGACCCAGGTTCCAAAAACCGAACCCGGGGCACCCGGCGTGGCCGACAACGGCTTGTTCTTCTGCTCGCGCTTCTGTCAAAAAGAATGGAAACAAGGTAAAGCGGACGACGATGAAGTACTGGAATGGATTCAGTCGAGTAGCTGAACTTTACTGCCAACTACGGGTTGAGCCTCTTTGAATGGTCCCCAAGAATCCAGCCCTACCTGCTGCGATGAGCCGCCCGATCCACTCAACGTGACGACGCCACCAGCGTTGTCGATGTGCGTTACCGTGTAAACCGGGAGCGACCGATTGAACATTTGGGGGTCGGTTTGAATTATCATGGCGGTAAAGTTTAACTGATTAGCGGACTTTTCACACGAGGAACCGTCAACCCTGGACCGAAGAACATGACTTCCGAGCCTTCGTATTTACTTACGCGCCAAGATACTATCATGAGTCCATTGGCCGCACTATTTGAGCTTTGCTGTTATTTCGCCATCCAGTAGAATCGCCCTTGTGAGGCAACAATGTTCATTGGCGAGGGTAATATCGCCCCACTGTCCATGATTCGCTGGCCCGTGGCCACTTTTTCCATTCACCTGCCATTCACAAAGTTGTTACCGCCCCTTCACCCATCTTTCTCCCTCTCTTGTCACAATAAACCCCGGTCCGGGGTCCAACACAAACACCATGTCTATCGCTATCTCACCGCGTACGGTACACTTCTACCAATGCGATCCGCTCCGCGAGATGCCTTCATGAAACGCGTACTCATCATTGAAGACGATCGCGACATTGTTGAACTCGTCCGCTATAACCTTGCCAATGAAGGCTTTCAGGTCAACGCCGCCTTCGACGGCACCAGCGGCCTTTCCACTCTCAAGAAAACGCCCCCAGATCTCCTCCTCCTCGATCTCATGCTCCCGAAAATGTCCGGCCTGGACATTTGCCGCGAAATTCGCAAGGACGAATCCCTCAACCGTCTTCCTGTCCTCATGCTCACCGCGCGCGGCGACGAAGCCGATCGCGTCGTCGGCCTCGAAATGGGCGCCGACGATTACGTCACCAAGCCCTTCAGTCCTCGCGAACTCATCGCTCGCGTCAAAGCCTTGCTCCGCCGCGCCGAGCCGCCCGTTGACTCCCCGCGCGTCATCGAAATCGGCCGCCTCGCGATCGACCCGGCTTCCTATCGCGTCAGCCATTCCGGAAAGCCCGTAGCGCTCAGCACTCTCGAATTTCGCCTGCTCTACTATCTGGCGTCTCGCCCCAACCGCGTCTTTACGCGCGATCAGCTCCTCGACGCCGTCTGGGGCACCGACCGCTTCGTCACGCCTCGCAGCGTCGACGTCTACGTCCGCCGCCTCCGCGAAAAAATTGAATCTGACCCGGAAAATCCCCTGCACCTGAAAACCGTCCGCGGCGCAGGCTATCTGTTCGAGACACGTGCGGCGTAAATTTTTTTGGAAACTCGCGCTCACCTTCCTGGCGCTCTTGTCGGGCGCCCTGCTGGCCGTGGACTTTCTCGCCGAACGCGCCCTCCGCGCCAGCTACCAAAATGACGCCTATCGCGAACTCCAGTCCCTCGCTCGGCTCATGCGCGTTCACCCGCTTCCGGTAACTTCCTTTCCTCCGCAAAGCCCCGACGAGACTTCCGTGCTCCACGGTTGGGTTTCCAACACGGCTTCCAGCGGCGCTCGTGTAACGATCATCGCGTCCGATGGCCGCGTTCTGGCCGACTCCGAGTCCGAAACCGGCACCATGGAAAACCACGCGGACCGCATCGAAGTTCGCGATGCCTTGCAGAAGGGCGAAGGCCGCTCCATCCGCGAGAGCGTTTCCGTCAAGCGCCCACTCATCTATTACGCCGTCCGCGAATATCTCCCCGACGGTGCGCCGATTGTCATCCGGTTGGCCTTGCCCGCGGAGGGAATCGATGAATCGCTCGGCCGATTCCGCGCCAGCTTGTGGCTCTGGTCGCTGCTGATCCTTCTGATCGCCGGCGCGGTCGCTCTGCTGATGTCGCGCTCCTATACGGATCGCGTCGAGCGCTTGCGCGAATTCTCGCGCCGCGTTGCCGAAGGTGATTTTCGGCCGCTTCCCGCCGACGGCACTGGCGACACGCTGGAGGCGCTGGGTTCTTCGCTGAATCAAACCGCCGCGCGCCTCGATCGGACGATTCTTACGCTCACCGAGGAGCGCAATCTCTCCTCCGCCATTCTCGGTTCGATGGTGGAGGGCGTCGCGGTCGTCAACGGCGCGGAGCGCTTGGTGTTTACGAATCCCGGCTTCGCCTCCATTCTTGGCCTCGACGTGCCTCCCGTCGCCGGCAGTTCGTTGCTCGAAGTTGTCCGCCAGACGGAACTCATCGGAGCCGTGCGCCGCGTGCTTGCCGGCGAGCCTCGCGTGGAGGCGGAAATCTCCACCGGCACTTTGCGCCAGCATTTCTTTGCTGCGACGGTTGCTTCCGTTCGCGCCGGGGACACCTCCGGCGCCGTCATCGTGCTCCACGACATCACGGAACTTCGCAAACTCGAACGCATTCGCCGGGATTTTGTCGCCAACGTCTCCCACGAATTCCGCACACCGCTCACCGCGATTCAGGGCTTTGCCGAAACTTTAATTGCGGGTGCGCTTGACGATCCACAGAACCGCGGCCGGTTCCTCAACATCATCCTCGAGCACGCGCGGCGCCTCGCGCGCCTCACCGAAGATTTGCTGAAGCTCTCTCAGATGGATGCCGACAGGCTGGAACTCGAAGTTCATCCCGTCAAGGTCTCGCAGCTCGTTGAATCGTGTTACGAAACTGCGCGGCATCGCGCGGCCGAAAAAGAACTCACGCTCACTCTCGCTCCCGGCCTTTCCGAAAGCTTGCCGGATGTTGCCGGAGACGCTCGCAGGCTGCAGGAAGTTCTGCAAAACCTCCTCGACAACGCCATTCAATACACACTTCCCGGAGGCAAAATCGTCCTAAGCGCCGAGCTGAAAAATTACGGCGTGGTGTTCACCGTTTCCGACACGGGCATCGGCATTCCCACCGCCGACCAGCCGCGCATCTTCGAGCGCTTCTACCGCGTGGACGCTGCCCGCTCCCGCGAAGCCGGCGGCACTGGCCTCGGCCTGGCGATCGCCAAGCACCTCGTCGAAGTGCACGGCGGACGGATATGGGTCGAAAGCGAAGTCGGCGTCGGCTCCCGGTTCCATTTTTCCGTCCCGTTATTCGATCCGGAGCGCGCCACGGCCCGCTCGGCTTCCTCCGGGGCCGGAGGCCGCACAATCCGTCCCAATCCCGCCGCAAACTCCTAGCGTCCCTCTTTTTCCCATATTCATTCCACGATTACCTCCCCGTAATGTTCTCCACACAAACTTGTTGGAGCGTGCAGAGTTGTGCGACAGCCACAATTCGCCGCGGAGGTTCCGAATGACCCCAGCAACCGGTTTGACCGAAGCGGTTCTCTACGACACTCTCGTCAACTACCTGATTTCCATGGCTCGCGTCGTGGAAAGCGCCATGAACCGCGCACTCGACGCCATTATCGCCTTCGATAATCCGCGCACTTCCGGCCTTCCCGGCGAAGTCTTTCTCCTCGAGCCGCGCATCAACGAGATGGAAATCATGATCGACGAGCACGCCATTCGCCTGCTGCGCCGCGGCTCGTTCACCGACGACGAGATGCGCCTCGTTGTTGCCGCGTTGAAGATTACCAACGATCTGGAACGTATCGGCGACATCGCCGTAAATCTCGCGGAACGCGTTATCTCCCTGCGAGAAATGCCCGACGCCAGGCCGCCGGAAGAACTGGCACCCATGACCGAAGCGGTGCGCTCGATGGTCAGCCGCAGTTTGGGCGCGCTCATCTTCCGCAATGCGGAGATGGCCGCGCAGGTTCTGGAGAGCGACGACGTTGTGGACCAATACCGCGACCGCATCTTCGAGAACCTGCTGCTGCACATGACCCAGGACGTTGCGTTGGTGAGCCCCGGAATGCAGTTCGTGCTCGCCACGCGTCATCTGGAGCGCATCGCGGATCATGCCACGAATATCGCCGAAGACATCATCTTCTGGGTGCGCGGCCTCGACGTGCGCCACGGACGCGGATTGACGGTGCGCCCGGAATCGGAAATGACCACGATGGGCATGAGTTCCGAGGTCACGGAGAATTCACACGGCCTTCATTCGGATGTGACTCCGAACTGCGAAACTCAGCGCGTTTGAACTTCACTCAATGTCCTACCTCGGGGACCGGCGCACCCCTGGCACCGGTCCCCACCTCCTCCCCTGAAGACAGAAAGGCACATCCTCGCAGGCATCCCCTTGACCCCATGGAAGAGTCGAACTAGTGTTAAGGGATAGGCAAAGGCAAAATGCCAGACCAAAGACACTCCATTCAGACACACCGGTCGAATATGTGGATTTGTCTGCTCCTGGCGGCATTAATCCTCTACAATCCCTTCGCTGCACTCTGCTATTCACACGGCCCTATTGAAGTTCACACCCTGCAACGAAATCGGGCGACGGTCGGCGCCTCGGAATTGCAACACTTCAGCCCGGTGCAAGACGAAATCCAGAAAGCAGATATAGATTTAGAAGCAAATCGCGAAGAACTCGCTGTGCCCGCGGGAAGTTATGTGGCGCGTGGCTTCGAGCGAGAAGTAGAAGTACCGCAATCGGACATTGTCTCCAGAGTCTGGTCGCGGCCCCCGCCTCTGCAGTAACTCCGTTCCGTTCGCCGGCCCGAGCAAGAGGGAGCCGGCAGATCCTAATTTATATCCCGTTCTGAAGTGTTCCCGGTTCTCCTTTCCGAACATCCGCGAGGATGAGACTTTCGCATTGTCAGCGAGCGACGGTCGCAACAAGGACATGCAATGTCAAAAAAGAGCAAATTGGTAATCGTGGGCCTCGTCTTTTTCGGGCTGATAGCGTTGTGGCTGGGATGGCGCCACGAAAAAACGGAAGCCGACGACGCGGAGCCTGCGGGAAAAGCCCACGGAGAAGTCGTGGCCGCTGTGGTGAAGGTTTCGCGCGGGAAATTGGGCGCGCCCTTGACCTTGGCCGGGGCGTTCAAACCGTTTCAGGACGTGGATGTTCACGCCAAAGTCGCTGGCTACATCAAGAAGATTTACGTGGACGTAGGTTCTCGCGTTACCGAGGGCCAGACACTGGCGGTTCTGGAAGTTCCCGAACTGGCGGCGCAACTCGCGGGTGCCGATGCAGCCGTGCGGCGTTCGCGGCAGGAAATCAGTCGCGCGCAGGGAGATGTGGAGCGGGCCAAGTCGGCCCACGCGGCCGTGCATGCGATGTGTCAGCGGTTGCAGCAAGCCTCCGAGCAGAAAGCCGGACTGGTGGCCCAACAGGAAGTGGACAACGCGCGAGCGAAGGATCTGGAAGGAGAAGCGCAGGTGTCCAGCGCAGAAGCAGCATTGAGCGGGGCGCAGCAGGCGTCGGAGGTCGCCGAAGCGAATGCCAAGCAGTATGCGGCGCTATCCCAGTACACGCGGATCGTGGCACCGTTCACGGGAGTGGTGACGGTGCGATACGCGGACACGGGCTCCTTAATTGCCGCAGGCACGGCATCCAGCACGCAATCCACGCCGGTGGTGCGCATCGCGCAAATTTCGGTTTTGCGGTTGGTCCTGCCGATTCCGGAATCGATCGCAGGGGAAATCCGGCTGAACGATCCGGTGAAAGTACACGTACAGGCGCTGAATGCGGATTATGTAGGTAAAGTGTCGCGCTTCGCGGATTCGCTGGATTCGCAGACGCGAACAATGGAAGCCGAAATTGATTTTCAAAATGCCGATGGCCGGCTGCTTCCGGGCATGTATGTGCAAGCAATCGTAGCCCCTCCCGACAATCGAGACATGTTGACCGTGCCGCTGGAAGCGGTGGAATTGGGCGCGGATGCAAGCGAAGGAAGCGCCCTGGTGGTGAGTGCGAAGAACATTCTGGAAGAACGGAAAGTGCAATTGGGTTTGCAGGGAAGCACGCGGGTTGAAGTGCGCGGGGGACTGACGGATGGAGAGCGCGTGGTTGTCGGAAGCCGGAATGCATTTCGGGCCGGGATGAAAATTGTTACGAAGGAAATCGATCCCAGCCGGCCGGGCGAGACGGAGGCGAAGTAATGCCAAAGTTTGCGCTGGCGTATCCGTATTTCATCATCATGGTGTGTCTGATTGTCGCGGTAGTTGGCGTGACCACGGTAGTGCGCATGCCCGTCGACCTGTTCCCTCAGATCAATATTCCGGTGGTGGTGGTGGCGACATTTTATGCGGGGATGCCTCCGCAACAAATTGAAGCGGACATTACCAACACGTTTGAACGATTCTTCACGCTGGGAAGCAACATCGATCACATCGAATCGCGATCGCTGACGGGCGTAAGCCTGGTCAAAATTTATTTTAAGCCTGGCACCGACGCCAACGCCGCGTTGAGCAATATTGCAAATCTGGCGATGGCCGACCTGAGGCGATTGCCGCCAGGCACCTTGCCGCCCGTAGTCCTGAAATTTGACGCCTCGAGTTTGCCGGTCTGCCTGATCACGCTCGAAGGCAAAGGGCTGAACGAAACGCAGCTGAAGGACTTGGCGCAGTTCGAGGTGAGAAACCAGGTTGCCAACGTGCAAGGCGCTTCGGTGCCGCAGCCGTTTGGCGGGACGTACCGGCAGATCCAGGTGTTTGTGGATCCCGTAAAGCTGGAAGCCCACCAGTTGAGCCTGATGGACGTGGTAAATGCGGTCAACAATTCCAATTTGATCTTGCCGGCCGGAGACGTACGCATCGGCAATCGGGATTACAACATATATGCAAACAGCCAAGTGCCAACGCCCGACGATGTGAACAAGATTCCGCTTAAGAGCGTGGGACTCGGATCGGTTTTGGTGGCGGACATCGGAAAAGCCGAAGACGCCGGAGCCATTCAGACCAATATCGTGCGGATTGACGGACAAAAATCAGTGTATATCCCGGTGCTGAAACAGGGAGGAGACAGCAACACCATCTCAATTGTGAATGGGATCAAGCAGGCAACCAAACATTTGGTGGACGTTCCCGATGTCCTGAAAACGGCAGTGGTGTTTGACCAGTCGGTTTTCGTGAAGACCGCCGTAAAGAATTTGTTGAAAGAGGGAGGGATCGGGCTGGCGCTCACCGGGCTGATGATTCTGCTATTTCTGGGGAGCCCGCGGGCGACATTTGCGGTGCTGCTCTCGATTCCGCTTTCCGCTCTTACGTGCTTCCTGGTTATGAACGGGCTGGGCGGCTCGATCAACACCATGTTGCTGGGAGGGCTGGCGCTGGCGTTTTCGCGGCTGATTGACGATTCGGTCGTTGTGCTCGAAAACATCTTCCGATTCATGGAAAACGGGGCTCCGCCGCGGGAAGCGGCGGAAAAGGGCGGAATGGAAGTGGCGCTGGCGGTGCTGGCCGCGACCTCGACTACGTCTATTGTGTTTTTCCCGGTTACTTTTTTCTATGGAGTCAGCCGGTATCTGTTTATCGATCTGGCGCTGGGCGTGGTTCTGTCGATTTTCGCGTCTTACGTTTTTGCGATGACCGTCGTGCCGCTCTATTGCGCGCACTTTCTCCGCGTGGACACGCACGGAAAGGACCCGCACGAAGTACACAAAGGGCTGCTCGCATGGCTGGTGCACAACTTCAACGCGAGTTTTCAAAAGCTACTTCTTTTTTATGAGCGAAAGGTGACGCAAGCGCTGGCGAAGCCTGGGCGGACGGCGCTTTTCATACTGGGCGGAATCGTTCTGTTGATCGCCGGTGTCTTCCCCTTCGTTGGCCGGGCGTATTTCCCGAGAACGGATCCGGGACAATTCGTGATCGACCTGAAAATGCCGACGGGCACGCGGCTGGAAGTTTCCGAAAAGTATGCGGCGGGCGTGGAGAGGGAAATCCAGGCGGTGATCCCCAACCGCGACCTGGACATGATTGTGTCCAACATCGGCGTCACACCGGACCTGTCGGCGATTTATACCAGCAATTCCGCGATGCACACCGCGTTTGTGCAGGTCAGCCTGAAGGAAGATCACGCGGTGGGGAGTTACGAATACATGGAGCGGGTCCGACGAAAACTGGCCAGCGACTTGCCGCAGGTGAGCGCGTATTTTCAAACCGGCGGATTGGTGGATTCCGTGGTGAACCAGGGGCTTCCTGCGCCGCTGGATATCCAGGTGGGCGACAGCGACCTTGGAGAAGCCTATGCAATCGCGCAGAAGTTGGCGCTGCAACTGAAGTCATCGCAGAACGTAAGCGACGTGCTGATCCCCCAGGACATCGACTACCCGGGGCTCGAACTCAACATTGACCGCCAGCAAGCCAGCTTGCTTGGGCTGACGCCCAAAGACGTGGTGGACAACGTGATCACCGCCCTGACCTCGAACGGAATGATCGCCCCAAGCTACTGGATTGATCCGAAGACGGGGAACAACTACATGCTAACGGTGCAGTACTCGAATGAAAAAGTGGGATCGATGACCATGTCTGACTTTCGCAATATTCCATTGCGGGCGACCGCGTCCAAGTCCTACACCCCGCTGCAATCCGTGGCCAGGATCGTACCGATGAATACGCCGACCGAAGTGGATCATTACCAACTGAGACGCGTGATCGATGTTTTCGTGATGCCGAAGACCGAGGATTTGAGCAAGGTGAACGCAGAGGTGAACAAACTGGTGAGCGGGCTGAAACTCCCGAAGAATACCCGCGTAAGGGTGCAGGGGGCGGTGGTGGGGATGAATGAATCGTTTTTCCGGTTTGGCGTGGGGCTGATTCTGTCGGTGATTCTGGTGTACCTGATCCTGATGGCGCAGTTCCGCTCGTTCGTCGATCCGTTCATTATTCTGACGGCGATTCCTCCGGGACTGGCGGGAGTGGTGGCATTTCTTTTCGTTACGCACACTACGCTGAACATCATGTCGCTGATGGGAGTGATCATGATGACCGGGATTGTGGTGTCCAACAGCATCTTGATCGTGGAGTTTTCTGGGATTTTGCATGAGCGAGGAATGGGCCTGCAGCAGGCTGTGGTGGAGGCGTGCAAAGTGAGGTTGCGGCCGATTCTGATGACTTCGCTGGCGACTTTGCTTGGGCTGATTCCCATGGCGCTCGGGGTAGAGGCAGGAAGCGAGCAGTATGCGCCGCTGGCCCGGGCCGTTATTGGGGGATTGGGAGTCTCCGTGGTCGTAACGGTATTTCTGGTACCCGCCGTGTATCTGGTGATCCACGGAAGAAAACGCACGGAGATGGCGGGGGTGGCATCGTGAAGGCGGCAATGCGTTTGGCGCTGATGTTCGCTTTGCTGGGCGCGTGCGGCGCAGCGCAAGAACGGCCCAGTGTTCCGGCGGGGACTTCGGCCGCGGCGAGCGAGGATGAAAAGCTGCTCACGATGCAGGAAGCCGAAGCGATCGCGATGAGAAACAACCCGCAGATTACCGTGGGGAAATTGCGGGCATTGCAATCGCGAGAGTTCGTTCGGGAAGCGCGATCGGCACTCATGCCGGAATTGAACTTGAGCGTGACCGCGGTGGATTCCAATCCCGGCTCAAGAGTGGCGGCGGGTTCTCTGACGAATCCAATTCTGTTTCCGCGAGCCGCGGCCGGGGCGACTGTCAATCAGCTGATCACGGATTTCGGGCGTACTACCAACCTAGTGTCCAGCTCGGAGTTCCATGCCAAGGCTGAAGACCAGAATGCTCTCGCGACGCAGCAGGACATTATTCTTGCGGTGGATGAGGCGTTCTACAACACGCTGGAGACGCACGCGTTGTTGCAAGTGGCAGAGGATACGGTAAAAACGCGTCAGACGCTGGTGGATCAAGTTCAGGCGCTGACGGACGCGAAACTTCGGTCCGACCTGGATCTGAGCTTCGGCAAGGTGGACCTGGCGCGGGCGAAACTGCTGCTGCTTGAATCGAATAACAATTACGAAGCCTCGCTTTCCACCCTTTCCGCAATCCTGGGATACCGTGACCGCCAGAATTTCCGAGCGGTTGAGCCGGGTCAGGAACCATCCGCGCCGCCCTTGCTCGATGCCACTCAATTAATTCAGACAGCCATGCAACAGCGGCCGGAAATCCAGGCGATGCAAAGTGAAGTGACCGCCGCGGAAAAATTCGGCCGCTCTGAACACGATTTATGGCGGCCGACCGTAAATGCTTCAGGAGTGGTGGGCCAGGCCCCGGTGCGCGACGACCATATTCCGAGTTGGTACGGCGGCGTGGGCGTGAATATCAACATTCCCGTATTCAACGGTTTTCTTTTCAATGCCCGCGCCAAGAGCGCCGACCTGGAAACGGAAATGAAGCGCAAGAAGTTGCAAGACTTGGAAGACAACCTTGCCCGGGATGTGCGCAATAGCTGGCTGGATACGCAAAAGGCGTATGCGCGGCTGACGGTGACGCGACAGCTTTTGGAGGAGGCGAACCTGGCACTGGAATTGGCGCAGGCCAGGTACAAATTAGGCCTCAGCTCAATTGTGGAATTCAGCCAGGCGGAATTGCAGAAGACGGACGCGGATCTACAGGATACCGATGCGAAATATCAGTACCGGCTGACGCAGATCCTGCTGGCTTATCAGATGGGCGAACGGCGCTGAGCGCGAACATTCATCCTCGATTCTAAAAAGCAATTTCGTTACCTTCCTTTCAGATTGTGCCGATTGGCGTTTTTGTTTGGCTTTTTTTTTTGGGCTGCCGGTCGACCATTAACTCCATCCAACCTGCAAGAATAGGCGGCTCTTCCGATCTTGGAAATGGTCTGTAACAACCATAAAATACTGTAAATAAAAGGGATATGTAGGTGGTTGGAACGATTGTTACAGACTATTCATGTTGGATTGATATAGCCGTAAGAGTCCCCACATAACGTCCCAAACGGGGTGGTACGCATTTCCCGGGATCGTATTCGAAATCTGCTGCAAAAAAGAGAGAGGCAATGAGAAAACTGGCATCACTCGCACTATCGCTGTTCCTGCTGACCGGAACAGCCTTCGCTGATTCACCGAAAGACGCACC
>Ga0210407_10000351_pt1 | contig 54245 bp, 50 predicted proteins | sample IncBWC27MmetaG_FD_150860 | JGI IMG/M metagenome (GOLD analysis project Ga0210407, IMG submission 150860) | Forest soil microbial communities from Barre Woods Harvard Forest LTER site, Petersham, Massachusetts, United States - Inc-BW-C-27-M | ecosystem: Environmental > Terrestrial > Soil >...
GGCTAAATTACTCGGTATGGCTAGATCAGCCGGAACACTACCCTGGCTAGGTTTTGACCAAGTTCAGTCAAACAGATCGGTTCTCCCGCGGAATGATTATCGAATCAACGCGTCGGAGGGTGTTGCATCGACCGGTTGAGCTGGCAGCGTTTACCAGGAGTTGGGCGAGTTGAAACAGCCTACCGCTGGGTTCCGGAGACCTGCGCCCGTCTCGTAGATGGTTCTTCTTGCTCGCTCATCTGCTCAGGCCTTTTGCCCAATTCTTGTGGGGCTTGACAACAACTTTCCTCGAGAGCATATTTCGGCCATTATTCTAAGTTCCTACCTTTGAAATTGGCGTTCCGTGTAAGGTCGGCTCCAAGGCCTAAATTTTTCATTCAGGACTAGAGCAGACTGGGACTCGCGTTTCATGATTTGCGGCCTCACGCTAGGGGCAGACAAGGGGACACCCATGGACACCAGGATTGGGACTCTTGTTCTAGTTGCGCTACTCCTTGTGCTCACGGGCTGTGGCGGAGGGGGTACGACGAACCCCGCCATCGAAGTTTCGATTTCTCCTTCGACCGCAAATCTTAGCCAAGGCGGGGCCCAGTCGTTCACCGCCACCGTCAACGGCACCAGTAACACTGCGGTGAACTGGACCGTGCAGGAAGGTGCAACGGGAGGATCGATCAACAACATGGGGTCCTACACCGCTCCAAACAAGGGCGGCACTTTTCACGTGATTGCGACCAGCCAGGCCGACACGACTAAGTCAGCGACGGCGACCGTGATGGTCGCTGCAGTTGGAATCTCCTTAAATCAAACCGCGGTGACTATTGATGTCGGTAATCAATTCCAGTTCCTGGCGAACGTAACAGGGACGGCAAATACGGCCGTCTCTTGGGCCATACAAGAAGGTACGTCTGGCGGCAGCATCACCAGTTCGGGCGTCTACACGGCTCCCGGGACTGACGGAGTGTTTCACGTGATTGCCACAAGCCAGGCGGATCCTACCCAAAAGGCACCGGCAACCATCACTGTGGCGACGCTGATGGTGTCAGTATCCCCAGCAGACAACGTGTTAGGACCGCTGGGGGCTCGCGCCTTCAGCGCAACCGTGAATACTTCTTTAAACGCAACTGTCACCTGGAGCGTGCAAGAGGGGCCTGCGGGTGGCGCCATTACGACCGCCGGAGGACAATACACGGCCCCAAATACCACCACCGGGTCGTTTCACGTGGTTGCCACTAGTGTCCAGGACCCAACCAAGGATGCGATTGCTAATGTAACCATCGTGCCTTCTGGATTCCGGCCTACGGGGGATATGAGTACTGGTCGGTCGGCACACACGGCCACTCTCCTGCCGAGTGGAAAAGTGCTGATCGCCGGCGGGGACTCCTGCTTTTTCATTAACTACTACCAGAATTGTCCGCTGGACTCCGCGGAGGTTTACGATCCCGGCGCAGGCACATTTGCGACTACTACCGGGAAAATGTCGGTGACGCGTTTTTCCCATACCGCCACACTGCTCGGTAATGGCAAGGTGCTGGTAACGGGTGGACATGACGCGAGCGCCGAGCTCTATGATCCGGCTACCGGGACGTTTGCTGCTACGGGCAGCATGAGCGTTGGCCGGAATTCCCACACGGCGACGCTGCTGGCCAGTGGAAAAGTACTTATCGCCGGTGGCCAGGCCGTCGGTGGTGGTGCGCTCGCTACCGCCGAACTCTACGACCCAAACAGCGGGCACTTTTCAGCTACGGCGGGTACCATGGTGGTGGCGCGCGCCTCGCATACCGCAACTCTTTTTATGGCGAACGGAAAAGAACTGGTACTGATCGCGGGCGGCTCCAACTCCACTGGTGAACTGGACACAGCAGAACTGTACGACCCGGGAACAGGGAACTTCACCTCGACTAACAGCATGGCGAGTCCACGCATATTTCACACGGCTACGCTGCTAGGCAATGGCAACGTGCTTGTAACTGGAGGAATTGGCAATAACGTTTCGTTGGCGAGCGCAGAGGTGTACGACGCAGTCGCCGGCAGCTTCAGCGCCACCGGACCCATGGTGACTGCGCGCGATTCCCATTTCGCCGTCCTGTTGGCAAATGGAACTGTGCTGGTGGCTGGCGGCTCGTTCGGCTCCAACGGCGGCTTCACCGCTGAGCTCTACAACACCGGGAGCGGAACCTTTACCGAAACAGGAGGTATGGAAACAGGCCGGGCGCTTGCGGCGGCGGTCTTGCTGCCAGATGGTCGAGTGTTCGTGAGCGGTGGATCAGATACAATTTCGGCGGAGTTGTACAAATAGACGCATGAGGCGCGGTGGGGCTGATGTCAGCAGGAATCGCTATGATCTGCGACAAAAAAATTTTGACCGGCGTGGTTGCTCTTCTAATGGGAGTCACCCCGGCTGTTAGCCAAGCCGAGTCGCGACCCCATGTGATCGTCGTTGGCGTGAACGGAATGGAGTGGGACATCATTCGTCCCTTATTGTTAAAAGGCGAGCTCCACAACTTTGCTGAAGTCATCCAGCGTGGCGTCTATGGGAAAATGAAGACCCTCTCCGCCCCGAACTGTCCCAAGGTTTACACCTCCATCGCCACCAGCACGCCCCCGGAGGAGAACGGTATCACGGGTTTCGTTGTCGCTGGAAAGACCGCCAGCACCGATATGCTAAAGCGGGAACCACTGTGGTCGATTCTGTCAAAGCGGGGCGTGACGGTCGGCATGGCAAACGTTCCTGCGACCTTCCCGGTCATGCCGTTAAACGGCTACATGATCAGTGGCATGCTCACGCGTGGCAAAGGCTGCGAGGATGGGATCCTTTGTTCGCCGAAACTGTCTGAGGTGAAGGGCGGGGAGGCGGTGTACCCGCCCAGCATGGTTGCTGAGCTGGAAATGAATGTGGGCGACTTCTGGATTGATTGCTCGCGGATGCCGACCGCCGAGGAACTGAAAGGCAAAGAACTAGCGGCTATCGACCACTGGCTCCAACAGGTATCGCAGGTGCGTGCTCAGCAGGCGAAGTTGTTTGACTACTTGTTGAGCCACCATCGGACTGACTTCACCATGCTGGTTCAATCCTGCGAGGACCGCGTCGGGCACTGGCTCTATCCCATTCAGCCCTACAACGCCGGCTACGACTCAACGCTGCACAACGTTCGTGTGGACGCGTTCCCTGACCAGTACCGTGCGTTTGACCAGGTGCTCGGAAAGATCCTGCAGCATGTAGACAGAAATACGTATCTGTTCATCATCTCCGACCACGGAATCAAGCCGCTGCGGGAGTTTGAAGAGGGTCGGCGCCTGTATCACTCATCCCACGATCACGGCGGCAATACTCCCATCATTGCCAAACATGACTTCGAGGATGGCGATGATGTGCCCGGGATTTTCATTGCGATCGGCCCAAATATCAAGAGAGACGTGCGACTGATGGGGCTTACCGTCAGCGTCTTCGACATTGCGCCGACCATCCTGAACCTCTATGGGATCCCCCGGCCGACTCAGATGAAAGGCCGCGTCCTATCTGAGATCTTCGAGGCCCCAAGTTCACAGCCCGCAGAATCGAGCGCGAGATAGATTTCCGCATCCACTTGCTTACTGCTCGATTCTATAGGAATCCTCTCGGACGGAATCGTTGGTTTTTTTTGCTCATCACTATGAATCGACCTATAGCAATTTAAGCCTCGGTTGGTGGTTATTATTGGCAGAGAGACTCTGCCTCTCTTTCTGATTGCTGATACCTGACTACTGAGTACGCTTGCTGTGGCGTTGGCGGAGGGCTTCGAAGAGGACTACGCCGGTGGCCACGCTTACGTTGAGGGATTTTACAGGGCCGGTGGTGGGTAGCGATACGAGGAAATCGCAGCGCTTGCGGGTTAGTTCGTGGAGGCCGTTGCCTTCGCCGCCCATGACGATACCTGTCGGCGTGGTGTAATCCACATCGGTGTAATTTTTTTCGGCGCTTTCATCCAGGCCTACGAGCCAGTAGCCTGCTTCCTTTAGATCTTCCATTGCGCGAACTAGATTTGTGACCTTGGCGACGGGCAGGTGTGCGAGGGCGCCTGCTGAAGCGCGCGCTACCGTGTCAGTCAGGCCCGCGGCGCGGCGTTCGGGGATGACGATGCCGTGGGCGCCGGCCGCAAGGGCGGTGCGGATGATGGCACCGAGGTTGTGGGGATCTTCGACGCCGTCGAGGAGGACGATGAGGCCGATCTGGCCTTTGGATTTGTTGGCTTGGTCGAGGAGGCTTTCGAGCGTGGCTGGGGGGCGCGCGGCGGCGATGGCTACGACTCCCTGATGATCGCGGGAGTTGGCGAGACGATCGAGCTGGCTGCGGTCTTCGAAGCGGACGGGAATGTTTTGGGCGCGGGCGAGTTGCACGATTTCTTCGACGCGGGTGTCCTGGCGGCCCTTGGCGATGAGGATGCGGTCGAAGGCGCTGCCGGCTTCGAGGGCTTCGCGAATGGCGTGAATGCCGGTGAGACGATCCATGGGGAACAAGTTTACAGTTCACAGTTCAAAGTTGAAAGTTTCGGAGAAGAGGCGGGAGCAACTCTCAACTTAAACCTTATAACTATCAACTGTGAACTTAATCCAGCGCGGAGCAGAATTCGAGGATGCGGGTGCGGACGGATTTGACGGGGACGGCGAAGGGGAGGGCGGATGCTTCGTCGAGGAGGAGGATTATGCGATCGAGTTCACCGTCACCGATGCGGCCGGCGAGGGAGAGGCGGATGGGGTGGAAGAGGTCGCGGCTGCGGAGTTCGAGTTTTTCTTTCAGTTCAGTGACGATTTCCTTGAAGCGTTCGGAGGTGAAGGGTGCGGGATCAAGGAGCAGGAGGGCGAGATGGCGGACGACGTCGCGCGCAGCGTAGCGGGAGAGCGCGGCGTGGGCGTCGGGGGATTGCAGGATTTGGGCGGCGTCGTAGTGGAAGACCAGGCGCAGGAGATTGGCGAGGTCGGCGGGGCGTTCGGTGTAGTGGCCGAGAAGTTGGGCGGCCCGTTCGGCCCAGGCGGTTTGCTCGGGGGTGGGATCCGCCGTGAGCCAGTGGTTTTCGTGGAGGATGTTGATCACATCGGTCGCGGTGTATGGATTTGCGTGGGTGGGATGGTCGGCGATGCGGTCCTCGGAGGGCATGGGGAGAGTTTAGCGCAGGGCGGAGTGGATGGGGTGTTTTGGGGATTGGGAGGTAGATAGGAGTTTGGGAGGAGTGGATTACGCCGTAAAAGCGAGAGCTCCGCTCTCGCACTCAAAAGGGCGTTACGTAGAGAGGGTGGCCACCACGTGGGCGGCGATGGCTTCGCCACGGCCAACGGCGTCCACGCCTTCGTTGGTCTTGGCTTTTAGGTGGATCTTTTCGGTGGGGACACGCAGGGCTTTGGCGAGGGCTTCGCGCATTTTGGGGAAATGCGGGCCTAGCTTGGGGCGCTCGAGGATGACGACGGCATCTACGTGCTCGATGGTGAGATGTTTTTCGTCGAGCAGTTTGCGGGCGTGCTCCAGAAACAGAAGGCTGTTCGCGCCCTTCCACTTGGGGTCGGTGTCGGGAAAATGCGTGCCGATGTCTCCCAAACCCGCCGCGCCGAAGAGCGCGTCGCAGAGGGCGTGGGCGACGACGTCTCCGTCGGAATGTCCGACTGGACCTTTGTCGAAGGGGACTTCGATGCCGCCGATGATGAGCTTACGGCCTTCGGCGAGGCGATGCAGGTCGTAGCCGATGCCACAGCGAATGCTCATGATTTTCTCTGTTCCATCTGGAGGTAGAAGCGGGCGAGGGCCATGTCTGAGGGCTTGGTGATTTTGATGTTGCTCTCGGAGCCGTGAATCACGTGGACGTCGTAGCCGAGGCGCTCGACGAGGCCGGCTTCGTCGGAGGCATTGACGCCGTCGGCTTCGGCGCGTGCGAAGGCTTCTTTCAGGAGGCGGGTTTCAAACACCTGGGGCGTCTGGGCGAGGACGATGCGTTCGCGGGGAACCGTGCTGGTGATCAGCGCGACATCTTCAGGAAGACTGGCGCGCTTCACTTCCTTCACCGTATCCATTGCGGGAATGCCGACGATGGCGGCTTTGCAATGACGCGCTTCTTCGATCACGCGGGCGATGTGTTCGACGGAAACGAACGGGCGAACTGCATCGTGGACGAGGACGAGTTCTGTGTCGTTCGAAACCAGTTTTAGCGCCGCGGCTACCGACTCTTGCCGAGAGTCTCCACCCTTTATTACGCGCACCGGTTGCTTGAACTTTTCCTGGCGGAGGCGCGCTTCGAGCTTTTCGATGCCGTCCTGGCGGGTGGCAACGATGATCTGCGTAACCATCGGGCAAGAGGCGATGCGACGCACGCTGAGAACGGCGATGGGCACGCCGTCGAGTTCCAGAAATTGCTTCGGCGTCTCGGCGCCCATGCGTGTTCCGAGACCAGCAGCAGGAAGAATGGCTGTGATTTGACCCATACCGTGACAGCAGACCGGCTGAAGCGACACCTTGTGGGCCCAAGCGCGGGATGCAGAAGGGAGAGTGTACCGCAAGAGTGGGGTGGAAGAAAAATGGTGAGAGGGTGGAAGAGGCGGATTGGGAGGGGCGATGGGTTGGTGGGAAGGTTCTGTTGAGAAAAGCGCACAGCCCCTTCGGTTTCGCTCAGGGCAAGCAGGAATGGCTGTGCCACAAAGGCGCGGTAATTCGGGAGTTTTTGTGGTTCGGTTTACGCCGTAAAAGCGAGAGCGGAGCTACCGCACTCCAAATGGGGAGCGCTTACCCAGGGATGGGACTGTTGGCAATTGCGGGTTGGAAACAAAACCTTGTTATGATACGGAATCTTTGACGAGGAGAATTCGTGCGATTCCCTGTTTTCCAAACGGAAATATCATGAGTATCGATCAGGATCTGGAAAAGATTGCGTTGCAGGAAAAGCGGCTGCAGTTCGAGCATTTTGATTCGGAGGCGGCTTGGGCGATTGGAACCGCGCTGAAGGCGGCGGCTGAGAAGCGGAAAGTTTCCGTGGCCATCGACATTCAGCTGCATGGACTGCCCCTGTTTTCATTCGCGATGGCGGGGATTACGCCGGACAATTGGGACTGGATTCGGCGGAAGCGGAACGTGGTGATGCGGTATCACCGCAGTTCCTATGCCATCGGGCTGAAGTATGAGCGCGCGCATACGACCTTGCACGCGGCTACGGGTCTTGAACTGAAAGACTTTGCACCACATGGCGGGTGTTTCCCGATTCTGCTGGTGGGGACGGGTTGCGTTGGGACGATTGCGGTTTCCGGTTTGCCGCAGAGGGACGATCACGCGCTGGTTGTGGCGGTACTGCAGGAGTACCTGCATTTGGAAAAAGAGGATTTGGCGCTGGACGCGGAGACCTGATTGTGACGAGAACCCGGAACACGCACGAAACAGGTGAGTGGCTGGCGGTTGGGGTGCTAGGCCGGCGTGGGCGGTGCGAGAGATTGGGTTGGAGTTAGGGATTAGGCCGTAAAAGCGATAGCGGAGCTACCGCACTCCAAAGCGGGCCTAGACGGCATCGGAGTCGGGGTAGGGGTTGACCGTTGGCGGGTCGATCGCGGCGGAGGGTTCGGGGCGCGGCTGGCGCAGCGTGTGGCCGTTGCCGTTGCCGCCGATGGGGGATTCGGCGCGAGTTCCCGTGGCAGAGGCTGCGGCACGGACTGAGCCGGAGTCGGCGCGTTCATCGAGGCGGCCGAAAATCATTTTGCCGGCAGGGGTCTGATGGACGGAGGTGACGAGGATGTCCACGGTGCGATTGATCAGGCGGCGAGCGCCATCCACGACAACCATGGTGCCGTCATCGAGATACGCAACGCCCTGGGTGGATTCCTTCCCTTCCCGCAGGATGAGCACGCGCATGGATTCGCCGGGAAGCACGGCGGGTTTTAGCGCGTTAGCAAGCTCGTTGATATTCAGCACCGGGATATTCTGCACGCGCGCAACCTTGTTGAGATTGTAATCGTTGGTGACAATTTTGGAGCCGGTGCGGCGCGCCAATTCGACTAGCTTCTGGTCCACGCCGGCGTGACCGGTGACATCATCGTCGAGCACGCGAATCTCGAGGCCTGGCATTTTCTGCATGCGCTGTAAAACTTCCAGGCCGCGGCGGCCGCGCTGGCGCTTCAAGGAGTCGGAAGAATCGGCAACCATCTGCAACTCGTGAAGAACGAAGCGGGGCAGGCCAAGCGAACCATCCAGAAAATGAGTTTCGCAAATATCCACGATACGGCCATCGATGAGCACGCTGGTGTCTACGAGCTTCATCAGTGAGGGAGCGACGACCGGCTCAGCAACATTCACTTGGCCGGGTGAGGGGATGTGCCGCATGTCGCGCCCTCGCCGTATGCCGATCACCAACCCGAGGTAGCTGAGCGAGAGCAGCGACGCGAACTCGAAGAAGGACTTGGCGGGTTCGGGTTCCGAGGTGCGAGAAACAACGAGGGTAATCAGGAGGGAGGCGAGCAGGCCCAGGACCAAGCCGATTGCACCTCCCACAAGCCCGCTGATTTCCGCGTGACGAAGCCTTAACTCGGCGAGGAGAATCACCATGGCGATGAAGAAGCCAAGGCCCGCGGCGGTGAGTCCGTGGAGATTGAAGGGGCGAAGGGCGAAACAGAGCGCGACAGAAGCGCCGAACAGCGCGAGGCGGATGACCCAGAAGTCCCACTCCCGGCCATGCAACCCGCGCATCTTTGATCTGGACAACGATGAATCCGAAAGAGGACTGCCTGCTTGCATGGACCCTGGACCGTTCATAGGACCTCACGGTACGGCTTACGGTCAACCGCTCCGTGGAGCTTGGGAGCAAAGAAGGCAACCAGACGAAAGAGCCCTTCCTGCCGGAGCAGGGACGTGATGGACTGTATACTCTTGAATTAGCGTTACGTCAAGTCCGTGTATAGAAGGGCGGAGATTGAGGGTTCAGGGCAAATAGAAGCGCGGGACGCGCTGGCCGACGCCGCTGATCAAATCGGATGTGACCGTGCCGATGCTGCGGGCCACCACATTGGCCGGATAGACGTGGTTGCCGTCGGTGCCATAGAGCGTGGCGACGTCGCCAACCACCGCGTCTGGAACATCCGTGACGTCGAGCATTACAACGTCCATGGAGACGATGCCGATGATTGGCGCAGCGTGGCCGCGAATGTAAAGGACGCCACGATTCCCGAGCGAGCGGTGAACGCCGTCGGCGTAGCCGGCAGAAAGAACTGCGATACGCGACGGGCGCTGGGCAATCCACGTGGCGTCGTAACCGACGGCTTCGCCGGAGGCGATGCTGCGGACACTCATCAAGCGGGAGCGGAGACTCATCACCGGACGCAGGGGCAATTTCTTTTCGAATTCCGTGCGGCGTTCCGGAGGATCAAAGCCGGGATGATAACCGTAGAGAATCGCACCGGGGCGCACCATGTCAGCCCAGGTTTCGGGACGCGCGGCAATGGCGGCGCTGTTGGCGATGTGGAGGATGCCGGGATCGGCACCGAGCGAGCGTAGGCGCTCGACGGTCGAGTAAAAGCGCTCGATTTGCTGCTGGGTCTGATGGCCGAGTTCGGTTTCGGTGAGAACTTCAGAAGACGCGAGGTGCGTAAAGGTGCCGGACAGGGTCAGGTGCTTGCACTTTGCAAGTTGACGGGCGAAGCAATCGGCATCTTTTGGCATGATGCCGAGACGGTTCATGCCGCTGTCAATCTTAAGCTGCACCGGAACATTTTTCTTCCGGAGTTTCGTGGCGGCGGCTTCGAACGCGAGGAGTTGCTCGCAGCGATGAATCGCCGGCGTCAAATTGTGCTGGAGAAGATTTCTTTCCTCACCGGGCCAGAAGCCGCCGAGAACGAGAATCGGAGTGCGAACGCCGGCCTTGCGGATCTCCATGCCTTCACCGGCGGAGGCGACGCCTAACCAGTCCGAGCCGGCCTTCTCGAGAGCCTTGGCGACCTGGGGGCCGCCGTGGCCGTAGGCGTTGCCCTTCACGATGGAGAGAACTTTTCGCGGCGTCTTGCGCTTTTCGGAAGGCGGGTTCACGTAGTCGCGGATAGCACGCAGATTTCCGGTGAGCGAGGAGAGAGAAACTTCGGCCCAGACGGGGCGGCCGATGAAGTCGGGGGGACTCTGGTTTTTCTTGCTCGGGGTCATGAAAATTCCTGAATAACTAGTGTACGGCATTCGCGCGCGGAGGCGAAAAGCCGGAATGAGGCGCCGCGAGCGAGAATGACAACACCTGGAAGCGATGCAATCCTGAGGCCAGGAAGAAGGCGGAAAGCGCAATTGGGGGACTTTGTAATCTATTGAATGGGAAGCAGATACGGAAAGATAAAAGTAGGGACGGGGAGAGGAGTCGGGAGAGGGTGTGGCAGGCGGGACGCGGTGTGTCAGGAGGCCATTTGCGTGGAGATCCACCAGGTGTTGCCGCAAGGGTCTTTCACGCCGCCGCGGAGGTCGGGGTCGCCTTGTTTGTGCACGGGCTCCTGAACGGAGACGCCGCCTGCTGCGAGAGCTTTCTTGTAGGTGGCTTGCGCATCCGGCACGTAGACGTGGAGCCAGACTGGGAAGGCCGGATAGGCGCCACCCGCGTCGGCGATCATCACGACAGTGTCGTTGACGCGAACTTCCGCGTGCATGATTTTGCCGTCCGGATTGTCGAAGCGCCGGAGCTCTGCTGCGTCGAATGCCTTTTTCAGGAAGTCGATGACGCGCTGGGCGTTGTCCGCGACGATATAGACGGAAACGGAATTGTAGGTTTCGGGTTTCCAGCTAATGGACATGGTCTACTCCTTTGCGGTGTTCGCCGCTGTTCATCGATTGTGCCAATCACTCCCAAGAGGATTAAATATGGGATCTCTCAGGGGCAGAGCGGGAATCGCTTGATGTGTCGCTCCTTCATAATATCGTCCGGACTGAACACCAACAAAATGTCTAGCCGATACCCACATGGAAATTTGGAGGCAGAAGTTGGCAAATTGCTGGCAAGAACCCGGTCGCCTGCAGAAGCGGTGATCTTTTCGCCTACCCCCTGGAGAACAATTCTGTCAGCGCTTTCGACGGAATCCGAGAACTCAATACCTCTGGATTTAAATACGTTACGTGCATTAGTCAAATTTGATCCAACCGGCAGTGCGCGCTGGAGGTCTGATTCCCTAGCAGAAAGCTCAGCCATTCCAACCGGCAAGAGTGGATTCAGACGAGGTATGCACGCAAGGCCGAAAAGCACGGAAGCGGGCAGAATCAACCGAAGGGTAATGAAAGTAAGTCTTGTCTGAGACATTTCGGAAACGGAAGAAAATCAGGAGATATGCCAGGATCGAGTAGAACAAGGCGTTGGTACCAAACAATAGAGGTATCGAATCACCATTTGCGGTCGGGGCAAAGCTAGCCCACGGGATCGCACCCGGCGCAAGTAGAGCAAAAATGAGTAGGCCTGCAAGCGGGATGTTGATCGCCAAGCAAATGAGGGCTGTGAAACCAAGACCAAGAATAAGTGCGAGAAAAGCTCTACGCATAAGCGAGATTGTAGTGTTTGACGAAGCAGCTCGGCAAATCGTAGTCTTGCCAATCTGGAGATTGGCGTTCCCGGGGCCTTGGCAGGCTGAAGCCTGCCGCTACTGTTCGTCGGGGCCGGAGAACTGAGAGAAGGCGTCGGGGGCGGCTTCTTCGAAACGCGTTAAACGGCTGCGGAAGACGAATTTTACCTTGTCGGTGGGGCCGTTGCGCTGTTTGGCGATGAGGATGTCGGCCATGTCGCGCTCTTCGGGCGTGGCGTTGAGATTGAAGAAGTTGGGGCGGTAGATGAACATGACCACGTCGGCGTCCTGTTCGATGGCACCGGATTCGCGGAGGTCGGAAAGTTGAGGGCCGCGCTCTTCGCGTTCGGGGGCGCGGGTGAGCTGGCTGAGGACGAGGACGGGAATCTGCAATTCCTTGGCGAGGCCCTTGAGGCCGCGGGAGATGCTGGCGACTTCTTCCTGGCGGGAACTGAAACGGCCGCGGGCGGTGATGAGCTGGAGATAGTCGACGATGACGAGGGAGAGCCCTTTGTCGCGCTTGAGGCGGCGAGCCTTGGCGCCAATTTCTAAAACGCTGGTGGAACCCGCGTCGTCCACCCAGAGGGGCGCGGAAGAAATTGTGCCGAGGGCTTCGGTCATGCGGCGCCAGTCTTCGCGGCTGAGGTGGCCGGAGCGGAATTTGTGGGCGTCGACCTGGGCGACGGAAGCTACCAGGCGCTGTAGCAGGGACTCCTTGGACATTTCGAGGCTGAAGAGTGCGCAGGGGAGACCGCCGCGAATCGAAATGTTTTCCGCGAGGTTCAGCGCGAGAGCCGTTTTTCCCTGCGATGGGCGTGCGGCGAGAATGATGAGTTCCGAAGGTTGCAGGCCGGAAAGAAGCTTGTCGAGTTCGCCGTAGCCGGTGGAGATGCCTGTAACACTTTTGCCTTCGCGGAAGATTTTTTCGAGGCGCTCGAAATTGTCGCGGACGATGTCTTTGACCGGGATTAGGCCGGCTTTGACGCGGTCTTCGGCGATGGCGAAGATGCTGGACTCCGCGTTGTCGAGGATGGCGTCGGCGCCGTCTTCGCCTTCGAAGGCGCGCTGCTGGATGTTGTGCGTGGCGTGGATGAGATTACGCAGCATGGCCTTTTCTTTGACGATGCGCGCGTAGTGCTCGACGTTGGTGACGCGGGGCATGCCATCCACAAGGGAGGCGAGATACGGCGCGCCGCCCGAGGAATCGAGTTCGCTGCGGCGATGGAGTTCTTCGGTGAGGGTGACGAGATCGATGGCCTGCTGGGCTTCGCCGAGGGCGATCATGCGGGTGAAGATGTTGCGATGCTGGGGAATGAAGAAATCGTCGGGCTTCAGCGCTTCGATGGCGGCGTTGAGGGCATTGTTATCGAAGAGGATGGCGCCAAGGATGGAACGCTCCGCGTCGAGATTACTCGGAAGAGGGCGTTCGAGAGTGGAATCAGCGGGCATAGGGACAGACAAACCTTTCGGAATATGTTCGCTTTTCCTTCGCTATAGGTAACATGACTACCGCGGGAAGGCAAGTGAAGATTTTTTGGCTCCGACGAACAACCCCTGCGCCGAAGTTCTGAGAGGCAGTGTGCGCGGAACGCGAGCGCGCGTCAATTGGAGTGCCTGTGAATCGTGAGGATAATGTCGGAAAACTTTTTGGCGGGAGGGAGAACCGGCGGAGTTCGAAAAGTTTGCGAACGCAGGGTTGTCTGAGAGGAATGGTTTTGTTGGTCAAAAGCGGCAGCGTTGCTGCCGCACTCCAAAAAAGAGGGGCACCCGCCGCGGCGGGTGCTCCGGGAATACGCGAGGTTGAACGCCGAGGTTAGACTTCTTTTTCGACGTGGACTTTGATTTCGGCGGTTACGTCGCGGAAGACCTTGATGGTGACCGGGAATTCGCCGATGCTCTTGATGGGATCGGCCAACTGCACCTGGCGCTTGTCGATCTCGAAGTTTTGCTTCTTGAGGACTTCGGCGATGTCGCCGGTGGTGACGGAGCCGAACATCTGGTCGTTCTCACCGGTCTTGCGCGCGAACTTGACGGACACGCCGCTGAGCAACTCGGCCTGCTTCTTGGCGGCATCGAGTTCCGTGGCGGTTTTCTTGGCCAGGGAGCCGCGAATGCGCTCGAGCGCTTTCATGTTGCCCGCGGTGGCCTCGATGCCGATTTTGTTGGGCAGCAGGAAATTGCGGGCGTAGCCGGACTTGACGGTGACGACGTCGCCGCGGTGGCCGAGTTTCTCTACGTCTTCTTGAAGAATGATCTGCATGACTCGCTCCTGAATTCGGAAATCGGTACTGCTGAAAACCTGGCGGCCTGAAGGTCGCCGCTACATCGGGTGTCTTAAGAGGGCCGAGCTCGCCCGGCCCCTACAAAGTCTTGCTTCTTGGGCCGCACAGGCTAAAGCCTATGCTACCGGGGCCTTCGGCGCTTCGACGGCGCGAGGCGCTGATGCGCCTGCGGCGCTGCCTGCGAACGGCAGCAGGGCTATGTTGCGGGCGCGCTTGATGGCTACGCCGAGCCACCTTTGGTGACGTGCGCAGACGCCTGTCATACGGCGCGGGAGAATCTTGCCGCGCTCCTGGACGAATTGGGAAAGAATGTCGGCGCGCTTGTAGTCGATGAAGTCCATCTTCTCGACACAGAACTTGCAGACTTTCTTTTTGCGGAAATACTGGCGCTTGCCGCGGCGCGGGCCGCCAGGACCGCCACCGGGACCTCCGGGGCCGCCTTCACGGCGTCCACCGCCCGGACCACCTTCGCGGCGCGGGCCGGAGTGCGAGTGTCCACCCTCACGGCGAGGGGGAGCGCCGCCTTCACTGCGGTGCGCGGGAGCTGCGGGTGCGGCTGGGGCTGCGGGGGCATTGCCGCCTTCCGCGGCTGCTGGCGCCGGGGGAGGTGCAGCTTGCACTGGTTTCTGTTCCTCTGACATAACTTCCTACCTTTCCAATGTGGCAAATCAAAATTCGATTCAGAACTCGGGCCGGTTTAGAGACCGGCCACTACTTCGGAAAACGTGGCGACCTGAAGGTCGCCGCTACAACTGCTAGGCGGCGCCGGCCGATTGCTCGGCGGCGGGAACCGGCGGTTGCGTGACGCGGCGCGGACGGCGCGCGGCGCGCTGCTCGCGCTTGTGCGAAAGCTTCTTCTGGCGCTTCAATTCTTCGTCGAGGCGCACGGTTTGATACTTGATGATCGAGTCCTGGACGCCGAGGCGCCGCTCGAGTTCGTGCACCAGCTCGCCGTGATTGGTGCGCACCTGCTGATAGACGTAGATGCCTTCGCGGTGCTTGGCGACTTTGTAGGCGAGCTTCCGCGTGCCCCAGTGCTCGGTCTTCTCGATTTTGCCGCCCTTTTCGGCGACGGCATGCTCGATGGTGGTGAGGACCTTCTTGATTTCGTCTTCCGGCGTTGCCGGGCGGGCGATGAAAATCAGATCGTACAAACGTTCTTCCATGATGACCTCGTTTCTTCCTGTTCCGGGCGCTGGGCCCGGGAAAATCGTTGACTGCTTGGCGACCTGAAGGCCGCCGCTACAAAGGCCCTACAAAGCTTCTTCGGCCGGCGGGACGCGCCGGTTAAATTTGTTCATGGCCGCGGCGATTCCCTGCGTCAGAATCATTTCCACCGCGTCGCCTGCTGTGGCCACCATTTCGGCGGCCACTTCCAGATCCGCTTTCTTCATCGGCCGCAAAACATAGGCCGCTAAATCGCTGACCGCATGATCGGGGCCGCAGCCGAGGCGCAGCCTGGAAAATTCCTGCGTACCCAAGACGCTGGTGACCGATTTCGCGCCGTTGTGCGTTCCCGGGCTGCCGCTTTCGCCGACGCGAATCATGCCCCACGGCAGATCGCGCTCGTCCCAGATCGCCAGCAAATCCTCGGGGCCCAGTTCGTACTTTTCCAGCAGGTCGCGAACACTGATCCCGCTGAGATTCATGTACGTCTGCGGCTTGGCCAGGACTACTTCTTCCCCGGCCACTCTCCCAAGCCCAACAAGGGCCTTGCCTTCGGGCCGTTCGACGCGGATGGAAGCGCGATTCGCGATTTCATCCACGGCGAGAAAACCAAGATTATGCGGCGTCCACTGATACTCCGGGCCAGGATTGCCAAGGCCGACAATGAGCCGCATGATGTATGGCGCGTGGCGAGCGGAAAAGAACTACTTCTTCTTTTCCTGCTTCTCGACAGGCTTCGCGCCTTCCTCGCCTTCCTCGCCCTCGACTTCCTTCTTGCCCTTCTTGATGACTTCGGGCTCGGCCGGAACGGTGGCAACCGCGGCTTCGACCGGCTTCTCTTCCTCGGCACGCAAGGTGACGACGTGAGAGAGAACGGTTTGCGGGTCGGTTAGCAGCTTGAGCTTCTTGGTGTCGAGCGGAAGTTCGCCGGCACGCAGGCTCTGGTTCAACGCGAGGCCGCTGACGTCCACCTTGAATTCGGTGGGGATGTCCGCGGGCAAGCACTCGACCTCCACTTCACGCGTGACGACTTCGTAGACGCCGCCCTGTACCTTCACGCCGGAAGGCTCGCCAAAGGTGTGCACGGGAACTTTCACCTTCATGCGAACGTCCATGGCGATGCGGAGCAGGTCCACGTGCAGCAGGTTGCCGGAGACGGGATCCACCTGCCAGTCTTTCACGATCGCGGGCTCGTGTTTGCCGCCCAGGTCCACCTGGAACAAGGTGTTGTGGCCGGATTCGGAGCGGAGAATCGCGGTGACCTGCTTGGTGTTCACGGCCAGCGCGAGCGCTTCGCCCTTTCCGCCGTACAGCGTGGCGGGAACCTTTCCGGAAACGCGCAACCGCCGCGCTTCATTTTTGCCCCGTGTGTCGCGGGGCGCGCCTTCAACAATGATCTGAGCCATAGCTTCTTTCCCTTCCTGGAATCACTTCCGGCGGAACCGCGCGCCGGAGAATCTCAAATAAACAGCTCGCTGATCGAGGTTTCCTCGTGAATCGAACGAATGCCGCGGGCCAGCAGTTCCGCGACACTTAAAATTTTGATTTTCTTGACGCCCTTCGCGGCTTCACAGAGAGGCACGGAATCGGTGGCCACAACTTCGGTGATGCGCGATTTCACGATGCGTTCGACAGCCGGCCCGGAAAACACCGCGTGGGTGCAGGCGGCGAAGACCTGGGTGGCGCCTTCGCGGATTAGGGCGTCGGCGGTTTTCACTAGGGTGCCGGCAGTATCAATGATGTCGTCCACGATCAAGGTGCTGCGGCCTTTGACGTCGCCGATGAGGTTCATGACTTCGGTGACGTCCATGTCCACGCGGCGCTTGTCCACGATGGCCAGAGGCGCATCGAGTTTCTTGGCGAAGGCGCGGGCCCGCTCCACGCCGCCGGCATCGGGCGAGACGACGGTGAGGTTCGGCAATTTCATGTGGCGGAAGTACTCGACCAGCACGGGTGAACCGTACAAATGATCCACCGGAACGTCGAAGTATCCCTGAATCTGCGGGGCGTGCAAATCGAGCGTAAGAGCTCGGCTTGCGCCAGCGGTTTCGAGCAGGTCCGCAACCAGCTTTGCGGATATCGGAACGCGGGGCTTGTCCTTGCGGTCCTGCCGGGCGTAGCAGTAGTACGGGAGAACGGCGGTGATACGCCAGGCGGAAGCGCGTTTGAAAGCGTCAATCATGAGCAGCAACTCGAGCAGGTGGCTGTCCACCGGAAACGAGCAGGGCTGCACGACGAAGACATCGGCGCCGCGCACGTTTTCGAGAATCTGAAAATAAATTTCACCATCGCTGAATCGATCGAGCTTGGCCTGACCCAGCGGCACGTCCAAATGCCCGCAGATGGCCTTGGCCAGAACGGGATTGGCGGTACCTGTAAAGATTTTGAAACGCTCGTCGTTCACTCGCCTCTCGCTGTGATCGCCGCTCTGCGGCGACACACTTGCCCGGAGAAAAAGGAACCATGCATTGAAATGAAAAAGCCTTCAGAGTACGGAGAGACGCTGAGGATCAACCGACAATCGCGCTTTTCAACAACCGCGCATACCTGCTCCGCGAAATTGTTTCGCAGACGAAGGCCTGATCGTGCGGAAACCCGACAGCGGCTCGGCGCGCCTTAGCTGGGCTCGGGAAAACTCCAAACACCGCCGAACCGCTACCCGCCAGCAAGGCTTCTGAAGCTCCCCCATGGAGCAAATCCCGCTTGATTTTGCCAAGCTGGGGATGGCGCCGGAAAACCGTGGCCTCGAAATCGTTAGAAAGGGAGGCTTCCTGCGCGCTCCAACACAGAGCACAGAACCTGAATAGTTTATGGTTCGCGGCGGATTTTGTCAACGAAGCCAATTCCGGCGCATGTAACCAGCGGTAGGCGTCGGGAGTGGGCACGTGAATCTCTTTGGGCGACACGATCAGCAGTGTCAGCCGCCGGGCGTCCGGCAGCGGATAGATTTCCTCGCCTTTGCTGATGCCCAAAGCCGTTCCGCCAAACAAGAAAAAGGGGACGTCGGCCCCGAGACTCGCGGCAATGTCCAAAAGCCGGGGCGTTTCGAATTTTTGACGCGTGAATTGCAGATAGCCGAGGAGGGCCGCGGCTGCGTCGCTGGAGCCGCCACCCAACCCCCGCCCCGCCGGAATTTTCTTTTGCAGGGTGATCTCGACGCCAGGACGAACGCGGCTTTCGCGGCGCAAGGCGTCCACGGCGCGGTAGACCAGATTTTTCTCGATCTCTTCCTTGGCGAGGGCTTCGTTGCCCTGGATTTGCAAGCTTATGCCGGGGCGGCGCGAGGAACGGAATTCTAAAGTGTCATGCAGCGATACGGTCTGAAAAATAGTGCGTAGCTCGTGGTAGCCGTCGGCGCGCTTTCCCAGCACTTCCAGACGCAAGTTGACCTTGGCGTACGCCGGAATTCGGATTGTTCGCATTCACCGACTCAGGGTTTGGCGTCGGCAGGAGGAGTTTTCTGCGCGACGCGGTGCTTGTTCTGGCTGAGCTTCTTCTCCACTTCCGCGACTTTATCTTCTTCGAGGTCGGCTGGCAAGGAGCGGTGCCATTCGTTCAGAGATTTTTCCCATTCGACCACCGCAAGCTCCATGCGGCCCTGTTTCGCCAGCACGTCCCCGAGGTGTTCACGAATGGTGGGATCATGCGATTCGCGCTCGACGGCTTTGCGCAGCGTGAGTTCCGCCTGCTCGAGCTTGTTCTGTTTGTAGTACGCCCATCCGAGACTGTCGAGAAATGCACCGTTGTAAGGCTCCTGCTCCAGGGCGCGCTGGATCAGGTCGCGGGCTTCGTCGAGGCGAATCCCGCGGTCGGCCAGCATGTATCCGTAATAGTTCAGGACCATGGCGTTCTTGGGATTGACGTCGATGACTTTCTTGAATTCCTCTTCGGCCTTGTCGTACTGCTTCTGGCGTTCGAAGATGGCGCCCAAAATCAGCCAGGCAAGTTCGTTTTCGGCGGGCTGCACCGCAAGCGCTTCCGCCTTGCGCGCGGCGGCTTCGGCTTCCGCAAAACGGTGGCTGCGTTCGTAAATCTGCGCGTAGTTCAGGTACGTCTCGCGATTGCCGGCAGCGCCTTTCAAGCCGGCCTGCAGCAACTTAATGGCTTCATCGGGCTGCCGGGCTTCGCCAAGCATCATCGCGAGGCTGCTGCGGATGGAGGCGTCGTCGGGATATTTGGCGAGGGCTTCCTTGCCGGCTTGCAGCGCTTTCGGGAGGTCGCGGGCCTGGCGATAGGTGTCCATAATCAGCAGCCGCGAACGGCGGTCTTCCTCGTCGCCCAGATGGCCGAGTTCCTGAAAGGTGTAAACCGCAGCCTGGAAATTCTGCGTGTCGCGATACAGCATACCGAGTTGCTGGTAGAGAATGGCCAGCGAGCGGCGGCGCGACGGCAGCACCTTGGACTGGGCCTTTACGCCGGTGACCGCATCGGAAAGCACGCGAATGGCATCTTCGAAGCGGCCCTGCGATTCATAAATCATGGCTTCGTTGTACATCACCTCGAGGCTTCCGGGGGCGTATTGCCGCGCTTTGACCAGATTCTCTTCGGCTTTATCGAGTTGGTGGAGTTCGCGATAAATTTGCGCGATGCGGAGGTAGGTGTCCGCATCGTCGGGCAGCATGTCGGAAAGTTTCTGGTAGACGGTCAGCGCCTCCGTGTATTTCTCTTCGGAGAGCAGAGTTTGCGCCAGCCCGCGCACATGGCTTAGTTCCGTTGGATCCAGGTCCACGGCCTTGCGATAAGCCGCTTCAGCCTTCGTGAAATCATGCGTCTGCGTATAGGCGTCGCCGAGGTGGTCGTAGAGGGTGGCCGAGGGAGAGCGGTCAATCATTCCATTCAGCAACGCGATGGCTTCTTCGGCTTTGTTCTGGTCCAGGAGCAATTGCGTGAGTTGCTCGACGGCGGAATCGTTTTCGGGATCATCCTTCAAAAGATCGCGCAAGACGCCTTCGGCTTTTTCCGGCTCGTTGTGCAGGCGATAGAGGCGCGCGAGCCAGATGGTGACTTCCTGGTCCGAAGGATCCAGGCGATGAACCGCGGTGTATTCCTGAATGGCCTTCACGATGGTTTCTGTCTGGATGTTGGACCCGTTGATGTCGCCGAGGCTGCGGAGGTAGACGAGGGCCAGCAGGCGGTGCGTGGGCAGGTCGTCGGGGTTGCGCTTCAGAACTTCATTGGCTTCCGTGACGGCGTCGTGGACGCGCTGCGCCTTCCAATACATTTCCGCCAGGCGCTCGCCAATGATGGGCGAGAGCGGGTCCACGGCGTAAGCCTTTTTGTACGACTCGATCGCGCGAGTGGCGTATTCGCCGGCGCCGGTCTGCTCATACTGCTGCTCGTAGATGTGGCCCATGGTGAAGTTGAAATAGGCGTCAGCGCGAACGGGATCCTTCCGCACCGTGGATTGCTGCGGCGGGGTGGCGTTCTGGGCTAGAGCAGGTAGCGCCGCCAGGGAGGCGCAGAAGAGAGGAAGGAGGAAGCGATTTAGCGTCATAAAGTTCGTTTTTTCAGTATCCCATGCGAAGGAAACGCGGTCAAAACCGAAAAGGCGGGCGTTTCGAAGAAAAGCAGCGCACGGAAGTAGGATGCGGAGGGGCAGGGGAGGGTTTCTGAAAAAAAGGGGTTGCCAAGCTTCCGTATTTCTGCAATTATCGAAATATGAAGAAAGCCGATCCGCTCGTTGTCACCCGCTGCGCCGACCGCTTTTCCGCTATCGGCGCGGAGCCGCGGCTGCAAATCGTGCGATTGCTGCTCTCCGCTCATCCCACGGGGATGGTGGCGGGGGAGATTCAGGAAGAGTTGGGGATTCCCGCCTCGACGTTGTCGCATCACCTGGAAAAATTGCGCCAGGTTGGATTGGTGGATGTGCGGCGCGCCGGGACGTTTCTGTGGTACACGGCGAACACGGACGCGCTGCGCGAGGTGCTTGGGTTCCTCTACGAGGAGTGCTGCACCCGGAATCGCGCGGTTGCTGCGGAAGATTTTGTGCAAATTGCCAAGTAACCAAAGCGAAGAGGGAGAAGCACGATCATGAGCGAACCAAACATCCAAGAAGTGGTGAAGGAGAAGTACGGGGCGGCGGCGAGGCAGGTTGCCGAGGGGAACACCGCTTGTTGCGGCGGCGGGGCGTCTTTGAGCGGCTGCGACCCGATCACGCAAAATCTTTATGGTGAAGCGGAGAAGGACAGCCTTCCGGCGGATGCGGTAGCGGCGTCGCTTGGCTGCGGGAATCCGACGGCGCTGGCGAAATTGCAAGCCGGCGAAGTGGTGCTTGATCTCGGATCCGGCGGAGGCATCGACGTATTGCTTTCCGCAAAGCGCGTCGGGCCAACCGGCAAGGCGTATGGACTGGACATGACCGACGAAATGCTGGCGTTGGCGCGGGAAAACCAGAGCAAGGCCGGCGTGCAGAATGTGGAGTTCCTGAAAGGCACGATCGAAAACATTCCCCTGCCGGACAACACCGTGGACGTGATCATTTCGAATTGCGTCATCAATCTTTCGGGTGACAAGGACCGCGTGCTGCGCGAGGCGTTTCGCGTGTTGAAGCCGGGCGGTCGGCTGGCGGTTTCGGATGTGGTGCTGCGCGGCGAAGTGCCCGCGGAAATCCGAAAGAGCATGGAGTTGTGGGTGGGCTGCATCGCCGGCGCGCTGCAGGAAGCAGAGTACGTCGAAAAGTTGAATGCGGCGGGATTTGGCGCGATCGAAGTGGAGCCGACGCGGGTTTACCAGGTGGAAGAGGCGCGTGAATTTCTGCAAGCAGCGGGATTCGACGCGGACAAAGTTGGCCCGCAGGTTAAAGACAAGTTCATGAGCGCATTCCTTCGGGCCAGCAAGCCGGCGCAGCAAGCCTGCGATTGTCTGCCGGGTTGCGTTGATCTTCCCTGCTGCAATTGAGGTCCCTGCCATGGCCAAGCCTTATAACGTACTTTTTTTGTGCACCGGGAATTCCGCGCGCTCGATCCTTGGGGAAGCGATCCTGAGTCGCCGCGGGCAGCCCAACTTTCGCGCGTTCAGCGCGGGTAGCCACCCCGCCGGGCATGTGCACGCTTACGCGCTGAAGCAATTGGAAACGGCGGGACTCCCCGTCGAGGGATTGCGGAGCAAGAGTTGGGACGAATTTGCGAAGCCTGGCGCGCCGCAAATGGATTTTGTGATTACAGTTTGCGATGCCGCTGCGGCGGAGGTCTGCCCGGTTTGGCCGGGCAAGCCACATACCGCGCACTGGGGAATTCCCGACCCCGGGAATCTTGGGAAAACGCCCGAGGAGCTCACGCGGGCTTTCCGCGACGCGTTTGTAACTCTGGGACGCCGGATCGATTTGTTTTTGAGTTTGCCGCTCGAGAAACTCGACGCACTGGCAGTGAAAAAAGAAGTAGACCGGATCGGTCGGGAATAGACTTCCTGCGGGGTGAAGGCGCTCGGCTTCGCTGGCCGAGTTTAGTGCAGGAAATGGCGCATGTTCGTGAAGACCATTGCCAGGCCCAGGCGGTCGGCGGTGGCGATCACTTCGGAGTCCTTCACCGAGCCTCCCGGCTGGATCACGGCGGTAGCGCCGGCCTTGGCGGCTTCTTCGACGCCGTCGGGGAACGGAAAGAATGCATCGGAAGCAACGGCGGTTCCCTTCAGCGAGTTCTGCGCTTTCATGACGGCAATTTTCACGGAATCGACGCGGCTCATTTGTCCCGCGCCGACGCCAAGCGTCGCGCGATCTTTTGCGAAGACGATGGCGTTGGACTTCACGTGCTTGCAGATTTTCCAGGCGAATTTCAGATCCACTAGTTCGGCGGCGGTTGGCTCGCGCTTTGTTGCAACTTTAAGTTCCTTGTCATGCAGGTTGCCGAGGTCGGGCTGTTGAATAAGCATACCGCCAAGAATCCGCTTCAACTGTAATTCCTTGTCGTGCTCCAGCCCGCCCTGCGGCAAGTGCAGCAGTCGCAGGTTTTTCTTGGCGGCGAAGATTTCCTGCGCGCGATCGGCAAAGCCCGGCGCGACGATGCATTCGACGAAGAGCTTGGCGACTTCTTCGGCGGTCAGCGCGTCCACGATGTGGTTGAACGCCAGCACGCCGCCAAACGCGGAAACCGGATCGCTGGCGAGCGCCTTCGTGTAGGCATCGAGCAAGGTGGACTGCTCGGCGGCGCCGCAGGGATTGTTGTGCTTGATGATGACTGCGGCAGGCCCTTCGAATTCGGCTACCAGGCTGCGTGCCGCTTCGAGATCGACGTAGTTGTTGTAGGAAAGCTCCTTGCCCTGAAGCTGCTTTGCGGCGGCGAGTCCCGTTGCCGGATGGCCCGCGGGGATATAAAGCGCCGCGGCCTGGTGCGGATTTTCTCCGTAGCGCAATTCCTGTTTGCGGCGCAGCGCAAGATAGACTCGTTCGGTGAGGCCGCCTTTTTGTTGAACCTCCAACTGCTCTCCTTGCAGGGTGAGCCGCTCGAGATTCATGGTGATAACGCCGTCGTAACGCGAGGTCATGGCAAAAACCTTGCGTGCGAGCTGCAGGCGAAGCGAAAGCGAGGTGTCGCCCGCGGATTCAAGTTCCGCGGCAACGCGCGCGTAATCGGCGGGATCCGTGACCACGGTTACGCTTTCGAAATTCTTGGCCGCGGAACGCAGCATCGTGGGGCCGCCGATATCGATATTTTCGATCAGCTCTTCGGGCGGGAGGTATTCCTTCGCGGCCGTGGCTTCGAACGGATAGAGATTGACGGCCACAAGGTCGATCGGGGTGATGCCGTGTTCCTTGGCTTGCTTCAGGTCGTCGGGATTGTGGCGCCGGTAGAGCAGGCCGCCGTGCACCTTGGGATGCAGCGTCTTTACGCGCCCGCCGAGCATTTCGGGCCAGTTGGTGAAGTCAGAGACATCCTTCACCAGCACGCCGCCTTCTCGCAAGAGTTTCGAGGTGCCGCCGGTCGAGAGAATTTCGATTTTCAGCGCCGCCAGCTTGCGGGCAAACTCCACGATACCGGTTTTGTCGAATACACTGAGCAGCGCGCGCTCCACGGGCATGTCGCCTCCAATGCTGGAAAGAACGTACCAGTTTACGCGGAGGCGCAAAAAAGCGGAAACACAGATCTGTGGGAAAAATTGGAGAGAAGAATCAGGATTTAACGAGGGCCTTGAGCTTTACCTGGCCGTCGACGGTTTCGACCACGTACTCGACTTCGTGACAGTTTTTCTGTTTCTGTAGGTCCTTGGTTTTCTTGCGGACAAATTCGTTGAACCCGGCGCGCGTCATCTTGCCCATTGCTTCGCCGGCGTCCTGCTTGGCGCGGACGAAAGCCTCAAACAACTGCTCCACCTTGTCCGGTTCTTTTTCCGGCGCCGTGCAGACCACGCGGAAAACTTTCGCCGCGGCTGCGGAAGCAGCGGCCGTCTCCGTGGCGGCTTGCGCCCTGGCGCGTTCGGCTTCGATTGCTTTGGCTGCGGCGCCAAAGTGACGTTGCACTTTGCCTTCTTCGCGCTGCGCCACGCGCTTGCGGAAGACGTCCTTATACTTCGCGTAAGTTTGGGCGAGATTGCCGAAGCGAAATCGCTGACCGAACTTCATGTCGCCGCCGCGCTCGCCGTAGCGCTTGACGATCAGTTCAATACGCCATTCGATTTCGGTGGGAGGGCGCTTGCGGCCGCCGCCGAAATACATGTCGTATTCGATCTTGAGCTGACGAATGTCGCGCTCGAGTTGCGAGAGATCCTCGTCAATGGTGGCCATGAGATGGAAATCCCCGAGAGTTCATCGTAGGTGCGGTTTCGGCGGGCGTCAACGCCGGCGGGGCGCGGCGCTGCGCATGAAACAACGGCCGGAAGTGCATGGGCTGCCCGTTCGAACAGTTGGCAATTGCGGGGCGATTCCCTGCTGTGCTCCAATGGCGGCATGTCTGAACGGGCAAAACCAGTTTCGAGCGCGGACCAGACGGCGCTGCTGCGGCAGTTGCCGTCGGTAGATGAGTTGCTGCTACGTCCCCTGGTTGCCGCCCTGGCTGACACGATTGAGCGGAGCTTCCTGGTGGAGATGGTTCGCGGTGTTCTTGCGCAACTGCGGACAGGTATTGTTTCGGGTAAACCTCTTGAAGAAAGCCACCTTGCAGTGGAAGCGATTGAGATGCTGGTTGTGCGGATTGTCGAGCAGGCGCTTGCTCCATCGCTGCGCGGCGTGATCAATGCTTCCGGCGTGATCCTGCACACGAACCTGGGGCGGGCGCCGCTGCCGGCCACCATTCTGGACGAGTTTGGGCAAACCGCGACTCAATATTCCAATCTTGAGTACGACGTTGCCCTTGGGGTGCGCGGGAAGCGCGACGTTCACACCTCGTGGCTGATCGAGCGGCTGACCGGCGCGGAAGCGGCGATCGTGGTGAACAATTGCGCGGCGGCGGTGCTGGTGACGCTGGCGGCGCTGGCGCGCGGCGGCGAAGTCATTGTTTCGCGCGGCGAATTGATCGAAATCGGCGATGGCTTCCGCATCCCGGAAATCATGGAGCAGAGCGGCGCGGTGCTTCGCGAGGTGGGCACCACGAATCGCACGCGGATCGCCGATTACGAGAACGCGATCAATGAAAAGACGTGCGTGATTCTGCGTGTTCACCCTTCGAATTTCACGGTCTCTGGATTCACGGAAAAACCGGAAGTCGCGGAGTTGATTGCGCTCGGCCAGCGCAGCCGCCTTCCGGTGGTGGAGGATCTGGGATCCGGCTGCCTGGTGGATCTTTCGGCCGTGGGGATCAGCGAGCCGACTGCGCGGGAAAGTGTGGAAGCGGGGTTTTCGCTGGTGCTCTTCAGCGGGGACAAGATGCTGGGCGGGCCGCAAGCGGGCATAATCGCGGGGGAAAAAGAGCTGGTCCAAAAAGTGAGGCGACATCCGCTCTTCCGTGCACTACGGGTGGACAAGCTGACCATTGCCGCGATGGAAGCGACGCTGCGCGCGTATCTTCGCGGGGCATGGAATGAAATTCCGGCCTTGCGAATGATGCAAATGAGAGTCGAAGAGATTTCCGCTCGCACGGAGAAGTTCTACAGGGACTTGTCGGCAAAAGTTGCTGACGCCGATGCGGAAGTGGAAATTGCCGACGGGCGATCGCTGGTGGGAGGTGGTTCGACGCCGGCGCAATCGCTGCCGACAAAGGTCCTGCGTATCGGCAGTGCGCGATATTCCGCCAGCGAATTGGAAGTTCGGCTGCGGTCGGGCGCAGGTGGGTCCCCGGTCATAGGCAGGATTGAAGAGGAGAGGTTGCTGATTGATCTGCGCACCGTTTTCCCGGAGCAAGAGGCTGCTCTTGCGGAAAAGCTGGCCTGGGCGCTGCGCTAAAAGTTGCATTCAAAGAGTACGTATGGCGGCGTCGATTCACCATCCCATGCCGGAATAATCCGAAAGTGAAATGAAGAAAAGTGAAATGAAGATGGACAGCTTTGTGGTGCAAGGAAAGAAGCTGGCCGAGGTTCGCAAACCTATTCCCAAGCTGCGGCCGGGTTGGGCGCTCGTTCGCGTGCGGCTTGCCGGGGTTTGCAACACCGACGTGGAAATCTTGCGCGGGTACCACGGCTTTCGCGGCACGCCGGGACATGAATTTGTCGGGGAGGTCGTGGAGGTTGCCGGAGTTTCCGCTGCAATGAAGAAGCGGTGGGTTGGAAAGCGCGTTGCGGGAGAGATCAATGTGGCCTGCGCGGCTTATGGATTGCGACCGGTGTGCGATTTTTGCAAACGCGGATTGAAGACGCACTGCGCGCGGCGGACGGTTCTGGGCATCGTGGCTCATGACGGGGCGTTCGCGGAATATCTGGCGCTGCCGCTGGAGAATCTGCATCTTGTGCCTTCGAGCGTGAGCGACGAGAAGGCCGTGTTTGTGGAGCCGCTTGCCGCGGCGTGCCAAATTCTGGACCAGCTCGACATTCGAAAATTTCCCGGTGCTGCGGTGTTGGGCGATGGCAAGCTTGCGCAACTGATCGCCAGGGTTTTGCGCGCGGCGGGTTTGCGCGTTGCTCTCTACGGCAAACATGCAAGCAAGCTGGCTCTGGCACGGAGGGCGGGTGTGGCCACAAAGCAAGTACGTGGCGACGCAAGCGATTTAACGCGCGTGAAGGAAACTTTTCGGCTGGTCGTGGAAGCGACCGGTTCACCGACTGGCCTGGCATTCGCGCAGCGGATGACCGAGCCACGCGGGACACTGTTGTTGAAATCCACTTTCCACGGCGCGGCTCCTGTGGAGACTTGGCCCATCGTTGTGAAAGAGATCACCGTCGTCGGCTCGCGCTGCGGGCCTTTTGCCAAGGCCATCGCGCTGCTCCGGTCCGGCAAGGTGGATCCCACGCCGCTCATTACCCGCACCTTCGCGCTGAAGGATGCGCCCGAAGCTATTGCACACGCCCAAAAAAGCGGCGTGATGAAAGTCCTGTTGAGAAATACCTGATTACAGTCGGTTGATGCAGGAAGCGACGCAGGCGGCGCCGAAGCCGTTGTCGATGTTCACCACGGTCACGTTGGAGGCGCAGGAATTCAGCATGCCGAGAAGCGCGGCCACGCCGCCGAAGCTTGCGCCGTAGCCGGTGCTGGTTGGCACCGCGATCACCGGAATCCCGACGAGCCCGCCCACCACGCTTGGCAGTGCGCCTTCCATTCCTGCGACGCAGATGATAACCCGGGCTTCGGTTAGCTCCTTGCGATGCTCCAGCAAACGGTGAATCCCGGCGACGCCGACGTCGAAAAGCTGCTCCACGCGATTGCCCATCATGCGGGCGGTGAGCACGGCCTCTTCGGCCACCGGGATGTCGCTGGTGCCGGCGGAAACGACCAGGATCATTCCCTTCCCCGAAATTTCTTTGCTTCGTTCGATGGTGATCACGCTAGAGAGCGGATGAAATTTCGCGGCGCGGCTGACGCGCTTTACGGCGGAAAATATTTTGGCATCCGCGCGAGTGACCAGCACATTGTGGCTCGACGCTTTTTTCGAGACCATGGCTCGAACGATCTGGGCCACCTGCGCGGGCGTTTTGCCCTTGCCGAAGATTACTTCCGCATAGCCCTGACGCAGGGCGCGGTGGTGATCCACCTTCGCGAATCCTATGTCTTCAAACGGCAGATGTTTCAGCTTGGCCAGCGCTGCTTCAGTCAAGAGTTTCCCGGACTCCACCGCTTGCAAAAGTTTCAATAATTCGTCTGATTTCATCGTGTTTGACCGCTACGCATCTTAACACCGCCGCGCCGCCGCGGCTAAGCTTGACTTGCCTGCGAGCCGCTGCGAGACTGAAAGAACCGCATACAATTCCATGCCTTCTATCAAAGGACGAACGATTACCGTGGGTGTGACCGGAGCGAGCGGCGCCGTCTTCGCGCAGAAAACGCTTTCCTTGCTGGAAGAAGATCCGCGCGTTGGGCGAATTCACCTGGTGGTTACGGAAACGGGACAGCGGCTCTTCGCGGAGGAACTCCGCATCACCTCGGGCGATTTGAAAAAGCTTCCGGGACGTGTTCTTGGCCGCACACCCAAAAAGATTGAGGTCATCTCGAATAAAGACGTGGGCGCATCCATCGCTTCCGGCAGCTACAGCGTGGACGCCATGATCGTGATTCCCTGCACCGTGGGTGCGCTGGCGTCGATTGCTTGCGGGATGTGCGACGACCTGATGGCGCGCTCGGCCGACGTGATGTTGAAAGAGGGGCGGAAGCTGATCCTTTGCGTGCGGGATACGCCGCTGAATCGGATTCACCTGGAAAACATGCTGCGGGCACAGGCGGCGGGCGCGGTGATCATGCCGGTGATGCCTTCCTTTTATCACCAGCCGAAAACCATTGATGACCTGGTGACGCAGTACGTCTGCCGCGTGCTAGCGCAAGCTGGGTTGCCCCAGGAAAAAATGTTTCGATGGACAGGCAGCGCCGCATCGAAGAAAGCGGAGGGTTGAACGCATGGCCGGCCGCATTCGCACCGTGCTGGAAATGATCAAGTTTGAGCACTCCGTGTTTGCGCTGCCGTTCGCCCTGACAGGCGCGCTGCTCGCGGCGCGCGCAACGATGCATGGTTGGCCCACACTGCGGCAGGTCTTGTGGATTGTCGTGGCCATGGTGGCGGCACGCTCCGCGGCGATGACACTCAACCGGATCGCGGATGTGCGCTACGACAAAGAGAATCCGCGCACGAAGACGCGGGCGCTGGCCACCGGGGCGCTTTCTGTTTCTTTTGCGTGGACCTTTACCCTTCTTGCGGTTGGGGTGTTTTTCGTTGCCGCTTGGCAACTGAATCGGCTGGCGCTGAAACTCGCGCCGCTGGCCATCGCAATTCTGTTTTTTTATTCTTACACCAAGCGGTTCACCAACTGGTCTCATTTGTTCCTTGGCTTTGCGCTGGGCATCTCTCCTGCGGCCGCGTGGATTGCGATTACCGGCGGCCTGGATTGGCGGATGCTGATTCTCTGCGGCGCGGTTACGCTGTGGGTTGGCGGCTTCGATGTGCTGTACGCCTGCCAGGACGTGGAATTCGACAAGGATGCGGGGCTGTATTCGATCCCGAAGCGATTCGGGATTGCGGGTGCGTTGCGGATTGCGAGGGTGATGCATATTGGCGTGGTCGCGCTGCTGAGTTGGCTGGCTTACGGATTTGGGCTGCCCTGGCCCGCCTGGGCGGGTATCGTGGTTGTGGCCGCGCTTCTGGGATATGAGCACTCGCTGGTCAAGGCTGACGACCTGAGCAAGCTGAACGCTGCGTTTTTCACCGTGAACGGCTATATTAGTATGTTGTTCCTATTGTTCTGGGGCGCCGCGGCGGCATTATGGCGCGTTTGAACTGTTTGATTATTTCGAAAAGCGAATTCAAGTGGCGGCGAAGCGCAGATCGCCATCTAATAGATTGGGACGACCGTGGCTGAACTGACGATTAACGACGCAACACTGAAACCCCTTGCCGACAAGGTGCTGGCCGGCGAACGCCTCTCGTTTGAGGACGGCGTCGCTTTATTCCGGTCGCCGGATCTCCTTACCCTCGGCTGGCTGGCGAACTACGTGCGCGAAAAGCGGCACGGCAACGTCACCTATTACAACGTCAATCGCCACATCAATCCCACGAACGTCTGCGTGGCGCATTGCAAACTTTGCGCGTTTGGCCGGGATCCCAACGCGCCCGGCGCGTACACCTACGCTCTCGAAGAGGTTTACCAGCGCGCGGCGCAAGGCGTGCGCGAGGGCGCAACGGAATTTCATATTGTTGGCGGCCTGCACCCCGATCTTTCGTTCGACCATTTTCTGGAGATGATCAGCGGGCTGAAGCAGCGGCATCCCCATGTGCACCTGAAAGCATTCACGATGGTGGAGGTGCACTACTTCGCGCGCATAGCGAAGCTGACCATCGAGGAAACATTGAAGAAAATGAAGGAAGCCGGCGTGGACTCCTGCCCCGGCGGCGGCGCGGAGATTTTTCATCCTCGCGTGCGCAAAATCATTTGCGACCACAAGGTGAGCGGGCGCATGTGGCTGAGCATCGCGAAGAAGGCGCATCGCATCGGCCTGCGTTCGAATGCCACGATGCTATATGGCCACGTGGAAACGATCGAGGAGCGCGTGGATCATCTGGTGCTTCTGCGGGAGGCGCAGGACGAGACTCATGGGTTCGTCGCATTCATCCCACTGGCGTTTCATCCTGACAACACGGCACTGGCCCACATTCCCAAGCCGACGGGTTACGACGATCTTCGCTGCATCGCGGTCTCGCGCCTGATGCTCGATAATTTCGATCACATCAAGGCTTACTGGATCATGCTGACGCCGAGCATCGCTCAAATCGCGCTGCGTTTCGGCGCCAACGATCTGGACGGCACGGTTGTCGAGGAGAAGATTTATCACGACGCGGGAGCCAAGACGTCGGAGTTCACGCCGCTTGGGGAACTCGAGCGGCTTATACGCGCCGCGGGCCGCGTGCCCGTCGAGCGCGACACGCTGTACAATCCCGTCGACCGCTCCAAGCTTCCGCCCATCGTTCCCGCCACGCCTCCGGGCCTTGTATCGCTCAGCCTCAACGCTTAGCTCCATGTTAGACTCCTGTTTCGGGAGGCTCCATGAGGCAAGTCATTCTTTATCCGGGAGAATCAGGCTATTGGGTGGCAGAGTGCCCATCTCTGCCCGGATGCATCAGCCAAGGCACGACGAAAGAAGAAGCGATCGCCAACGTTCGCGAAGCGATTGAAGGCTATATTCTTGCGCTAAAAGGGGATGGACTACCCGTCCCTGAAGAACGATTTGAAGCCATTGTTCTGGCGGTATGACCTCACTCCCGCGCATCTCTGGCAAAGAATGTGTTCGCGCGCTCAAGAAGTCTGGGTTTGAAGTTAAGAGACAGCACGGCAGTCACATCATTCTTCGCCGGGACAATCCTTTTGCGCAGGTTGTAGTTCCCGATCACTCGGAGTTGGACACCGGCACACTCCGGGCTATCCTCCGACAAGCAGGAATAGATCCGGAACAATTTCGGCTACTCCTCTAGCTCCTCAAGTCCTCCAACGTCAATTGTTTCTCGTAACCATTCCCTTCCGCCGCGTCGTCCTAGTTTTATAATTCAACCTGGAGCGAACCTTGCGCACAATTCTCCTTCTCACCATTTCGAATATTTTCATGACGTTTGCATGGTACGGCCACCTGAAGTTCCGCAACGTGGCGCTTTGGAAAGTAATCGTCATCAGCTGGGGCATCGCCTTTTTTGAGTATTGCTTCCAAGTGCCAGCCAACCGCATCGGTTCGTACGAATTCAACACGGCACAGCTTAAGACGATTCAGGAGGTGATTACCCTCTCGGTATTCTCGGTCTTCTCGATAACGTACCTCGGCGAGCCGATGAAGTGGAACTACCTGGTGGGCTTTGCCTTCATTACCCTGGCGGCGTTTTTCATCTTCCACAAGTGGTAGAATTCTGGCCTGGCTGCATAACCACCGCCTACCCTGGGGAATCAAAGTTGTCTGACCCGCAGCCACAAGTCAGCAAGAAGGAGATACCACCCATGCAACGCAAAGCTTCCGCCGTCTGGCAAGGCGATCTGAAATCCGGCAAAGGTTCGATCTCGACCGATAGCGGCACACTGAAGGAGACGCAATATTCGTTCTCGACCCGCTTCGAGAACGGCGTGGGCACCAATCCCGAAGAACTTCTGGCCGCTGCGCATGCCGGTTGCTTCACGATGGCGCTTTCCGCGCAGCTCGCCGGCGCAGGCATGATCGCTTCGAAGCTCGAGACTACCTGCACGATTTCGCTCGAGAAGGTTGGGGAAGGCTTTTCGATTACCAAGAGCCATCTCGACCTGGTGGCCACGATTCCCAACGCCGACAAATCCAAGTTTGACGCCGCGGTCAAGGGCGCGGAGACCGGTTGCCCCGTTTCCAGGCTATTCAAGACGGAAATTTCGGTGAACGCGCGGCTGGTTACATCCATATCCGCGTGAGCACCGCGTCCGCCGCGATGAAAGAGGCAGGTTCTGCATGATTCTCGCTCCGGGTGTGTTCATCGCCGGCATCGTCATTTTTCTGATTGTGATCTGGGACGCGTTTGAGGCCATCATCCTGCCTCGCCGCGTCACGCGGAAATTCCGCCTGGCGCGCTTCTACTATCAGTTCACCTGGACCACATGGAGAATTTACGCGCGACTTATTCCGTCCAAAAAGGGCCGAGAATCCTTCCTCGGATTTTATGGGCCGATTTCATTGCTGTTTCTGATCGCGGTGTGGGCCGCCGGACTGATCCTCAGCTTCGCGATGATGCAATACGGCTCCGGTTCGGCCCTGAACCTGTCCGGAACTACGCCCAGCTTTTACACGGACTTGTACCTGAGCGGCACTACGTTTTTCACGCTCGGGCTGGGCGACGTGGTTCCGCGCTCCGGTGTTTCGCGCTTTCTTGTGGTGGTGGAATCCGGCTTCGGCTTCGGCTTTCTTGCTGCGGTCATCGGATATTTGCCATTTGTTTACAGCTCGTTCGCGGATCGCGAGACGGAAATTGTTCTTCTTGATGCCAGGGCGGGCACGCCTCCCACCGCCGGCGAACTTCTCCTGCGCCACACCTTTCCCGGAGGTCATGAAGCGCTGCGCGATCTCTTCAAGGATTGGGAGCGCTGGTCCGCACAACTGCTTGAAAGCCATCTTTCCTATCCGGTGCTCGCGTATTACCGTTCGCAGCACGATAATCAGTCGTGGATTAGCTCCCTCACCGCCATTCTGGACGCGTGCGCACTCACGATCTCCGGCATGGGAGATGTTTGCGCCCGGCAGGCGCAGCTTACTTTCGCGATCGCGAGGCACGCGGTTGCCGACCTTTGCCAGGTTTTTTCAGCCGTGCCGCTGCCGCCGGACCAGGATCGCCTCCCTCCTGACGTGTTGCTCCTTATCCGCGAAACCCTTGGGAAGCACGGGACAAAACTCGCGGCGACGCCGGAAGCCGATCAAAAACTTGCGGAACTTCGCAAGCTCTATGAGCCTTACGTATACGCGCTCGCCCAACGCTTCGATCAGTCACTGCCGCCATGGGTCCCCGCAAAAAAAACAAAAGACAACTGGCAGACTACCGCGTGGGCGAAGACTACGAACGGCACAGCGGCGGCCGCGCTGGTTCACGACGATCATTTCTGAGCGGATTGCTTTCCCTTTTTCCGTTTCGGGGCCGAAACCATTTCCCGGTATCTTGTTATTGCTCGATCGACGTTGAATTCATCTAGGGCTTGGCGAAATTTCGCGCTCCTGGGAGATTTCTTATGAAAGCGATACAAGTGCATCAGTTCGGCGGCCCGGAAGTTTTGCAATTGCAGGAAATCCCGACGCCTAAGCCGGGACCCGGGCAAGTCCTGGTGCGCGTGCATGCCGCGGGCGTGAATCCCTACGACACATACATGCGCAACGGAACTTACGCAATCAAGCCGCCGCTGCCGTATACGCCCGGCTCGGACGCCGCGGGAGTCGTCGAAGCAGTGGGCGAAGGTGTCACCCGAGTGAAGCCCGGCGATCGCGTTTACACGGCAAGAACGGTGAGTGGCGCGTATGCGGAATATACGCTGGCACTCGAATCTCAGGTGCACGCGCTGCCCGAAAAAATTTCCTTCGCCCAGGGAGCGGGAGTATGGGTTCCCTACGCGACTGCCATCACCGCCATTATTCATAATGCAAAGGCGCGGCCCGGTGAAACCGTGCTGATTCACGGGGCGAGCGGAGGAGTCGGAACGGCGGCGGCACAATTCGCCCGCGTCATGGGCATGACCGTCTTTGGAACGGCCGGCACGCAAAAGGGCATGGACCTGGCGAAAAAGGAGGGCGTGCACCAAGCGTTCGACCACAGCAAGCCGGGTTACGCAGACGAGATTATGAAAGCGACCGGCGGGCGAGGCATGGACGTCATTCTGGAAATGCTCGCCAATGTGAATCTTTCCACCGACATAAAACTGTTGGCGACGAACGGGCGCGTGATCATCGTCGGCAACCGCGGAGAAATCAGCATCAATCCACGCGACCTGATGGCACGGCGAGGCACGGCCAAAGGCTTCACACTCTGGGCCGCGACAGAATCCGAACTGGTGGAAATGTTCGCCGCTATTGACGCTGGCCTTGAAAATGGCACTTTGCGCCCGATCGTCGGGAAAGAACTCCCGTTGAAAGATGCGGCGAAGGCGCACGTGGACGTCCTCGCTCCCGGATCCCACGGCAAGATTGTTCTGGTCCCCTGATTCATTGAAAAGGCTTCCCGATGGCGTCGCTTGCCTGCTGATTGTGATCCTACGTTCTCATGCGGATTCGGCGCAGCAGCCAGTCGCCGACAAGCAAAGTGTAGAACGGCGCGTAGACCAGCCGCTGCAATAGCGGATCAAATTTGAATTGGCCAAGGATTCCGTAGCCGATCAGCACGTTGTAGGACAAGAATTGCAGAACGGTGAGCAGCAGCCAGGCGGGATTCGGGAAAAAGCAGAGCAGCGGCACGATCCAGGTGAAATACCACGGATAGCCGTTGGGCCAGAACGCCAGGCTGGTTCCGATGAGCAGGTAGGCCGCGCGTGCAGGCTCGGCGCGTTTCCACGCGAGCCAGAGCGCCAGCCCCCAGATCACGGCGGCGCTAGCAAGCGCGGGGATCCGGATTCCGCCGCCGGTCAGCCAGTCCATTACGGTGTACAAGCTGGCGTGATAGTTTTTCCAGTTTGCTTCGTAATGTGCCAGGTCCGCACGAAGCGCTCCCAGCCCGTGCCGGTAGGGCAATAGCACAAGCACGGAGACCGCGCCCGCGAACCCCGCGGCCCACCAGCCGGAGCGCTTCTGGGGCCAGCCCGCGCGCCGAATCCAGACAGGCAAGAGCACGGCTGGAAAAACCTTGGCCATCGTTGCCAGCGCGATCGGGACGCTGGCGAATGCGGGGCGTTTCTTCAGGAGCGCCAGGCCGGCGACGATTCCCAGAAGGGTAAGCACATCGTTGTGGCCGCTGCCGGCAAATTCCACGATCACCAGCGGATTCCAGGCGTAAACCGCAACGCGAAATACGCGATCCTTTTCTTCGCGAAAGATCCACGCCAGAAGCAGCAGCACCAGAACATCCGCCGCCGCAAACGGCACTTTGAAAGCTGTCGGACCCGGAAACACTTTCCACGTTGCGCGATACACCAACTCCGTCGCCGGGGGATAGATCGTCGGCGTTTCCCGCCCGGGCATGATTTCGTAATAGTGATCCCGCAGGTAGGTGAGCCGCGGATCCTGTGGCGCTATGGCGTAAGGATTCCAGCCGTTCGCCTGCACCTTGGCATCCCAGCGGTAGCGCTGCAAATCATCTGAAAGGGTCGGCTGCATCGGCCAAAGGGTGGCGCGGAATACAAGCGCGCCAAAAATGAGTAAAATGAATGTCGCACGCGACGCCCGTGTCTGTTCGAAACCATATAACGCAATCAGGTAAACTAGGCCGGCGGCCAGCGCCAACGCCATAAACGCAATCGCGTGGTTTTTCAGGTAGTACAGGCTGTGCATCCGCAGGTAGAGCGCTTCCAGCAACGCGCCTGCTCCCAGCAGCCCGGCAAGCTTCAGATTTTCAGTTTGAGTTTCGGAAGTCATTCGGAGAGACGCGCATCTTGTTGAACTTCGCTCCACTTCTTTTCGCAGCGCTCGGCCAGGGCGGCCTCAGCCACTACTGGCACAAAATTACGGACAGAACATTCACCGGGGTTTACAACGTCAATACGTTTGACCTGGCGATGATGATTCCCTACTTCATCGTGCTGTTCATGCTCGCGCTATATGGCATGCACCGCTACGTCTTGCTCTACGACTACTTCGCCTATCGCAAGAATATTCCGCCGCCGCCGCCCCCGGTGGAAAACTGGCCCAAGGTTACCATACAGCTTCCCATCTTCAACGAACGCTACGTCATCGAGCGGCTGGTGGATGCGGTCGCGCAGTTCGATTACCCGCGGGAGTTGCTGGACATCCAGGTGCTGGACGATTCCACCGACGAAACGCGCGAAGTCGCCCGCGCGTGCGTCGAGCGCCACGCCATCCAGGGACTCCCGATCGCCTATATCCACCGCACGAACCGCGAAGGATTCAAAGCCGGCGCGCTGGAAAATGGCTTGAAAACTGCCAAGGGCGAATTCGTCGCCATCTTTGACGCTGATTTCATCCCGCAAGTTGATTTTCTACGCCGCACGGTCCCGTATTTTCTTGATCCCGCGACCGAGGGCAAGATCGGCATGGTGCAGACCCGGTGGACGTACCTCAACAGCGACTATTCCCTGCTTACGCGCGTTGAAACCATTCTACTCGACGGGCATTTCGTGATCGAACATGGCGGCCGCTCGCGCCGGGGGACATTCTTCAACTTCAACGGCACTGCAGGAGTGTGGCGGCGCGCCGCGATTGATGCCGCCGGCGGCTGGGAGCACGACACGCTTACCGAAGACACCGATCTTTCGTATCGCGCGCAGCTGAAAGGCTGGAAATTTCTTTATCTGCCCGATATCGAGTGCGCTTCCGAACTCCCGGTGGACATGAACGGCTTCAAAGCGCAGCAGGCGCGCTGGGCCAAAGGCCTGATGCAGACGGCAAAGAAAATTCTCCCTAAAGTTTTCAGCTCTGATGTTCCGTTTTTTGTGAAGTCCGAGGCATTCTTCCATCTCACGGCGAACATTTCTTACCCGCTGATGGTGCTGCTCTCCACGATGCTGCTGCCCGCAATGATCGTGCGCTTCTATCAAGGCTGGTTCCAGATGCTGGTGATCGACCTGCCGCTGTTTCTTGCGTCCACCTGTTCGATCTCCAGCTTCTATCTCGCCGCGCAAAAAGAGCTGCGCCCCAAAACCTGGTTGACCACTTTCCTCTATATGCCGTTCGTGATGGCCACCGGTATCGGCATCAGCGTGCGCAACGCGCAAGCCGTTCTGGAAGCCATCGTCGGCAAGAAATCCGATTTTGCTCGCACTCCGAAATTCAGGATTGAAGGCAAGTCCGGCACCTTCGCGGCCAAAAAATATAAGAACAAGGCCGGCTGGATGCCGTATTTCGAAGTGGCGCTAGGCCTCTATTTCGCGCTCACGGTCGCTTATGCCATCATCAACGAAAACTATGCAACCGTCCCGTTCCTGCTGCTGTTCGTGTGGGGGTATCTCTACACGGGGTTCATGTCGCTGAGCCAATCGTGGTTCGCGCATCTTCGTTTCGGGGTCAACGCGCCGGAGATGCGGCCAGCATCCAGCGGCGCTCCAGGATTCTAGGAGTTCGTGTAGTGGCCGACCTTAAGGTCGGCCACTACATCTCCGACGTCTCGCTTGCCCGCCAGATTCCGGCTTTTCACCAAACAGTTGTTTGATAAAATACCGGAATGGCCATTCAACGCGAACAACTGGAAGCAGACGTTCTGATCGTCGGCGCCGGACCGGCGGGTCTCGGCTGCGCGCTGCATCTTGCAAATCTCATCAAGCAACACAACGCCAGCGGGGCCAAGCCCGAGCTTTCCACTGAAAACATTTACGTCCTTGAAAAGGGCCGCGAGATCGGCGCGCACCAGCTTTCCGGCGCGATTATGAATCCCAAGGCGCTGGCAGAACTCGTTCCTGATTTCCAAAAGACCGCGCCGCTCGACACGCCCGTCACCGAATCCGCCGCGCTTGTCTTCACGGAAAAATCCTCCTACCGCATCCCCATCACGCCGCCGCCGTTCAATAACGCGGGCAACTTCGTCATCTCGCTCAGCAAGCTTGTGAAATGGATGGGCGGGCTGGTTGAATCCGCGGGCGTGAACGTTTTTAAGGAGTTCGGCGGGGCGGAATTGATTTACGAAGGCGATGGCATCGCCGGCGTCATCACCGAAGACAAGGGGCTCGACAAGAACGGCAAGCCCAAGGACAACTTCACTCCGGGCTACGAACTTCGCGCGAAGGTTACGGTCCTCGCTGAGGGCACGCGCGGATCGCTTACCAAGCAACTCGTCGCGGAAAAAAATCTCGGCAACATTAATCCGCAGAGCTACGGCATCGGCATCAAGGAGCTCTGGGACATCCAGCCCGGAAAACTTCAGCCTGGGTACGTTGCGCACACACTCGGCTGGCCGATTTCGACGAAGATGTACGGCGGGGGCTGGATTTACGGTCTCAGCAACAATCGAGTCTCCATCGGCCTGGTCATTGCTCTCGAATACGAAGACTCACGATTCGATCCCCACGCCACGTTCCAGACCTGGAAGACGCATCCCTTCGTGCGCAACATTCTCGAAGGCGGGAAGCTGGTTCGCTATGGCGCGAAATCACTTCCCTACGGCGGATGGTACGCGATGCCACGAAACTATCTCGATGGCGGGCTGATTGTCGGCGATTCGGGCAGTTTTCTGGATTCGCAGCGGCTCAAAGGCGTGCATCTTGCGATGAAGAGCGGCATGCTGGCCGCCGAAACTATTTTCGAAGCGCTCAAAAAGGGCGACTACTCCGCCAACGCGCTGAAGCTCTACAAGGAAAAGATCGATCAGAGTTACATCAAGGAAGAGCTCTGGAAGGTGCGTAACTTTCACCAATCTTTCCGCAACGGCCTGCTCGATGGCTTCTTCTATTCCGGCCTGCAGCAGATTACTGGCGGCGCCGGCATAATCGATCCCATGCGCGCGCACGAAGGCTACGAAGCCTACCGCCCGATTTTCGGCCGCCCCGCGCCGGAGCGATTCAAGGGCGACGGGAAGCTCACCTTCGATCGCCTGACGGACGTTTATCACTCCGGAACGCGTCACGACGAAGATCAACCGTGCCACCTGAAGGTTCAGGATCTCAACATCTGCTCAACGCGCTGCGTCGAAGAATTTGGAAACCCCTGCCAGTATTTTTGCCCAGCCGCGGTGTATGAGATGGTGAAAGAGGGCAATGGACTGAAGCTGAAAATCAACGCCGCCAACTGCGTTCACTGCAAAACCTGCGACATCGCCGACCCCTACCAGATCATCGATTGGGTGGTTCCCGAAGGCGGCGGAGGCCCCAACTACGAAGGCATGTAGTTCCATTCAGACGCAACATCGCTGATCTCAAAAGGGCGTCGCCAGCGGTTCGCCCACCAGTGCAAGCGTCAGGGCAACAAGCCGTAGACATCCAATTCGCCAGGAACGCTGGAAGTGTTCGAGGCACCACCTGTATTGTTGCCGCGAGTCCCTACATAAACTTTTCCGTTCGCAACCGTGGGCACGGTGAATTTCACCGCAATCCCCGCCTGGTCGCGATTTCCACCGGCCTGTGAAGAGTTCCAGAGCTCGGTACTCACATTTGTTGCATCATAGGCGTGGAGCACCGTCGGGCCGCAACCGGGTGACTGCAGCGTGCAGTAGTTGGTGTTATCGAGGGCCCAAACAATTCCGTTCGTTGAACTGCCGTTTGAGGAAACGGAGGGAGTCGCGCCTGGAAACCCAAAACTACCAGGAGAAGAATGGGCTGGGGAGATTCCAAATAGTCCCCCGGTCGGATCAAACGTGAACTGCTTTAACGCGCCTCCCTTACCTGCGATAAACAGGCTGTTATTCCAGAAAGCGCTTGTCGCAAAGATGGATTCAATGGTCAGGACTTGCACCACATGATTGGTCGTGGGATCGAAGCCTCCAAGGTTGTCGCGATTCACGAGGTACAGGGCCCCGTTCTTACCGCCACCGATCAAGAGGTGAGGCACGGGTCCCGAAGGTTGATCGATCAAGATCGCCGCTCCGCCCGCCCCATGGTCGGAGTCGTTGAAATTCAGATTCAGTTGGTCGGAAGGGGTAAAGTACCCTGCAACCGTGAGGCCTGAAGCGGTGCTGAGTTTTACTGTGGAATCGCCGTAGTTCGATCCGCCAGAGTCAGCATCGAACGACCCATTCCCCGTCAGAAAGTAGAGGTTGTTGGAAGAGTCGGCCGCCGGCGCTCCGCCTGACATCCAAATCCCTCCGCGGGATGGCGAACCAGCAACCTGGTTTGGAGTGCTGTTCCAAACTGCGGCCGGCGGGATAGCCAGATTGCCAGCGTTGAAGCCGATTACCCAACCGTGATACGGATCGTTATCTCCGTGAGATGCCCAAGAGATGTAAACGACGCCATTGACCAGGGCCAGGCCGGGCCTTTGACTTTCGGTCAAAGTGTTAAATGCAAGTACTCCACCACTCGAGCCGTCACCAGTACCAGGCACTGTGATGGACGCGTCGATGGTTGCCGGCCCGCCGAACTTCTCGCTCCCGTCGGTAAGACTCAATCCATGGAGCCACTGATGGCAAGAAGCGGAAGGCATGCAGGAAGTGCCCGTGGACTTGGACTTCGTCACGACATAGAGCGTCTTGGTGGACAAATCGATGATTGGGGTACCGGTGATGCCAATATCCGGCTGGATGTCCGCACTGAGGACGTCATTGTAATCCACGAACGTTTCCCCGACTCCCAGCAAGGGCTTTTGCCAATAAGTTACGCAGGGACCGATGTCTGCATCGAAGGCGTACACCGAATCGTGAGTGGTCGCCACGAACACCACGTTGTGTGTGCCCCCATTGATGTTCAGGTTGGCCACCCAGAGAGGCTGCGCGTAGACGGCCCCGTCGACCGGGCAAGAAAAAAGTTTCCCGAAGGAATTCGTGGTGACGTTCGCTGTGGTCAGAGCATACTCCTGGGTATTTGTTCCATCCCTCGACAGGTTGTTGTGGTATGTCGTCACCCCGCTCAAATCTGTTACGCCGATTGTCACGCTAGCCGATTTCGAGCCGTCCGTATTGCTGGTGGCCGTGACGGTATACGCGCCGGCCGTCGCCGAACTGAACGAAGCCTTTGAGGTTGACTGCCCGCTAAGCAGCCCGCCGGTTGAGACGGCCCAGCTGACGCCCGCACTTGCAATGTCACCCGTCACCGTTGCTGTCAGCGCGAGCAATTGATTCGTTGCAACCGCGCCGCGCCGTGGTGAGATGCTCACACTAATTCTCGGGGCCGGGCCAATCGCCAGTGTCAGGTTTACGCTCTTCGTTTGGGCAGGGCTGCTCGAGTCCTTCACCTGAAACGTCAGTGGCGTATTTGAGACTGATACTGTCGGTGTCCCCGAGATAAGGCCCGTCGAGGCGTTGAGCGCCAAATTTGCTGGCAACGTGCCAGCGGTCAGAGTCCATGTGTATGGTGTCATGCCCCCACTCGCTCCAAGCGTTGCGCTATACGCTATGCCAACCTGACCGCTGGGCAAGGAGGTCGTCGAGATGGAGAAAGCTGCGGGCGCGATCGTCAACGTCAAGTTGACGGTCTTCGATTGTGTCGGACTGCCGGAATCGTTTACCTGAAATGTGAGTGCCAAATTGTTCGCGGTTGCGGTGGGCGTTCCCGTGATTGCCCCGGTGGATGCGTTCAGCGTCAAGCCCGCTGGCAACGTGCCGCCGGTCGTAGTCCAGTTAAGAGGGGCCGTCCCGCCTGTGGCAGCGAGGGTTGTGTTGTAGGCTGCGCCAACCTGGCCGCTTGGCAAGGAAGTTGTCGAGATGACGAGCGGCGTAGGTTTTGGGTCTCCAGCGGGCGACGAGCCACAGCCCTGGAGGAGCATGAGACCGATGAGCAGAAATGCGAATGAGGCAAATAGTTGGCGGGCGAGGGTCTGGCTCGAGTTTTGCATCTGGTAAGGGTTCATTCCGTAACCTGGACTGCAGAAATTATCCGTGATTTCCTGCGGTAATACACTGTCGGAACTACTAGGACTTAACCGCGGATTCTTGGAAGGAAAACTTGAAGCGGGCGCCAAGATGCGGTAATTCGCGTGTTCAATTTGGTACAGTCCGGGATCGCAAGGGGTCGGGTCACGTTGAGGGCGACCAGAGCTTCCTGAAATAGGTTTTCACGCGACTCCAGGTAGACTCTTCCGCGGGTGTCGGCGGCGTTGAATGTGTTTTGATTGCGGGCGCAGGGCCACCGGCATGGGCCACAATCGGATCGCCTTCCACTCGCCCTTGAAATATCAGCGTGGGCCGCACGCGCACGCGGCGCACCAGAATAATCAGGTTAGGATCGAAATCGGCCTGCACTTTGGCCTTGGCGTCGTATTGCAGCGGGGGCATGAACACCTGATAGACGGGTTCCTCGGGCTGAGCAGCGTTCTCCTGCGGCGCGGGCGATTTTGGTTCGGCGGCTTTTTTCTTGATGTCGTCTTTAGTAGCCAGTTGGCTGATTTCATTCCCCGCAGTCATGGGCTTCATAACGGCCTGCAACGTACAGGCACAATGTCCCGCAGAGGCGGTCTGCAGACTATCGATCTGGCCGTTTGTGAGCGCGACTTCGCCGCTCTGCGGAACCAGCACGCTTTGCCCAGTCAACTGCTGCTCCACGCGCACCGCTCCCTTGTTCGCGCGAATGCACATGGCTCCCGCGCTATCCAGGCCAACCAACACATCTTCGGCGCCATTCCCGATCGAAATCGGATGCGCCTGGATTTGCGGGGTGTAAATGTTCAGAGAGACCTCGCTGCCGATTACCGCGTGTATCGTCCCGGAATCCAGCGCCAGGGTGATCGCTCCGCCGGCTTTGAGCATCGAAAAATGAGCCGGGCCGCAGATCATGATCTGCCCGCCTTCCACCAGATCAATACGCGCCTGTCCAGCCTTCACGTGAACATCGCTGCCGCTGCGCAAAAGCGTTTTCACCTGGCCGTGGACCACTTCCACGGTCATCGGCCCCTCCACCGAGATGGCTTCGCCTTCGATGACTCCGATCGCATCCGCGGAGGGATTGTCCGCGCGCGCCGCCGCTCCTGAAAAAAAAGCGGCGAACACGGCGACGCAGACCAGAAACCTGGCGATGCCGCGGGATATTCCGTTATTGGCCATGCTTGTCAATTGCTGCGCTCTCCATCGGGGGCAGGCGAAAGGGGGACACTCTATATACTATAGGAAGATGGAAAACCGCGACATACGAAGCCAGGAATCCGAGGCGGCGGTCAGCGCGCACTACGATACGCGGCTGCCAAGGCTGCCGTGGAGCCGGCGGATCCAGATTCCCATCATCGCGGCGGTTGTGTACAGCATGATTCGTATGCTGGGACCCACGCTGCGTTTTGAAACCGCTGGGCGCGCAAGAGTGGATGAGTTCCTGGCGAAGGAGGAGCCCTGTATCTGGGCTTTTTGGCACCGGGTGATCTTGCCGATTTCCTGGTATGCGAGAAACCGGGAAATTGTGGTGATGAACACCACGGCGTTTGACGGGCAGTGGACGCGCAAGGTGATCGAGCGACTGGGATTTGGCACGGCGCAGGGAAGCTCTTCGCGTGGGGGGCTGCGCGGCTTGCAGGTGATGGCACAGCGCATCGCCGAGGGTTACGACTGCGCGTTCACGATCGACGGGCCGCGCGGGCCGCGCTACGTTGCCAAGGTTGGCCCGGTGCTGTTGGCGCGGATGACGGGCGCGCCGATTATGGTGTTCCACATTGGCGTGGACCGCGGCAAGACGATCGAGAAGACCTGGGATCATTTCCTGTTGCCGGGATTGTTCGCGCGCGCGGTGTTGATTGGCGGGAATCCGATCTACGTGCCGCAGGACGCCGATGCGGAGATGATCGCGACGAAACATCAGGAGATGCAGAAAGAATTGGAACGCGTGCGGGATATTGCCGAGGGTTGGTATTCGTTCACGGGCGAGGAGCGGGAGAAGTATCGCGCGGAATTCGGGTGGTAGACGTATTTGCCTCTTTGCTAAACGCACGCTCCATGAGCCTAGGTAGGACCACATGCTGAGGTCCTTCAGCCATCCTCGTCGGATGGCTTCAGGATGACAAGTTCTCACTTGGTGGTTACATCCGGAAAAAACTACGCGCTGAGACAGTTTAGTTGCCGTCGCGTTCGCCGAGCTTGACGGGCAGGTCCACTTTTTTTGCGCCGCGGTAGACGGTGACGGTGACCGAATCGCCGGGGCGCTTGCGGTTCAGCAGAACATTCATATCGAATTGATTGGCGACCTTCTGGCCGTCGATACCGACAATGACGTCGCCTCCGATGGTCAGGCGGCGCATTCCGGATTGCACGGTGCGGTCGCCGCCGTGGATTCCGGCTGCAGCAGCGGGGCCGCCCTTGGTGGCTTGTTCCACGAGCAAGCCTTCCTGCACGGGCAAATCAAGAGCCTCGGCGAGCCATGCCGTCAGCTCGAGCGTACTGACGCCGAGATACGCACGGCGCACACGGCCTTCATTGATCAGGTCAGTGGCGATCAGCTTTGCGGTATTGATCGGAATCGCGAATCCAATGCCGGCCGCGGTGCCGGATGGCGTGTAGATGGCAGAATTGATCCCGATCACATCGCCGTGGGTGTTGATGAGCGGGCCGCCGGAATTGCCACGATTGATGGAGGCGTCCGTCTGAATCGCGTCATCGATAAACGTGCTCTGGCTGGTCTGCACGGTGCGGCCCAGAGCGCTGACGACACCCGTGGTGAGCGTGGACTGAAACCCAAAGGGATTGCCGATGGCGAGAACCTTCTGGCCGACCTGCAGAGCCGAGGAGTCACCAAGAGTCAACGATGCGAGATGTTTCCCCTTAGGCTCAATCTTAAGCAGTGCGATATCGTTGCGCTGATCGGCGCCGATGAATTTCGCGGGGTAGCGGCTCTTGTCGCCAAGGATTACCTCGATGGTTTGTGCGCCGGCGACGACGTGGAAATTCGTGAGAATGTAGCCGCGGGGATCGATCAGGAAACCGGAGCCTGCGCCTTCCACCGGAACGGGATCCATGAAGAAGTCGTACTCGGTGGCTTTGGTGAGGACGTTGGCAACGGCGGGAGACGCCTGGCGATAGATGCGGACGTTGATGGATTCGTCCTCGGTAAGAGATTCAGAATGTTCGGAGGCAGTCTTCAAAGTGAGTGCAGGCTGGCTGGCGCCGAGGCGGCGGGCTTCGACTTCCTTGGACTGGTGAGGACCGTAGCGCGCTCCTAGCCAATAGGCGCCCAGAAGGAGAATCAGGGCTACCAGGACCAGGCGTCCGCGGCTCGTACCGGTTTCGTAATTGCTGTTCATCATTGGCTGCTCCACAGGTTGTCCCTGCAAGTATAAGGCAACCACGGGTTGACGGGTGTGAGCAGTGAACATTGAGGAGGAATGAAAGGCGGGGCCACGCGGATGCTAGTGGCGCAAAGGGCAAAAGGGAGAGCATTTGGGGGAAAAGAAGGAGAAGATAGAGGTGCCGAACGATTGACTGCGCAGTATGGAACGAAAACCGGAGCTTTGGAGGAACGATGGATAGTGAACGTCGCCGCACGCCACGGTACATGTTTTTTGCCAGCGCAGAACTGCTGGAAGAAAGGTCCGAAGTGCGGATTGCGACGCGCGTCAGCGAACTGAGCCGCAACGGGTGTTACCTGGACATGATGAACCCGTTTCCCGTGCATACGGTCATCCGGCTGAAGATCTGGACGCAAGAGAACATTTTGATTGAGACCAAGGCGTGTGTCGTCTACTCACAGGCGAATCGCGGAGCGGGCCTGGCATTTGTGGAATTGGATCCGAAATATCTGCCGCTGCTGGATCGCTGGCTGGAGAAGGCCCAGAAAGAATCGTAGTCCGCGGCAGTGCGAGGGTCGAGAATTGCCCACCGCCCTCCTGGGCGTGCCTGCGGCAAGCAGGGCGGGCAGGAGGTGGGCCCTGCAAAACATGAGAGACGCCTGCTACTTCAGTTCAATTTCGATAATCTGACCTTCGCCGGTTCCCGCATTTGCCAATGTGTGCGTGACTCTGGAAGTAACCCAGTGAAAATCTCCAGGCTTGATTTCGTGTGTGGACGACTGTCCATCGGGCGCGGTCATTTTCAATGGGAACCCGGTGGCCGCAACGATCAAGTAAGGGCGTTCATGGGTGTGCATCGGAGTGACACCGCCGGGCGCGAGCGTCCATTTATAAACCCGTGCGCTGGGATTTTCGCCGGCCACCGGCCCAGCAACAGCCGTGGAAGGATGCTCCGGGCGTTGGAGGAGTTCCACATCCAAGACGTCGAAAAGACCCTGCCCCACGTTGTGAACACGATGCGTGAGGGGAGTTTCACGCAGAGTGCGCAAGGAAATGTTACCGGGTTTCTGTTCCACGGGAGCGCTCTCGGCTTCGTTAAGGAGTTGCTGGGTTGCGCTGGAGTGGCCGAGCCAGACGGCTACATCGTCGACCGAATGGACGTGATACAAACTGCGTTCGCCGGGCTGCATGGTAACGCGCAGCACGAGCAGGTAGTCATTTTTCAGAAGCAGATGGTGGTGAGGCTCCTGCTCGACGGGAACAGGTGGGGGTGCGGAGGATTCCTGCGCTGCAAAGAGAGTGAGGAGAACAATTGTGGGCGCGATGTTAAACCAGGGTTTCACGGGCTACGCCTTTCGCGTGGGATGCAAGGTGGGTTGATTCTACTGGTGGATGATATTTGCGCCAAACGGTTTCTGCGGGGTTAGGCGTTAGGTCAGAACTTGCATTCGAGATTTATCTGGAAGCGGCGGCCCGGGTAGGCGGAGGCAGGAAGGCCAAAATTAGGATTGACCGGACCGCCATCGGGGCCGATGACTCCGATGAACGTGACGTAGTTCGGATGATTAAGGATATTGAAAATATTGAGGGCCGCGGTCAATACGGGGCCGTCTTTTTTCTCCTTTTTAAAATGGAAATCGTGGGCGATGTTGACGTCGAGATTCAGAAGTCCCGGCCCGTGCAGCGAATTGCGCGGCGCCAGTCCGCCATTCGGGCGGTCGTTGAAGACACCGTCACCATTCGAATCGAGTCCGGTGATGACGTTAACGGGCTTTCCGGAGTACGCCTGAAGCGCGACGCCGAGGCTGAAGAGGTTTGACGGCTCAAAGGTGCCGAGCAAATCCAGCTTGTGGCGGCGATCATTGTCGGAGCGCGCCCAATCAAGATTCGGGAAGTTGCTGTTGCCTGGAAAATAGCCAAGCCCGCTGGTGTTGTTGTAGGACTTGCCGAGGGTGTACTGCGCCTGGCCGGCAAAATATCTGGATGGCTTGCCTCGGAACGTCAGTTCGAGCGAATTGCCCTTTTGGTAGCCCTCCGACTCCATCTGGCGGATTTGGCCCAAGGCGACATTGGGGCGCACGAGATAATCGGGGGCGAGCGGCGCGTTGATGTCGTGCGACATGAACAAATCAATCCCGCGGGTGCCGACGTAGGTGGCGCTAAGCGTGCTCTTCGAAGTGATCTGCCGCTCGATGCCGAAGCTGTATTGGACAATGTAGGGAATCTTTAGACTCGGGTCGAGCTCAATCAGGCTGGTGGGGACGCCCGTGAGGTCCGCCGGAGTAACCGGAAACGGAACAGCCCCACCGGTTTGCAGCGGGAGGATCTGGCGCAGGAGAGTTTTCCCGTCGAAATGCAGCAGGTCAGCGATGGCGCGATTGCCTGAGCGGTCATAGAAGACGCCGGCGCCGCCGCGCAAAATGATTTTGCCTTGGGGCCTGGGCGCGTAAGCAAATGCGAAGCGAGGCGCGAAGTTGTTCACGTCGTCGTTGAAATAGTTTTGAAAGTAGTAGCGCACGCCGAGGGTAAAGGAGAGATTCGGCTTGATGCGCACGCTGTCTTCGACAAAGCCGGAGACGATGCGTTCCCAGAAGACGAGATGGCCATTGCCGGTCTGGATGCGGAAGCCGGCGGGTTGGTTGGCGTTGAACGCGTTGATGTCGGCAAAGGTGTAGGTGCCTTGCTGGTTTGTAAAGTCATCGCTGCCGCGGCGGCTGAGGTCGGGAACGTCAACGCCAAAAACCAACATGTGGCGGCCGCTGGTGTAGGTGAGGAAATCGGTGCCATCGAAGTGGGCTTCCGTGCGGTGGAGATCGGCCTGCGCGCCTCTGCCGGTGAAAAAACCCTGAACGACGATTTGTGGAGCGGCAACGTTGCTGGTGGTGGGGTTATCGTTGTGGCCGAACAGAAAACGGAGCTGGTTCACCCACTTCGAGGAAAAAATGTGGCGGTAGCTGACGTTGAGTTCGTGCTCGGTGAAACCGGTGGTGTAACCGGCCTCAGAAAGAACGAGGCCGCCGACGCCCTGATTCTTGAGTTTCTGGTCTTCGTAGGAATAACCGACCCAAACCTGGTCGCCATTGTCGAAGTCGTGGAAGGCGCGGAAGGAGCCGAAAAAATGGCGCTGCGGCGCGGGCACATTAGCGTTAATGATGGCGTTGTTTGCGCCAAAAGCGTGGACGACGGCCTGGAGATTGTCGTTGTCCTGCTCGAGCGAGAGCAGGAACGTGTTTCTTTTGTCGCGCCCGAGCGGCCCGGTGAAGGAGCCCTCTTCCATGTAGCGGCTTTCTGACGGCTTGGTAGTGGCAAATGTGTTGCTCGCATCGAAAACGGAATTGCGGGTCAAGAAATTCACCGTGCCGTGGTAGGCGGGCGTGCCGGCCTTGGTGGTGATTTCAACGCGGGCGCGGCCGGGACGGGCGAATCGCGCGGAATAGGGATTCTGATTGATTTTTACTTCCTGCACCGCGGAAGCGGAGACACCGGGGCCATTGGCCTCGACGCCGTTGACGACGAGAGAGACCCCGCTGGTGGCGATGGCATCATCACTCAGGAAACGGGAGAGGAGAGTGATGTAGTCGAGGTCGAAGACGGGGACGCGATCGAGGGCGTCGCGGGTGATGTTGTTGGCGTTGAGATTCTCGGATGGGTCGGAGGAGGTCTGCGGGACGCTTTCATCGGCGGTGACGCTGACAACTTCGCTGACTGCGGAGATGGCCAGCGTGAAACGCAGAGGAGGGAGCGGCTTTGCGCCTATTGTGACATCGGTGAGCAAATCCTTGAAGCCGGCAGCGTGGATGCGCAGGCGATACTTGCTGTGGGGCAGGTCGTCGAAGAAGAAGTATCCGGCGCGGTCGGTGGTTGTGGAAGCCTGGATGGAGCCGCTGGCGGTGAGAAGGGTCACTTGGGCATCGGCTACGTCGGCCGAAGAAGGATCAAGAACGGTGCCAGAGAGAGAGTGGGCGGAAGAGGCAGGTTGCGGAGTCTGGGAGAGGAGTTTGGCGGGGGGCATGAAAAAGGCGAGGAGTAAGAGAAGCGCGCGTTTCGCGGAGCGCGCCCGAACCGCCGGATTGGAAGTTGAAGATTTCATTTGGGCCCGTGGGCGAACTGCGGCATCGAGAAGTATATGTTTACGCCGTAAAAGAAAATGAGAGACACGCCCTCTTCTACGCTAGCAAGGTAATGAAGCAAACCTAAACGGAAGATTAAAGCCTGGAGGCGAGAGTCAGACGCGGGGGAAAACGGAATAGAGAATGGCGATGTAGTGGCAGGTGCTGCCGGTCATGACCAGGAGATGCCAGATAACGTGGTGGTAGGGGATTTTCTTGCATGCGTAGAAAATCACGCCGATGGAGTAGGCAAGACCGCCAAGGACGATCCAGACGACGCCGGTGAGCGGCACATGCGTATAGACCTGGTGCCCGGCAATGATGCCGAGCCATCCCATGGCGATGTAGGCGGAGACGGAAATTACCGGGAAGCGGTCCGCGAACCACAGTTTGAAGAGGATGCCGACGACCGCAATGCTCCAGATGACGGCGAAGAGCGACCAACCCCAACTTCCACGGAGATTGACGAGGAGAAAGGGCGAGTACGTGCCGGCGATGAGCAGGTAGATGGCGCAGTGGTCGAAGATCATGAGGGCGCGCTTTGCACGCGGCGAAGAGGTGCCGTGATAGAGAGTGGAAGCCGTATAGAGGCAAACGAGGGTTGTGCCGAAAATGGTGCAGCCGAGGATTTGCCACATGCCGCCGCGGATGATCGCTAGGATTAGAAGGATGACAAAGCCGACGATGCTGCTGACGAGGCCAAAGCCGTGAGTGAGCGTGTTGGCGAGTTCGTCGGCGGTAATATGGCGAGTGAGGACGCGGGCCCAGGAGAACATGCATTTTAGCTTGCGCGCATGCGCCAGTGAGGGCAAGAAGAATCGGGTGAAGTGCGTGTGTGACTAGTTTATTAAAAAGTTCGCACAATTAAATTGACCTCTAGCCCTTTGCTTTTTGCAGCTCTTCGGTGACGGCGGGCAGAGGCTGATGTCAGTTTCCCGTCGGGATTACTCCGACGTTCTCAACCATGAGGATCACTGTCCTCTGCTGAGCGCGGGTGCGGTGCAGGACACCCTTGGGGACAACCGTGCCTTGTCTTGGGCCTAGTTCGATGGTCCGACCTTCAAGATCAATCAGCAGCCTGCCCTCGATTACGTAGAAAAATTCGTCATCGTCGTCGTGCTTGTGCCAATGGTATTCGCCCTGGACGACACCGAGCCGGACCACCGACCCATTCACCTGACAGAGGGTCTGGTTATACCACTTGTACGTGCACGCATCGGCGAGCGCTTGTTCGTCGACCACTTCCAGTGGCCGGCAAAGGATGTTAAGTCGCGTCTCGTAGGGGAAACTATCTGCATTGGCCATGAGGATTCTCCGATCGTGATTCTTGCGTTTTAACACTAACGTTCATCACGAACCAAGGGCCAATTTGTCATCTCAATGGGCAACGTGATCGGAAGGAGGGACGTCTTGAGCTCGCGGGGTTAAAGCTTACTTTGCCTTTTGCAATTCTTCGGTCAGGGCGGGCATGATTTCGAAAATGTCGGCCACTATGCCGTAATCGGCGATTTCGAAGATCGGCGCGTTCTGGTCTTTGTTGACGGCGACGATGGTGCGCGCGCCTTTCATGCCGACGACGTGCTGGATGGCCCCGCTGATGCCGAGCGCAAGATACAACTTTGGCGCGACGGTCTGGCCGGAGCTGCCGATCTGGCGCTCCATCGGGAGCCAGCCTTCGTCGCAGATGGGGCGAGAGGCGGCAAGTTCCGCGCCCATGGCCTTGGCGACGGCTTCGGCTTGAGCGATATTCTCGGGAGCCTTGATGCCGCGGCCGATGGCGACGATGAGCGGGGCCTGCGTGAGGTCCACGGCGGATTTTGCTTCTTTGAAAAGTTCCAGTGGCTTGGTGCGAATTTCTGCGGCGCTCAGGTTCACGGAGTGGGCGTTGACTGGAGCCTTGCCGCTGGGATGCGCGGCGAGCTGATCGGCGCGAAAGGCACCCGATTGGAACGATACGAACCACGGAGCGGCGCCGGCGAAGGTGACATCGGCAGCGGTCTTGCCCTGAAACATCTGGCGAACGAAAACCAACTTGCCAGCTTCGCTGCGGAAGCCGACGCAATCGCCAATCATTCCTTTGCCGAGCATGGCCGCGAGTTTCGGCGCGAAGTCGCGCACTTGATAGGTGTGCGGGAAAAGAACGAGATCGGGCTTTGCGGATTCGATGACCTGTTTGAGCGCGGTGCAATAGCCGTCCGGAGTGTAGGAATCGAGGAGCTCGTGTTCGACGAGGAGAACTTCGGCGACGTTTTTTGCTGCGAGTTCGCCGGCGAGAGCTGCGACGCCTTTGCCGATGACGGCGGCACTGACTGTGGCTGATGACGCCGCGGCGATCTGCTGAGCGGCGACGAGAGTTTCGAAACTCGAGTTGTTCCACTTGCCTTGGCGTTGTTCGGTGATGACGATGATTTTCATACGTTCGGCTCCGATTCCATCCGCGAATTCCTTTTACCGTTTGCGCCTTGAACGCACATTAAGTTGAGGTCCTTCGCCCATCCTCGTCGGATGGGCTCAGGATGACAATTGGATGGAGGTGTCGAGAACGGAGACACTAGATCACCCGCGCTTCGAACTTGAGTTTTTCGACCAGCTTGGCCGCGGCTTCCTTCGGCGTGCCGGTGAGGAATTCCGTTTTCTTGGTTTTGGTGGGGACGTAGATTTTTTCGATTTTTTGCGTCGGTTCGACGGTGACGCCGAGGGCTTCGCGGGTGAGCGCAGCGATTTCCTTTTTCTTGGCGGCCATGATGCCCTTGAGCGTGGCGTAGCGGACCTTGTTGATGCCCGACTGAATGGTGAGGACTGCGGGAAGCGGGCACTCAATCCACTGGAACCAGCCAGCTTCGAGTTCGCGTTTGAGCTTCATTTTTGCGTCCTGCACGTCAATCTGCATGATCAGCGTGGCGTGAGGGAGATTCAGCAGGGCGGCGAGGAGAACGCCCGTCTGGCCGAAGCCGTGGTCGTCGCTCTGCAGGCCGGTGAGGACGAGATCGACTTTTTCTTTGGCAATCGCCGCGGCAATGACTTTTGCGGTCCCGAGGGGATCAAGCTGCGCGAAATTGTCGTCCGCGATGTGGATGCCGCGGTCGGCGCCCTTGGCAAGAGCTTCCTTGATCGTTTGCTTCACGCGTTCCGGGCCGAGCGAGAGCGCGATGACTTCGCCACCATGCTTTTCCTTCAGGCGGAGAGCTTCTTCAAGCGCGTAGGAATCGGGCTCGTTCATTTCGAAGCCGATGTCCGATTCCTTGATCCAGTTGCCGGCGATAGCGAGCGGCGCATCTTTCGCCGGAACCTGCTTGATGCAGACGAGAATGTTCATTGCGTACCTTTCCGGGGAAAAAGCGCCCGCCTCAGAAGGCGGCCGCTACAAAACCTCGCACGGAATTGGGAGCGTGGCCGTGCCGAAGTTGAGATCCTTCGCTTCGCTCAGGATGACAAACGCAGGAAGGAGCGCTTTACTTCCCGGCCCAGCGCTTGAAAATCAGGGCGGCGTTGGTGCCGCCAAACCCAAACGAATTCGAAAGGGCGTAATCCACAGTGGCCTTGCGAGCGACGTTGGGAACGTAGTCGAGATCGCAGTGCGGATCCGGCTTTTCCTGGTTGATGGTGGGGGGCAAGATTTGATCGCGCAACGCCAGAACGCAGATGCCGCCTTCGAGACCTCCCGCGCCGCCCAGCAGGTGGCCGGTCATGGACTTGGTGGAACTCACTGGCAATTTCTTGTTTATCGCTCGTTCGCCGAAGAGGCGCTTCATCGCCGTGGTTTCGATGGCGTCGCCAAGCGGCGTGGACGTGCCATGCGCGTTGACGTAGCCGATGTCGTCGGGAGAGAGCTTCGCATCCTTCAAAGCGGCTCGCATCACGCGGAAAGCGCCATCGCCATTTTCCGCGGGCTGCGTGATGTGATAGGCGTCGCCGCTCATGCCGTAGCCGACAATTTCCGCGAGGATGGGAGCGTTGCGCTTCTGCGCGTGTTCGAGCGATTCGAGAATCACGATGCCGGCGCCTTCGCCGACGACGAAGCCGTCGCGGTCCGCGTCAAACGGGCGGCTGGCTTTTTCCGGCGCGTCGTTGCGCGTGGAAAGCGCGCGCATGGAAGCAAATCCGCCGATGCCCATGGGAGTGATGGTGGCTTCAGTCCCGCCGCAGATCATCACTTCGGCAGCGCCGCGTTCAATAATTTTGAAAGAATCGCCGATGGCGTGAGCCGAGGCGGAGCAGGCCGTGGCGGTTGCGGAATTCGGTCCTCGCGCGCCATAACGAATCGAAATGTGACCCGAAGCAAGATTGACGATGGCTGACGGAATGAAGAAGGGAGAAATTTTTCCGGGGCCGCCCTGCATCAGCTTGATGTGCTCGCGCTCGATGATGTCGAACCCGCCGATGCCGGAGGCAACGTACACGCCGACTTCATCGAGGTCGGAGTCTTCGGGCTTCCAGTTGGCCATCTTGACGGCGTAATCCGCGCCGGCCAGGGCGAGCTGAATGAAGCGCCCCATCTTCTTGAGTTCTTTTTTCTCGATCCACTGGAAGGGATCGAAGTTTTTCACTTCGCCGGCGATCTTGCAGTCGAAATCGGCGGTATCAAAATGCGTGATCAGGCCAATGCCGCTCTTGCCGGCGACGAGGTTTTTCCAGCTCTCCTCCGTGCCGATACCCAGCGCGCAGACCAATCCAACTCCCGTAACGACAACCCGGCGGGTCAACTTTCTTGCTCCTTCAATCGGGGATTAATGTGCGACCTACTTGCCC
>Ga0210407_10000353_pt1 | contig 53896 bp, 48 predicted proteins | sample IncBWC27MmetaG_FD_150860 | JGI IMG/M metagenome (GOLD analysis project Ga0210407, IMG submission 150860) | Forest soil microbial communities from Barre Woods Harvard Forest LTER site, Petersham, Massachusetts, United States - Inc-BW-C-27-M | ecosystem: Environmental > Terrestrial > Soil >...
CTCGCGTATTCGGTCCGGTCCCCATCCAGTACATTTACGGGCGAGCCGTCTTTGCCTACTGGCCTGTGGATCATTTCGGCTCGCTTTCGACCACGGAAGCCGATACAAAGTGAATGGCAGATTTTGATGAGAAACGGGGGAGGACCCACTGACCGAAGTTCAGCACCGACCCGCGATCCTCGCGCTGGAAGACGGGCGCGTCTTTAATGGCCGCGCGGCCGGCGCGATTACGCGCCGTGGCGGCGAAGTCGTTTTCAATACCAGCCTCACCGGTTACCAGGAAGTCTTTACCGACCCCAGCTATGCTGGGCAGATCGTTTGTTTGACCTATCCGCACATCGGAAATGTCGGCGCCAACCTTGAAGATGAGGAATCTTCGCGTCCCTACATCGAATCGCTCATCGTGAGGGAATTCTCGCAGGTCTCTTCTAACTGGAGGTCGGCGGAGACCACGCAACTGTATTTGAATCGCCACAAGATTCCGGTCATCTGGGACATCGATACGCGCGCGCTGGTGCGCCACATTCGCAACGTCGGCGCGCTGCGCGGCATCGTCGCAACGGATGGAACGCCTGCCGAGCAATTGATCTTCGAAGCCAAGCAATTGCCCAGCATGGCCGGTCAGGAACTCGCCAGCCGGGTCAGCTGCGGGAAATCGTACGGATGGGACAAGGGCTCCGTAGAAGTCGCGCTCTCACCCTGGTCGGAACAGATGGGCCAATCAGACGCGGAAGCGGAAACGCGGAGACATCGCGTGGTGGCCTACGACTACGGAATCAAGCAGAACATTTTGCGCCTGCTGGTCGACCACCACTGTGAAGTCTACGTTGTGCCGGCGCAGACTTCGGCCGAAGACGTTTTGGCGACGAAGCCGGACGGAGTGTTCCTCTCGAACGGGCCGGGCGACCCGGAGCCGGTCACCTACGCAGTGGAAAACATCAAGAAACTTGTTGGCCACGTGCCGGTATTCGGCATTTGCCTGGGGCACCAGTTGTGCGGCCTGGCGCTGGGCGGAAAAACGTTCAAGCTGAAATTTGGCCACCACGGTTCGAATCATCCGGTAAAGAATCTGCTGACGGAACAAGTGGAAATTACCGCGCAGAATCACGGGTTTTGCGTCGATCCGGAATCGCTGCCGTCGAGCAAAGTCGAAATTACGCATATCAATTTGAACGACGACACCAATGAGGGCATGCGCCACAAGTCGTTGCCGCTTTTCAGCGTGCAGTACCATCCGGAAGCCTCGCCCGGCCCGCACGATTCACACTATTTGTTCACCCAGTTCACCGATTTGATGAAGGAATTCGCGCAGCCGGGGAGTTCGCGTCGATGAAGAACCTTGCAACCTCAGCTGTGCTTCTCCTGTCCCCTGTAATGGTTGCGAGAAGCTGTACTATCGTGTCGAAGGTTGAGCCTTCTTCCCAAAACGCTCGAATTACTGTGATGATGGACGGGAACCCACAGAAAGACGTGAAAGTGGTGGTTTCCACGGTCGAGGGTCAGGCGCGACTGACAATAACAACCGACTCGCAGGGTGTTGTCAGTCTGCCTAAACTTCCTCCTGGTAAATACTGTCTCGCGGCTTCCGCTGCGCCCACGCTGCGGGCGGATGATCTGTGTTTGGAAGTGTCAAGGAGTCGAGGCAGAAATCCTAGTTCATTCTCGATGATTCTCGGAGTCAAGCCTCCTCCCCCTCCCACTTTCGAGGAAAAATTGGAAGCCGCGGGAAGAGTGCCGGTTAGAACACATACCCAGGTCTTTGCAGGGGTTGTAGAGGATCCCGCTGGTGCCGTTATCCCACGTACTCAGGTCGCCGTATACCAACGCGGTTCCACTGGAAAGGGGCAGCCGCTGAAGCTTACGACTGACGAGGATGGGCGCTTCACGGCGCAGTTGGCGCCGGGCATCTACATTGGTGTGTTTCAGAGTTTTGGGTTTCAGACGGAATTCGTTCCTTTTGAAATTGCCAAGGAAGGCAGCAAGGAAGATTTGCGCGTGAAACTGATGATCGCGTCGATGGGTTGCTCCTAGCGACATGCCCAAACGGAAAGACATCAAGAAAATCCTGATTATCGGGTCGGGGCCGATCGTTATCGGCCAGGCTTGCGAGTTTGACTACTCTGGCGCGCAGGCGTGCAAAGCGCTGCGCGCGGAGGGCTACAAGGTCGTGCTGGTCAATTCGAATCCCGCGACGATCATGACCGACCCGGAGCTCGCGCATCGCACCTACATCGAGCCGCTCACCAAGGAATATCTCCAGGAAATCATCGCGCGGGAAAAGCCGGATGCGCTTTTGCCGACCGTCGGCGGACAAACCGCGCTGAATCTGGCCGTCGAGCTTTCTGAGAGCGGCGTCCTCGAGAAATACAAGGTGGAAATGATCGGCGCATCGCTGCGGGCGATTAAAGTCGCGGAAGATCGTCTGTGGTTTAAGGACGCTTGCCGCAAGATTGGTTTGGAAGTCCCCGCCTCCGCCCTGGTGAACAACGCGAAAGACGCTTTGCGCCTCTGCGATCAATTGGGATTTCCGTTGGTGATTCGACCTTCGTTCACACTGGGTGGAACGGGTGGCTCCATCGCCTACAACAAAGAAGAGTTTGGCGAAGCCATTTCGCACGCGCTGGATTTGAGTCCCGTGCACGAAGCGCTAGTCGAAGAATCCGTGCTCGGCTGGAAAGAATACGAGCTCGAAGTGATGCGCGATTTTCGCGACAACTTCGTGGTGATCTGCACCATCGAAAACTTCGACCCCATGGGCGTGCACACCGGCGATTCGATTACCGTGGCTCCCGCGCAGACGCTGACGGACAAGGAATATCAGCGCATGCGCGATGCCGCGGCCGCCATCATCCGCGAAGTCGGTGTGGAAACCGGCGGTTCGAACGTGCAATTTGCCGTAAACCCTGAAAATGGCCGCATGGTGGTCATCGAAATGAATCCGCGCGTGTCGCGCAGCTCCGCGCTGGCCAGCAAAGCCACCGGCTTTCCGATCGCGAAAATCGCGGCGCGGCTGGCCGTGGGGATGTCGCTGGACGAAATCCCCAACGACATCACGAAAAAAACACCGGCGTGCTTCGAGCCAACCATCGACTACGTCGTCGTGAAAATTCCCAAGTGGCAGTTCGAAAAATTTCCCGGTGCGGACAGCACGCTCGGAACGCAGATGAAATCGGTCGGCGAAGTCATGGCCATTGGCCGGACGTTCAAAGAGGCGCTGCAGAAGGGAATTCGCTCGCTGGAGCCCAGCACGCCCTGGCGCGCCCCGTCGGAAACGCCGGATTCGCTGCTGCGTGAAAAACTTGCAACGCCAAGGCCAGATCGGATCCACTGGCTGTTGACCGCCATGGACCGTGGTCTGCCGGCGCAGGAAATCTGCGAGCTGACAAAGATCGATCCGTGGTTCATCCAGCAAATCGAAGAGTTGACGGCCATGAACCGGCGCGCGGCGGCAGTGACTGTGGAGACAGCTTCCAAAGAATTGCTGCGCGAGGTCAAGCGTCACGGAACCAGCGACGAGCAGTTGGCGCAAATTTGGAGAACGACTTCTGCGTCGGTGAGATTGCAGCGCGCTCGCTACGGCGTTACTCCCGTGTTTAAGCGGGTGGATACCTGCGCGGCGGAATTCGAGTCATTCACGCCGTACCTCTATTCCACGTACGAGGACGAGGACGAATCGGGCGCCCAGGCGCGGCCAAAAGTTATGATTCTGGGTAGCGGGCCGAATCGCATCGGGCAAGGAATCGAATTTGACTATTGCTGCTGCCATGCTGCGTACGCGCTGCGCGAAGACGGTTTTGAGACCATTATGGTGAATTGCAATCCGGAGACGGTTTCGACGGATTACGACACTTCCGACCGCCTCTATTTCGAACCGCTCACACTGGAGGATGTGCTCGCCATCGTGGAGCGCGAAAAGCCGCAAGGAGTGATCGTTCAGTTTGGCGGACAAACGCCTCTGAATCTCGCGCTGGAATTGAAACGCAACGGCGTGCCCATCATCGGCACTGCTCCAGAGTCCATCGATCTCGCAGAAGACCGCCGGCGCTTCGGACGCTTGCTCGAGGAGTTGAAAATTCCGCAACCGCGCAACGGTACGGCGCTGGTGCCGGAAGAAGCCGCTCGCGTGGCGGGCGAAATCGGATTGCCAGTGCTGGTGCGGCCGAGCTACGTCCTTGGCGGGCGCGCGATGGTCATCGCCTACGACGTAAACACCGTGCAGGATTACGTTGCGCAAGCGGCGCTGATGGGACCGGCGCGGCCCGTGCTGATCGACCAATTCCTCGAGGAAGCCACCGAAATCGATGTGGATGCGCTGGCCGACGGAACGGACGTGGTCATCGGCGGAATCATGGAGCACATCGAGGAAGCCGGAGTGCATTCCGGGGATTCTTCCTGCGTGCTTCCGCCCGTGAGCTTGTCGCCGGCGATTCTTGATCACATCCGCGAATATACGAAACGGCTGGCGTTGGCGTTGAAAGTGGTCGGCTTGATGAACGTGCAGTATGCGATTCAGCGCGACATGGTTTACGTGTTGGAAGTAAATCCGCGCGCTTCGCGTACGGTTCCTTTCGTAAGCAAAGCGACCGGAGTGCCGCTGGCGAAAGTTGCGGCGCGATTGATGACCGGGAAGAAACTGGCAACTCTGGACCTGCCCACGGTGCAGCACAACGGGGTGGCCGAGATCGCCGTGCACGAATTTTATTCCGTGAAATCACCCGTGTTTCCCTTCAACAAATTTCGTGGCGTGGATACCATCCTCGGTCCTGAGATGCGCTCGACGGGCGAAGTCATGGGGATTTCGACGTCGTACGGGCAAGCGTTCGCGAAAGCCCAGCTTGCGGCGGGGCAACGCCTGCCGCGCAAGGGCACGGTATTTCTCAGCGTAAACGACCGCGACAAAAAGCAACTGGGCGCGCTTGGAAAAGAACTTTCGTCACTGGGTTTTCGGCTGCTTGCCACCCGGGGAACCGCCGCTGCGCTGGAAGCCGCCGGCATCGAGGCCGAGCCGGTATTCAAAGTGAACGAAGGCCGGCCGAACATAGTGGACCTGGTGAAAACGGGTAAGATCGACTTGGTGATCAACACTCCCCTTGGGCGCGAATCGTTCTACGACGAAAAATCGATCCGGCGCGCCGCGATTCGTTACAACATTCCTTGCATCACTACGCTTGCCGCCGCCCATGCAGCGGCGCGGGGGATTCACGCGCTGCTCGAGCAGGGAACAGAAGTCGCCGCGCTACAGGATTTGCACCGTGGACGGGCCGCTGCCTCGGGCGTGCCCTCAGGAGATTAAGCCGTGATTGCTTCCGGAGTTTTCGCCGCACTAACCACGCCCTACGCGCACGACGGATCGGTTTCTCTTGGCGACCTGAAACACAACGTCCATCGATACAACCAGACCGATCTGGCGGGCTATGTCGCGGTTGGCTCAACGGGAGAATCCGTGCTGCTCACGCGAGCGGAGATGGACGGAATTCTCATCACAGTGAAAGAGGCGGCCGCCAAAGGGAAAAAGCTTTTCGCTGGCACTGGCGCGGAGTCGACTGCGGAAACCATTGAACGCACGAGACGCGCCGCAGAGTTGGGATATGACGCGGCGCTGGTGAAGACGCCTTACTATTACAAACCTGCGTACAAGCCCGAAGTGCTGATCGCGCACTTCCGGCGAGTGGCGGACGAATCTCCCATTCCGGTGATGCTGTATTCCATTCCGCAGTACACAGGGGTGGCGCTGGCGGCCGCGGACGTCGCCGCGCTTGCCGAACATCCCAATATTATCGGTATCAAAGATAGTTCGGGAAATGTCTTGGGCATCGGAGAAATCATCGGGGCAACTCCATCGCAGTTTCAAGTGCTAGTCGGTTCTGCCGCGACTGTGTATCCATCCTTGGCGATAGGCGCGCGAGGAGCGATTCTGGCGCTGGCGTGCGCGCTTCCAGAGAAATGCGTGGCGCTGTTTGAATTGTTCCGGCAAGGTCATCACGAAAAGGCGCGCGAGCTACAATTGATTTTAGCCCGCGCGTCAAAGCTGATCGTTTCGGAACTCAGTATTGCCGGCGTAAAGTGTGCCATGGACCAGCGCGGATACCGCGGCGGCATTCCGCGCTTGCCGCTTCTCCCCCTGCAGGATGAACAAAAGAAACGCCTTACGGAGTTTCTGGCGAACCTGGAACCGGCCGCCGTGAGGGCCTGATTTCGAACTATCGGTCTCAATTGATGAGACGTTTTCTCGCGAGGTTCATCTAACCGCTCATGGATTGTCGTCCCCTCCCCTTCCGGCAGCTTCCTCATCAACCGAAGCTCTTTCTTGAATACCTGGATCATTTTGAAAAGGTGAAGTCGTTCTATGTTTATCCGCCAGCAATGGCGGCAGTGACGCGCGCGGCGCGGAAGCTGGACTATCCAGACGAGCGAAGAGCGGAAGTAACGTCCATTCTTCGCGAACAGAATGTCGCTATTGGGGCGGGGGAAGAAACTCTGTCCAATTTGGATCGGCTCGAAAAGGGCGCGGTCGCTGTCGTTTCCGGGCAGCAGGTGGGGTTGTTCACCGGGCCGGCGTATTCCGTCTATAAGGCGCTTACGGCCATTCAGATCGCGGAGGAATTGACGCGCGGCGGAATTCCGGCGGTACCGGTTTTTTGGATGGCCACGGAAGACCACGATCTCGATGAAGTTCGGCATTCCACTTGGTTCGATCGTGGAAAACTGGTGCGTTTTGAATTGCCGGCCACCGCGGAAACGGGACGACCAGTAGGCCGAATCCCGCTTGGCGAACAGATCGAGCCGCTTGCGCAAGAAGCGGCGGAATTGCTCGTGAACCAAGGGAGCGATCTGCTGGCGCAGTATCTGGTAGAAAGCTACCGGCCGGAGGAAACGTACGGCAGCGCGTTCGGCAAATTATTCGCGCGGCTGTTTGCTCAGCATGGGCTGATCCTGATGGACCCGCTCGACAATGGCTTGCACAAAATTGCAGCGCCGCTCTACCAGCACGCGCTGGCGGATCGCGACGTGTTGAACGAAAAGCTATTGCAGCGCGGGAAAGACTTGGACCGCGCGGGATTTGAAGTGCAAGTCAAGGTGACTTCACGCAGCACATTATTGTTTCAGCTGGCCGATGGTGTGCGACAAGTCGTTACGGCGAGCGGCGGGAAATTTCAGGCCGGCGAGAAATCCTGGGCGCGCGAAGAGCTGGTGCACATGACGCATAGCGAGCCGGGGAATTTCAGCCCTAATGCGCTCTTCCGGCCCGTCGTGCAGGATTATCTGCTTCCGACTACGGCGTATATCGCCGGCCCGGCGGAGATCGCTTACTTTGCGCAGTCGGAAGTGGTGTACCGGCACCTTCTCGGAAGGATGCCGGTGATGCTGCCGCGAGCGGGATTCACGCTGGTGGACGCGAAGGCCAGTAAACTCCTGCGGAAGTATGGGCTGACCGTGGAAGATGTTTGGTCGGGGTCGCAAGACTTGCGGCACAAAATGGAGCGCCGGTCCGTCTCCAGTTCGCTGGCAAAAAAGTTTGATGGCAATCAGAAACAGATTGCAAAGATGCTTTCGCAGCTCGGCAAGCAGATCGAAAAGCTCGATCCCACGCTAAAAGGCACGGTGGAACGCTCTCGCAAGAGAATCGAATTTCAGATCGACAAGTTGCGCCGCAAGGCCGGGCGCGCACAGGACCAAAATACCGGATTGATCGCCACGCATGAACAGTACCTGGAATCGCTGCTCTATCCTCACAAGGGCCCTCAGGAGCGGGAATTGTGCCTGCTGCCGTTTCTGGCGCGATGGGGTGCAGGCGGGCTGAGCGAATTGCAAAAACATTCGACGGGAAAGAAAATCGGACATCACTTCATCGTGCACCTGCCTTAAGCTCTCAGACGAAGATGCCGGCCTGAAGGCCGGCGCTACAAAAGACATTCCGATGCAGCAAGGAGGACTCATGCAGACGTTGCATGTGAAAACGGACCGGCGGACGCAGCTTGTGGACGTTACGGCGCAAGTGCAAAAGGCTGTCGCGGCGTCGGGTGTCGCCACTGGAATTTGTTATTTGTATGTGCCGCACACGACCGCAGCGATCACCATCAATGAGTGCGCGGACCCGGATGTGGCTCGCGACGTCGAGGGCGCGCTGGACCGGCTCATTCCGAAGGCGGGGCCGTACCGGCACAGCGAGGGCAACTCGGACTCCCATGTAAAGTCCGTGCTGGTGGGCGCGAGCCAGGTCGTCCACGTGGATGGCGGCAAGCTGGTGCTGGGGCTCTGGCAGGGCGTGTTTTTCTGCGAGTTTGATGGTCCCCGCGACCGGCGACTGCAGGTTAAGGTTGTGCCTGATTGAGGTTGGGCTTCGACCAAAACAATAGCGACGTACCCCTACCCCGGCATGAATCTGCATGAATATCAAACAAAAGGACTTACAGAAAAAGCATTTCATAAGTGATTGATTCTAAAAGACGCGATTTGCGGTTGTCTTGGACTAGCAAGGCCGATAGCATTGAAAAAGAAAAGCGGGAGCAAGCTCCCGCACCCAACAAATAGTAATCTACAGCGTCAAGTATGCACACAATTACTGGAAAGTCAAGCAAAAATTTGAGAGAAACTTGTGCCAGCTGGATCTGCCAGCGATTTCCGTACGGCGCTGGCGCACTTTACCAAAGACTGAGTTCAGCATTGATCACTGGAGTTAACTCCCGTTGCTCGAGAGGTTTGGGGCGAGGTGTGCTAGAGTTTTTGGGTCATGGAAAAGCTCGGGATTTATGTGCAGGTGCCGTTCTGCCAGACGAAGTGTACCTACTGCAACTTTCATACGGGAGTGGTGGCTAGTAGCAGGTTTGCCCCTTATGTGGAGGCGGTTTGCAGGGAGATTCGAGGGCATGGGGAGTTGCTGCGGGCGGCGGGAATCACTTGGGGAAGTGGCGAGTGGCGAGCGGCGAGTGGCGAGAAGGAGGGGCCGGAGTTTGTGGTGGACACGGTTTACATTGGCGGCGGGACGCCCAGCCTGCTGGATCCTATTCACTTGCAGGAAATGTTGGATGCGATTCGGGAAACGTTCAAAACGTGTGCCGAAGGTGCGAGCCGTGGCAGTAGAAAAAGCGGCGGCAAGCCGCCGCACTCCCAAATTTCCGGAGCGACGGGCGGGGAAGGCGCTGGGAAGATCGAAGAGGTGACGCTGGAGGCGGACCCGGAGACGGTTGAGGCTGAGAAGGCGGCGGTTTGGGTACGGGCGGGGATCAACCGGGTTAGCTTTGGGCTGCAGTCGTTTGCGGATAGGGAATTGATTGCGGCGGGGCGGATGCACCGGCGGGCGGATATTTACCGGGCGGTGCCGATTCTGCGCGAGGCTGGGATTCGGAACATCAGTTTTGATTTGATAGCAGGGTTGCCGCACCAGACGAAGGAGAGCTGGCGGCAGTCTTTGACGGAATTGGCGGCGCTGGCGCCGGAGCATGTTTCGGTTTACTTGCTGGAGATTGATGAGGGCAGCCGGCTCGGGAAGGAACTGCTACAAGGCGGGGCGAAGTACAGCGCAGGGGCGGTGCCTAGCGAAGATGAGATGGCGGAGTTTTACGAGATGGCGCAGGAGGCGCTGGGGGCGGCGGGGTATCATCACTATGAGATTTCGAATTGGGCGAAGCCGGGATTTGAATCGAAGCATAATTTGAAATACTGGCGGCGCGAGCCGTACCTGGGATTTGGGGCGGGGGCGCATTCGTTTTCGGGAACGGAGCGATGGGCGAACGCGCATGATGCGGCGGCTTATGTGACGGCGGTGCAGGGCGGGCGATTGCCGGTGGAACAACGTGAAACGCTGACGGCCGAGAGCGCGCTGGAGGAGGAATTGTTTCTTGGATTACGGCAATTGGATGGAATCGATGTGGGGCGAATCGAACGGGAATATGGCGTGGCGCTGACGGGGCGATTTGGTCCTCTGGCGTCCGCGGGAATGGTGAAACGCGAGGGGAACTTCGTGCGGCTGGCTCCGGAGAAGCTGAGTGTTTCGAATGAGGTGTTTGTGGAGCTGATGAGTTAAAAAAATCAAAGGCAAGAGATAACGCAGAGACGCTGAGAACGCGGAGTCGCGCAGAGTTCGAAAAGAAGAAGATATTACACAGAGATCGCAGAAGGCACTCAGAACACAGAGACGAATGAAGAGAAAAGCAGATTCCTCGCTGCGCTCGGAATGACAACATTCGTAAGGGGACGGGAGAAGGGAAGAAAAATGAGTTATACGGTGGCGAAGGGGAATCAGAGGTTGGATCCGGATCAGGTGGTGAAAGCGGGGAAGCTGCCGGAGGGTGTGGTGGACCTGCGGAGCGATACGGTGACGCGGCCGACAGCGGAGATGCGGCGGGCGATGGCGGAGGCAGAGGTTGGCGATGACGTCTACGGAGAGGATCCGACGGTTAATCGGCTGGAACGGCGCGCCGCGGAGGTTTTTGGGAAAGAGGCGGCGTTGTTTGTTCCAACCGGGTGCATGGGGAACCTTATCGGCATCAAGGTGTGGACGCATCACGGAGACGAAGTGATTTGCGAAGAGCGCTCGCATGTGAATTTGTATGAGTTGGCGTCGATGTCGGCGATTGCGGGCTGTATGCCGCGAGTGGCGCGGGGGGAAGATGGGATTTTGACGTGGAAGCAGATCGAGGCGGTGATCCGGCCGAAGATTTACTACGATTCGCAGACGGTGTTGGTGTGCCTGGAGAACACAGGCAACATGGCAGGTGGGACCGTATATCCGACGGCGCTGGTGGATGATATTTGCGACCATGCGCATGCCGCGGGACTGAAAGTTCACCTGGACGGAGCGCGGATTTTCAATGCGGCGACAGCGCTGGGTGAGAACGTCGCGCATATGACACGAAAAGTGGATTCGGTGATGTTTTGTTTGTCGAAGGGATTGGGCGCGCCGGTGGGATCGATGATTGCGGGGACGAAGGCGTTCATCGAAAAGGGGCGAGTTTACCGGAAAATGTTTGGCGGAGGGATGCGGCAGGCGGGAGTGATTGCGGCGGCGGGGTTGATTGCGCTGGAAAAGTCTCCGGCGCGGCTGCATATCGATCACGAAAATGCCAAGCGGCTGGCGGACGGTATCGCGGAAATCCCAGGGCTGCACATCGATCCGAAGAAAGTTCGCTCGAACATTGTGATTTTTGATTGCTCGAAGATCGGGAAAACCGCCGTGGAGTTGTGCGATGCGCTTCATCCGCACGGAGTGTGGGCGCAGGACACGGCGCTGTATTCGGTGCGAGTTGTTACGCACTGCGATGTGGACCGGGCGGGGATCGAGCTGGCTCTCGTGACACTGAAGGAAGTCATCGCGCGGACACAAAAGGCTGGGGCGTGAGGGAGAGGCGCCGCCAGCGCATGCTTGACACCTCGACAACTCCACAGTGCTTCTTGCTGAAATAGAAACGGTCAGCCGAGATCAAAAAAGCCAGCAGGAGCATTCATGTAGAATAAAAAGATAAGCAAAAGTTTACTGCTTATTGCCCACAGCAATAGATTGCCGAGGAGAGCGTGGAATTCAGTTTCACTGAGGAACAGCAACAGCTTCGCCGCAGTGTGCGGGAATTCGCCGAGGGCGAAATCGCGCCACACGTGATGGAATGGGACGAAGCGTCGCACTTTCCGATGGAGATCATGCCGAAGCTGGCGGAGATGGGGCTGCTCGGCGTTATTTTTCCGGAACAGTATGGTGGGGCGGGGCTGGGTTACATCGAATATGCGCTGGCGATTGAAGAACTGGCGCGAGTGGATGGTTCGGTGGGTCTGATCGTTGCGGCGCACAATTCGCTTTGCTCCAACCACATTTTCAAGTTCGGTACCGAGGCGCAGAAGAAGAAATATCTTGTGCCGCTGGCTTCGGGGAAAGCGATCGGGGCGTGGTCGCTGACCGAGCCGGAGGCGGGCTCGGACGCAGGCGGGACCCGAACGACGGCGGTGCGCGATGGTAATCATTGGGTGCTCAATGGCGCGAAAACTTTTACGACCAACGGGCATTATGCGAATTATTGCGTGGCCATGGCGGTCACGGATAAATCGAAAGGCTCGCATGGAATCAGCGCGTTTATTTTAGAGAAGGGAATGAAAGGATTCCGGCCGGGGAAAAAAGAAAACAAGCTGGGGATGCGCGCGAGCGACACGTCGGAAGTGATTTTCAACGATTGCCGCGTGCCGCAGGAAAACTTGCTTGGGCCGGAAGGCGAAGGATTCACTGGCAGCTTGAAGATTCTCGATGGAGGACGGATTTCGATTGCGGCGCTTGCGTTGGGCATGGCTCAGGGAGCGCTCGAAGCGGCCACGAAATACGCGAAACAACGAAAACAGTTTGGGCAGGCGATCAGCGAGTTCCAGGCGGTGCAATTCAAACTGGCGGACATGGCCACACAAGTGGAAGCGGCGCGGCTGCTGGTTTATCAAGCGGCGTGGCTCGCGGATAAAAAGGACACGCGCTTCACGCGCGAATCGAGCATGGCGAAATTGTTTGCCAGCGAAATTGCGGTGAGCGTGGCCAACGAGTGCGTGCAAATTCATGGGGGATACGGTTTCATCAAGGATTATCCCGCGGAGAAGTATTACCGCGACGTAAAGCTCTGCACTATCGGCGAGGGCACCAGCGAAATTCAGAAATTGGTGATTGCCCGGCAGCTTCTAGGCAAGAAATAATAGCGAAATGCGCGTGGCTCCCGAGAAGCCTCCACAGGAAAAGTATGACTCTGCCCGTTGAGAAGTGGGCGGAAAATGTGCGCGCCGGCGATGTGCGGGCGGTGTCGCGCGCGATCACGGCGATCGAGAATCATCAGCCGGAAGCGGAGGAGTTGCTGCGGCTGCTGTTTCCGCACACGGGGCAGGCGTATCTCACGGGAGTTACCGGCGCGCCGGGAACGGGGAAGAGCACGCTTGTTGACCGTCTGGCGGCGTACCACCGTAGGAAGAAAGAAGAAGTGGGCGTGATCGCGGTCGATCCGACGAGCCCGTACTCCGGGGGCGCGATTCTCGGTGATCGGATTCGTATGCAGGGGCACGCGGGCGATGCAGGTACTTTTATCCGCTCGATGGCGACGCGAGGATTCCTCGGCGGGCTCGCGCGCGCGACGGCGGAAGTGGCGCTGCTCCTGGACGCGGCGGGGAAGAAGCACGTACTGATCGAGACGGTCGGCGTTGGACAGGATGAGATTGATATTGTGAGGCTGGCGGATTGCGTGTTGGTGATGCTGGTGCCCGGGCTTGGAGACGACATACAGAATATGAAAGCCGGGCTGATGGAGATTGGCGACATTTTTGTTTTGAACAAAGCCGATCGCGAAGGCGCGGACAGGCTGGAACAACAACTGCTGGCTATGCTGTCACTGGTGATGCCGCGGGACGGCTGGCACCCTCCCGTGGTGCGCACGGTGGCTTCGGAGAACAAGGGTATTGAGGAATTGTCGGAAACGGTCGCGAAATTTCAGAAACATTTTGAATCGAGCGGGCAGCGACAACGAAAACACGTCGAGCATTGGAAGAACCGTTTGATCGAACTGCTGGAATCGCGGTTGCTCGAGCGGGCTCTGGGCGGAGCGGGCGGAGAGGCGCGGCTTGCCGAATTGGCGGCAGAGGTGGCGGACCGCAAGAGGGATCCATTTTCCGCTGTGAATGAGATATTGAAGAAGAGCGGCCTTCACGGCTAGAGGAGAGAAAAGATGGCGGCAAAGAAGGCCGGTAAACCGAAGAGCGCGAAATCCGCTGCCCAGGCGACGATCGGCATCATTGGTGGGAGCGGGCTGTATGCGATGAGCGGGCTGACAAACACGCGCGAGATTCGCGTGAAAACACCGCTTGGCGAGCCTTCGGACTCGTTAGTGCTTGGCACTCTGGAAGGGAAGCGCGTGGCGTTTCTGGCGCGGCATGGACGCGGGCATCGCATCCTGCCGAGCGAGATCAATTACCGAGCGAATGTTTACGCGATGAAGCTTTTGGGCGTGGAACGCATCATTTCGGTGAGCGCGGTGGGCTCGCTCAAGGAAGATCTACGGCCGGGAGAATTTCTCGTCCCGGACCAGTTTTTCGACCGCACGAAGAACCGCGCGTCGACTTTTTTTGGGGACGGCATCGTTGCTCATGTGGCGTTTGCGCATCCGACCTGTGGCCAGTTGTCGGGCGTTCTGGCGGATGCCTGCGTGCATGAGGCCGTCAAGGTTCATCGCCGGGGAACGTACATCTGCATCGAAGGACCGCAATTCTCGACGCTTGCTGAGGCGGAAGTGCACCGGCAGCTGCGTTTCGAAGTGATTGGCATGACCAATGTGACGGAAGCGCGGTTGGCGCGCGAAGCGGAGATTTGTTACTCGACGATTGCGATGATCACCGATTACGACTGCTGGCATCCCGAGCATGAATCGGTGACAGCGTCGCAGATCATCGCCACGCTGAGTCAGAACGCGGAGAACGCGCAGAAGGTCCTGCGAACAGCGGTTCGAGAGCTTCCCGCAGGCAGATCCTGCAAATGTGGGTCGGCTCTGCAGCACGCGCTGGTGACGGATTTGAAGATTGTCCCCAAGGCAACAAAGAAACGGCTCGCAGCAATCATCGGAAAATATATCTCCTAGGAGCGCACTGTGGCATTGCTTGTTGTGGGTTCTGTTGCGTTCGACGCTTTGGAAAGCCCGTATGGAAAGGTGGAGCGGGCGCTTGGTGGCGCGGCCACTTATTTCGCCGTGGCGGCGAGTTTTTTTACGCACGTGAATCTCGTTGGCATCGTGGGAGACGACTTCACGGAAGTGGATGCGCGGATTTTTCACGGGCGCACTATCGATATTGACGGGCTGGAACGCGCCGCAGGCAAGACATTCTTCTGGGCCGGGCGCTATTCCCAAAACTTGAACGAACGCGTAACACTGGCGACGGAGCTGAACGTGTTTGCGGAGTTCAAGCCGCGCTTGCCGGAAAAATACCGCAGCTCGAAATACGTTTTCCTTGCCAACATCGCCCCGGATCTGCAACGGGACGTGCTGCAGCAGGTCAAGAAGCGCCCCAAAATCGCCGCGCTAGACACTATGAACTATTGGATCGAACGTTCGAACGCGGAACTGCGGGAAACGCTGAAACACGTGGACATCCTAATGATCAATGATTCGGAAACGCGGGAGCTTTCGAACGAGCACAATTTGTTGCGCGCGGCCAAGCACATTTTCAAGATGGGTCCGGCGACGCTGGTTGTAAAGCGTGGAGAATACGGCGCGATGATGGTGGACAAGCGCGGCGTCTTCTGCGTCCCGGCATTTCCGCTCGAAGAGCCGCACGATCCCACCGGCGCGGGCGATAGCTTCGCTGGGGGCTTCATGGGCTACCTCGCGGGGAACGGGGACAAGTCTGACGCTTCGCTCCGCCGCGCCATGGTCTACGGCTCGGTCATGGGGAGCTTTGCGGTCGAGAAATTCGGCCTGGACCGGTTGCGGCACTTGAAGCGCAGCGAGATACACGCCAGAGCACGGCGCTTTGGGAAATTGACGCAATTCAAATTGTAAATAGTAAAATTTCGCTCAGGCGGCCAGTGGGTCCCGCTCGGAATGCTTTCTCTTCAGCAAATATTTCTGCGACTGACTGTGGCGGCGGTGCTCGGGGCGGTCATCGGCATCGAACGCGACCTGCGGCGCAGACCGGCCGGTATTCGAACCAGCTTTTTTGTGTGCCTGGCGACGGCGCTGTTCACGATTCTCTCGGGCGAGATTGCACACGCTTTTGGGGATACGGGAAGCACTCGCATCGCTTCGAACATTGTGCAGGGCGTCGGTTTTCTCGGCGCGGGCGCGATTCTGCGTGACACAGGCGGCGTCGTGGGACTGACCACAGCCGCGACTGTCCTCGTGGAAGCCGCAATTGGCATGGCCGCCGGCGGAGGACTCTACGCCGTGGCTGCCTATGCCACCGGCCTCGTGCTTTTCGGCCTGGTGGTCATCGGCTGGTCTGCAGATCGCCTCAATTTGAAGCGGCGAGTCATTATGTTCCGGATTACCACGAGCCATGCGGATAGTGTAGCAACCGAAGTGCAACAGCTTCTGTCTGGGATGAAGGTCAACGTGCGGCATTTTCGCACCTCGATAGTGGGTATCGACTCCGTTGTTGAATTCGAAGCCGAGGTGAGCCACAGCCAACAGGAGAAGATAGTCGCCCAGCTCAATCGGAAGGGCATCGTTACCGAAGTGATTCCCTTCGAGGGCCATCACGAATGACGGGTAGCAATGGAGTTCCCCGAAAACCCAAGGCACTGGCTGCCGGTTCGCGGCTGGGAGTGTTCGCTCCGGCGTCGTCCGCGGAGTCCGTCGAAATGATCGCCGGGCTTGCGGAATTGAAGCGCCACGGTTTTCAGGTAGTCGCGAATCAAGACACCAAAGCCGAGGGGTACTTTGCCGGCCCGGCGTTGGAGCGAGCAAACGGCTTTCTCGGGGCGCTGAATTCGGATCAGGTTGACGGGCTCGTGGCTTTGCGCGGCGGCTACGGGTCGAACTACCTTCTGGAATTCGAGCTGGAGAAGAGCCTTGCCAATTGGAAATGCGTGATTGGCTTCAGCGACCTCACCACACTGCAGATTTTCCTCTGGGAACGCCGCAAGTGGATCACTTTCTACGGTCCCATGGTCGCTGCCGGGCTTAATGCGGGTTCGGGCGCGCGCAAGGGTTATGATGAGAATTCGTTTCTCCAAGCCGTGGGCAGAACAGAAAGCGGATGGAAGGTGCGGCTGAAAGGTGAAGCCGTTCTCGCAGGGCAATCCACGGGCAGAGTTTTGGGCGGGTGCATGACTTTGCTGGAGGCCACGATTGGAACACCGTGGGAATTGGATACCAAGGACTCGATCCTGCTGCTCGAAGATCGCGCCATGAAACCCTACCAGGTGGATCGCGTCCTGATGCATTTGAAGCAAGCAGGAAAATTTGAAGGCGTTCGCGGGATTGTGCTGGGAGACTTTCCTGAGAGTGAACCGGTCGTCGCTGGTGCTCCAACCGTACGCGAAGTCTGCGGGCGAATTCTGAGGCCGCTTGGGGTTCCGATCGTCTTCGGCGCTCCGATTGGGCATACGGTGCGGCCCATGCTCACAATACCGCTGGGCATACAGGCGCGTCTGGACGCCGATGGAGAAGGCACCCTCGAATTTCTGGAATCGGCGGTGGTGGGGTGAGTGAAACGAAACATGTGCACGTGATCGGAATTGGCGGATCGGCAATGGCGCCCTTGGCCGGAATGCTGCGCGAGCGCGGCTTTCGCGTGACTGGCTCTGATTCCGGAGTCTACGCGCCGGCGTCTACTCTGCTTGAAAGTCTCGGAATTTCATTCTTCCATACTTTTGATGCGGCCCACTTGCAGCCGGCACCGGACCTCGTGGTGATCGGGAATATCATTGCGAGAGGGAATCCGGAGCTGGAGGAAGTGCTGGATCGCAAGATTCCCTATCGTTCGATGCCGGAAATTCTGGAGGAAATCTTTCTCCCCGAAAGACATTCCATCGTCGTCAGCGGCACGCACGGCAAAACGACCACCACGGCGATGCTGGCCTGGATTTTTCAAACGGCGGGAAAACGGCCGAATTTCCTCGTGGGGGGCGTGGCGGAAAATTTTGGCAAGAGTTACGGGCTCGGCGGCGGCGAAGAGTTCATTCTCGAGGGCGACGAGTATGAAACCGCTTTCTGGGACCGGGGACCAAAATTTTTTCACTACCATCCCGATGATCTGATTATTACATCGCTCGAATACGACCATGCTGACATTTATCCTGATTTTGAGACCTACCAGTTGGCTTTCCGCCGCTTGGTGAATCTTGTTCCCCGGCGCGGCCGGGTGGTTATCTGGGGCGATACGGAAGAATCTGGATGGGCGTTGCGGCGCGCGGCAGAGAAGGCTTTTTGCCCGGTGGAAACGTACGGTTTTAATGCAGGGAATGATTGGGTGGCGAGCGAGTTCGCGATTGATGGTGAAACGATGCGGTTTCGTGTCGCGCATCGAGCCAAGTTGTTTGGCGATTTCGAATTGGTCGCAACCGGACGACACAATGTTTTGAATGCCATGGCGGCGCTCCTGGTTGCGCAGGGACGCGGCATTCCGGCTTCGGATATTGCCAAAGCGCTCGCGACGTTTCGCAGTGTGAAGCGTCGAATGGACGTGAAAGGCGAAATCGGAGGCGTACTGGTGGTTGATGATTTTGCGCATCACCCCACTGCCGTGAAGGCCACGATCGAAGCCGCACGCGGCCGCTGGCCCGGACGCCGGCTGTGGGCCATTCTCGAACCACGTTCGAATTCCATGCGGCGCAAAGTGTTTCAGGATGCGTTGCCGAAGTCGCTCGCTCTTGGCGACCGGGTCATTCTCGGTGGTGTTTTTCGCGCCCAGCAATTGGGAGGCGAGAACCGTCTGGACCCCGAGACTGTCGCGGAAAGCGTGCGCGCGCTCGACAAGGACGCTCGCGTGTTTCCAAGTTCCGACGCGATCGCCGATTATCTTGGGGCCGAAGCTAAACCGGGCGATCTCCTGCTCATCATGTCCAACGGCAGCTTTGATGGCTTGTGCGAAAAAATCGTGAAGAAACTCGGCGCGGCTGGGCAACTTACAGGTGAGGCGAAAACTCGGTGACCTTTACTTCTGTCCGGAGCAGACTCCTGAGTCGTACCTGCCTCTGCGGTTTATTTATCCTGGCTTTTAGCTCCTGCGCCGCGGCAACCATTCAATACACCGTTCTCCTGGACCATCCAGAGAGGCATCTCTTCCACGTAGCAATGACCATTCCGGATGTGACAAATGAGGTGATTGTCAGGATGCCCGCGTGGAATGCGCTCTACCAAGTCCGCGACTTCAGCAGTCACGTCCAGCACGTGGAAGCGTTCGCCGGGCCCAGGAAAGTGTTTATCGAAAAAACAGACAAGCAAACATGGCGCATCAAGGGCACGGGAACGATCAAGATTACTTACGCAACGTATTGGGACGAGGTTGGCCCTTTTGCGTCGCAGTTGAATTCCGAGCATGCCTTCATCAATCCGGCAATGATCCTCCTCTACGTTCTGGAGCGGCGCTCGGAAAATGTGAAATTGAGTTTTCCGAATCTTCCCGACAACTGGAAGGCGGCAACGGCTACCAGCGGCGGACTCGAAGCGGCGGGTGGCGCCCGCGCGTACTTTTTTGAGGCTCCCAACTATGAAGGTCTCGCTGATGGGCCCATCGAGGTGGGTAAATTTGACGAATTTCAATTGACCGGCATATCGCCAGAGATTCGCGTGGTCGTTCATGGGGAAAGCTGGAGACGGAAACAGGTCGAAGAGGACTTGAGGCGAATTTGCAGGTACGAATTGAAGCTGATGGATGGAGCGCCGTTTGGGCGCTACACGTTTATTCTCCATTTTGGCAAGGGAGCCGGGGGCGGTGGCATGGAGCACTCGGAATCAACAGCGATTGGCACGTATTCGGATGAATACTTGCCGAATGTCGCGGCGCATGAATTTTTTCATTTGTGGAATGTGAAACGCATCCGCCCGGCTTCGCTCTATCCCGTAGATGATACGAAAGAACAATATACGCGCGCTCTGTGGTTTGCCGAGGGCGTGACGAATACCTACGCATCGTACACGCTGGTGCGCAGTGGAATTTGGAGCAAAGACCAGTTCTACGGGGACCTCAGTGAACAAATCACCGAACTGGAAGGCCGCCCGGCCAATCGCTGGCAGAGCGCGGAGCAGTCCAGTCTTGATGCCTGGCTGGAAAAATACCCGCTCTACAATCAGCCGGAATACAGCGTCTCGTATTACACCAAAGGACAGGTGTTGGGAGATTTGCTCGACATTCTCATTCGCGACCGCACGGGCAACGAAAGGAGCTTGGACGACGTCCTGCGTTCTCTGAATGCGAATTTTGCCAGGCAGGGAAAAGCGTATCGGGACAGTCTGGACGTTGAACTGACCGCAGAGAGTGTCGCCGGCGGCTCGTTCGAAGACTTCTTTGCAAAGTACGTGGCGGGGCCGGACCCTTTCCCGTATCAGCAAATACTGGGACTGGCAGGCTTGGTCCTACGAACCGTGGAGCAACGGAAGCCCTCGCTTGGTTTCTCTGTAGAGCACGAACCGAATGGCCCGTTGCTTGTAGGGCAGGTCGATCCCGAAGGCCTGGCGGCTATGGCGGGATTACGAACCGGAGATGTCATCGTTAGTTGGAACGGCGGAGAAGTCCCTAAACGGGCTGATCGCTGGCTGCAGGAACAAAGGGCCGGCGACTGGCTGAAACTGCGCGTTCGGAGGGAAGACAAGGAAGTCGCCATCGAATTCCGGCTCGCCGAAATCAAGGAGACGTTATACCTTGTTGGCGAAGATGCGCACGCGGTCGAAAAGGCGCGCCACATTCGAGAGGGGATGCTTCGCGGGGAAACAAGCGCAGTCCCTGTTCGTTAGCGATGCGGCCACGTCCACGTTTCGCTTGACCGGCGGCGCGGGATTCGAGAAAGTTTGCCAGCCATGTTCCGGACTCTTTTTATCGGCGTCTTCTTGTCGCTGTACATTCTGGTCGTTGGGCCGCCGCTGCTCGTCTATACACTGATCACCCGCAATCCTGATCCGATTTACTGGGCCGGCATAAAGGGAGTGATGTTTTTTGTCCGGGCTGTCGGCGTCAGGGTTCGCGTGCAGGGCCTCGATCGTATCCCCGCTGGCGTCTGCCTCTTTGCCGCGAACCATACGAGCTCGGCCGATGCGCCCGCAGTTGTAGGCGCCATCCCTCGCCGAATCGCTATTCTTCTGAAGGAATCCTTGTTCAAATGGCCTATTGTGGGACAGGCTTTTTCGTCGGCGCATTTTATCCCTGTCAATCGAAGCGCTCGCGACTCGGCAATTGCGAGCGTTGAAAAGGCTACGGAAGCCCTCAGGGCCGGGCAATCATTCTTGATCTACCCCGAAGGTACCCGAAGTCCGGATGGCCGGCTTCAGGAATTCAAGAAGGGCGCGGTTGTGATGGCGATTAAAGCGGGCGTGCCCATTGTTCCCATGGCTTGCTCGGGCGCCCACCGCGTCATGGAAAAGCGGTCGCTGGTGATTCATCCAGGAGAAATCCTTGTCGAATTTCTCGAGCCGATCGATGCTTCCAAATATTCCCTTGAAGAGCGGGACACTTTGAACGAGCGCGTGCGGATGGCGATGGCTGCCGGCCTGCCGCCGGGCCAGCGTCCGCTCGATTTTCCGGCTGCTAGCGCCGAACCGGCAGCATCTTAATCTGCCCGGTCGTGCATGCTGCGTGTTCTTAACGCGACTTTAGGCTCTCTACTTCCGCTTCCAGTTCGCGAACACGCTTCTGCAATTCAGGCAGCCGATTTAGCGCCGCCATCGTTTTCAGCCATTCGCGATTTTCGACGGCCGGATATCCGGAATACAGCGAGCGCGGAGGTACATCGTTCGGAACGCCGCTTTGGGCAGTGATTACGGCGCCATCTCCCACCGACAGGTGACCGGCGGTGCCCACTTGGCCCGCTAGGATGCAGTTGCTGCCGACTTTCGTGGAGCCAGCGAGTCCCACTTGCCCGCAGAGCATGGTGTTGGACCCAACCTGCGAGGCGTGGCCAATCAACACGAGATCATCGAGTTTGGTGCCGCGGCCGATGCGGGTTTCGCCAATGGTGGCGCGATCTACACAGGCGTTCGATTGCACCTCCACGTCGTCTTCGAGAACGGCCACCCCCGACTGAGCCATCTTGTACCAGGTGGCGTCTTTCTGTTTCGCGAAACCTAGTCCGTCTCCACCGATCACGACTCCGTTTTGCAGAATCACGCGATTGCCAATGCGGCAGAATTCGCGCACTACGGCGTGCGCGTGAGCAAAAAAATCATCGCCGATTTTTGCGCCGCGATAGATGCTTACGAAGCTGTGTAACACGGCGTTGCAGCCGATTTGGACATCCTCGTCCACGTAGCAGTACGGTCCGATATGAGCTCCCTCGCCGACAAGCGCGCTCTTCGCGACGATCGCCGTCGGATGAATCCCCGGCGCATAGCGTGGAGGTTGATAGAAGAGCTCGATCGCTTTTGCAAACGCGAGGTAGGGATTGGATGAGCGCAGCGCGGCAAGGGCGGGCATGGACGAGTCTCGATCCAACACAATTCCTTCTTCGATGAGGACGGCTGAGGCGCGCGTCGTCTTTAACAACGGAAAGTATCGCCGATTCGCGAGGAATGTAATCTGGCCAGTTTCGGCATACTCGATCCCAGCCACGCCGTGAATCTCTGTTTCCCCTTGGCCTTCCAGTCGGCATCCCAGTTTTTGCGCAACTTCAGCAAGTTTCATGAAGAGGCTCCTCAATACTTTTTGTGGCTGTCTGCGAGTCTCGCACAGGCCAAAGAGGGAAGTACAGGGAACCGTCGAACCGTAGCCCGGAAGATTGGAGACAGGGGAAGTCGGGCTGGCCCCCACCCCGTGTTTTGTGTAAGTGTTGCATCTAAGGAACTTAGCTGCGGTGCAAGTCTTTTGTTTGCAACATTTGCGGGGAGGCCCATAAGTGTTGATTCTGAAGGGACTTAAGTTGGACCAGGAATGCACGAAATCTGAGGGGAGTGAGGGTACACCCTCCGTCGCAGTACAAAGAGTGCGGAAATGATTGAAGGAGAAGGGGATGGGTGTTGGCCGTGGCGCAAAAGAGTGCGTAATTGTTTGAAAAGAAACGGCTTGAAACAAACGCACGGAAAGTGCATCGGAGCGAGGGAGCGCTGGTTGGCGGCCTAGTCGCTGCTGGAGCTTGGCAAACACGGGGGAGAATAGCACACCTTACTGAAGTTGTTAAGTGTTTTGCAGTGAATGGTCGAAAATGAGGGTTGAACGGTTACGGGGGCGGGTTAAACGGTTAGAAAACGTCCCGTCTGTCCCCAGTTTCCGTCCCAGTTTCCGTCCAAAGCGGCACCTCCGTTACGTATAAAAGGTGACCCGCCCGCCGACCTTGCGCAGCACCTACCCTTGGGGATGCACTGACGGCGTTCCAACTGCTGGAGCCCTTGAAGACTGCCCCGCACGACCGGTCCTCAACCGGTTAACAGTCCAAGCCACTAAGATGCAGCAAGCACCAACGATGAGCTTGAGTGAGGCAAAACGCTTGTCTATCGCTCCCCAAAAGAACGAGCTAACGAATGCTAATAGCGCAACGCGGTCGAGTACGGTTAATGTGCGATTCTTGAATGTGAGTGTTAGGGCCGCGACTCCCGTGCTCACTAACAAATGGACTGCCGCTGCGGAGGGAGCGACAGGGACGGAGGGGGAGTTGATGGCATGGCCGCGCGAGAGTTCAAGAAGAGAGTTGAATATTGCGGCCAGCATGATGCCGGGGAAGACCCTCTTCCAATGCTCAGCGGTAACAATCATTATCACGGCGGCTGTAATCAGTAGCGTATAACCAAGAATTGGGAAAGGATGGTGCCCTTCTGAGAAAGCTTGCGACGGCCCAAAAGCTTCGATGATCCCACCGTACACGAGGCTCAGCCAGGCTATGCCCAGCAGCCATCCTCCAGCGCGCCGGAAGCCTGATTTTACTTGTTCTTTTATCGGATGTTTTACCATGGCACTAATCCCCCCGGCGGGTGGCGCAGAGATGTTTTTCTCTTCTTGATGGGAGCGCACTGGACTAGCATACCACTTCTCTAATTGGCCGAGGGGATAGGCGGGGCGCCGCACCCTTCGGTTTTAAGGGTGCGGGTTTTGTCCGATGCGCCATCCACTCAAGCGACATTACGGGCAAGGCGATCTTCATTTTGTCACTTTCAGTTGTTATCGGAGGAAGGCGCTGCTCGGAAGGGCTCGGGCGCGAGACCGGTTTGTGAAAATCCTGGATGAAGTGCGCCGCCGACACGAGTTCCGGCTGGTTGGGTATGTGGTGATGCCCGAACACGTGCATTTGTTGATCGGTGAAGCAACTAAGAAAAATCCATCGAAGATTTTGCAGGTGTTGAAACAGAAGGTCGCGCGGGCTCTGTTGAAGAAGCGAAGAAGGGTGATGAACGGACAGTTGTCGCTTCCCTTCGAGGGCAGTACGAGGGAAGAGGCGCACTTTTGGCAGCTGCGATTCTACGATTTCAATGTGTGGAGCGAGAAAAAGCTGAAGGAGAAGCTGGAATACATGCGCGCGAATCCGGTGCAAAGAAAGCTGGCGGAACATCCCAAGGACTGGCCTTGGAGCAGTTGGGGGCACTACGCGGGAAAGGGAGAAAGTAAGATTGGGATCGACTCATACCAAGCAGAGAAGGGGGAAGCAGCAACTTCGAGGAAGAGACAAACCCCGCACCCTTAAAAGCGAAGGGTGCGGCACCCCCATCGTGCACCTCGGCTAAGGGCCTGCCACCCGCCAACCAAGTTTACTCGGCGGTAGGAGCCGACGCCGTCATCCAATCAGCCCACCCAAATTCGTTTAAGATTTATCGTGAGGGCCATCCATCCATCTAATAATTAGCCCTAGTCTAAGGATGGATCTCAATCCACACAGGTTCGGATTCAACGCGCGAGTGTTCTGCCCACACGACTGAAAGTTTGCGGAGGACAGGACTCAAGTCTTCGGGCTGAAGCCAACTCTTATATGTTACGCGGATAGCGTACTTACCAGGTGCGTGGAAGATGTCGTTCACAGCCAGGATTCGCGTTATTCCGTAGAAGTGCCCCTCGTCGAGCGGAACCAATGGCACAGGATCATTCCTGAGGGGAGGGGGCATGATCGCGTCATCGCGCATTTTGGACGGAATCTGTTTTCCGTCTTTGTCTGCAATCTCAAGCATCAAGCCCCCGCCATATCCCCAGTACATCCTTCTGTCAATATACGTGCGAGAGTCGCCCTCGTTTGTGATTGAAACGTTTAGGACAACTGGGTCGTGCGTCGAGTATTTTTCTTTGTTTGTCGATATGATCAGTTTTAAGGCAGACGTTGGTTGCGAAGATTTTTGCATCTGTTGCTCACCGCACTTAAGAGTTCTGGTATTCCCCAAAAATATCAACATGGCTGACGTCAAGACCGTTATTTTCGCCAAGTGTTTCGTACGAGGTAGCATTTGTTCTCCTCCCCCTAGTACCTGAATCCGGACATGTGTTCCTGCATGGCGGCTTTATTCGCCTCGTCCGACCAGCGAACTAGATGGCTGATCTCATTGTGGGTAAAACCGAGTTTTGTTCCAACAACAAGGCGGGTGGCCGGGGCTCGGAAGGGTTTTTATTTGTAGACATGAGAACCGTGGAGAGAATATCACCGCGGTACTACTCGGGAAAGTACAGAGTGGCGGAGGGTGCCCCAGGTTCGTTGTTTGAACCTGGGTCTTGGGTTGAAGTTTCTTTCGGTGAGGCTAGCGATGCCAGCGGGACTGCGCTACTACCGCAAAGGACATTTTCAATACCTTCAGTTGCTATCGGCGGCTGCCGCCGTTGGAGACGGTGCGCGCGCGGGACACTCTTGTGAAAGAGCTGGGGAAGGTGCGCGATGAAATGAAATTTCATCTCCTTGGTTATGTGGTGATGCCCGAGCACGTGCAGCTTGACGAGCGAGCCAGCGCAGGGAACGCCCTCGACGGTGCAGAAGTTGAACTGGTGAGACATCCGAGAAATTGGCCGTTGAGTAGTTGGGCGTTTTACCAAGGGGGGAGCGTCGGGGCTTGTGGGGATCGACGCGGAAGAGTGAGAAGAGAAAACCACCCCAAGACCCATGTTCAAACAACGAACCTGGGGCACCCTCCGTGTTGGTTTGAGTTGCGAGTGTGCGAAAGCTTCCTCGCTCCGTCGAAGGGAGTTTGAAAGATTCAGGATTCGTCTTCCCGGCCACCCGCCAGTTCTGGCAGCCGAGGTTTTACGACTTCAATGTCTACAGCCACAAGAAGAAAAAAGAGAAGCTGGAATATATGCGCGCGAAGACGTGGAAAAATGAGAAGAGGAGTCAACCCCAAGACCCAGGTTCCAACAGCGAACCTGGGGCACCCTCCGTGTTGTCTTAGGTTGAGAGGTGCGAAAGCTCCCTCGTTGGCTCGAGTGAGGTGCAAAAATTCGGGATTGGTCATCCCGGGCCACAGCCGCGCTACGAGCCTATTCGTTAAAAAGGCGGGGTTGCGAAGCGGCGGCGGTAGCGGCAGCCGGCTTCCGCCGCGCAATGCCAACAACACCGAGGACAGTCACTTCCGTGAGCGCGGCGCGGGGAACAAAGATACGATCCGTGGAAGAGTTCAGATCAGGCGACGTGATTTGCAAGCCGTTATCCAGCAGCGACAGCAAGTCGTTGGGCACCACGCCTTCCAGGGTTTCCCCGTCGTTGTAGCGCAGCTTTACCCACAAGCCGTCCAGTTTGGGCCGGCTCAGAAAGGCCTTGCGCTCCGGCTCGAAGTCGTCGGTAAACTCGCGCACAAAATAGACCGACCGGACTCGTGCCAAGGGCACCTGAACGTGTTCCCCCTCGGGCGTAAGCAAGTCGATGGGGTCGGCCTGGCCGAGGCGGACAGGGTTCAGGTAGCCGCGCAAGGGCTTCTTGTCGGCGAGCACAACAATGACCTTCTTGTGCGTAGAGGCTGGGGCTCTATTCTTCAAAATGGCGCGTTTCCCGGTCTGGATGCCCAGATTTGCCAATCGGCAAAATGTATGTTATGTTAAGCACGTTTTTCCTGTCAAGTTATTGTTTTCATTAGGGTTAGGGCCCCGGAGCACTGCCCTTTGACCGATAAAAAGCATATCCTCAAATCGGCCTCGATCATCTCCCTAGTAACGGTCGCCAGCCGCATCCTAGGCTACGTCCGCGACCAGCGCATTACACTCCTCCTTGGGACCACCCTGACAGCCGATTCCTACTTTTTGGCCTACCGCATCCCCAACATATTCCGCAGATTGGTCGCCGAAGGCTCTATGACGGCCTCCTTCATCCCGGTTTTTACAACCTATATGAGGGAGAAGTCAAAGGAAGAGCTATGGGAGTTCGCTAACCGCCTGTTCTGGACCATGGCGCTGGTCGTGGCGGTCATCACCATCCTTGGCATGGTGTTTTCCCCCATCGTAGTCCACACGTTCACCTCCAGTTCGGGGAAGAGCGTCTCTTGGGACGAAGCGGTCACTCTGAATCGGATCATCTTCCCATATCTTTTTTTTATCGCGCTGGCTGCGCTGGCCATGGGCATCCTGAACTGCTTTCATACCTTCGGATTGCCCGCGGCGACGCCGGTGCTCCTGAATTTATCCATCATTATTTTCTCCGTTGGAGCGGTTTGGCATTACTTCAAGCAGCCTGCCGTTTCGCTGGCTGTCGGCGTGCTTGTCGGTGGTGTGCTTCAATTCCTTGTTCAAGTTCCCTCGCTCGTGCGGAAAGGGATGCGATTTAGTTTTGGAATATCGTTCACTCACCCCGGCATCCGGAATGTGGCGCAATTGATGATTCCCCGATTTTTCGGAATTGGGATCGGTCAGATCAACTTTTTTGTTGATACCTACTTCGTTTTGGCAAAAGGCATGCCACAGGGAAGTCTGGCTGCTCTGTCCGTTGCGGACCGCGTTATGGAACTTGTTCTGGGGGGTTACGCCATCGCGGTGGCGACGGCCATCCTGCCCATGATGTCTCACCAGGCGGCGGCCAATGATTTTGAATCGCTCAAGAAAACGCTTTCGTTTTCCGTCCGTATCGTGGCCTTCATCACTATTCCCGCAGCTCTGGGCCTGATGATCCTGCGCGAACCAATCATCCGCGTGCTCTTCCAGCACGGCCAGTTCGTCGCGGAATCCACTCGCTTGACGGCCCGCGCTCTTCTCTATTATGCCGTCGGGCTTCCCGCGCTGGCATCGGTCAAGCTGATTGTCCCGGCGTTCTATTCCACGCGAGACACCAAGACGCCGGTCATCATCGCTTCCATCTCTCTTTGCATCAACATCATTCTGAACATAGTTTTTCTGCACACCTTCTTATACAAACGCGTACAGAACGGCGGTCCCGCCCTCGCCACCGCCCTTGCCACATTCTTCGATTTCTTCGCGCTCTTCATTATTTTCCGTCTGCGCTATGGTCCAATCGGAACCATGGAAATCCTTCGTTCTTTCTCAAAAATTTCTTTGTGCGCCGGCATCATGGGCGTCGCCTGCTGGTTCGGAAACTATTACACTACGTTCACGATACACTCGCGCTTCCTCGTGCAATTGCTCGTTTTTGCCGCTCTGATCCTTGGAGCGACGGCCCTTTATCTCGTCCTCGCCTGGCTTTTCCGCTGCCATGAAATCGAGGAAGTCTATGGAATTGCCATGCGGCGGGTTGCCGGCGCGGGTGACGGATACGTGGAGCCCTGATGGAAATTTCCGCAACCATTTCGTCATTCCTGACCCACGTGCGAGTGGAAAAAGGGCTGTCCGCTAATACGGTGTCCGCGTATCGTCGCGACCTCGTGAAATTCGATGGCTTCGCCCGCAAGCGCAAGCTTACCCTGGAGGCCATCAGCCGCGACGATCTGGTGGATTTCCTTGCGGGCCTTTATCGTCAGAAGCTTGAGAGCAAGACCGTGGCGCGCCACCTGGTCACGCTTCGCAACTTTTTCCGTTTTGCGCAGATCCACGAGTTGATTCGGGAAGATCCAGCCGTCAATCTCGAATCGCCCAAAATTCGGCGTAATCTGCCAGGCTATCTGCGCCTAGAAGAAGTCGAGCGCGTGTTGAACCAGCCGGATGTGAAAAACCCCATCGGCCTCCGGGACCGCGCCATGCTCGAGGTTTTGTATTCCACGGGCTTGAGGGTATCGGAGCTTATTAGCCTGTGCGTCACCGATCTCGACACCAGGGTTGGCTGTGTTCGTTGTGTCGGCAAAGGCGACAAGGAACGGATAGTCCCCGTTGGGAAAAAAGCGCTGGCTATCGTCGAAAAGTATCTTCGCGATGCCCGGCCGAAATTGCTTGGCAAGGTGCAAGGCAACCCGTCGTTGTTCGTGAATCGCCGCGGCGCGCAGTTGAGCCGCGTCGGCGTCTGGAAGATACTTTCGGCGTATGGCCGGCTTGCCGGCATGCGCGTGGCCCTGACGCCGCATATGCTGCGGCACAGTTTTGCCACGCATTTGCTTGAACGCGGCGCGGACCTCCGTTCCGTCCAGCTCATGCTCGGTCACGCGGATATTTCGACGACTCAGATTTACACCCATGTCGTCGAGGAGCGGTTGAAGCAAATTTACAAAGCGCATCACCCGCGTGCATAACGCGGCAGGCCAGGGACTCATTGCGGGTGCATCCGCGGCGGTCAACGCAGACACCCTGAAGCAGAGGGAGTGCAATGCCAGACTATATGTTTTTGCTGGAAAGCCGGCTCTCGCCGGAGCAGCGCGCCGTGATGTTGCGCGTGCAGGAACTCTCCGCCGCGCTCGGATTCAACGTGTATCTGACGGGTGGAACCGTGCGCGACCTCGTTACCGGCGCTTCGCTGCGCGATCTCGATTTCACCGTCGAGGGCAATCCCTCGAAGATCGCTCACGAGCTCGAAAAGGGCGGCGCCAAAATCCTCCACGAGGATGAAAAGTACCGTCATGTCGAAGTGCTCTTTGCCGGCGACTGCGAAGGCAGCATCTCCGCCGCCCGCGACGACCATTATGTTCGCCCCGGCACGCGTCCCGAGATTCGCTGGTCCACCATCATGGAAGATTTGCGCCGCCGCGATTTCTCCCTCAACGCCATCGCCATTTCGCTGAACCCCGCCTCGCGCGGCTTGTTGCTCGATCCAACGAACGGGCTTTCCGATATTGAACGCGCCGAAGTTCGCGCCCTCACGATTCACAGCTTCACCAACCAGCCGGTTCGTTTGTTGCGCGTCCTGCGTTACGCCGCGCGTATGGGCTTCAAGATTGAACAACGCACCCAGGAATGGTTTGACCTGGCCATCGAGCGCAATCTGCAGGACACCATCACGCCGGAAGATGCCGGCGATGAGCTGCGCGCGCTCGCCCGTGAGGAGCGCCCCGCCGTCGTGCTGAAAGCATGGGAAGAACACGACCTCCTCGAGGCCGTCAATCCCGTTTTGGCGAAAAAGCATCCGTCGTATGACGCCATTGGCCGCCTGATGAAAGTGCGCGAGGATCTTTTCACCGCTGGCTTTCGTCCGCGCCTTGCCGCTCCCATGCTCCTCGCGATTCTCGGAAAATTAAAGGACCGTGAACTGGCGAACGTCCTTTCGAAAGCCGGATTCCGCGCGGCCGAAGTGGAGGCGGCGCTCAGTTTTGAAGAAGAAGCGCTGGACGCCCAGAAAGAGCTCCTGGGGCGAAAAATGAATGCTCCCGTGGATGCTTTCCGGTTCCTCGAAAAAATGCCGCTCGATCAGATTGCTTACCTGATGGCGGAATCTAAGAAATCGGCCGCTCTTTCGAAAGTTCGCGCCTTTCTGAACAAGTGGCGCCCGATTCGCATCGCTCTTCCGGTTGTGGCCACGGAGCTCGAAGGGCTTGGTATGGCGCGCGGACCGAAGTTCGATGCCGTCGTCGAACAGGTTTTCGCCATGCAGCTCACCGGCCGCGGCAAGACCAAGGAAGAGCGCGAAAAAATCCTGCGCAAGTTCTCCGGCATCAAGGAACAGCCCAAGAAGAAAGAAAAGGAAAAGAAGCCCGCAAAGGGCACCGACAAAGCCCACGCTGCCGCCGCCATGGGCGACGCCGCTCATAAGAAACATGCCGCAGCAAAAGCCGAGGCTAAACACGCGGCCAAGCGCAAGCCTGTCCATGCAAAACCCCACGCAAAGCACGTTGCGCATGCATCTCATGGCAAGAGCGCCCACTCCGGCAAGAAGAAGAGTCACGGGCGCAGGTAGCGCCCGGGCTCTGGGGCGGCCGTGTGCTGCCTGTGGGAAACCTCAGAATGCGTAATGCAAATCTGCTAATAGAGTTCTAAAATGGAGTTCCATGGGCCAACCGCAGTTCGTGCATCTGCACCTTCATACGGATTACAGTCTGCTCGATGGGGCTTGCGAAACTTCCGAGCTTTTGGATGAAGCGTCCCGCCAGAAAATGCCCGCGGTGGCCATCACCGACCACGGCAATCTCTTTGCCGCCGCCAATTTCTTCTATGAAGCCAGCAAGCGCGACGTCAAGCCCATCATCGGCTGTGAGGTCTACGTGGCCAAGCGCAGCCGCCATGACCGCGGCGACAAAACGAATGGAAGCAATGGCCAGGATCGCGGCGACGCCGAGCCGGGAATGCGCGGCAGCAATCATCTCGTGCTCCTCTGCGAATCGCTCGAGGGCTATCACAATTTAATCAAACTGGTTTCCGCGGGCTTCCTTGAGGGTTTCTATTACAAACCGCGCATTGACTACGACCTGCTCGCCAAACACAACAAAGGCCTGATTGCTCTTTCAGCCTGCCTTCGTGGCCCGGTGACGGAAGCCGTTGTGGACCAGAAGTACGATCAGGCGCGCGAGAATGCTTATCGACTGCGCGACGTTTTCGGCAAAGGAAATTTCTTTCTCGAAATTCAAGACCAGGGATTGCCCATCGAAAAAGATGTTAATCGCGAACTGGTCCGCCTATCGAAAGAGACCGGCATCCCGCTGGTCGCCACGAACGATTGCCACTACCTGCATCACGACGACGCTCATGCCCAGGAAGTGCTGCTCTGCATCCAGACCGGCAAGACCATGAGCGATACCAATCGCATGAAGTTCCAAACCGACCAGTTTTACTTCAAGAGCGCTGTAGAAATGGCGCAGGTCTTTGGCGAACTTCCGGAAGCGCTGAGCCGCACCGTGGACATCGCTTCCCGCTGCAACGTCAAGATTGAGCGTATCCCGCATCCATTTCCGGAGTTCAAGGTTCCGGAAGGGCATACCTCTGCCAGCTATTTCGAAAAAGTTGTCCGCGAAGGTTTTGCCGCGCGCGTCCCCTATCTCGAACGTCTTGCCCAGCAGGGATTCCTGCAGAATTCTCTGGCCGAGTATGAACGCCGCCTCACCTCCGAAATTGAAATGATCAAGAAGATGCGCTACGAGGGCTACTTCTTGATTGTCTGGGATTTTATTCATTACGCGCGCGCCCAAGACGTTCCCGTCGGGCCGGGACGCGGTTCCGCAGCAGGCAGTCTCGTTAGCTACGCTCTGCGTATCACCGACGTTGACCCTTTGCAGTACAACCTGCTCTTCGAGCGTTTCCTGAATCCCGAGCGCGTCTCCATGCCCGATATTGACATTGACTTCTGCATGCGGCGGCGCGGCGAATTGATCGAATACGTGACGCAGAAGTACGGCCGCGAAAATGTTGCTCAGATCATCACCTTCGGAACCATGGCCGCGAAGGCCGCGGTCAAGGACGTGGGCCGCGCCATGGACATTCCCTATGGCGAAGTGGACCGTCTTGCGAAACTCATTCCGACGACGCTCGGGATCGAGTTGAAAGATGCTCTCGAAGAAGCGCCCCAGCTCAAATCCGCCATCAACAGCGACGAGCGGCTCAAGGATTTGATGGCTGTGGCGTTGCGCCTCGAAGGGCTATCGCGACATGCTTCCACTCACGCGGCTGGTGTCGTGATTTCTCCGCGCCCGCTCACGGATATCGTTCCGCTGTACAAGTCAAACCGAGATGAAATCACCACGCAATATGACATGAATGCGCTCGAGCGCATCGGTCTGCTGAAAATGGATTTTCTGGGCCTGACGACGCTCACCGTGCTTCACGACACCGTTCGCATGATAGAGCAAAACCGCGGCTTGAAAATTGAAATCGACAGCCTTGCTCTGGACGACGCTGAAACCTACAAGCTCTTCGCTCGCGGAGACACGACCGCCATCTTCCAGTTCGAATCCCATGGCATGCGCGACATTCTCCGCCGCTACCAGCCGACTCGCATCGAAGATCTCACTGCTCTCAACGCGCTATATCGGCCGGGTCCCATCCAGGGCGGCATGATCGATGATTTCATCAACCGCAAACAGGGCAAGACCAAAGTCAGCTACGAACTTCCGCAGCTGAAAGACATTCTCGAAGAAACTTACGGCGTCATTTTGTACCAGGAACAGGTGATGCAAATCGCCAATCGCCTGGCGAGTTTTTCGCTCGGCGAGGCGGACATCCTTCGCCGCGCCATGGGTAAGAAGAAGAAGGAAGAAATGGCCGCGCAGCGCGCCAAATTCATGACCGGATGCGCCGCCAACAAGATTCCCGACAAGAAAGCCAAGGGCATCTTCGATCTGATGGAGGAGTTTGCCGGCTACGGCTTCAACAAATCCCATTCCTGCGCCTATGCTTTGCTCGCCTATCAGACGGCCTTCTTGAAAACGCACTATCCCGTCGAATTCATGGCCGCGCTGCTGACTTCGGAAGCCGGCAACACCGAAAAAGTCGTCAAATACATCAACGAAGCGCGCGGCATGAGCATTTCCATTCTTCCGCCCGATGTGAATGAGAGCGATCTCTATTTCACTCCCGTCGGAGAATCGATTCGCTTCGGTCTTGCCGCGATCAAGAATGTTGGCGAGAACACCGCCAAAGCCATTCGCGAATCGCGTCTGGGTCAGGGAGAATTCAAATCGCTCTACGATTTCTGCGAGCGCATCGAGTCGCGCTTTCTGAACAAGCGCGTGTTCGAAAGCCTCATTAAATCAGGCGCTTTGGACTCGCTCGGTCCGCGTGAGTCCATGCTCGCCTCCGTGGATGATGCTGTCGCCGCCCTGCAGCGTGCTTCCCGAACGCGCGAATCCGGCCAGCACGGATTGTTTGGAACCGCCGCTGCCCCAGCGCCGATGCCGTTCGAATTGCGCGAGGCTGCTCCCTGGAGTGAGGAGGAACGCCTCGCCAGCGAATACGCCATGCTCGGCTTTTACGTTTCCGGCCACCCGCTGGCGAAATACGCCTCCCGCCTGATGGATCTGAAAACAGTGTCTCTCGATCAGGTCGAAGAGCAGCGGAACGGAAAAGAGATCACCGTTGCTGCATTGATCGTTGGTACGCGCCCGATGCGTTCAAAAAAAGGCGCGCGCTGGGCCATTTTCACGATTCAGGATATGACTGGTGTTCAGGAGCTTCTTGCGTTTCCCGAAAGCTTCGCGCGCCTCGAACCGGCTTTGAAGCCCGGCAATCCGCTGCTCTTGAAAGTTCGCGTGCAGGTAGAGGAGGCGGGCACGCGCCTTTCTCTGCAAGAAGCGCGGCGGCTGGACGAAATCGCTGAGCGCACCGCATCCGGAGAGCTTCGTGTTCGGATCGAAATGCAATCGGTGACCGAAGAGACTCTCGACCGCCTGGAAGACTTGTTAACTGCTTCGCCCGGGCCGTGCGCGGTTGTGTTTGAATTGTGTTCGCCGGACGGGTGCGTGGCCGTCCTGCAGGCGCAGCAGCGGGTAAAAACGTCGCCAGAATTACTAGAAGAAGTCCGCGAAATTTGCGGCAACCCCGCCGTTCGAATGGTGCCAGAATGAAAGCAAAAGAAAAAAACAAAAGCGGTGCTCCCCCCCCGGCCCTTTCGCAAGAGCCCGACCGACAAAAAGAAATCGATCGTCAAAAGGAAATCGAGCGCCTGGAAAAAGATGTCGAGGAATTGCGCCACCTCGCCGGCAACGCCGACGCCGACGCGGAAGTCGAACGCATCCGCGAGCAAGTTTCAGAATTGCGCCGCGAATTTTACACCCACCTCGGGCCGTGGCAGCGCGCACAGATCGCGCGTCACCAGCAGCGTCCTTACACACTGGATTTTATTGGTTTGCTGTTCACGGATTTCATGGAATTGCACGGTGACCGCGGCTACGCCGACGACAAGGCGATCATCACTGGATTGGGAAAATTCCACGGGCGCCCCGTGGCCATCATCGGACACCAAAAAGGACGCGACACGAAGCAGCGGCTGGTTCGGAATTTTGGTCAGCCGAAGCCGGAAGGTTACCGCAAAGCGTTGCGCATCATGCAGTTAGCAGCGAAGTTTGGGCGGCCGGTTTTTACCTTTATCGATACGCCGGGGGCATACCCGGGAATTGACGCCGAAGAGCGCGGGCAGGGCGAAGCGATTGCGCGAAATCTTCGAGAGATGGCGCGGCTGCCGGTACCAGTGATCGTCACGGTGACGGGCGAGGGCGGGTCGGGCGGGGCGCTGGCGATTGCGGTCGGGGATCGCGTCAACATTCTGGAGAACAGTTTCTATTCGGTGATTTCGCCGGAAGGGTGCGCTTCGATCATCTGGCGCGATTCGACGAAAGCGGAAACTGCTGCCACCGCCATGAAGATCACGGCGAAGGACTTGAAAGAGCTGGGCATCGTGGACGAAATCGTGGCGGAGCCGGAAGGCGGCGCGCACACTGACCATGAAGCGACGGCGCGGTATCTGGATGAGGTGCTGGACCGACAACTGGTACTGCTGACGAATCAGCCGCTGCCAGAATTGCTCGAGGCGCGCTACGAGAAGTTCCGCAAGATGGGGCAGTTCTTCGATCTGGGCGGCTGAAGACGGAACTAATGGCAACTGGAGTCGTCGGCAAAGGCGCCGCTGACGAGCATCGCATTCAGAAACTGGCCGCAACTCCGGATTTTGGCCAGCGCCGGGTCGTTCTGCAAAGCGTTTGGATCCACGGTCGCAGCGCCATTGAGTACTTGGCGCGCCGCGAATACACTGTCCGCCCAACTCGTCAGTTTCCCGGCTTCATTTTCGAGTAGTTGGAGAGCGTGCTGGTCGTCCTCAGTGGTCGCAGCTACTTCCGCCTGCCGCAGACCTGTCATCACCCGCCCCTGATCGTCCTGAGCCCAAGCGTCGCTGAAAGCCAACCCGTAAGTGATCATGGCCCGGATAGCTCCCCGCATCTCTCTCATTTCCGCCAACGCGGCGATCGCCGCGGATGCAAAGTCGCGAGAGAGCCCTTGTGGTGGTTGAGCGGGAGGGGCACTGGCGGGAGCGGCGTCAGCTGGAGCAGGAACGACAGAGGAGGCATCGGCGGGAGAGGCGCTGGCGGGAGCGGGACTGGCCGTAGCGTCGGAGTCCGAGGCTGGTATTGTCAGTACGATCCGATGGCGCTCGATGGTGACGACGCCGTTCGTGACCTGGGCCAGGGTTTCAATGTCGACGTAGGAGCGGCCATCGATTTGCCGGACTGCCGGTCCGGCACTCTTCCCATTCACGACGAGGATTTTATTCTTATTAGGTGTGCTTTGCGCGAAGAGGACTCCCGCGAGCGCCAAAATAAATCCCATTGGCAGGAAGAATCGAGAATTGCCATGTCTGTTCATCATGCGCGATTCACCTGTATTTCCGCCTGGACTTCCGAAGCAGGCAACATTATACATCGACGCGGTTTTTATCGAGGGGTGGACGGGTGGGGGGAGGGGAAGAAACTAGAAAGTAGAAAGCAGAAATTAGAAATTAGAAAGACAAGAGCGAAGAGAGATTTCTCCCTACGGTCGAAATGACGAGCGGGCCGTGAGAGTAAGGCGGGGAAAGATGGCGACGTAAAGTCGCCACTACAGGAGAAAGAGCAGGGGCGGGGGAGTTAACGGGTGGCGGTGACGGAGACGCCGAGTTCTTTGAGTTTGGCGCGGGCGAGGCGGTCTTCGTCGCTGCCAGGGTAGCGCTTGACGACGTCGCGTAGTTCGCGGACGCCAGCGGTTTTCTGGCCGAGCTCGATGAGGGCCATGCCTTTGCGAAGGCGCGCGGGACCGAGCTTGAAGCTCTTGGGATAGTTGGTGAGGACTTTGTCGTAGGCGGCGACGGCGTCCGTGTATTGCTTCTGCTTGTAAAAGATTTCGCCGAGGTAGAACTGGGCGTTGGAAGCGAGGTCGGTGTCGGAGTAAAACTTGAGGTAGTCCTCAAATTCGGAGCGGGCGAGATCGTATTTGCCGCTGGTGATGTCGCGAAGGCCGTTGGAATAAAGCGTGTCCGCGGAGGGAGCGCCGGCGGGAAGGGCGGAGGAACCGGCTGGCCTTGGGGAGCCGGTGGAGGAAGTGGGCGTGGCGAGGCCAGTCGCGGGAGCGGGCGCGCCGGCGCCGGAAATTTTGGCGTCGAGGCTTTGCACGGAGTTCTGGAGGTCGACAAGCTGCTGGTTGAGCTTGCCGAGGCGGGACTTGATTTCCTCGAGGTTGTCGGAGAGGCCCTGGACCTGCGTGGACATGGTGTCCAGGCGCGCGCCGGAATTGGCTTGAACATCCTGGACGGACTTCTGGAGCGAACTCATGGTGGCGCCAAGCTTGCCGACCGTGTCGTTGGATTGGCCGATGAGCGTCTTCATGACAGTGTTGTCCTGAGTGACTTGGGTGGAAAGATCCTTCTGGCCCTGAAGCAGGGAAGTGACGTCGCGCTGAAGCTCGATGAGTTCGCGGGCGACGGCTTCAGCGGGGCGAGGGCCGACCAGGCTCCCGGCGAGCGCGCCGGCCAGTACTGCGGCGCTAAAGATGGCGATGTGGCGAATACGCATGAACAATCCTCCTAAAGGATTCCGAAAGGCTGCTAATGAATGGTGGCCGCAGAGCAGCCAACAAAAATCATACGGGCCAGGGGAACAGCTTTCACTGTAATAAGAGAGCCGCGAGGTGGCAAGGGTTTGCCTGGCCTCGCGGCTGGTTTCGTTACCAAACGGCCATCATCGCGAACACGGTGAAGCGGGTCAGTTGGCCTTCACGAAATGGCCGCGGCGATTTTGCTGCCAGCAAGCCTCGTTGTGCTCCATGCAGAAAGGCTTCTCCTTGCCGAAGCTGACAGTGCCGAGGCGGTCGGCGGAGATGCCAAGAGAAACGAGGTACTGTTTGACGGCGTTGGCGCGGCGATCGCCGAGGCCAAGGTTGTATTCCGTGGAGCCGCGCTCGTCGCAGTGACCTTCGATAGTAGCTTTGATCGATGGGTACTTCTTCAGGAAATCCGCGGTCGCGGAGAGCGAGGCGCGAGCATCGGGACGAATATCGGCCTTGTCTAAGTCAAAATAGGCGTCACGCACTTCCTGCAGGAAGAGCTTATCGTAGTCAACCTGGGGCGGTGGCGGCGGCGGAGGCGGAGCGTTCACGGAGACGGTTGCGGTGGCGCTGGCGGAGCCGCCGGGACCGGTGGCAGTAACCGTGTAAGTGGTCGTGTCGGAAGGCGAGACCTTGGTGGAGCCTTGAGCAGTGACGGCGCCGACGTCGGGAGCGATACTAAGCTGGGTGGCATCGGTGGAGTTCCAGCTCAGAGTAGAAGACTCACCCTTGTTGATGGCAGCCGGACTGGCCTGCAACGTCACGGTAGGGGTGGCAGCCGGCGGAGGTGGTGCTGGCGCCGGGGGCGGTGGTGCGACGGTTTTCTTGCCGCAACCAAAAGTAAAGAGAGCGGCGGCCACGGCAACGAGCAAGCCGGCGCGATAGAGCGAGCGTGTAGCCAGATACATTCGAATCCTCCTCAGTAAAGTTCCCGTGTTCGTCCCACCAGAGCCAGTATCCTAACACCGGAGGGCTGGGTTCGGGTAATATCTCGTATCACGATATATTATACATCGTGCCGGGAATCCTGCGAGGGACTTCCCGCAAGAGCGACCATAGCTGTTCCGCGAAAGCACCGACGCTAAGCACCTCTCCATGAGATGCACGGGCTGCCCCTCTTGGTTCCGTCGAACTTTTCACTTTGGGGACCAATTGGGCGATTCGTTGTGGCCAGTGGTTGTTAATTGATGAGGCTGGGAGCCATCGGCCAGCATGGTCCAGATCTGTCGCGAGCCGCCCCGGGTCGATTCGAAGACGAGGTGGCGACCGTCGGGAGCCCAACTGGGGCGCTCGTTGCGGCCCTGGTCACGCGTCAACTCGACAAGCTGACGGGTGGCGGCGTCCATGATGTAGATGTCGTAATTGTCGTTGGGGCGGCGCCAACTGAAAGCGAGCAACTGGCCATTGGGGGCCCACGCCGGGTCGATGACGTAGCCCTTGTCCGGCATGTCGAGTTTCGTGGTGCTGGTGCCGTCGGAATTCATCAGGTAGAGCTGGGGAGTGCCGCCCCGATCGCTGACGAAGGCGATGGTCTGGCCGGTCTTCGGATTCCAACTGGGAGACATGCTGGCGCCGTTGGCGTTGGTCAAGCGCTTGGGGCGGCCGCCGCTGGGGTCGGACACATAGAGTTCGGGGTTGCCCGGCATCGAAGATGAAAAGATGATTTGCGTGCCGTCCGGAGACCATGCAGGAGTGATGTTGGTTCCGCGGAAACGAGGGAAGGACACGAGTTTGCCAGTGTCCATCGAATACATACAAATCTGCGCGCTGGTGAGGCCGGCCGACGGCGCGAAGCAAGTGAAAGCGATGCGCGAAGCGTCGGGCGACCAACGAGGAGTGAGCGCAATCGATTTCAGGGTAGTGAGCTGGCGCTGGTTGGAACCGTCGTAGTCCATAACCCAGATTTCCTTGGAGCCGCCGCGCGAGCTAACGAAGGTGATTTGCGTGGAAGCGATGCCCGGCAGGCCGCCGGAGAGTTTGCCGATGATTTCGTCGGCAAACTGATGGGCGAACTTGCGGACCTGAAGATCCGTGGGAGCGCCGCGATACACCTTTCCGACAACGGCTTGCGAAGATGGATTGCGAACATCATAGAGCCAGGCCTCGATGGCGACTTCGGCGACGGATTCGGAGAGATTACCGAAGCCGAGGAAATTGGCGTTTGTGGGAGGATCGATCCAGATGGCAGGCTTTAGCTCGGCGGGGACGCTGGGGGCTTGAGGAGGGTAGAAGCTGGGGCTGGGGACTTCGAGAATGCCGCTGAATTGGAGGTCGTCGCGGACGATCTGCGTGAAGAGTGTGGAATGGGATTTGGCGGAGTCCGCGCGGGGAGCGAAATCGGCGATGGCGACGCGGGGTTTGTTAGTATCGCCAAGTCCGGTTCCAGCACGGAACCATCCCTCAGATTGTCCAAATGTCGCTTGGGCCGTGAATAACAGAATTCCAAGAAGTGGAAGGAGATGCTTTCGATTGAAGACGGTTTTCTCTTTGGCGCTCCGATGGACCAACGGAATAATGACTCTCAATCGATTGTTCTCCTTTATGGATTCTCTCTGTCCGGAAAATCCCAAAGAACTGACACATCGGGGGCGGTCCAGTCATTTGGAAGGGGTGGAAAGGGGCTTGAGCTTTGAATGGCGCGCAGACCGGAATTGTCCCATGAGGAATTACCGCTCGACTGTGCAATGCGGAGGTTTCTGACGGTCCCGTCGTGCATGATTGTAAAGGAAATAACGCAGTGCAGGGTTTGAGAGTTGCGTACAGATGGATCAAGGAAAAGGACGTTCCAGTTCGGAGCGACGCGGCGCTTTGCCGCTGCAATGTACCAACCATAGCGCGTGGTGAAGTCGGTGCCTCCTTGCCCCTGGACGGTACCTCCGGACGAACCACTTCCGGGAGTCTGAGAATACCCCGAAGGCAGATCAGGATTGCCGCCTTTGCCGTAAGGAACAGCGTTGTTCGGAGGAGGTGTCTTGTTTTCGAGAGTTCTGGATTTGGGCGAAGGGGGAAGCGGCTTTTCTTTCTCGAATTTTGGAATTTTGGTTGCGTCGGTTTTCGGCTCGGGTGGTTTCGGGGGCTCCTCTTTGTGCAGGCCTTTTGTTGGATCGACCGCCTTACTTTCGGTTACGACGGATTCTTTCGGCATCGGGATTCCAGCGGCAGGAACCAAAGTCACTTTTGCGCCGCCGAGTTCGCCGCCAACACCGCCCCACGGTTTGCCGTGGTACTGAATGTAAGCAGAGACGACGATGACGAGGGCCAAGCTGGCGTGCATGATGATGGAATAAATAAGGAACTGCCGGAAGCCCTGGTCTTGCGGATTGGCGACGGCGGTAGTCATGAGTTATTGGGTGCGCGCGCGGCTCGTGATGGGCTCCGTAACAATGCTGATGTTGTTGATGCCGGACAGGCGGAGCGCGTCCACGACGGCGGCAAAGCTGCCGAAGGGAACGGTCTCATCGCAGCGGAGGAACACGCCTTCCTGCTTGTTCTTCAATTGATTGCGGATTCTGGAGCCAAGCTGATGAATATTGATGGGCTCATTGCCGAGATAAATGCGCTGAGCCTTATCGACGGTGACGACAAGGCGCTCCTGGTTGATTTCCTTGACCGTTCGCGTTTTTGGAACGTCGACCTCGATGCCCGACTGGAGAATGGGCGCGGTAATCATGAAGATGATGAGCAGCACGAGAACCACGTCCACGAACGGGACCATATTGATTTCGGAGAGCGAGCTCTGCGTCGATTTGGAGAGTTGCGGCATATTCCGATTGTACCAATGCGGCCGGGTCGGGGCGGCCGCGAAAATCTAGGTCAGGGCTTTTTCGATCAGCGCGGTTACTTCCAAGGCAAACGTGTCCAGGCGCTGAGCGAGGTCGCGAATATTTTGGAGAAAGTGGTTATAGAAAATGACCGCGGGAATGGCGGCGAACAGGCCGGCAGCCGTGGTCACGAGGGCTTCGGCAATGCCGGGGGCAACGGCACGGAGGCTGGCAGCGCCGGCGCTTCCAAGGCCGGAAAAGGCATCAATGATGCCCCAGACGGTTCCGAACAGGCCGATGAACGGTGATACCGCGCCCGTGGTGGCGAGCCAGGACATTCCTTTTTCGACGCGGCGCACTTCCTCGGCGGAAGCCAACTGCATGCTGACGGTCACCGCCTGCAAACTCTTGAGTTTTGGGGGATGTGGATTGGCGGCGACGCCACCGATCTGGCTTTGCAATTCGCGATAGCCCGCGGCATAGACGTTGGCGAAAGGGGAAGCAACCATCACGAGCGCCTGCGGGTTCGCGACGCCGCGCGTGGCTCGAAAAATCCGAAGGAACTCGTCGCCCTTCCGGCGGATGCGGCCGAACATCCCCAGCTTCTGCAAAATCATGGCCCAGGAAACGACGGAAAAGAACAGCAGCAGCAGGAGAACAACGCGCGCAACCAAGCCAGTTTGCTTGAGGATTTCAAGGAGATCGGTGACAAAAATCGCGGTGAACAGAAAAATGACGTACCCCTCAGTGAAAACAGAAATTTTTCTGGGCCTTCAAAACGTAGCATAGGCGTCCAGAGCGTGCAACCAATAGGATGCAACTGTTTCTGAATCTGCTGCTTAACGGGCAACGGGCTCTTACTTGCCCAAGACGTCCAGCGCAGCGCGAAAGCCCAGCGCGAGTTCCGCGGCGGGGCCGCGGCCCCAGTAGTGGAGAAAAATGACTGTGGGCTGAGTGCCAAGCATGTGGTTATGAATGGCGACGACGTTCAGCTTATGAGCACGAAGCGCCTTCAGCACCGGAGTAACTTCCGTTTCGCGCATGGCGACGTCACCAGCAATTTGTGCGTCGGCGTCGCTTCCGGCAAAAGCAGCCCAGGTGTTAAGGCCCATGCGAGCATTAATGGGGGCACCGTGCTCTTTGAGATTAAGATCGTCGCGGCCCAGGGTGAATTTGTAGACGGAACCGAGAGCTTCGCCCTTGCTGCCCACGATTTTGTCAAGGGCCGCGAGATTAAAGGCGGGCCCTGTGGCGGCGGTTGACGGCGCTGGCGCAGGGGGCCGTGGGATCAAGTCAAGCGCGGGCTTGATGCGCTTGGCAAGGTCGAGCGCGTTGCCGTGACCATGTACGTGCATGAAGAAGATTCGAGGCTCTTCCCAAAAGAAATGATTGTGAAGCGCGGTAACTTCCAACCCGTTTTCGAGCAGTGCGGACATGACCGGGTTGACCTCGTCCTGCAAGAGCACGAGGTCGCCCATCATCACGTCAATGCCTTCATCGCCCTTGGTTAACGCCACCCAACCACCGAACCCGAAGGGCGTGGGCGTCGCAACGCCGGAGATGGTTACGTGCAAGTTGCTCCGCGGCACGTTCACCTTCAGAACGTTTGCTTTGTAATCTCCGCTGCGGCCGAGGATTGTGAGAACTTCCTGATAATCCTTGGGCACATCCTGTGCGGGAAGGGAAACTGCGCTGAGCAGCAGGACGAGCAAGACGGAGATGGAAATAATGCGGACCAGTTTCATTGCGATTCTCCTCAAGTCTATTTTACTTCGGAGCGAGCCAAATTCGAAACGCAGAGGGCCGCGCCGACAGAGTAAAGCAGGTGTGATAAACTGCGATTTGGGCATGAGCAAACCATTCGACATCGAATTAGAGAGTCTGACGGGCCAGCCGTCTTATTCCGAGGCAGTTCGTGGTGCAGGCACAAGGCAGCGGGGAACATTTTTTCTGGAAACGTTTGGTTGCCAGATGAATGACCACGACTCGGAAAAAGTTGCGGGTCTTTTGCTGTCGCGCGGGTACCAACAGGTGGAGACGCCGGAAGCTGCTTCCTTGATCCTTTACAACACATGTAGTATTCGCGAGAAAGCGGCGCAGAAAGTTTTTTCGCGGCTGGGCGAATACCGTGAGAAGCAGGGCGAGGGCAAAATCATCGGCGTGTTGGGCTGCGTGGCGCAACAGGAAGGGGAAGATATCTTTAGGCGCGCGCCGTGGGTGAGCCTGGTTTGTGGTTCGGCAAGTTACAGCAAGCTGCCAGGGATGCTGGCGCAACTGGAAAACGGAAATCAACGTGTCACCGGGCTGGATACGGACACGGACGAAACGTTTGAAACGGAAGTGACGCGCCGCGACAATCCTTGGCGCGCCTATTTGACGATCATTGAAGGCTGCGACAAGGCGTGCTCGTACTGCGTGGTGCCGTTCACGCGCGGTCCGGAACGCAGCCGTGCGAGCGACTCCGTTCTCAGGGAAGTGCGGCAGCTTGCGGAGCTGGGCTATTCCGAAGTTCAGCTTCTCGGGCAAACCGTGAATTCTTATGCCGATCCGGCGCCGGGAAGAATGCGTTTTTCGGAATTGTTGCTGGCGGTGGCCGAAGTGCAAGGAATTCGCCGCGTGCGGTTTACGACTTCGCATCCCAGTGATTTCACGCCAGATATTGTGGAAGCGATCGAGCAAGACCCAAAGGTTTGCGACCACGTGCACCTGCCCGTGCAATCCGGATCGACGAGGGTGCTGCGCGCGATGCAGCGAACCTATTCGCGTGATGAGTACCTGGAAAAAATCGCGCTAATACGCGCGGCGAGCCGGCCGATTGCAATCACGACAGACATTATCGTGGGATTTCCGGGCGAGACGGAGTCTGAGTTTGAAGAGACGCTGAGTTTGCTGGATGAAGTGCAGTACGACAGTATGTTTTCGTTCAAGTACTCGCCTAGACCGAATACCCCGTCGCTCTCCATGAGCGATTCGATTTCAGAAGAAGAAAAGGGCCGGCGGCTCGCGGTACTTCAGGACCGGCAGCGCGAAATTCAGGCAGCTAAACACGAGCGTTTGATTGGAAACCGCTTCGAAGTCCTGGTCAGCGGGAAATCGCGGCGCGAGAACCAGTGGTCCGGGTATACCACATCGCACCGCATGATAAATTTCGCTTCACAAGAGAGAGAGCTTCTGGGAACCTACGTGCAGGTGAAAGTTACGGGAGCGACTCCGAACAGTTTGGTGGGAGAGCACGTCGTCTAGCTTAGGGAGGCCTCGATGGAAGTGGAGATGAAGATCCGTGGCCTGATGATGGATCCCGTCACGAACATGCCCATCGTGGTGCTGAAGGACGTGCAGGGCCAGGCGATCCTGCCGATCTGGGTGGGCGTGTACGAGGCGAACGCCATCGCCTTGGAAATCGAGAAGGTGCAGACTCCCCGGCCGATGACCCATGACCTGCTGAAAAATGTCCTGCTGGGGCTCGAAGTGCGCGTGCAGAAAATTGTGGTGAATGACCTGAAGGACGACACGTTTTTCGCGCTGATTTGGGTGGAGCGCGAAGGTCAGATGATGACGATCGACTCGCGGCCCAGCGATGCATTAGCCCTGGCGCTGCGGATGGATTGCCCGATCTTCGTGGATGAAGCGGTCCTCAAGAACTCCAAAGTATCAAGCGCCTTCTCCGAGCGCAGCACCAACGAACAACTACGTAACTACCTCGATGGCCTTTCTGACGAGGACCTTGGCCGCTACAAGATGTAGACGGTCGCTGGCTGTGTAGTCCTTCCGATTGCAGGAAAAAAACTTCAAGTCAATTTGCCTTCGGGCATGAGCATTAGCCTGCGTACGGCGCGGCGCCACGCGAAAAGCAGGACGATGCCAATCAAAATGAGCGCCAAACTCAGGCCCGCCCACAGGCCGAAGGCGCCCCAGCCACGTTGGAAGCATAACCACGCACCGAGCGGCAGACCAATAATCCAGTAGGCCGTGAAATGGCAGAACATGGGCGTGCGGGTATCGCCAGCGCCGCGGAGAGCGCCCGTGGCTACGGTTTGGATGCCATCGAAGAGTTGGAAGGCAGCGCCGGCCGCGAGCAAAAGAATCGTACTGCGAATGACGGTTTCGTCTGGGGTGTACATTCGGGCGATCCAACGGGGAAATAGAAGCAGAGCGGCGCTCGCGCAGGTCATGAAAGCAGCGCCAAGAAAGATGGCAGTGCCACCGGCGTCTCCTGCGGCGCGGGGGTCGCGGCGGCCGATGGCCTGGCCCACACGTACGGCTGCGGCGGAAGCGATGCCAAGCGGCACCATATACGTGAACGCAACGGTGTTCAGCGCAATCTGGTGGCTGGCAAGCGGAACGGCACCAAGCCGGGCGATGAGCGCGGTGACGAGCGCAAAGACGCCGCTTTCGAGTGTGAATTGGATAGCAGCGGGCAGCCCCAGGGTAATGAGGCGCCGGATGCGCGGCAAGTCGATGTCGACGGGAGTTCGCAACAGTTCGGTTCTGTGCTTCCGGTCGTACCAGAGCAGGTAACCTACGAGCACGGAGGCCATATAGAGCCTGGCGACGGCCGTAGACCAGCCGGAACCAACCGCACCCATAGCGGGCGCTCCCCATTTGCCGTAAATGAGAATCCAATTGCCGACTGCGTTGACGATGTTGGCGCTGACGAGCGCGAAGGCCACGGGCTTGACCATGTCCATGGCTTGCAGGCAACGGCGCACGGCGAAATAGAGCAGCAGAGGCAACAGGCCGGCAGCTAGCGCTTTGGTGTAGGGAATAGCGAGGCCCAACACTGCGGGATCAACGCGCATTCCTCTGAGGAGCGATGGCAGTAACCAAACGGGGCCGGCAAGGAAGGGAGTCAAGGCAAGGCTCAGGTAAATGCTATTGAGTAAGGATCGATGACAGTCCTCGCGGCGGCCTGCTCCGAAGGCTTGCGAGACGAGTGTATCGAGTCCCATCAGCAGGCCGCCACCGAAGAGCGCCAGCACGATGAAAAGGTTGGAGCCGAGGCTTACGGCGCCCATGGCGGTCGCACTGTCGGGGAGCCGCCCGACCATCATCGTATCGACGATGGCCATGCTCATCCAGCCGAGTTCGGCGAGGACGAGCGGGATGGCGAGCCGCAAAGTGGGGCGAAATTCGGCGCGAAGTGTCCGGAATGCAATCATGGTGGAAAGATAAGAAGAACGAGTGTAAGTGGGGAGGATGAAAGGAGCAAATAGATGCGTCACAGAAACGAAATGATGAGCGAGGGATAGCGAGCAAGAGGGGCAGGCTATTCGGTGGGAATCAAAGGCAACAGAGATTCCTGCAGTCTTTCGCTGTCTGGGACAGTTAGCTGGTGGAGTTGAATCCCCATTTGATTTCCACCGAGAATCCGCACGACGCAACCGGAGGCCATAATCGGCCGCATTCGTCGTGAGAGTTGGAGGCTCATTCGCAAAGACGAACCGACCGGAGCGATTCTGGGAGCCCGGACCAAGAGGCCGCTCATGCTAACGTCAACGGTTTCCCCTGTCAGCACTTCCACACCCATCCTGAAGCGCACTTTGGATTGAATGGGGACGCGACGAGTCCGACGGCGCTCATGTTCCATAGCGCCTTGGGTGGCTCGAACAAGTTTCAGGAGCCGACCTTTGTCAATGGGCTTGTATAAAAAGAAGCTTGCGCCAGCCGCAAATCCTACGGAGAGCGCGCTCGGCCGCTGGTCATCGCTAATCAGGACGATGGGAGTCATACAATTGAAGCGAGAATTGCGCATCTGGCGGGCGAGGTCGATTCCGTCCGGAGAAACCATATGTAAATCCAGGAACACCATGTCAAACTTTCCTTCGTCAAGGATTTCGGGAGCTTCGCTGCTTCTGGTGAGGGTCAGGGCTTCCATGCCGGCAGAATGCAAGACCTTCCCGATTAGTTCGCAAACTACTTGTTCGTCGTCTACGACTAGTCCTCGTCTCTGCATGCTATCCTCCGGATTCTGACCTTCAGCCATCAGCCAGTTTCGCCGGATGCCGATGGCCGTTGACCCCGAGCCTGCGAATTAGTCCTGAGAGAGAGGGAAGAGTCGTCGTAGATGCACGTCTCGCTGGGGACTGGGTTAGACACTCTCAAATCGAAGATGCCGTTTTCGACCGCAGAATTTCGTAGCAGTCGAACTGTACACCGACGCCCACCTTGCCCCGCGGCGTTTCGACTGGTTCGAGACGCACCACATGTCCTGTGCATCGCCACTCGGTAGCCGGTTTACCAGTGATTTCTTCGGGCATTCTCACGAGGATCTCGACGGCCGATCCGACGGCTAGAGGAGCGTCTGTAGAGAAAAAGGTTCCTCGTTCCGAGAGGTTTTCCGATTCCGCCTTTCGCTCAGCCGGGCCGGATTTCCAGACGCGAACGCGCATGGAGGTCTTGAATGGCAGACGGGGACAAATACGTCGATCGGAGTTAGCTTTGTCCATGTATGCGCCTTTGGACGGAAGAGGGAGAGCGGCGCAGGCTGACCTGTACTCAGATAAGACTGTGGGCCAAGCAGAAGCCGGCGAGAAGACTCAATTTAGTACTTGGGTCTGCAAAACGTTAAGGCGAAGAGCCGAGGCGGAGGCGAGATGCGGGTAAGCACGAGAGCGTACTGGGTATCAAGTTCCATTGACCAAGTGGGGAAACACTCGTAGGCTCCTGATATTGTTGAGTTTGCTGATCTCCGCGCTAGCAAATCAACTGCTGACCAACGAATATGTGCCCAGAGCGAGCGCTGTCCTCGAATCCGGGTACTGAGGAGATTACCGTGGCGCTCTTAAGGGGCATAAGTTTTGAAACGCGGGCGCAGGACATTCGCAGCAGCGGGCGGCTCAATTCGCGTGTGGGGGTGGCGATCGAGTGGACTGATGCGGGGCAAAACTTACGCGCGGAAGGTTACACGGTAGATATTGGAGCGAAAGGCTGCCTTGCAGTAGTACCGCAAGGACTGACCGTGGGCCAGAAGCTGCGGCTCATCAATCTTACCAACCAGATTTCTTGCGAAGCAATGTTGGTGTGGAGAGGCCACGAAGGCCGCACGGGTTGGGAACTCGGGCTGGAGTTGCAGGAGCCCTCGCCTGATTTTTGGGGCCTGGACTTTTAAGGTCTCTCGGATGGCAACCAACCATCTGCTCTGCTATCGCTCCTGCACCCGGACTCCTGTTTTCCACCGTCCTAAGCCCCCGGCCCACTTTTTCCTTGCCAATGAATGGGCAGCGAACGTAGAGTTAGCCTAGGCCTTGGGGGTTTTCTGGAGGCGGCACCCATATATAGGAACCCAGTTGCCGGATCGCTGCGGCTTGATTTTTTGTGCGCGGGCGGAGGCACGAACAGATGACTGCCATCATCACGGTTGCGAATCAAAAGGGCGGCGTCGGGAAGACCACGACGGCGATCAATTTGTCCGCGGCGCTGGCGCATCGCGGCAAGCGAACCCTGCTGATTGACCTCGACCCGCAGGCGAATTCGACAATCGCGTTTTACGATTCCGGCGAGATTTCCACGAGTATGTTCGATGTCTTAAGCGACAGCCGCGTTACTCTGTCCTCGGTCATCAAACCAACGAAGGATGCGTTGTTGTTTCTGGGGCCTGGCCGGCTGGCACTTGCAAAACTGGAGCAGGTCTTGGCGGGACAGTTCGATGCGCCATTCAAATTGAAAGACGCGCTGACGCCGGTACTGAAAGATTATGACTACATAATCCTTGATACTCCGCCATCGCTCGGGATTCTTACGGTGAATGCACTCGTGGCCTCGACGCATTTGCTGGTGCCCATCCAGGCGGCGTATTTCGCGATCGAGGGAACGGACGACCTACTCGAGACTTACGAGCGGATCCGCGCGCGTCCCAATCCGGGGCTGAAAGTTCTAGGCGTAGTGATTACGCTTTTTGACAGGCGGACGAATATTTCGAAGGATACGCACGGGCAAATTCGGTCGGTGTTCGGTGAAGTCTTGTTCAAGACGAAAATCACCAAGAATGTCCGGCTGGAAGAGAGCCCGGCGTACAAAGAAACGATATTGACATTTGCGCCGAAATCACCCGGCGCGGTCGAGTACAAGAAACTCGCGGGGGAGGTTATCCAACGTGTCGAAGAGAATCGGGCTACCCATCACGCTGAAGATGCGGCATGACGCACATTACGTAGAATCGCTGACAAGCTATAGCGGGGCGGCGGTCGGACGCATGATTCGCGTGGACCAAATCCGCCCGAATCCCGACCAGCCGCGTAAGGCGCTGGGCGACCTGCGCGAGCTCACCGAGTCGATTCGTGAAAAAGGAGTGCTGGAGCCGTTGCTGGTGCGCTATGTCCCGCGCGAGGACTGCTTCCACATTATCTCCGGCGAGCGGCGCTATCACGCGTCGCGGGCTGCTGGGCTGCGCGAACTGCCTTGCATCGAAAAGACCGCCGACGATGCCGAGACGCTGGAAATCGGATTGATCGAGAATATTCAACGGAAGGACCTGACGCCGTTTGAAGAAGCCGATGGGCTGCACCGTTTGAGCACACAGTTCGAGTATACGCATGAGGATATCGCCAAGAAGATTGGGCGGGCGCGGTCCTCGGTGACCGAAACTTTGTCATTGCGCAACATCCCCGACTCCTTGCGGAAGAAATGCGTCGAGTATGGAATTCTGTCCAAGTCGGTTTTGCTGCAGGTGGCGCGCCAGCCTACCGAAAAGAAAATGGTTGAGATGTTTCACCGCATCATGCAGGGCGGGTTGACACGGGATGAGGCGCGCCGCGAACGCCGGGAAGAGCAGGCCGGACCGCAACGGCCACAGCCATTCATATTTCAGTTCGAGCCGCCTTCGGAGACGTTCAAGTTCCGGATTCAATTCAAGAAAAGTCACGTCTCGCGTGACGAGCTGATTTCAACGTTGCGCGAAATTCTGGCGCAGCTCGAGGGTTCTTCCTCGGAAGCCGATTCCACGGCGGCATAGACAAATCCAAGCCACAGGGGCGAACTGAAGTTCGTCCCTGGACTAGCCCGACCTGAAACATGCAGGAACTCACGCCGCGACAAATGGAGATTATTGAGCGGCTATTCGCAAATGGATTTCGCCCAATAGCCATTCCGCCTTACGAGAGTGTCTTGTGCATGAAGAGAGGGGAATGCGCAGCGATACTCGCGCCCGTTCCGGGCGGCGGAGTGAAATTGCTTGCGCCACCGTCGTACCTGGTTGAAGGGAACCTCAGTGTGAAGTTGAAGCGCGGGTCCGGCGAAGTGTTTGTTTGGAAAAAGAAAGAAGTGAGGGCAACGCCGGAGAAATTAAAAGAACTCGAATCGTTTCGGCGGGAACTCACCGAACTCCTGGATATGCCTCCGAAGCAGTAAAGCTTCCACAATTTGCAATTCCCAAGGACTCCCGGCAAACTGAATTTCCCATGGAAACCTACGACATTATCTGCATTGGGGCGGGGCCGACCGGCCTGGCAACCGCGATTGAAGCAAAGCGCGCCGGCTTGCGTGCGCTGGTCATTGACAAAGCCTGTCTCTGCAACTCGATCTTCCATTATCCGGTGAACATGGTGTTTTTTACGACGCCGGAATTACTGGAAATCGGCGATCTGCCTTTGGTGTCCGCGGCGGAGAAGCCCACTCGAGTCGAGGCGCTGAAATACTACCGCCGGGCTGCAGAGCACTATGCGCTGGAGTTGCGGTTGTACGAGCGAGTGGTGCGCGTGGATGGGCACGATGGGAACTTCACGGTCATGACGACAACGGAAGAGGGAACCGAGAACAAATATCAGAGCAAGAAAATTGCCGTGGCGACAGGCTATTACGATTTGCCGAACCGTTTAGATGTGCCGGGCGAGAATCTTCCGCACGTATCGCATTACTACACGGAGCCATTCGAGTATTGGAATCAGGACGTGGTGGTGATTGGCGGAAAGAATTCCTCCGCGGAGGCGGCGCTCGATCTCTATCGAAATGGCGCGCGCGTGACGCTGGTGCACCGGAACAAGGAACTTGGCGCAACGATCAAGTATTGGGTGCGGCCGGACATTGAGAATCGGATCAAGGCGGGGCAAGTGAAAGCGCTGTTCGAGACGCGCGTTAATGAAATCACGCAAGACGAAGTCGTGGTCGAGAATGGCGGCGGCGAGAAGAGACTGCCCGCGCGGCGCGTGTTTGCACTGACAGGCTACCATCCCGACTTCACCTTTATTGAGAGCCTGGGTGTGCAGCTTGATCCGGAAACTCGCAAACCTGCACTAGATCCGAACACCCTTGAGAGCAACGTGCCGGGGATTCATCTGGCAGGGGTAGTCATCGGAGGCAAACATACGGGCGAGATTTTCATTGAAAACGGGCGCTTCCATGGGAAGCAGATCATTCAAGCGCTCACAGCACGAGGTGCACGGGAAAACCACAGCTAGGCCGGATTTGCCCGTCCCACAGCCGTTTGCTAGACTTCTTAGGCCATGTCATCGATTATCCGGGAAGTCGGCGAGACGTTTGGTGCACTGATAAAAGGCTTCAGCGTAACCTTCCGCACCATGTTTCGTAAGACGGTTACAGAAAACTATCCGTACGAGCCCGTACATTTTCAGCCGCGCTACCGCGGGATTCATGTTCTGCACCGTGACGAGAATGGCCTGGAGAAGTGCGTTGGCTGCTTTCTCTGCGCGGCCGCTTGCCCTGCCAATTGCATCTATATCGAAGCTGCCGAGAATGTCGATGCGAACAGGATCTCCGCTGGCGAGCGCTATGCCAGCGTGTACAACATCGATTATTCACGGTGCATTTTCTGCGGTTATTGCGTGGAAGCCTGCCCAACCGATGCCATCACGCACGGTCATGGCTTCGAGCTCGCGACCTACGACATCAACTCTCTCGTTTACCGGAAAGAACAGCTTCTCGAAAAAGAGTCCGCAGTTACGGCTTCGTCCCAACGCTAGGCTGTTGTCCCGCTAAATCGCGTAGTCTTTATTCTGCAAGCAAATAATTTTCGGATTCGCCGCTGAGCTGTACCCGCCGCCCGTCTGCATTAGCGTCCTCTAATAAATATAAAGCAGCCAAGACGTAAGTCTGGGGAGAGGCGCGTGGGTTGATGGCTGCGAGGCTCGAGGGAAGAAGGCGCCAAGCGAGGTTGGAGGAGGCGTTCCGCTGGGACGCTTGGCAGAGCGCGTATAAGCCGCTAGGGCGGATGACCCTGAGCATGACTCCGGGCCCCGGCGACCGCTGTTTTGTGAGCGGCATAGCTTGCAGCAAACTCTGGATTCCGGGACGAAAAAAACTCTTCACCTCAAGCGGGGCCTCGATTTGCGGGCGGCGTGACCGTCCGATCCGCAAAAAAATTATCGGACACTGTGTGTCCGTTTTTTGGGAGAGATTCGCCGGCGGGAGTGTCTTCCAGCGCCTGTGGCGGGCGCTCCCGCTGCTCCATCAACCAGCGCGCCAGCATGGCAGCGGAATTTTCTTCCATCCAAAGATCAAGAAGCGCGCCGATCTCTTTGCGGAGATTGGCGGCATGGCTGAGACGCGAGAGTTCATAGCTCTGGAGCGAGTTGCGCGAAGCGGAAAGAAGAAACTCCCACGGCGGCTGGGTCTTGTAGTGGTTCACTGCGGCCTCCCGGAAAGCGATGGGAGCAAATTAACAGTGCGTTAACTAATGTCAATATTACGACAGGGTCATTGACTGTGGAAAAGTTTGGCACTCGGCGGGCTGGACTGCTGATCGCCGTAGGGAGCAGAGCGAAGTGTACTCGAAAAAAGAGGCTTGCGAGACGAATGTGATGCGTGCTTGCAGCGCCTGCGCGGGCGACTACGAAGACCCGGATCGCACGGCCTGGACGCCGAACGATGGAGAAGACCCAGACCGCGACGACACGCCGGGCGCAAGCACAGAAGAGTTTCCTGCTGAAGAGTAAACGACGGCGGGAGAGGAGGCGACGATGCAAAAAACTCAGAGAAGGGAACTCCTGCGCGGTGCCAGGCGGAGGCAGCGCGACGTGCTGTGCGACGTGATGCTGAGCGCGCGGCAGTGCGAGACGTGGCTGACGCTGGACGAGCTGGCGAAACTCACGCATTACCCGCCGGCCAGCATTTCCGCGCAATTGCGGCACCTGCGCAAGCCGGAGTACGGCGGGTACGCAGTGGAGAAGCGGCCTCGCGCGGCGGGCAAGGTCCTTCGCGGAGAAGACTTCGGAACGGTCTGGGAGTATCAGCTCAAGCGCGCCGTTCGCAGGAGGCAAGTCGGCGGACGCTTGCGGAGCGGCGCGAGGCAACTTTCGCTGCAATCGGTGGCTCGCTGATCGCGGGCTTCACTTTCAGTCGAGAGTTGGCGGAGGGGCGATGAGCGTCAAACCGGAATTAGCGTTTGATGTGTGCTGGGTCGGCCGTACTTACGGCCGCAGATATCGACGGCAGACGGTGCAAAAATGAGCGTCAAACCCGAACTCGCTTTCGACGTCTGTTGGGAAGTCTACCGCGGCGCGCGCGAAGTGCTGGAGACGAAGCGAGGTATTTCGGCGCTGAACTGGAAGGACACGGGGAAATTTCTATGGCGCCCCGACTACCGCGCACGATTGAACGAGTGGGTGGCGGATTTCGCGCTGGTGGGGAAGGCGGCGCTCGATGGACCGGACTGGGCTTCTCGCATGGTGCTGTTCCGGCTCTACTATCTGGGACTCGCGCCGTATGAAAATGCGCGGCATTTTCTTGGCTTGAGCGAGACGAATTGGGTGAACTGGACGGAGCAGATCCGCCATCGCTGCGGCAAAGAACTTCTCAGCCGGGGTATGTTCCCGCCGCGGAAATATTTTACCTCTTGTGAA
>Ga0210407_10000354_pt1 | contig 53894 bp, 51 predicted proteins | sample IncBWC27MmetaG_FD_150860 | JGI IMG/M metagenome (GOLD analysis project Ga0210407, IMG submission 150860) | Forest soil microbial communities from Barre Woods Harvard Forest LTER site, Petersham, Massachusetts, United States - Inc-BW-C-27-M | ecosystem: Environmental > Terrestrial > Soil >...
AACCGCTCTCGAATGGGTTCGATATCGATCACCACCACAATATATGGCATGAAAAGTAGGTTGTAAACCCATATATAACTCTATCAAAAGTCGATTCGATAATTTCCGGTCGAGCCCTTAGAAAACGGCTCCGGCTGTCTCACGATCGGGGTCCACCTCAAAGGCCAGTGGCGTAATCTCGGTTCCCGGAACGTTAAAGCTCCCATTCTCGTAGGCAAGGTCCTCTGCAGCGACCTCCATCATCTCCGCGGCGATCTTCTTCGCCTTTTCGATGATACGCCCGGCACAAACCATGACGCTCGATCCGCCGACCGGCATCGAGCGCGAATTGAAGGTCCTGTGCCCGGCCTGGACTTGTTTGGTGTCGCCCTGCACGACGTCGATATTTTCCGGCGGCATCTGGAGAGCGTCGGCGGCAATTTGCACCAGAACAGTCGCGTGCCCATGGCCCTGGCTCATCGAAGCTGAGTAGACTGCCGCTCTTCCGCTCGAATTGATAGCGACCCGCGCGCTCTCCCAGCCGCCCCGGTCGAAGCCGCTAGCGGCCAGGCGGCGCCATCCTGCACATCTCGGTGTAGGCGGCGACGCCAATCCCCGATAATGCCCGGCATTGCGCAGGCGCTGCTGCTCCTCACGCCGGCCGGTGTAGTCGAACGCAGTGACGGCGTTGTCGAGACAGCCCGTATAATCGCCGCTGTCATAAATCACCGAGCGGCTGCCGTAGGGGCGGTAGCGGAACTCGGATTGCGGCACGAAATTGATCCGCCGCACTGCGACCGGATCGAGGTTTAGATGGCGGGCAACCGCTTCAATGGTCCGCTCCGCGATATAGGCGCCCTCTGGTCGCCCATAGCCGCGATAGGCGTCGACCGGGACGGTATTGGTGACAATCACCTTTGAGACGGCCTCGAAGTTCTCGATCTTGTAGGTCCCGGTCCCGTAGCTCACGGTAGGACCGCCCGAGGCCATGTTCGAGAGGTAGGCCCGACATTGCCGAGCGTCTCGACCTTCATCCCGAGAATGCGGCCGTCGTTGCGAAAGGCCGCCGCGATCAATTCCGTGTGCGCCCGGCCGTGACCGGTCGCCTGATGACTTTCCGAGCGGGATTCCCACCAGTTGACCGGGCATTTCAGCGCGCGGGCCAAATAGGCGCAGAGCAGCTCCTCGGGGTAGAGACGCATCTTTGCCCCAAAGCCCCCGCCGATATCCGGCGCAACCACCCGCAGCAGATGTTCCGGAATATCCACCGTTTCGGCGATCCAGCGCCGGTGAATATGCGGCACCTGACTCGGCAGGTAGATCGTCAGCCGGTCATCGACGCTCGGCGCGGCGAGAATGGCGCGGGTCTCGAGGCAGGTCGGAATGAGCCGGTTGTTGACGAGGTGCAAACGCAGAACCTGGTCGGCCCGGCCAGCCGCCGCGGCGTAATCGCCGCCGCTAATCTTGAAATACGTCGTGATATTGTTCGGAACGTCTTCGTGGAGTTGTGCCGCGCCGTCGCCGGTGGCGGCCTCCTCGTCGATCACGGCAGGCAGCGCCTTATAGTCAACTTCAATGAGCTCCAGTGCGTCGCGGGCCGCCTCACGCGTCTCGGCGACTACGAGCGCGACGCATTCGCCGACGAAACGAACCCTCTCGACGGCCATCACCGGCCGGTCCGGTACCACAGTACCAGGGATGACCCAGTTCGGTTTGATGTTGCCAATCCTGACGATGAGGTCGGCGCCGGCGAGAGCAAGGCGCATGCCGGTGGCGGCCCTAGCGGCCGAAAGGCCTACGCCAGTGATGAGAGCGTGCGCGTGCGGCGAACGGTGGATCGCCAAATAAAGCATGCCGGGCAGCTTTATGTCATCGACGTAATGCCCGTTGCCAGTGACAGATTTAATGTCCTCTCGTCGGCGAAGCGACTGGCCGACATAGGGCGTAGACTGCGCATTATCGGTCATCATGGCCTGCTCTCGTCCCATACGCTCTTCAGCGAAACAGACGCCTTTCCAGCAGATTGCTATTATATTATGATAATCATACTATATGGACAGCCCGTATCGCGAGCGTCGCGATGCTGCCGAGACAGGTAGAAGTCGATATAGGCCCGCAACGTCCTGCCGTTTGGCGATCAAACTTCACCGACGCCTCGTCGAACATCTGCGACATGGCGGCGACCACCAGATCGTCCTTGGACACGAAATGGGCATAGAAACCGCCATGCGTGAGCCCGGCCTTCGCCATGATGCCGGCCACGCCAACGCGATGCGGGCCCTCCGCCCGTATCGCCTTGGCAGCTTCCTTGACGACCCGGGCCCGGGTCCTCTCCTTGTGTTCGGAATCATACCGCATGGGCCACCTTTGTACGACTGCAGTAATTCTATTATGTCGCCATCGCAAGCGTCGAGCCACCTCCCGCGAGAAGTTCGCAAACACCTACGACTGACAGCGCGGCACTCGAGAGCAAAAGGCAGCCCTCAGAAGGTCTCGACCCAGGGTCGCAGCTCGACCTCCAAGGACCAGGCGCTGCGCGGTTGGCGCAAGATGTTGAGATAGGTCTGGGCGATTCCATCAGGATCGAGCGTGCTGTCCGGCCGGTCGGCCGGATTCGGGCGCCGCGCACTGCGCACCCCGCCGTCGATCACGAAATGGGCAACGTGGATCCCCTTCGGCCCGAGCTCGCGCGCGGTGCTCTGCGCCAGACCACGCAAGGCAAATTTGCCCATCGCAAAGGCGGCAGACAACGGGTACCCCTTGACACTGGCGCTCGCGCCGGTCAGCAGGATCGCGCCGCGGCCATGCGGTATCATTCGGCGTGCTGCCTGCTGGACGACGAGGAAGCCGCCATAGGCCGACACCTCGACCGCCTTGCGCACGGCTTCCGGATCGAGCTCGGCGATCGGGCCATGGGCCCGTGCGCTGGCGTTGTAAAGCACGACGTCCGGCTCCCCGAGCTGCGATCCCGCCGCATCGAACAAGCGAGCGACCCCAGCAGGATCAGTCGCATCGACTGCGAATGTTTGGGCACGGATCTCGGCGGCGAGCGGTGCCAGCTTCTCCACATTACGTGCCGCCAGGCCGACCCTGAGACCAGCCGCCGCCAAACCGCGGGCCACCGATGCGCTGATGCCGGGACCGGCCCCGACGATCAGAGCGGTGCGATAGGGAATATCTGTCATGACTGCCTCTTCAAGCTGATTTCGGACTGGAAGATCGGCAGCCTCTCTCAGGCTGCCAGCGTCGCGTCCAACGTGATTTTAGTGTTCAGGAGCTTGGATACGGGACAACCCGCCTTCGCCTTGGCGGCGAGTTCCTCGAACTTTGCTTTGTCCGCGCCCGGGATCTTGGCGGTGAGGGTCAGATGAACGGCGGTGATGGCGAAGCCGTCCCCGACCTTGTCCAAGGTGACCTCGGCCTTGGTCTCCATGTGCTCGGCCGTCAGCTGGGCTTCGCTCAAAATGAGCGACAGCGCCATTGTAAAACAGCCGGCATGGGCGGCGCCGATCAGCTCCTCCGGGTTTGTGTCGGGCTTGCCCTCGAAGCGGCTGACAAAGCCGTATGGGTATTTTTGTCGAGCGCGCCGCTCTTCGTCGAGATGGCGCCTTTGCCATCTCTGATGCCGCCTTCCCAGACGGCCGCTCCAAACGTATTCATCTTGACCTCTCCTCGGGTGGTCGTGGCTTGTTTCCAGCACTGGCTGAGCAGGGCGCGGCAAATGCACCTGCCGATCGCTCCTGCGCCGGCTGCCGGAACCCGCATCTCGTCGCAATGGCCCAACTGTATTCCGCAGTCGCAATCTCTTTAAGGACGGTACGAAACTCGAGCGCGGCCTCCTTACCGAATGTACTTTCAAAGCGGCGTTGCGCTGCGGCCCAACGCGGACGGGCTTTGGCCACGGCAGCCTCCCCGGCCTGCGTCAGCGCTACCATACGGCTGCGTCGATCCTGTTCGGACACTTCGAGCTTCACAAAACCGCGCTTCTCGAGTGGGCGCAGAAGGTGCCCTAGCGTCGAGCGATCCATGACCAACAGCCGTGCGAGATCTTGAATCGTACTCGAACCGACGAGGCTCAGCCGCGCCAGGATCGAAAATTGGTTCACCCCCAACCCGGCGGGCGCGAGAGCATCGTCATAAAGTCTCGTCACGCGCCGCGTTGCCTGGCGAAGCGCGGCGCAATTGCAGATTTCGGGCTCGACATCGGACATTGGTGCGCTCCATCACCCTGAAAAGATTATATCGGTAACCGACTGATCTTAGATAGGGGTAATTACCGGCATCGTCAACACCCTGTGTGCGGGTTCCAACAGCGCAATCCGCTCCCGCTTGACGCCCGTGAGGACAGCCCCATTTAAGGGCGGCAAAATGGCGGGACAGTCGGCATCGGTCTCAATACCGCGCCGCACGGACGAGGCGCCGGCGCGGATCGTGCTCAGCAACGCCGGCGACCATCTGCACACAGCCAAGCCCGAACGCCGCCGTTTCCGCCCGATGACTTCCGCCGCTACCGCCTTCTGCGACAAAATCGAGGAGCGGCAATGACCAAACGATATCTCGAAGACTTCGCCGGGGAGCAAATCTTCGGCTCCGCACGGGTACGATCACCGGCGCCTACACCGGAATCTCTGCCATAGAAATTCAACGTTTAAGCCATTGCGATCAAGCTCTACGACGTCAATGTACTGAGCACCCAGCGGGTGAACCGGGTGGCGCTGCCCCATCTACGCAGACAGAAGCAAGGTCTAGTCGGGGTCGTCGACACGCTGTTCGGCAATCGGCCGTTTCGCGTGCATATCTATCCGACAGAGGACGGCGCCAGCGGCTTCATGGTCCTCGATCGCCTTCGCAGCGCGATACTGCATCGCGTGGGACTGTCCGACGTCCTGACCCCCCGGGTTCTCGTCGGACTGTCTCTGGGACGGCAATGCCGGTTACAGGGCGGCGGTGGAGTCGTGCGACAGTAATTCCAGCAATCTCCGGCCAACATCCACGTTCCGGGGCACGCCGGCCGCTGCCTTCGCTTGTCTCAGGGCGGCGCTGATTTTCTCCGCTGCCGCAAGACCATTAGTTTGCGCGCTGAGCGCCTCGCGCAGTGAGAGGATCTTTGCCTCAACGGTCAACGCTCGGTTCAGTGCTTCGGTGAGCTCGCCGGTAGCGAAGGTGGCCGCCTCGACCGTGACGGCGTGCAATGCCGCGTCACGCTCCGCCGATGCCATGCGAACCCGCTCCGCCGCCGCTTCCTGTGCAGCTCTAGCGGCAGGCAAGGCCGAGGCGACCGCGCGAACCTCCGGCGCCAACTTGCCGAGGCTGGCATCGGTCGCGACCGTTGTTGCACATGGTTGAGGCCGGTCGCCGACGCCGCCTAGCGCAATCCATCGCCCGAGCGCCGCCTCGTCTTCGTCTCGCGAGCACGCAAGCTCACGATTGAGCCGCTCCGCTTCGGCGAGAACTGAATCGAGCCGGCGCACAGGCGCAGTGGCGCCTTCCAGATCACGCTGCGCCAAGGCGAGCGCGGCGATTGCCGCGCGCAGCTGGTCCCGGGCGGGCGAAAGCGCGACAGGCGCATCCGCATCCGCCGATCGGGCGAGCCACACCGGCTGAACTTCCGCCATCGGAACCTCCTCCTCGCTTATGCTGAAAAACGCAATTAGCACGAAAAAATGGCACAGTGATGGCGCTATCGCTGGACAGGAGGTAGACATTTAATGTCGTTCTCGCTACGAAGCGGGTTTCGCCGCCCGCGCGTCAGGCGAGCCGGATCGCGCTGGCTTCCGGCCCCTTGCGGCCTTCGACGATGTCAACGGTGACGCGCTGTCCCGGGCTGAGATTCTCGATGCCCGCGCGCTGCAGCACCGAGGCGTGCACGAATATGTCCTTCCCGCCGTCGTCCCGAACGATGAACCCGAACCGCTTGACGGCGCTGTACCATTTGACGGTGCCGGTTTCCTGAACGCTTGCCTCGACAGCCGTCGAAACTACACCGGGCAGTGGTGATGCGAACGAGACCCGAGTGCTGGGGTCCACGCCAAGAACCTCGGTAACCTGAAGTCCGCGCTGCCCTTGGGCTACGCGCAGGTCGAGCGTCTCGCCGGGTTGCACCGCCTCGATGCCGAAGCGTTCGAGTGCGCTGGCATGCAGGAAGGCGTCCCCGGATCCATCGGCAAGTTCTACGAACCCGTACCTTTTATCAGGATTGAACCATTTCACCCTGCCCGGGACCGGCGGGTCCGACCGCTCCTCGATCCGTGGTTCAGTGGATAGCGATGGCACCTCGGAATTGTCGAGCGGTTGAATCGAGCCGACCTCCTCGACCACCTGGTGCTGCCCCTGACGCAAGGTTCTGCCTCGTACCAGGAATCTTTTTATTGCCTCTAGCATGTGCGCCTCGCCCGTTAGGCCGGACCGCGGACTCTCGCGGCTACAGGCGGGCGCGTCAATCACGCCTCCGATCCGGATCGCCGGTTCATCCGCGCGTTGCCAGCAGGCGACCCTCCTTTGCCAATGCCGTAACCTGCAACCTCGTGCCATCGATGATATCGTCGAGAACGAGAGAGAGCCGACGGCGCCAATTCGGATGTTCGTCCGTCGTACCGGGAAGGTTCGCCTGCTCACTTTCGCCGACAACATCTTCCAGCTGAACCAGCATCAGGCGGGAGCGCGAGCGCGCGAGATAGCCCAGGATCGCGTCGCCGAGCTCGGGTGTGTAGGTCGGCGTTCCGCTATCGGAGAGAAATTCACCGAGCCGCTCGGGTGCAAGCAACCTCTCCTCGACGAGCGCCTGCAGCAGCAGATCGCGGTCTTGGCGCCGTTTCGCCGCATCGATCTCGGCGGCGGCGGCATCGGGATAGAGATCGAGGCTGCGCCGCCAAGCGATGTCGGTGCCGAGCCAGAAACCCCGGAGAGTGGGTAGGTCATGTGTCGCCGCCGAAGCTGCTGCGAGAGCCGGATACTGGCCCGGCGGCACAAAGCCGCCGTCCGAGCGGCGCTCGAAGGTCAAGACTCGGCAGGATAGCAGGTTGGCCGATCTCATCGTCTCGCGAAAACCTTCGGGCACCGTCCCGAGATCCTCGCCGACCACGGCACATTGCTGGCGGCAGCTCTCGAGGGCAACGAGCCGCAGAAGATCGCCGAAGGGGTAGGTCACGTATGCTCCCTCGATTGCCTCCATCCCGACCGGGATCCAATAGAGCCTGTCGAGCGACATGACGTGATCTATGCGCAGGATTCCGGCGTGCCGCATATTGGCGCGGATCGCCGCAACAAACGGCGCGAAACACCCGCGTCGCAGCGCCAAAGGATTGACCGGCGCCAACCCCCAATTTTGTCCGGTCTGGTTGAACGCGTCGGGCGGCGCGCCGATTGATGCCCCAGTTGCCACCAGCTCCTGATCGGCCCAGGCCTCTGCCCCATTTGGATCGGCCCCGACAGCGAGGTCGCGATACAATCCGATCGATAATCCGCCATCGCGGCCGGCCATCGAGGCCGCAGCGAGCTGGCGCTCGGCTTCCCACTGCAGGAATTGAAAAAATTCGATCCTGTCGCGATGTGCGTAGGCGAACTCGGTGACCTCGGGTGAGCGCGGATCCTGCATCGCCTTGGGCCATCCACGCCACCCGGCGCCCCGATTTTGGGCTCGGTGGTGCTCGTCAAGCGCCTCGAACACGGCAAAATCGGCGAGCGGTCGTCCCCCCCGTCGTTGAAACTCGCGGAATGCCTCGCCGCGCCGACCCCGCGCAACCCCGTCCGCGCCGATCTCTCTGATCCGGAAGCGTCGGAATAGCGCTTCCAGTACCGGCCGTTTGCACGCGGCGACGGCGCCGTAATCAATGATCGCGGCGGAACGCGCGGCGCGGTGTGTCACCGCAAACCACTCACCCCCGATCAGGGCGCGCACGGTTTCGTCTTCAGCGAAGCCAGGGACAACAGTTACGTCAATGTACAAATAATTGAGCCAGCTCCGGCTCGAGGGCGAATACGGGCTGATATGCAATGGCTCGGCCGCGAACAAGGCATGCAGCGGGTTGGTGCCGAGCACTGCTGCTTTGCGCGAACCCGCGGCGCGCGCGAGCCGGCCGAGATCACTGAAGTCGCCGATCCCCCAATTGCCGGCGCTGCGCAGACCGTAAAGCTGGCAGCTCGGACCCCATTTGCGGCTGCCGGGCCCGAGTTCGGCTGGAAGGTGGCAGCGATCAGGAGCGACAATCAGGTTGAGCCGGGTGGTGATCCCGCCAGCCTCGAGGTCGAGCCGGTGGTAACCAAGAGGCAGCCCCTCCGGCAGCGGCATCAGGCATCGCTCGCCCTCTACCTCGGTTACCCGGCCCGAGCGCTGCTCCCCGTTCTCGAGAAGGCACGACCAGAGGATTTCCCGGCAACCGACGGGCAGGCGCAGCGTTACAGTCGGATGAGGCGCCTCGGCGTGAGCGAGATAGACAGGGCTCAGCCCCAGCGGTGCCTCGCGCTCTTCCTCGGCCAGCACGCGCATCGCACGCGGCGGGTCGGCCGGAAGACCAAAGGCCTCGATCAGCGCGAGAAGCGTCGCGTCGGACACCTCCCGCGTTCTACCAAGCCCGTCCGTATGACGCGCCTTGATCCCGACAAGCCGAGCGACGTGCTCGATCGCGGCACGCTCGTTCATGTCACGGGCGCGAGCACGCCGGTCCTGCGGCTGGGCGAGAAACCGCCCAATCGCTCAAGTATCTTCTTCCCACAGATCCGCATCCACTGCCCGCACGAGGCTCGCCGAGAGCAAATTTCTCTCCGGCAATTGCAGTCGCGGGGCACGATCGATAAAGAGCGCAAATGAACGAGCCTGTAGCCGGTAAATCTCTCCGGGGGCATAACGCCTGCCTTCGGCGACGAGCCCTGTCGGTTGTGAGGTATCGACGAGCGGCTCCCAGGACATTGGCGCGGCGAGCGACGGGAAATGAAAGTCGAGATCCTCATGATATGCGTTCATGATTACAAAAAAACTCTCGTCGATGTCACGCTGCCCCCCCGGCGTGAAGAACTCGCCCGCCGCGCCGCTCAATACATATCCAAGTGAAAGTGCAACCGGGTTTTTCCAATCTTCGTCAGTTGCCTCGTTACCCGAGGGGGTGACCCAGGTAATGTCTTTGACCCCGGCCTCGGAGAGCACCTCGCCCCGTAGAAAGCGCGGGCGCGAAAATACGCGATGGCTGCGGCGCAGATGGATCAGATAGCTGACGAACCGGCGATGGTCCTCGTCTTCCGGTCTGATGTGTTCCCAATCGGACCACGAGATCTCATTGTCCTGGCAATAGGCGTTGTTGTTGCCGCGCTGTGTTCGCCCGACCTCGTCACCGGCCAGCAGCATCGGAACGCCCAGCGACAAAAGCAGCGTGGCAAACAAATTGTGCCTTTGACGATCGCGCAGGCTGACTATGGCCGGGTCCGCGGTCGGTCCCTCGACCCCGCAATTCCAGCTGAAGTCGGTATCGCTTCCGTCGCGATTATCCTCGCCATTGGCCTCATTGTGCTTTTCGTTGTAGCTGACCAGGTCCTGCAATGTGAAACCGTCATGCGCGGTAATAAAATTTATGCTCGCCCAGGGACGCCGGCCGCGGTAGCCGAAGATGTCGGACGAGCCCGCCACGCGCGAGGCGAGATCGGCGACGAGACCTTGGTCACCCTTCCAAAAGCGCCGCACTGTGTCGCGGTATTGCCCATTCCACTCGGCCCAGCCCGGCGGAAAATTGCCCAGCTGGTAGCCGTAAGGACCGAGATCCCAAGGCTCGGCAATCAGCTTTAATCCGGCCATAACCGGGTCCTGACCGATTGCGTCGAAGAACGCGCTGCCCTGTCCATACTCGCCGTTCTCGCGTGCCAGCGCTGTGCAGAGGTCGAAGCGGAAGCCGTCGACATGCATCTCCAGCGCCCAGTAACGCAACGATTCCATGACGAGCTGCAGCACGCGCGGATGATCGAGATTCAATGTGTTGCCCGTGCCGGTGACATCGCGATAAAAGCGCCGGTCAGCATCCAATCGATAATAAGAGGCATTGTCGATGCCGCGGAACGACAGAGTCGGGCCGAGGTGATTGCCTTCGCCGCTGTGATTGTAAACGACGTCGAGAATGACTTCGATCCCGGCATCGTGCAGCCGCTTGACCATGGTCTTGAAGCCGGCAATCGAATTCGTCGCCAATAGCCGTGGATCCGGCGCAAAATAGGCGATCGAGTTGTAACCCCAATAATTGGCTAGCCTCGGCTCGGTCGGATGACGGTCGTGGACCGACGCATGTATTGGCAGCAGCTCAACCGCGGTCACGCCGAGCTCGACCAGGTAGTCAATCATCGCCGGTGCGGCGAGCCCGGCGAACGTGCCGCGTTGCACGGGATCGACATCGGGATGCTTTATGGTGATCCCACGAACGTGCAGCTCGAGGATGATCGTTTCTTCCCAGGGGATCTGCGGACGACGATCCTGGCCCCAAGTGAAGGCGGGCTCGATGACCCGGCATTTCGGGACCTGGCGCGCATTGTCGCGGCGGTCGAAAGACAGATCGGCCCGTTGGCTGCCTACGCGGTAGCCAAACAGCGAATCGCTCCACCGCAGTCTGCCGTGCAGCGACTTGGCATACGGATCGATCAGCAGCTTGTTGGGATTAAAGCGGTGCCCATTTGCCGGATCGTATGGCCCGTGGACGCGGTAGCCGTAAAGCAGGTTCGGACGCGCATCCGGCAAGTAAGTGTGCCATACTTCATCGGTGTATTCGGGAAGTGCAATCCGCGCCTCCTCGCGATTGCCCGAGCGATCGAACAGGCACAGCTCGACCTTTGTTGCGTGAGCCGAAAAGAGGGCGAAGTTGACGCCTTCACCATCCCACGTCGCCCCGAGTGGATAGGGACGCCCCGGCCACACTTTGATCGGCGCCGTCACCGGCCTAATCCGCTGTGAAGATCAGAGCGCCAAGCGGCGGGAGCCTCAGACGGAGAGAGTGATGGTAGCCATGCATCGGAACGGGCTCGGCGTGCACCTCTCCGTCATTGCCGACCCCGCTGCCGCCATATTCAGTCGCATCGCTGTTGATGCGCTCGCGGTAGCGCCCAGGCCGGGGCACCCCAATGCGGTAATTCTCGCGCGGCACCGGGGTGAAGTTGCAGACTACGACAGCAAGCTCGTTGGGGTTGCGGCTACGGCGGACGTAGGAAATGGTACTCTCGGCCGCATTCGCCACGTCGATCCACTGGAAACCCTCGGGATCACAGTCGAGCTGGTGCAGCGGCGGTGTATCGCGATACAGAAAATTCAGGTCGCGCACCAGCCGCCTCACCCCCTCGTTAAACGGATCGGCAAGTAGCTGCCAATCGAGCCCGATATCGTGGTTCCACTCGCGTTCCTGCGCGAACTCACCGCCCATGAATAGAAGCTTCTTGCCGGGGTGGGTCCACATATAGGCGAAATAGGCGCGCAGATTGGCGAAGCGCTGCCAGCGGTCGCCGGCCATCTTGCCGATCAGCGATCCCTTTCCGTGCACTGTCTCGTCATGGCTGAGCGGAAGGATGAAATTCTCGTGAAACGCGTACAGCAACCCAAAGGTGAGATCGTTGTGATGGTATTTACGATGGATCGGGTCCAGCGACATGTATTGCAGCGTATCGTGCATCCACCCCATGTTCCATTTGAAGCCAAAGCCGAGCCCACCGACATAGACCGGGCGTGATACCATTGGCCAGGCCGTCGATTCCTCGGCCGCGGACGTGGCACCGCTCGCTTCCCCAAAGATCAGTTCGTTCATCCGTCGCAAGAACGCGATCGCTTCGAGATTCTCGCGACCGCCAAAGCGGTTCGCGATCCATTCCCCGGCCCGGCGGCTGTAGTCGAGATACAGCATCGAGGCAACCGCATCGACCCGGATACCGTCGATGTGAAATTCGCGCAGCCAATAGAGAACGCTCGACAGCAGAAAATTCGCCACCTCGCGGCGGCCGTAATTGTAGATGAACGTCCCCCAGTCGGGGTGAAAGCCCTGCCGCGGATCGGCATGCTCATACAGCGCCGTCCCATCAAATCGTCCGAGCCCGTGCGCGTCGTTGGGGAAATGTCCCGGCACCCAATCGAGCAGCAAGCCGAGCCCGGCGCTGTGGCAGGCGTCGACAAAAGCACGGAAATCGTCGGGCGTCCCGTATCGGCTGGTCGGCGCAAACAACGATACCGGCTGATATCCCCAGGAACCGTCGAAAGGGTACTCGGCAAGCGGCATGGCCTCGATATGAGTAAAGCCCATGTCGCGGACATACGGAACGAGCTGGTCGGCGAGCTCACGATAGGTCAGGTACCGCCCCTGCTCTGCAAGATCGCGGCGCCACGAGCCGAGATGGACTTCGTAAATCGCGATCGGCGCTTCGCGATCATTATGCCGCCAGCGCTCTGCCATCCAAGTGCCGTCATGCCAGACATGGCGCGACGGGCCTGCCACGACTGAAGCGGTACCCGGCGGTTTTTCGGAGCGTTCGGCTTGCGGATCTGCCTTGAGCGGCTGAAGCTGGCCGTCGGCTCCGAGGATCTCGTATTTGTAGAGATGACCGGGCCGCAGCCCTGGCACAAAGAGTTCCCAAAAACCGCTCGCCTCTCGGCGTCGCATCGGCATCCGCCGGCCATCCCAGGCGTTGAAGTCGCCGACGACACTGACCCGGCGCGCATTCGGCGCCCACAGCGCGAAGGCCGCCCCCTCGACCCCCTCATAGACGAATAAATGAGCGCCCAGCCTTTGGTAGCTGGCGAGATGGTTCCCTTCAACGAGGAGATGAATGTCGAGCTCACCGAGAACCGGAGGAAACCGGTAGACATCGTCGAATTCGTGCTGAATGCCGCCGCTCGATGTGCGCAATCGATAGCGGAACGGCTCCCGTCGATCGGGGACTGTGGCCACGAAGAAGCCATCGCGATGAACCCGAACACCCTCAGCCGCGATCTTACCGGTAGCCGACTCGATGACCGCCATCTGCTGCGCCGCGGGCAGCATTGCCCGCACGCAGATCCCGCCATCAACGCGGTGCATACCGAGAAACGAAAACGGGTTGTCGTGGCGGCCCTCGACGATCGCCTCGACCTGCGGGTCAAGCCGCTGCGGCACGCTCGCCTCGACCCGCGGGTCAAGCCTCCGCTGCACGCTCGCCCCTCTCCGTCTTGGCCAGAATCCCGAGAATCCCTTTTAGCGGAATGTCGACCCAGCCAGGGCGGTTCGCCAACTCGTAAGACACCTCATAGACGGCCTTTTCGAGCATGAAGAACGCCGTCATCTCGCGCGTCTGCTTCTTGCTCGCCGGATAGGCCGCACAACCACGCATCGTCTTGCGGTAGGCGGCCCGAAAGCCGTCCACCGCCCGCTGCCGCCAGGCTTCGGCCAACTCCGTCATTCTCGGTTCCGCCGCCGGCCGTGCTTCGGCGAGCTCGCGCACCGCGGCGACAGCAGCGTAGTCGAACGAACGGATCATCCCGGCGACATCGCGCAACGGCGGGCCCTTGCGCCGGCGCTCTGAGAGTGCTCGTGCGGGCTCGCCCTCGAAATCGATGATAAAGAAATCATTCTGAACGACGATCACCTGGCCGAGGTGGAAATCCCCGTGATATCTGGTCTTCTGCGCCTCCAGCGTGTCCGGGATCAGCCTAGGGATGCGCTCGAACAGCGCATCGCGGCGCTCGAGGACGCGGTCCACGAGATCCTGGGTCGCGGCGGGTAGGTTCGACCGTCCGCGCTCCAACCCGGACAGCATATGTGCCGCGGCCGCAGCGAGCGCGTCGCGCCACTCGGCGATGTCTTCAGGGCTGATCGGCTCGGGCGCGAAATCGGAGTCGTCGCCGGAGTGTTCGGCCAGCGCTCGGTGCATCTCCGCAGTGCGGATCCCGAGCTGGCGCGCCAGCATCAGGAAGAAGACATCGGGATCGGCCAGATTGGATGGGTCCTCTCCAGTGGAAAGCGCGTCGTCAAGATAGCGGGTCAGGTAGTTGAGCGCTTGCGTCCAGCCGTCACCCTGATTGCGGATAAACCCGAACAGCACGCCGAGCGCGTGCTGTTCTGGTCCGCTCTCGCCATCGAGGGCGATCTCCAGTGTGGCGAGCAGGGGCGGCGTGTTGGCGAACCCGGCGCGCTCGACGAGAAACCGCGACATTTCGATCTCGGGGTGCGCACCGGGCTGGAGCCGCCGGTAGAGCTTGAGCATCCCGTATTCTTCAAAGAACACCGAACTGTTCGACTGCTCCGTGCTAGCGCGTCGAACCACAAAGCGCTCGGGCAGCGTCGACTGGTCGAAACCCGGCGTCTTGCGGCAGCGGATTTCGCCGCCCTCGAGCGGCACCCTCGCTTCGCGTTGGATCGCGTCGATGACCGCCAGGGCAAAGCCGTCCTGCGAAAAAGCGTCGACCAGCGCGCCCTCCTTGCGGGACTGTCGCAATTCGGCCAGGGTGATGGGAATTAGCCCCTGTCGCAGGTCGGTCTCAGCCGGCGACCAAATTGCGGTCAGCGGCAGGAAGTAGCGCGGACGAGCGCCGGAGGCGAGTTGCGCATCGACTATTGCCGCCAAAAACGTCTCCGAACCCGATCCATCCTCGAATTGGCGGACGATCTCACCATGCGCCCGCACCGAGGACCCCTTGATGCGCTGGTCCTTTTCCCCAAACCAGCGCTGGCGCGGCAGAAAGGCCGGGATCGCTTCTTTCTCGAGCTGCTGCTGGGTGTGCTGGCGGAACAGGTCCGCCCAGTTACGCGGCATCACTAGGGTCAGGAATTCGGGGGGTGCCGCTTGCAGACCGGCGCTTTCCTGTGCAGCGGGGAGCAGGTCGAACCAAAAAAAGCTGTACGGCTGCAGGGTCAACAGATAGGGCAATTCGCCCACGCTCGGAAACATGCTGCGCCCGAGAAGCTCGACCGGCTGGCGGCCGCGGAACTCCGACAGATCGAGTTCGACCGCCTGCGGAGAGCGCGACAGATTGGCGACGCAGAGGATGATCTCGTCATCGAGGGCGCGCAGATAGGCGATGACCTTGCGATTGGAAGGATAGAGAAACCGCAGCGTACCGCGGCCGAACGCGCGTCGCGAGCGCCGCGCGGCGATCAGCCGCTTTATCCAGTTCAGCAGCGATGACGGTGAACGGCTCTGCGCCTCGACATTGACAGCCTCGAAACCATAGACGGGATCCATAATCGGCGGCAGAAAAAGCCGCGCCGGATCCGCTCGGGAAAACCCGCCATTGCGATCGAACGACCATTGCATTGGCGTGCGCACCCCGTCGCGATCGCGCAGAAAGATATTGTCCCCCATGCCGATCTCGTCCCCGTAATAGAGGACGGGAGTTCCCGGCATCGAAATCAGCAGCGCATTCAGCAACTCGATCTTGCGACGATCGTTATCCATCAGTGGCGCGAGCCTGCGACGGATCCCGAGGTTGATCCGCGCGTGGCGATCGGTGGCGTAGTGGTTCCACAGATAATCCCGCTCGCGATCGGTGACCATCTCGAGCGTCAGCTCGTCGTGATTGCGCAGAAACACCGCCCATTGGCAGGTGTCCGGAATATCCGGCGTCTGGCGCATGATGTCGGTAATCGGATGGCGGTCTTCGGTGGAGACCGCCATGTAGATGCGCGGCATCAGCGGGAAGTGGAACGCCATATGGCATTCGTCGCCCGCGCCGAAATATTGCAGTACATCCTCCGGCCACTGATTGGCCTCGGCCAGCAGCATGCGATCACCGTAGTGCACATCGAGCTCGCGGCGCAGCCGTTTCAAAATCTCGTGCGTTTCGGGGAGGTTCTCGTTGATCGTGCCCTCGCGCTCGATCAGATAGGGCACGGCATCCAGACGCATGCCGTCGACCCCGAGATCGAGCCAGAATCGCATGACATCGACGACGGCCCGCAATACTCTCGGATTGTCGAAATTGAGGTCGGGCTGGTGGGCGTAAAACCGATGCCAGTAATAAGCCTGCGCCACCGGGTCCCACGCCCAGTTGGATTTCTCGGAGTCGACAAAGATGATGCGCGTTTCCGGAAATTTCTGGTCCGTGTCGCTCCACACATAGAAATCGCGCAGAGATGAGCCTGGCTTTGCCAGACGCGCGCGCTGAAACCAGGGATGCTGATCCGAGGTGTGGTTGATGATCAGCTCGGTGATGACCCGCAAATTGCGGCGATGTGCTTCCCGCACGAAGTTCTTGAAATCCGCCATCCGTCCGTACGACGGATTGATGTTCTTGTAATCGGAGATGTCATAGCCGTCGTCGCGCAGCGGCGAGGGATAGAAGGGCAGCAGCCACAGCGCGGTAACACCGAGATCCTGCAGATAATCGAGCTTGCGGCACAACCCCTGGAAATCGCCGCTACCGTCGTCATCGGAATCAAAGAACGCCTTGACGTGGAGCTGATAGATGATCGCGTCCTTGTACCACATCGGTTCGATGAGGTCGGGGCGCGCCAGTACACCGCTCTCGGACAGCGGAGAAGTAACGTCGTTGGGTGGGGTCATGCGGCGTCGGCAGTCAGAAGACGGAAAATCATCGAAGGGTTGACCTCGGGATCGAGATGAAGGCGCTGGCGGGCGCCTCGGCAGGTGACGAGCCGTCGCGTGAACGCCTCCTCGAGCGAGAATTCGGCATCGGCTGGCAAGCCGAACTCGGCAAGCGGCAGCTCGACCTCGCTCTCATGCGCGGCGTGCGGGTCGAGATTCACGGCAACGATTACGGTATTAGTATGGTCGGCCGAGGTCTTCGCATAAGCGAGAATATTCGGGTCCGCGCAACTGAGAAAGCGCAGGTTGAGAAATTCGTGCAGTGCCGGGTTGTCGCGCCGGAACCGGTTAAGGATCGCGATATCTTCCTTGATGTTGCCCGGCCGATCCCAGTCCCATACCTTGTATTCGTATTTTTCGGAATCGAGATATTCCTCGCGTCTGGCAACCGGGGTTTCTCCGTAAAGCTCGACGAATTCGGGATCCGTCGAACCGACCGTTTCGCTGCGACCGGGGATCGGCGTGTTTTCACAAAGCTCGAACCCATTGTAGATCCCATAAACGCCGGACAAGGTTGCCGCGAGCACGAGCCGGATGCGGAACGCCGGCCGACCCCCGTCCTGGAGAAAGATCGGCAAAATATCCGGTGTATTGGTAAAAAAGTTCGGCCGAAAATACTCCTTCGCCGGGCCTTGCGTGAGCTCGGTCAGATATTCCATCAGCTCGGCCTTGGTATCCCGCCAAGTGAAATAGGTATAGGATTGGCTGAACCCGGCCTTGGCAAGGTCCCGCATCATCTTCGGCCTGGTGAAAGCCTCCGATAGAAAGATCGCCTCCGGGGACCGCGCCTTGATTTCGCGAATCAGCCACTCCCAGAACGGCAGCGGCTTGGTATGGGGGTTATCGACCCGAAAGGTGCGCACTCCCTCGCCGACCCAGAACAACAAGGTGTCGCGCAGCTCGTTCCACAAGCCTTCGCGATCGGGGTTGTTGAAATCGACATTGACGATGTCCTGGTATTTCTTGGGCGGGTTCTCGGCATATTTGATCGTACCGTCGGGCCGGAAGCGGAACCATTGGGGATGCTCGCGCACCCAGGGATGGTCAGGGGCGCACTGGATCGCAAAATCGAGCGCCACCTCGATCCCGAGGGCCGCAGCCGCATCGACGAAACGACGAAAATCCGCGAGCGTGCCGAGCTCCGGGTTGATGGCCCGATGCCCGCCCTCGGCGGAACCGATCGCGTAGGGGCTGCCGGGATCGCCCGGCTCCGCCACGGTGCTGTTGTTCTTACCTTTGCGGTTGATCTGGCCAATCGGATGGACCGGGACGAGATAGACGACTTCGAAACCGAGCTTCGCGATTTCGGGAAGGCGCGCAATGCAATCGTCGAAACTGGCACTCTTGCCGGGCACCCTTCCCTGACTGCGCGGGAACATCTCATACCACGCGGCAAAGCGCGCCGCTTTGCGGTCGACGACGATCTCAAGTTCGTGGGGAGAACGAACCACGTCGTTACGCATTTGGCAGCGCAGCGACAGGTCGCGTAGCTCTGATGAGAGCATCACCTCGGTGCGTCGAGCGGTATCGCCGCCGTCAAAGATCCGGAGGATTTTCCGGATACGCGCGGTGTCTTCCGACCCCGCTTGGCGCAACATCGCCGCGACGATTGCCCGGCCTTCGACGAGCTCGAGCTCGACACTCTGGCCGGCTGCACGCTTCTTCTCGAATTCGTCGCGCCAGCTTTCGAACGGGTCGGTCCACGCCTCTATCGTATAGTGCCACAGCCCGAGCTGATCGAGGCAGAAGTGGGTAACCCAGCGATCGTTGTCGAATAAGACCAGAGGGACTTCACGCCGGGCTTGACCCGCCGGCCCAAATTTTGCGACAGCGCGCAGCTTGTCGTGCCCGTCGCGAAAGATGTCGGCTTGAACTTCGAACTCGTCGCCGAGAATCCGTTTGACCGGATAGCGACCGTCATCGAGCTCGGGATAAACATCCTCGATGGCAATCCGCGCCTCGGGCCGCCACAGCGAATGCAGACCCTCACCCGCCTCGCGACGCTCGGTACCCTCTCCCGCAATCCGGGAGGGAGGGCGCCGAGCGTTTAGCGTCCGGTGGATGCGGGCGCTGCGCAACACACGCACTTCCAGCGGCTCGACTACGAGCCGGGTCGCGCCTGTCAGATCAACGCCGGTCGAATGACGGCCTGGTGATAGGTCGACGAGCGCAAAACCTTTCTCAAGATGCGGGTCGAGTGCCGCTTCGCGTGGCTCGTGCTCATGCCGGTTGACGAGGACGAAGGCCCGTTCCTCACCGCTCTCGGTTTGGCGCTCGAGCACCACCAGCGGGTCGTCGCGGTTGCTCAGCAACCGCTGTGGGCCCTCCTCGTTTAACGCGGGTATCGCCCTCTTCATCGCGTTGACCTCGGTGATGAAGGTGCTGAGATCAAAGCGTTTGGGCTCGGGCGCGTCTGTGCGGGTGGTGACCACGTCGAGCGCCCGTGACCAGCCGAATTCGAACCCCATCGGCATCATCACACCCGTCGAATACGACGCGGCGAAGGCATAAGCTTGGCGGTAGTGTGGCTCGATCGCGGCTTCCGGGATCCCGGCCGCAAGGAGGTCGGCCGCCATCCGTTTGGTATCGTGGCTTTCGGGGAAACCGATCGATGGCGCTATGTGGCGAAAAGCTTCGTACTGCTCGAGCAGCCATGGGCTCTCGAAGTCCCACCATTTGACGCTGTTGTAGAGGTAGTCAAAACTGGCCTCTGCTAGTGCCAGAACGGCCTCGAGCGGCGCGCCCACAGTCTCAGCACAGAAGATCACGTCGGAGGACGTCGCCTTAGCCGCTCCGATCAGCCCACGCCAGACGTCTGCTGGCACTTTGTAGGCCGCGTCGCAGCGAAAACCGTCAAATCCGAGACCGACATAGTGCCGCACCAATTGCTGGAAATAGGCGAGGATCTGGTGTTGCTGGGGCGGCCGGTAATCGAGCTCGGCGAGATCAGCCCACACGGTTTTGCGGCTGGGATCCGCGGGGTCGGTGGCGGACGGAGAGACGAATTCGCCGTGCCGATCGCGAGCAAACCAGCCCGGATGGCTGGCGACCAGCTCACTGTCCTTGGAGGTATGATTGGCAACCAGGTCCATGATCACGCGCAGCCCATGCTCGTGTGCGGCGTCGGTGAACCGGCGCAGCAATGCGTCGTCCTCGTCCGGTTCTGTGCCGCGGAAACGCGGGTTCAGGCGGTAATAGTCCTTGACGGCGTATAGGCTGCCGGAGAACCCCGGGTAGTGAAAGGGATTGACATAGACAGCATTGAACCCAATGCCCGCGATGCGCGGAAGATGCCCCATCCAATCTCGAATGGTTCCCGCCAAGCTCGGAAAGAGATTGTAAATACGCAGCCCGTCGCTCATCGCGAAAGCCTTGCTTTATGCGAACCCACCCCGATTACCCGATCCGATTTAATGACGTTGCCGCACCGAACAAGGCGCGTCCTGCGAAAGTTCCTCTCGAAAAAGCCCGATGTTTGCCCGCCGTTCTCTCGTTCCCGACCAGGAGAGAACGACCGAACGGCTCGCGTTCATCCGCAGCGCAGTGCATGACCGCATCGAGACCGCCAAAGAGCGGTGCGCGACAGGCGACCCGAGACGATCGATTCTCGAACGCTACCCGAATGCTCAATCCTACCTCGCGGCGATTACGGCGGCGGCGCGGCCGCTCGTCGAGGAGCGGCTGATGCTCGAGGAGGATGTCGAACGCGCCGTCGCAGCCGCCGCCGACTGGGGTCGCCCCTGCCACGATGTGAGTTTAGAATGAGCCGATGACAATGCCGGCCGGCCGGCCGCGCCAAAGCCCTGACAGGGTCATGCATGAGATCGATCCCTCCGAGATGCCCCCGAGCCCATCCAGCCCGCCGGCCTCGATCTATATCGCCGGGCTCTTCGCGATGGGCTACACCGAATTCTACATTTTCCTGATACCGCTCTATGCCCTCTCGTTGGGCATGAGCGCCGGCGAGGTCGGCATGCTGGTCGGCGGGCGCTCGCTGCTCGCGGTGTTTCTGTCGATTCATGTCGGCGTGCTGATGGACCGCCTCGGCACCCGCCGGGTGACCCTGTTCTTCGTCTGGACGGCGATGGCGATGGCGCCGCTCTTCCCGCTGGTGCCGTGGTTCTGGGCATTGCTGCTGATGCAGGTGCTCAATGGCGCCGCGCTGCAGTTTGCCTGGTCAGGCCTACAGACCTTGATCGCCCAGCTGGCCGATGGCGAGGCCGAGTATATCGGCCGGTTCAGCTTTTTCGCACGCATCGGCACGACGCTTACGCCGATGATCGCCGGCACCGCCTGGGATTGGGGCGGCGCATGGCCGTCCTACATGCTGGGCGCCGCCTGGGGTGCGGTTCTGACCGTCGCGTTGCTCCGCGCGCCCGAGGCGGAGATCGCTGGCGGCGACGGGCGGGCGCCACGCCGGCCCGCAAGCGTCCGCGCGCGCGACGTGGTGCCTCGGCTGCCCGACTATGTGCGGTGTTTCGCGCTGCTGGCGATCCCGGCGGTGGCGACGACGATGGCCATAATCTTTCTGCGCACCGCGACCAACGGAGTGCAGAGCTCGCTCTACGTCGTTTATCTCAATGGGGTCGGGCTCACCGGCACGTCGATCGGTGTCCTCTTCGCGGCGATCGAGGTGACGAGCGGTCTGGGCTCGCTGCTCGCCGGGCGGGCGATGCGGCTCGGCGACCCGCAACGCACGATGCTGAGCGGCACGGTGCTGTCGATCATTCTGATCTCCGCGACACCCTTCCTCGGCGGCGTCTTCTTGCTGCTGTTCCTGGCGCAAGCCGCGCGTGGCTGGCTGCAGGGCATCGTCCAGCCGGTGATGTTCTCGGTCCAGGCCAAGGCCGTCGGGCGCTACCGCCAAGGATCGGTCGTCGGGCTGCGCCAGACGATGAACCGGCTGGCGGCGATCGTGATCCCTCCGGCGATGGGCATAATCGCCGACCGCTGGGGCGCCGGCGAAAGCTTTGTCATTCTCGGCGCCCTGATGCTGCTGCTTTCGGTCCCGGTCGCGGTGATCATCCGCCGCGCCGCGCGCTCCGCCTCGACGCAGGACGCCGCGCCCAGACTGGCCGACTGATCGGCGAGGCCTCTCCCCAGCGAACCGCGGCCGGGCTATGTTTTCGGCAGTCTCAGACACGGTGAGGACCATGCCCGACGGACCCCGCTACGAGGACGACTTCTTTGCCTGGACCCGGCATCAGGCGATGGTGCTGCGCTCGATGGCGGTCGCCGACAATCGTTTCGACCGCGAGAACATTGCGGAGGAGATCGAGGGTTTGGGCAGAAGCGAACGGGACGCGGTGCGCAGCCAGATCCGGCGGATCATCGAGCATCTTCTGAAGCTTTCCTATTCGCCCGACCGGCAGCCGCGCTTCGACTGGATGGCGTCGATCATCGAGGCGCGCTCTACTCTGGGTGACAAGATCTCACCCACATTGCAACGGGACGCCGAGATCATGCTCGCAAGACTCTATCGTGACGGCCGTCGCCAGGCCGAGCTGGCGCTGCGCGGGTATGGCGAAAACCAGGCGGCGGACGCGCTGCCGCAGCACTGCCCATTCTCGCTCGAGGATATTTTCCGGGAGGAATGGTATCCCCAGCCGGCGGGAGAACAGCCATGACCCGCGACTTCGTCGGCTACGGCGCCGAGCCGCCCCATGCCGGATGGCCCGGCGACGCCCGCATCGCCGTCAACTTCGTGATCAATTTCGAGGAAGGCTCCGAGCTCTCCTATCCGATGGGCGACGGCGTGTCGGAGAGCGGGCTGACCGAGATGCTCGGCAGCGATCTCGGCGTTAGGGGCCGCGACCTCGGGGCCGAAAGCATGTTCGAATACGGCGCCCGGGTCGGCTTCTGGCGCCTCCACCGGATCTTCACCCGGTTCGGGCTGCCGGTGACGATTTTCGGCTGCGCCCGGGCGTTCGAAGCCAACCCGCCCGCCACCGCGGCGATCGCCGCGAGCGATTGGGACATCTGCAGCCACGGCTATCGCTGGACCAATCATCCGGGGCTCGCCGAAGACGAGGAGCGCCGCCAGATCGCCGCCGCCGTCGAGCTGATCCGCCAGACCACCGGCAAGACCCCGCTCGGCTGGTATTGCCGCTATGCGCCGTCGGAAAACACCCGCCGGCTCGTGGTTGAGCATGGCGGGTTTCTCTACGACAGCGACACCTACAACGATGAGCTGCCCTATTGGGTGCGGGTCGGCGACCACCCGCACCTCGTCGTGCCCTACTCGCTGACCACCAACGATTCGAAATTCGGCCGCGGCGTTTTCGGTTCCGGCGAGGACTTCTTCGCATTTCTGCGCGACAGCTTCGACCTCCTCTACGAAGAGGGCGCCGAATGCCCGCGCATGATGTCGGTCGGCCTGCATATGCGCCTGACCGGTCACCCCGGCCGCGCCACAGCGCTGATCCGCTTCATCCAATACATCCTCGGCCACCCGCGGGTATGGATCTGTCGCCGCGAGGACATCGCCCGCCACTGGATCGCGCGCTTCCCCGCCCCGGCGTGACCCGAGGTACCCGCAATCATCAATTGAACCGATTGTTGCCGATGGCTGCACCTGCAGCAAATCTGCAGCAAAATCACCCGCCTTGGTTGAAAGATGAACGATCCTCGACCAACCGACGATCCCGTGGCCGGACCTGTTCCGGCCACCCACGTCTTCCCTCGCACCGAATTCGGCTGGCTGGAAGACGTGGACGGCCGGGACAAGCCCGGCCGAGCGGGATTTTTTTGCACCAGAGGCCGTGCAAAAGCCCCCAAAACCCGGAACCGGACAGCCGTGGAACAATCAGGCCACGGGGGGGGGCCAAACGTGGTGCACTCGTCCGCAGCACTATCGTGTAGCGGTAGCAAAAAGCTGAACCGGACAGGCGTGATCCTCGACCCCGCATTCCTGCTTGCTACAAATCGCAATCATCGGTTTCGTCATATTCGCCGGCTTCTTCATAATCTCCGCCCTCGGAATCATCCTCGGAATTATCGTCATCGTCATCGCCCGCCCTCAAAATCTGCAGCAGATTGAAACGAGAGCCATCCTTCTTGGTTGTTTCGATCGCCCGCACAAAGGTGTCGACCACCCCGGCGATCGTCTCCGCCTCGCCCGGCGTGATCTCGCCCCGGGCGAGTGCCGAAGTGACCGCGTCCATCGCCCGAGAAACGTCCTGCGGCGACGGCCCGCAACTCTTCCCCGTGCGGGCGGCCTCGATCGGCGGCAGGCTGAATTTGACGGTACGCTCGCGGCACGGCGGCAGCACGCGTTCCATGCAGAGCCGCATCGCAGTCGGATCACCGCCGAGCGCCATCTCGACGGCCTTGCGCGTCAACGCCTCGGACTCGCCCGCGAGCAGCGCCGCGGCGGCAAGTGTCGCCTTGTTGCGCGAACCCCGTCGCCGGCCGGCAGGGTTGCCCGATCGGCCCTTTTCGAAAGGCCGCCCGCGCGGCCGCCCCGGCGGCTTTGGTAAAACCAGATCACTCATCGTCATCTCCGTTACTCCACCGTCAGCGCACTCCTGGCGGCGCGATCGGTAGAACGTGTGATAGCCATATACACAATTGTATAGATTGCGTCAATAGCAATGATCCTAGGATGGCAAGGGATCGGTGCAGACTGACCTACAGCGGTTTCCGATCAAATATTGCACCGCGCTCACCCCCTCCCAAGCCCTCCCCCATGATGGGGGAGGGCCTGTGTCAGCACTCCTATTTGTACTCCCGCCCCCTCGAGGGGGCGGGTCGGGGTGGGGGTGATGCGTGCCGAGTGCGTCGACTCGGTCGAAAACCGCTCTAATCGACAAATGCGGGCGGCACTCTCCGCCGGAGCGCGCTTAGCGGTTCGCGCTGTGACCAACAACAAATAATCGTAAGCGCCACGCTGAAAATTTCACTCATAGATTACATAGCGGCCCGGGCCGGTTCTCTGCCTCATCGCTGACGACTTCGATAGGCGTTGCAGCGGCGTAGCGTCTTATACGACCAGGCCGCGCAAAGTCCGACAACGGTTATGACCTGGCACCGTGACTTGCTTTTCCGTAATGTCAAATTATGCACGATCTCAACGACCAGCGCGAGAACAGGCCCGCCCCGGCGACTAAAAGCGAAAACGGCCCGGCGGGGATTGTCCTTAGGGTGGGCGGCATATGACGAGCGATCCGGATTTCTTGCGGCCAACAGTGCACCCCGATTCTGAAGGGGTGGCGCAACCCGTGGTTAGCCAACAGACCCAAAGTGCCGTGCCACACGAGCGGCATCCCCACCCGTGCCAGCGCGCCTACGGAGATTTTCGCAGCCGCCTTCTAAGAGCTCTGACGGAACCCAGGCGAAACCGAACACTCAACGGCCTCCAGCGTACTGCACGGTCAGGGTTTCTGATCCTCGATATGCCCGCGCGCTGGCTGATGGATCTCTTTGATGCGATCAGTGGTAATAGAGGATATCTTGCCGTTGGGTCAGTCCTAGCTGCTTACCTCGCTGCATTCGGACTAATCGATACAAAGTCCACACAAGAGGAAACCCGCGCGAGCGTAGAACGGAGCTTGTTCATCACCCTCGTAAGCACGGGCAGCGCGGCCTCCTTCGTGGCAGCCATGAAGGACTTCGGTTTAATTCAAACGCTGCCGGCTACCGAACACCCTTCACTTCTCAAGTTCTGGGAGTGGGGTCGGACCTATCAACCGAACCGGGACCCGATGTGGCACTGGGCTGGATGGCGTCTCGGATTGTGCTCAAAGGAGAGCAAAGACTGCAGCCCACGGAGTGACTGGCGGCTCGACTTGGCCGCTGCCAACTTGGTCGACGCCAACCTGGACTACGCCGACCTCGGCGGCGCGTACCTGCGCAATGCTTATCTGCGCAGGGCCGACCTGCGCCACGCCGACCTGCGCGGGGCCGACGCGGTCCGGGCCGACCTGCGCGGGGCCGACCTGCGCTACGCCAATCTGAGCGATATCGACCTGACCAGCGCCGACCTGCGCGGGGCCGACCTGCGGCACGCCGACCTGGCCAGTGCCGGTCTGATCGGTGCCGCCCTAAGCTCCGTTAGGTACTCTGCCGAGACGATCTTTCCCCCAGACTTCGATCCGAAGGCACGAAAGATGGTTCCAATCACGGATTCTCCGTAAAGGGGCTCATGCGGGTTTGTATTACGGGCCGCGCCCCATTGCGTAGCAAAAATTAAGATATTTGCAATACGATTAGGCTTTTTGGTGCAGAAGTTTGGTGCAGAATAAACCCCAGAATTTACGGCTATGCGCGGGTATCTACGGAGGGCCAGAACGTCGCGCCTCAGGTGGCGGCGTTGCGGAAGCATGGGGCAGGCTCCGCGAAGTGGCGAGCGGAGCCAAGACCGACCGGGCATAGCTTCGCCGTTTGCTCGATCAGCTTGCCGACATCGCCCGCAGCTACAACGTCAGCCCGGCGACGATTTCACGGCTCACGACATGAGTAGCGGCGTGGGCAGCGGCGGCTTTAGAGCGGTTCAATGAAGCACGTAGTCGATAGCAATTTTCTGCAGTGCGAAGCACTGAGGGCCTACCTTTCGAAGTCCCTCCGGCACTATGTCGTGATGACTGACTACGCGTTCATGGAAGCGTATAAAGCCGCTACACTTGATATGTTATATCGCTCTATGGAGATTCTTTCTCAATATCCGAAACAGGTGATTGTACTCAAGGGAACACAAACTGTTCGTCTATTAAGCGGGCGACCTTCACATCTTCAGCGGCGATTAGTCGACGTTAACGGAACCCGAGCATTTTCGGAATTTTGTCGGCACCTAGCAGCTGCTAGGTGCGGAAACCAAGAGTTAGAGGCACAACTTTTATACCGTGCGCGCGCAGCAAGAGTTCAAATGAATCGGATAGACGGTGGTGCACAAGAATTTGGCCCGGTTTTGGACCTGATCACCAACCTCTTTAGTGACAGCGAACAAAAAATCATACGTACTGGTTCGCCGTATACCGAAGTAATGGGCGAGAAGATGGTCAATCATATTCTCTCGATGGCGGCGATGCTATGCAAAAGACACGCGCCAAAGATAAAATCTCCTAGCGCAACAGAGATAAGAAATATGTATCTATTTCGAGTGGCACTTTGTGTGCATCTTTTGGCGCACCGTTGGATGTCAGTCGGGGGTGTAGGAGAGGCAACAACAGAGAAGATTCGCAACGATTTAATCGATGTAAGTTTTGCAGCATACGCCACTTATTTCGACGGGATTTTGAGTAGCGACAAGAAGGTAAACGACATTTATGGAAAAGCGGTATGGCTACTCAACAATGTGTGCGTGGCGACTGCCCAATAAACCCCTTCTTTTTTCCAGAGGTTTAACGCCGCCCTCCTTTCACTCTGCAATGGCGTGAATTTTCCAGAACCGTTATGCGGCAACGAGGGGATTGGCGTTCGGCTTGCCCGAAATTATTCGATGGCCGAGGGCTTGAACCCCTTCCCTCTGCCGCGAGGCTATGCCCGGCGCCTTCGATCAGACCGGCGTCTCGCCCTTCAGCATCAGGCGGTAGAGGTAGCGCCGCTCGTTCAGCTCGGTGACGAGGTCGAGTGCTTCCTCGTCCGCCATGCCGACGATCCCCTCGATCCGCACCGGGTTCAGATAAAGCGCCTTGCGGCCGTTTTCGGGATGCGTGCGGACCAGCGGATGGATCCTCGGCGACGGCACCTGGCGGGCGGTGTTCTCGCTCAGGGGGCGCAATGCGCGCGGGCTGTATTTGCTCAGATAAACATGCACCGCCTCGAGCCCGTCGATGCGCTCCTCGGTCGCTGCCGAGAGATCGTCATAGGCCTGGTGCATGTTGACGTATTGAGTGTCGCCGCCACGGCTCGGCAACGAGACCGGGAACAGCATCGTCGCCTTGGAAGGTGAGCATGGCGCGCAGACGCTCGGTTATAATGAGGCTTTCGTTTCAGTTGAGCTCGAGATAGACGCCGCGATCCGCCAATTCGTCAGGCGTCAACTTCCCCCTCTCCATGAGTGTCGACCCGATTAGATGACCATACCACCCACACAAGCGGCTACACGAGGGGTTAGCGGACGCGCAGAAACGCTGGCCGGGGAATCCTCTAGGTTGGGCTCGCGCCTGAATTCCCGCTGAATTATAGGTGGCGGAGACGGGGGCTTTCGCGTAATGAGCGAGGCGCCCGAGCACGACACGGTAGGTGTGTCTGCTAGACAATTCGGGATTCTCGCGCATGAAACGATACGCATTGCCACTGGGATTGCTGGCGGCGGCTTCGATCGCCGTGCCGTCGCGCGAGGTCGACGGCGCCGGCCTCGACAGCATCGAGACTGTCGTCGTGCTTTATGCCGAGAACCGCAGCTTCGACAATCTTTACGGCCGATTTCCGGGCGCCAACGGGCTCTCGCAGCTCGCGCCCGCCGACTATCTGCAGCGCGATCGTGACGGTTGGGTGCTCAAGGAATTGCCGCCGGTGTGGGGCGGGTTGACGCCTAAGGGGGTGGTACCGGCGGTGACCGAGACGAAGACCCGGCACCTGCCGAACGCCCCCTTCGCCATCGATGATCCAAAGGGCTGGAACGCGCCGGTGACGGTCGTGACGCAGAGCCCGGTGCACCTCTTTTACCAAAATCAAATGCAGATCAACGGCGGCAGGAACGACCGATTTGTCGCCTATACGGATGTCGGCGCGCTGGTTATGGGCCACTACGATCATGCCGCATTGCCGCTGTGGGAGGTCGCCAAACGGTTTACGCTGGCCGACAACTTCTTCATGGGCGGGTTCGGCGGATCGTTCTTCGCCCATTTCTGGCTGACTTGCGCTTGCGCGCCGGTCTATCCCAACGCCGACCAAAGCCCCGCCAAGAACCTGATCGCGGCAGTCACCGCTGACGGCGCGACGTTGACGATTGCCGCCGATTCCCCCAAATCGGCGCTTCAGGGCCCGCCCAAATTTGTCCACGACGGCAATCTGACACCGGATTTCTATGCCGTGAACACGATGCAGCCGCCTTACCAACCGAGCAAAAACAAACCAGCGCCCGGAGGCGACCCGGCCTACGCGGACCCGGCGAACCCGACGACGCTGCTGCCGCAAACCGTGCCGACGATCGGCGATCTCTTATCGGCAAAGGGCGTCAGCTGGGCGTGGTATGCCGGCGCCTGGCAGGCGGCGCTCACGGGCCAGAATGCGTTCCCGGTTCCGAATTTCCAAACCCATCATCAGCCCTTCAATTATTTCGCAACAATGGCCCCCGGCACTGCGGCACGGGCCGAGCATTTGCGGGATGGCGGACTAGCCGGCAGCGAGTTCATCAAGGCGATCGACAGCGGCGGGCTGCCGCAAGTCGCCTTTTACAAGCCGCAGGGCAATCTCAACGAGCATGCCGGCTATGCCGATGTGCTGGACGGCGACCGCCACCTCGCCGAAATCCTCTCCCACCTGCAGAAGAGCCCGCAATGGCCGCGTATGGTGGTGATCGTCACCTATGACGAGAATGGCGGGTTCTGGGACCATGCGGCGCCGCCAAAGGGTGACCGCTGGGGGCCGGGTTCGCGGATCCCGGCGCTGATCGTCTCACCCTACGCAAAGAAAGGATTTGTTGACCACACCCTCTACGACACGACCTCGATCCTGCGGTTTATCACCCGCCGCTTCGATCTCCCGCCACTGGCCGGCCTTCGGGCGCGCGACGCGGCATTCGCTGCGCAGGGCAGCCCGCCGCTGGGCGATCTGACAGGCGCGCTCGACCTATCGCCGTGATCAGTTCAATTGCGTGCGCAGCTGCTGCAGGATTGCGGCCGCCCGGTGCCGCGACATGCCGTCCGGGGCGCGCACGACATACTGTTCGAGTGCCGCGGCGGCGGCGCGCATATTGCCAAGATGACGATGCAGCATGCCGGCCTCGTGCCACAGCTCGGCGAGGTCGGGCGCCAGCATCAGCATCGTCTCGACCACCGTCACCGCCCGTTCGGGGTTTTGCGTCTGCAGCAAGCGAGCCTTGATATTATTCTGCAGACGAAGCAGGACGTCGCGATCAGAGGCCGCCATGTAATGCTCAGGCAACAGCTCGCTGTCGCCGCCGGTCGCGGCCTTGAGCAACTCGCGCAGTTCTGCCGCACCACAGATTTGGCCGTCATGGAACGGGTCGATGGTGACCCGTTCCGGACCATCGGACAGCCGGACGAGAAAATGGCCGGGGAAGGCGAGCCCGGCGATGTCCCAGCCTTGCACGCGCGCGGCATGGATGTAGAGGATGCCGAGCGCCACCGGCAGACCTTTGCGGCGATCGATCACCCTGATCAGATTGGCGTTCTGCAGGTCGTCATAGGTCAACGCGTCGCCGGAATAGCCATACTTCAACAGGATGATCTCGTTGAGTGCACGGGCACACGCCGCGAGGTCGCCGGGGGCGCCGTGATGTTGGCCGACATCGCGGGCGATCAACCGTAGATGATCGCGATAATGCCCGAAATCGACGCGCGGGCGCTCGAACGAGGCGAGTGCCAGCGCCGCCTCGGCGATCGGCAAGATCCGCGCGCCTGAAGCGCCGAGCTCACGCAGAAAAAGCGCGCATGTCTCGGGGTCGGATGTGGCCGGCGGCTCGCTCATCTGCGATCAGAGCTTCTCGACCTCGACCGCAGTCGCCGGTGCGGCAGCCGGAGCACCCGGGGCCTGCGCCCTCGAGGGTGGCGGTGGCGCGACAGCCGGCTGAGCGGCAACCGGCACGCCGGGTCGGATGTCGACAAAGGAGACCACGCGCTTCACGTCCGGAGTATTGCGCGCCATCGTCGTGGCCGTGTCGAGCTCGGCCTGGGAACGGGCCGAGCCGATCAGATAGACCGATTTGTTCACGGTCTCGATCGTGTAGTTGACCGAGCGGATGCTGGCGTTGAATACGAGCTCGGTACGCAGGCGCGAGGTGATCCAAGCGTCTTTGGTGCCCCCCCAGGCGCCTTCCGGCGGCCCGACCTCGACCTCGTCATAGACCACCCGCACGCCCGCCACGCGGCTGGCGATCTCCTTCGCCTGAGCCTTCACCTCCGGGGTCGGCGCCATGCCGGTCAACAATGTTCGCCCCTCGTAGACCGTGACGTTGAGATCGGCCTGCATCGCAGGGTTCGCGTGGATCCAGGCGCTCTGAATATTCGTCTTGATCGAGAAATCGTCAACGCTGCCGCCGACTCCACGTTCCTGGTTGGCAGCGTAACCGGTGCCGCCGGCCGCGGCCAGCCCGCCGACGATCGCCGCCGGACATCCGCCGAGCGCGAACGGCAAGGCGAGGATCACGATGATCTCGAAAAATAGACGATAGCGCGACATCGCTCGGCCCCCCAGCCAAGAGAAAAAGCCCCGCGCCATTGTGCGGTAAAAGCAGAGGGCCTCCAATGCCGAGCGAAGGCTAACCACCTCCTGCCGCCGGGACCGGTAGATTTGCTAGTCGTCGGCGCGCCAGGCGCCGCGCCAATGGCGCGGAAAATGCCGCGGTGCCACCAGCATCACATCGAATCGCAGGTCGAGCCCGGCGAGGTCCGAGCGCTGGGTCAGGAACGCTTCGGCGGCGCGGACGATGCGCCGGCGCTGACGCGGCGCCAAGGCCGACGCGGCCGCGACGAGCTCACCCCGCGACTTGACCTCGATGACCGCGAGCACCCTACCGCGGCGCGCCAGAATGTCGATTTCGCCGCTCGGGCAGCGCCAGTCACGCGCGACGATACGCCAGCCGCGCAGCCGCAGGTGCCACAAGCACATCCACTCCGCCAGCCGCCCGCGGCGTTGCGCCCGCTGGCGCGCGAGCCCGCGGCTCCCGCCGACCCGCTTCACGGCTTCTCGCCCCGCAGGGCGAGCGCCCGCCGATAAAGTTCGCTGCGCGGCAGCCCGGTCTCGGCGGCGACCCGTGCTGCGGCGGCGCTCAGGCCCTGTTCGGCGAGTGCGGCCCGCAGCCGCTCGCCGACTTCGGCATCGTCGGGCGTGCTCGGCTCCGCGGCGCCGACCACGATCACTGCCTCGCCGCGCGGCGGGCCCGCGGCGCGATAATGCGCGGACAGGTCGACGAGCCGCCCGCGCCGCATCTCTTCGTGCAGTTTGGTCAGCTCGCGGGCGATGGCGGCGGGTCGGTTGCCGAGAAGATCGGCCATGTCGGCAAGGGAGCCCGCGAGCCGCGAGGCGCTCTCGAAGAACACCAGGGTCGCTGCAAGGCAGGACCAGCTATCGATCACCCGGCGCCGCGCCGCCTGCCGTGGCGGCAGAAAGCCGCCAAAGAGAAAAACATCGGGAGGTAGACCGGAGAGGATCAGCGCCGCCAGCACCGCCGACGGGCCGGGAGTCACGGTAACCGGGAGGTTTTCGGAGATCGCCGCCCGCACGAGCTTGTAGCCGGGATCGGATACGAGTGGTGTTCCGGCATCCGAAACCAGCGCAATCCGCGCCCCACGGCGCAGCGCTGCGAGAACCGCCGGCCGCGCCTGCTCGGCGTTGTGGTCGTGATAGAGGCCGAGCGGCGTGGTGATGCCAAAGCGGGCCAAGAGCCGTGCGGTGATCCTCGTATCCTCGCAGAAGATGCGGTCGACACCGCGCAGCACCGCGAGCGCGCGCAGCGTCACATCTCCAAGATTGCCGATGGGCGTGGCCACGAGATAAAGACCTGGAGCGAGTTCCGCCTCGGCAAGTGCCTCCGCCAGCGGCGGTGAGGCTCTCGAGGAGGCGTCGTCGGGTTTACTACCCGGCGGGCGGCGGCTAGGTTCGAACCGCCCGCTCCCTTCCTTCTCGGAGGTCGCCCGTGCCGCGCCGGTGTCCCGCCCGGTCCGCTTCACCCTTTGTGATCCTTGCTGCCGCCGCACTTGCCGCTTGCGCGCCGGCAATGGTAGCGGCGCCGGTCCCTCCCCGGCAACCGCCCCCCTTCCTTCCGCCGCCGGCCGGGATCGCTGCACCGGCGCCGGCCCCTACCCTCTCCGGATCCGCCAAGGTGGCGTTGCTCGTTCCGCTGTCGGGCGCCAATGCCGAGCTTGGTCACGCAATTCTCGATGCGGCGCAGCTCGCGCTGTTCGAGGTCCCCGACGAGCGGCTGATCCTAGTTCCGCGCGACACGGCCGGCACTGCGGAAGGGGCCGCCAAGGCGGCGCGGGCGGTCATCGACGACGGAACGAAGCTGATTCTCGGGCCGCTGCTTGCGACCGAGGTACAAGCGGTCAAACCGCTCGCCCGCGATGCTCATCTCAACATCATTGCATTTTCGACAGTGACCGAACTCGCCGGCGGCAACACTTTCTTGCTGGGATTTCTGCCGCGACAGGAGGTCGTCCGCGAGGTCGGCCATGCACGTGATCGGGGGTTTGCCCGTTTCGCCGCGCTGGCACCGAATTCCCCCTACGGACGGCTGATGGCCGACGCGCTGCGCGAATTCGCCTCGGCGAGCGGCGCCACGGTGACCCGGGTCGAGTTCTACGACCCCCGCGCCGACGACACCGCACCGGCGGTTCAGCGGCTGCTGCCCGGGGCCGGCCCCTCCACAGCGCCGGCTCCATCCGCCGCGGGCGGCGCGCCTTCGTTCGACGCCCTCCTGCTGCCGGAGGGCGGCGCGCGGCTCAAGCAGATCGCCCGCCAAATCAAAGAGGCGTCGCCCGGGGGCAAGCCGCTGCAGCTGCTCGGCAGCGGGCTCTGGGATGTACCCGATCTCGCGAGCGAGCCGGCATTGGTCGGCGGCTGGTTTGCCGCGTCCCCGCCGGAGCTCCGGCTCAGCTTCACACAGCGTTTCCAGGCGACCTATGGCCGCGCGCCGCCGCGCCTGGCATCGCTCGGCTATGACGCTGCGGCACTCGCCGCGGTGCTGGCGCATGGCGAAGGGGAGCCCTTCTCGCAGCAGGCAATCCTCCGCCCGAACGGGTTTAGCGGGGTCGACGGGCTGTTTCGCTTTACCCCCGGCGGCCTGGTGCAGCGCGGCCTCGCGGTGCTCGAGGTCGAGCCGGAGGGCGATGTCGTTGTCAGCCCGGCACCGCGGAGCTTCCAGGATCTCGCCTACTGAGCCGAAGAAAATATTCGTTCCCGTCGCGGTTTAGGCTGCGGTCGGCAAGGAAAGCCACCCCTCCGTCGATCTAGAACCGGGGAGACGCCTCAAGACACTAGACGACGAAACCGTTGCACACCGGTGCTTCGGTTCCTATATCGGATTGATCGTGTTTCGATAAGGGCACAGCACCAGCGGTGTGCTCACGAGCTGCCGAACAGCGCTTCCCCGAAATTGAAATGTGATCTGACCCGGCAAGAGCGTCGGATCAGTACCCTTTTTACTTCTAAGGAAGCTCGATGACTACCGGTACCGTGAAGTGGTTTAACGCCCAAAAAGGCTATGGCTTCATCCAGCCTGAGGACGGCTCGAAGGACGTCTTTGTTCATATCTCCGCCGTTGAGCGAGCGGGTCTGGGGAGCCTGCACGAGGGGCAAAGGATCAGCTATCAACTTGAGCGCGGGCAGCAAGGAAAGACCTCGGCGGTCGACCTGCAAGTAGCCTGATGCGAACGGCACTGGCGGCGCCTCTGGCTGCCGCCAAGTGCCCCCGCTCCCGGAAGGTAAACAGTGTCAGAACATAAATTCCGCGTAGGCCAAGCGGTGGAGTTCTTCCCTGATCCTGGGGTCGATCGCTCCAGTAGAGGCCGTTATACGATTGTTCGTCTGCTCCCGCTCGAGGGAAATACGCCGCAATACCGAATTAAAAGCGCGGTGGATGGGCAGGAACGGTTGGTGCGTGAGAGTCAACTGGGCGTACGGTAGTTCTAAGCTTTGGTGGCCTGCGAATTTCTTTGCCAGCCGATTTCTAAAGGAGGGCGGCCAGCACCGCATTGAGGCGTTGCCGGCCAGCGGCGGTCGCCGCGAGGCGCTCCTGATCGAGGGTCAAAAATCCGCCCTCGAGCAACGGCGCGAGGTTACCACCAAACAACGATTCGGCGTCTTGGCCGGCGGCGCGTTCGAGCCGTACCCGGGCAACGCCCTCGGTGAGGCGCAGGCCCATCATCAGCATCTCTTCGACCGCAGTGTCACGGTTGATCGCCGCCATCTCTTCGATCCCGGTTCCCACTCGCGCGACGGCAGCGAGCCACCTCTCCGGAGTTCGGTGCTGCCTGGTCGCGAATTTGCCTCCATCTCGGGTGAGCCGACCGTGCGCCCCGGGGCCGATGCCGACGTAATCCTGGTAGCGCCAATAGGTGAGGTTATGGCGACACTCGGCACCGGGCCGCGCGTGATTGGAGATCTCGTAGGCCGGGAGGCCGTGCGCGGCGAGCCGGTCCTGCGTCGCCTCGAACAGTGCGGCAGCGGGCTCCTCTTCCAGCGGGATCAGATCGCCCCGCCGCTCCAGGTTGGCGAAGGCGGTGCCCGACTCGATCGTCAGCTGATAGAGCGAGAGATGCTCGCCGGCTAAGGTCAGCGCCTCGTCAAGCTCGTTCCGCCAAGCGCTGATGCTTTGGCCAGGGCGGGCATAGATCAGATCGAACGAGAACCGCGCAAAACTGTCGGCAGCACATTCGATGGCGGCGATCGCTTCGGCTCGGTCGTGGAGCCGTCCGAGCAGACGCAGCGCCGCTGGCTCCAGCGCTTGGACGCCGAGCGACAGCCGGTTGACGCCGGCCGCGGCAAAGGCGCGGAAGCGCGCTGCTTCGGCGGAGTTGGGGTTGGCCTCGAGGGACACCTCCACATCGGGCGTCATGGTCCAGCGCGCCCTCACCCGGTCGAGCAGCACCGCCACCGTCTCGGGCGGCATCAACGACGGGGTGCCGCCGCCGAAGAACACCGAGCCGATCTCCCGCTCCGGAACAAGCTCGGCGTGGTGGTCGAGATCGGCGAGCAACGCCTGTGTCCACCGCGCCGCATCGACACCTTCGCGGACATGGCTGTTGAAATCGCAATACGGGCATTTCGACCGGCAGAACGGCCAATGAATGTAGACGGCGAGCGGGCCCGCCCGTGCCTCGCGGCGCTCGGCCGTCATCTTCCGCGGTCCCGGAAGCAGCCCTCGACGAGCTTGGCGAAGGCGCGGGCGCGGTGGCTGATCCGATGTTTTTGCGCGGGCTCGGTCTCACCGAATGTCTCGGTGCGGCCTTCGGGCACGAACATCGGGTCGTAGCCGAAGCCGCGTTCGCCGCGCGGCGGCCAGACCAGGGCTCCTGCGACCTCGCCGCGGAACAGCTCGAGATCGCCATCGGGCCAGGCGAGCGCCAGCACCGCGACGAAGAGGGCGCTGCGGTCCTGCTCGTCGAGTTCGCGATGCACGCGCTCCATTGCAATGCGAAAGTCCTTGGTCGGGCCGGCCCAGCGCGCGGAGTAGATCCCGGGAGCGCCGCCCAAAGCCGGGACGACCAGGCCGGAATCGTCGGCGAGCGCGGGCAGGCCGCTCGCTTGCGCTGCCGCGCCTGCCTTCAGCGCCGCATTGGCCTCGAAGCTGTCGCCGGTTTCCTCCGGCTCCGGGATGCCGAGCGAGGCGCCGGCGAGGGCAGCGATCCGGAACGGCATCAGCAGCGCCGATATCTCCTCGACCTTGCCCTGGTTGTGGCTGGCGATGACCAGCCGGTCATCGGTGAACGGCCGCGGCATCGGTCAGTCGAGGCCCAGGCTGGCGCGCTGGTAGCGCGTCAGATCGGCGATGCCGGCTCGGGCGAGCCGCAGCATCTCGGCGAACAGCGCCTCGTCAAACGGGCCCCCCTCGGCGGTCGCCTGGATCTCGACGATCCCGCCCGTCCCGGTCAATACGAAATTTGCGTCGGTTTCAGCTTGCGAGTCTTCGGCATAGTCGAGGTCGAGGACGGCACCGCCGGCGATGATGCCGCAAGAGACCGCGGCAACGCTGTCACGCAATGGCGACTTGGCCAGCGACCCCGCGGCAAGCAGACGCTGGCATGCCTGGTGCAGCGCCACATAGCTGCCGGTCACGGCGGCGGTGCGGGTGCCGCCGTCGGCTTGCAGGACATCGCAATCGATGCGGATCTGGCGCTCGCCGAGTTGGCCCAGATCGGTGACGGCCCGCAGGCTCCGCCCGATCAGCCGCTGGATTTCCTGGGTGCGCCCGCTCTGCCGGCCGCGGGTCGCCTCGCGATCGGTACGGGTCGTCGTCGAGCGCGGCAGCATGCCGTACTCGGCCGTGACCCAACCCCTCCCCGTATTGCGCAGAAACGGCGGCACCCGCTCTTCGACTGAAGCCGTGCACAGCACATGCGTGTCGCCGAACCTCGCCAGGCAAGAGCCCTCGGCATATTTCGCCACCCCCGGCTCCAGGGTGACGGAGCGCATCACATCGGCGTCGCGTCCCGAGGGTCGCACGATTTCCTCCGTTGAGTCCGGTCAAAGCTAATCGCTCGCTCTCGACCCGTCCACCACCCGCCCTCCCTGAGAGCAGGGAGAAAATTCGATCGAGCCCGCAAAATCGCCCGACAATCGACCATAAAGCGTGACAGATCAGATCGTTAGACACCTGATCAGGCTCGCCGAGCAGGGAGACGAATTCGCCGTCTGAGGGAGGCAGCAGGGATACTTGGTGTGGGCATTCGACACCGGTTCCTCTTTGGGTTGTAGCTTGCCCATACATAGCTGACAAAAATGGCGTTTTCAAGATTATAATAATGCTAAAAGCGCAATATCGGTGGCTGGGCTACCATCTCCCCCCCACACACACGGATGAGCTCACGGCACGGCGGAAGCCGCGCAGAAGGCCTCCCACCCGTCCCGCCGCAGCCCGCAGGCCGGGCAGTCGCCACAGCCGTAGCCCCAGGAGTGACGGTGTACGCGATCGCCGCGATAACAGCTGTGCGTCTCCTCGCGCACCAGCTCGACGAGGGCGCGCCCGCCGAGCCGTTGGGCGAGCTCCCACGTCGCCCTTTTGTCGCGCCACATCAGCGGCGTGTGGATGACGAAGCGGTGATCCATGCCGAGGGACAGGGTTGCCTGCAGCGCCTTGAGCGTGTCGTCGCGGCAATCGGGATAGCCGGAATAATCGGTCTCGCACATGCCGCCGACGAGATGGCGCGCGCCGCGGCGGTAGCCCACCGCTGCGGCGAATGTGAAGAACAACAGGTTCCGGCCGGGAACGAAGGTGTTCGGCAGCCCGCTCTGGGTCAACGAAATTGCGGTTTCGCGGGTGAGTGCCGTGTCGCTGACCTGCCCTAGCACGCCGAGATCGACGATGTGGTCATCGGCGAGCTTGCAGTCCCATTGCGGAAACTCGCGCCGCAGCCGCTCCAGCACCGCCGTCCGGCAATCGAGCTCGATACGGTGGCGCTGGCCGTAATCGAAGCCGATGGTTTCAACCGCCGCAAAACGCGCGAGCGCCCATGCGAGGCAGGTCGTCGAATCTTGGCCGCCGGAAAACAAGACGAGCCCCTTCTCGGGGATCGTCTCAGTCGCCTCGTACGCGTTATAAGTCACGCGCCACGAGATAGGGCGTCGCAACGCCCACATCAACAAGATGCAGGCGAGCGCGCTTCGCGCCTCAGCGGCGGATCAGCGAGGCGAAGATAACGCCCACGGCAAAAGCGACCGCCAAGCTGGTCAGCGGGTTGTGCTCGACCTGCTGTGAGACCGTGCCGACGGCACGCTCGCCTTGGCTGCGCAAGTCTTTCGCCATATCGCGGGCACGCTCCTGCAGGTCCTGTGCCCAGTGTCCGCCGACCTGCGTCAAATCGCGCATGGCGCGCGATGCCTGGTCGATCCCGGAACGCAGCCTCTCCATGGCTTCGGTCGCCTCCCGGGAACTCGGCAAGCTTCCGTTTCCGCTGCCGTCCGATTGAACCACCGACCGACCCTCGCCTTCGTGCTTTTGCCCCCACATCATCTCGTCCTCCTGCAATGTGGAACTGCCAACGCAAACGCCGGGAGGGCGGAATCGCTCCGACTCCAAAGTGTGCGGCCTGATATAGTCGGGGCGACCGGTCTCGGAGGCGCTCATGAAAAGCAATGCCAATCCGTATCTCGCCCTTGGGGTACGGCCGTTTATCAACTGCTGCAGCGTCCGCACGATGCATGGGGGCAGCCTGATGCTGCCGCAGGTGCGGGCGGCGGTCGCCGAGGCGTCGCGCTATTTCGTCAACCTGGACGAGCTGATGGAGGCGGCCGGAAAGCGTCTCGCCGAGCTGACCGGGGCCGAGTGGGGTCTCGTCACCTGTGGCAGTGCCGCGGCGGTGGCATTGGGAACGGCGGCCTGCGTCGCCGGCAACGACCCGGTCAAGATGCTGCGCCTGCCGTTCACCGACGGGATGGTCAACCGGGTGATTATCCCGAAGAGCCAGCGCTTTGCCTATGACCAGGCAGTGCGAATGATCGGCTGTAACATCGTCGAGATCGACACCCGCGAGGATCTCGACCGCGCGCTCGCCGAGCCGGTGGCCATGGTCGTGTTGCTCGGCAAGCAGGAGCACCTGACGAGTGTGCGGCTGGAGGAGATCGCCGCGGTCGTCAAACCGCGCGGGATCCCGATCATGGTCGACGCCGCCTCGGAGCACCTCGAGCGACCGAGCCCGTGGCTCGTTCGCGGCGCCGATCTCGTCATCTACAGCGGCGGCAAGTTCCTGCGCGGGCCCCAGACCAGCGGATTGCTTCTAGGATCGAAACGGCTCGTCGAAGCGGCCTGGCGCAACGCCTCGCCGCACCAGGCGCTGGGCCGGCCGATGAAGGTGTCGAAGGAGGACGTCATCGGGGTGTTGACCGCCCTGGAATACTGGTTCGAGGAGCGCGATTGGGCGGCCGAACGGCAACAGTGGTACGACGATCTCTCGGTTATCCTCCAGCGCGTCGCCCGGCAACCGCTTGTCCACGGCGAGGTGATCGAGCCGGAAGGTGTCGATCTCGTGCCACGGCTGCGCCTCACCTGGGACCGCTGGGAATATCCGGTGGATGGACTGGCGATGCGCCAGCGGGTGCTCGATGGCGAGCCACGCATCATGCTCGACGACAATTCCGCGACGGGGGACTCGATTTTGATCGATCCGTTCCAGCTGCAACCCGGCGAAGCCGCGCAGGTCGGCGACGCGATCGCGGCGGCACTGCGCGATGCCCGCGGTGCCGCCCAGTTGCCGGTGCCACCGGCGCCTGCCGAAATAGCCGGCAATTGGGAGTTGCGATTGGACTTTCTGCAGGGCTCGCGCCTCCATCGGCTCAATCTCGAGCAGCGCGGTCATGTTCTTGCCGGCCATCAGCATTCGGCCCAGTTCGAGGGACCGGTGAGCGGGTGGGTGAGCGGCAACCTGGTCCAGCTGTCGCTGACCTCGCGCTATGAGGCCAGCACGATCTGCTATTTCTTCGACGGCGAATTCCGCGACGGCACGATGAGCGGGACGGCGGTCCTTGGCGCCGCCAGCGACCAGAACCAGGGGGTGGTCAACCGCAGCCAGTTCGGCACCGGGACCTGGCGGGCCAGCCGCGTCGCATAGGGGAAGCCGACGCGCCTTCGTGTTCAGCCGAAGACCGCCGTGCCAGGCTGTGCAGCGGACCGCGAACCTTGGCTACGCCTGGGCGTCCGCGATATCGAAATAGAGATTTGCCAGCGCTTCGGCGGCGAGGTCTTTGGTGAGCTGCGGTCGCAGATTGTAGCACTTGCAGGTTTCAACGACCTGCTCACAAATGAACTTCGGCTGATAATAGGCAAGTCCAAATTTGTCGTTGACCGTCAACCGGTCGGCCACGAAATCAAAGACGTCATCGGTCAGCTCGACCCCATATGCGTCTGCCACCGCATCGAATATCTGTCGGTATTCATCGCGAGTAGGCGAGAACAATTTGATCTTGTACGGGATGCGGCGCAGGAACGCCGGGTCCATCAAATCAGATGGCTGCAGGTTAGTCGAAAACACCAGCAGTTCGTCAAACGGCAGAGAAAAACTCATCCCGGTGTTCAGCTTCAGATAGTCGATCTGACTCTCCATCGGCACAATCCAGCGATTGAGCAGATCGTTGGGGTCGAATTTCTGTCGGCCGAAATCATCGACCAGCAGCATGCCGTTGAGCGCCTTCACGTGCAGCGGCGCATCGTAGAATTTGGTATCGGGATTATGCTGCAGATCGAGCATCTCGAGTGTGAGCTCACCGCCGGCGATCGCCACCGGCCTGGCGCACGCGACCCACCGCTCATCAAAGCGTTCGCGCTGTAGCCCGCCCTTTCCAGACAACGTCGCGGCATCGGCCTCCGACACCGCGGGCTTGTGCAGACTGGGATCGAACACCTTGATGATTTGGCCACCGACCTCGACCGCGTACGGAATATACACGACGTCCCTGAACAGCTTCGCAATGCGGGTGGCGAGGGTCGTCTTGCCGTTGCCCGGCGGCCCGAACAGCAGCACCGTCCGACCGGCGTTGATCGCGGGAAGGAGCTTGCGGTGATAATGCTCCGGAACGACCAGCCCCTCGAACCCTTTGCGCAGAGCATCGGCGTCCAGCATTTCGTTGGAGATGCGCTGTCGCAGGATCTGTTCCTGAAACGCCGTCAGACACACCGGTGCCGGCCCGAGATAAAGGTTCTGCTCGAGCGCGTCCTTGGCGGCGTTGCGGCCCTGATCGCTCAGCGAATAGCGGATCGAAAGGGCAATGCCGCCACCGACCGAGCCTAGCGCCTGCAAGAGCCTCAGCTGCGAGGCGTCGTCCAACAGCTGCTGGACGACACGGTGCGGAAGCTTCATGCGGCCGGCCAGTTCCGGGACCGTTTCGCAGGCCTCGATGTGCATGAATTTCAGCATCAGGTTCAGCAGGTTGCGCTGAGGGATGCCGGTATCCGACATCGCCGAGGGTATCGGCGGCGTAGCGTGGATCACCGACATCAGCTGCTCGGTTGTCAGCAACCCCAAAGCTATCAGGTTCTCGCCCAGCCGGCCGCCCTCGACCCGCTGGCGTTCCAATGCCTCATTGAGGTCGGAAAGGGTCACAAAGCCCCTCCCGACCAGCAGTCCGCCTAAACTCATAACGCTGCCCTGGCTCCCGCCGAAAGCCGTGCGACATCCACGACCGGCGCACAATTGCTGTAGCGACCCTGCGCGATTATCGGCGCGGGTTCTTAACAAAAGTGCAATTCACGTGGGACTTGAGCGAGGGCGGCGCCGCTAGCCGGATGCAATGATCTCGACGGCATAGTCCTCGGTCACCGGGTTGGCGAGCAGCTGCTTGCACATCGCCTCGGCTTGCTGGCGGATGCGGGCCGGATCGGTCTCGGCGAGCTCGATGTCGATCACCTTGCCTTGGCGCACCTCACCGATTCCGCCGAATCCCAGAGCGGCGAGGGCATTGCCGATCGCTTTGCCTTGCGGATCGAGAATACCCGGCTTCAGTGTCACCCGCACGCGCACTTTCATGTCTCCGAATCCCGATCAAGCCGTCGGCCCGAGAGATCTGCGGTGGTCACGAATCCGCCATCACATCGCGCCACGGCGTGGTTTGCGGCAGCCACTCGGCAAACCGGAATACCGGACGCCGGTCCGATCCGTCGCGCGCCGGCAGCGCGATCAGTGCACTCGACACGGTGCCGTAGCCATCGGTGCGAAACCGCATGGCAGTGCTGGCCGGCTCGTTCGGCGGCGCCCGGGTGCTGCCGAGCAAGGTTTGCCACGCGTCCCACTCGTCGTGATCGGGGTCCGGGATCGGCCATGCTCGGAAGGCCGGCAACGCCAGTTCGAGGCGCCGCGTGCCGAGATCGTCGATCTCACCTGCCGCGATCATCGACAGCCCATCCTTGAGCGGCTTCAGCTCGACCCTCGGGCCGCCGGCATGGCGCAGCCAGAACCCGTGGCGGTCGTCTGCGATGATCAGATTGAAGGTGCGATAGGCTTCGGGAGCGAGATCCGCGAGCGCCCGGGCGGCAGCGGCGGCATCGGCGTGGTCGAGCGCCTCAAGCACGAGCTCGCCGCGCGAACGCCGGTCGGGGGCCGGCCCGAGCGAGCCGTGGCGGTTGAGCACCGCGGCGGCGACGCCCCAGTCGTTGATCCCGAGCCAAGACCCGCCGGCAAGGATGTCGCGCCCGGCGACCAGCTCAGGGCGGTCCGGCCAATGCCGGCCGGGCGGCTTGGAGGCACGGTTTATCATCTCATCGCGATTGGCGCCGATCAGCACCGGCCAGCGATGGCCCGGACGGCGAAGGATCACCAAGGTGCACATTCAGCCTCCGGCGCGCGGCTGCCGCGCAGCCGTGGCAACCTCAAACCCCGGCGCCCATCTATGATACGCCACAGCTCGGGATGATGGGACAATGACCACCTTCGACGCACGCGAGAAGGAGTTCGAGGCCCGGTTCAAGCACGATCAGGAGCTTCAGTTCAAGATCACTGCTCGGCGCAATCGGCTCGTGGGACTATGGGCGGCGCAGCATCTGGGCCTTCTCGGCGATGCTGCCGAAGCCTATGCACAGAGAGTCGTCGAAGCGCAGTTGCAGCCGGGCGGCACCAAAAACGTTGTCGACAAACTCGCCGCCGACCTCGGTGCTAAGGACCCGACGTTCACGCCAGCTCGGATCCGCTTCGAGCTCGAGCATTTCGCCGAGCAGGCGAAGCGGCAGCTGACGGAATAGGCGCTTAGACCGGCCGATCGCCCTTGACCGTGACACGGTGGCCCGAGCGCGTGTGCGGCCAGTAATCCCACATCGCATGGTGCTGCACGCAGCGATTGTCCCAGAACGCGATCGAGTTCTCCTGCCAGCGGAAGCGGCACTGGAAGAGCGGGTTAGCCATGTGCTCATAGAGGTAATTCAGGATCCCATCGCTCTCGTCGAGGGGAATGCCGAGGATGCGGCGGGTGAAGCCCTTGTTGACATAGAGCGCCTTGCGGCCGGTGACCGGGTGAGTGCGCACGACCGGGTGCTCGGCACGGGGGTATTCGGGCTTGTCGGCGATGCCGAAATTCGCGTATTGGCCGCGATAATGCTCGCCGTCATGGGCCGCCGTCAGCCCGTCGAGATACGCCTTCATCCGGTCCGATAGCGCGTCGTAGGCGGCATACATGCTGGCGAACAAGGTGTCGCCGCCGTGCGGCGGGCATTTGCGGATGTAGAGGATGCTGCCCATCGGCGGCTCCGGGTCGCACGATACGTCGCTGTGCCAGCCCTCGCCGTTGGCGCGCGGTGAATCTTTGTCGGCGTGAATGGTCATCAGCTCGGGGTGCCCGGACGCGTGCGGTGCCGCGGGGTGGATGTGCAATTCGCCGAAGAGGCGGCCAAAGGCCAGGTGCTGGTCCTCGCTCAGGTGCTGGTCGCGGAAGAAGATCACCGAGTTTTCGGCGAGCGCGCGATGGATTTCGTCGAGCGTGCGGTTGCCGAGCGGCTGGGACAGGTCGACGCCGCCGATCTCGCCGCCGATGATCGGCGTGAGTTTGTCGACGGTGATCGCGTCGTACGGCCCGGCATCTTCGCCGACATACTTGATGCGGGGACCGTCGCGGCGGCGCAGCAGACTCATTTAGTTTCTCCTATCTTGGGGCTACTCGCCGAACACGCGGCGAAAGATCGTGTCGACATGCTTCAGATGATAGGCGGTATCGAACAGGGCGTCGATTGTTGCCGATCCGAGAAATGACGTGATCTCCCCGTCTCCCTTCAACAGGTCGGCGAAGCACCCCTTGCCGTCCCACGCGGCCATGGCATTTCGCTGGACGGCGCGATAGGCGTCCTCGCGGGTCATGCCGGCCTGGGTCAAGCCCAACAGCACGCGCTGCGAATCGACCAGCCCGCCGAGCGCTTCGAGGTTCTGGCGCATCCGCTCCGGATAGACGAGGAGCCGGTCGACGAGCCCAGTCAGCCGCGCCAGCGCGAAATCGAGCGTGATCGTCGCGTCAGGGGCGATCACCCGCTCGACCGACGAATGGGAGATGTCGCGCTCATGCCACAACGCGACGTTTTCCAGTGCCGGCCCGACGGTCGAGCGGATCAGCCGGGCAAGGCCCGTCAAATTCTCAGCGAGCACCGGGTTGCGCTTGTGCGGCATCGCTGAGGAGCCCTTCTGCCCGGGAGCGAAGTACTCCTCGGCCTCGCGCAATTCGGTGCGCTGCAGGTGGCGAATCTCGGTGGCGAGCCGCTCGACCGCGGCAGCAACGAGAGCCAGAGTCATGAAAAACTGGGCATGGCGGTCACGCGGGATCACCTGGGTCGAGATCGGCTCGGGCTTGAGGCCGAGCTTGTCGGCAACATGCGCCTCGACCCTGGGATCGATATTGGCGAAGGTCCCGACCGCACCTGAGATCGCGCAGGTCGCGACCGCCTCGCGCGCGGCGACGAGCCGCGCCCGATTGCGGGCGAACTCCGCGTAATGCCCGGCGAGCTTGAGGCCAAACGTCGTCGGCTCGGCATGGACGCCGTGGCTGCGCCCAATGGTCGGCGTGTATTTGTGCTCGAAGGCGCGTTGCTTCAGCACCGCGAGCAATCCGTCGAGATCGGTCAGCAGAAGGTCGGCCGCCTCCTTCAACTGCACCGCCAAGCAGGTGTCGAGGACATCGCTCGAGGTCATGCCCTGATGGACAAAGCGCGCCTCGGGACCGGTACGCTCGGCGAGGTTCGTCAGAAAAGCGATCACGTCGTGGCGCGTCTCGCGCTCGATCTCGTCGATGCGCTCGACCTCGAAGGCGCCGCGCTCTCGGACGGCGCGGGCCGCACTCTCGGGGATCACGCCGAGTGCGGCTTGAGCATCGCAGGCATGGGCCTCGATCTCGAACCAGATCCTATACCGGTTCTCCGGCGACCAGATCCGGGTCATCTCCGGACGGCTATAACGGGGGATCATGACGAGGCCGCTGCTTGCGCTACGCGAGGATCGTAACCCAGCCGCTCAAGCGGGGCGAGCATATGCGGCGGTACGGGAGCGATGACCTCAAGCGCCGGTCGCGCGGGATAGAGGGGCAATGTGACCGACCGAGCATAGAGCTGGAGCGCATCCCGGGTCGATCCACCGCCGTAGATGGAATCGCCCACCACCGGGCACCCCAATGCCGCGCAATGGACGCGAAGCTGGTGCGTGCGGCCGGTACGCGGCCTCAGCTCGACCCAGGCGCGGCCGTCGACGGCGCTGAGCAGCCGATAATCGGTAATCGCGCGCTGTCCGGCGGGATCGACGACCATGCGCCAGCCGGTGCTGCGGGTCAGTTTCTTCAGCCCGGTCTCGATCCGCCCCTCCCCTTCGGCCGGCTGGCCCGCGACGACGGCCCAATAGACCTTCGCCACTTGTCCGCTCGCGAACAGCGCGCCCAGTCGGCGCAGCGCCTTTGGATGCCGGCCGAGGACGAGGCAGCCGCTGGTGTCGCGGTCGAGCCGATGAGCCAGTGCCGGCGGGTGGGGCAAACCGAAGCGCAGCTGATCGAAGCGGCTTTCGAGATCCGGGCCGCCGCCGGGGCCAGGATGCACGGCAATCCCCGCGGGCTTGTCGATGACCAATATGAGCCCGTCGCGATAGAGCACCCGTCGCGGCAATGAAGCCAACGCGGCCTCCAATCGCAGGGCCGCACCTCCCGTTTCCAAGGGTTCAGCGGTCGGTCCGGGTAGCGACGACGATCGCACGGGGCGGTTGCTGCCAAGTGCACTCGACACGATCGAACCCGGCGGCACGCAGCTCGATCATGTGCTCCTCGACGCCGTCGACAAACCGATCGTAGTTCAAGAAGCAGCCGCCCGGCTTGAGCAGGCCGTGGATCGCGGGATAGCAGGCGAAGATTTTTTCGCGGGCTCCGAGATTGTGGAGCACGATCGCCGAGACCGCGAGATCGTACGGGCCTCCGACATCTTGCCGCCAGGTCGGATCGAAAAGATCGCAGAGAACGTAGGACAGCCGATCGGCGCGTCCGGCGAGGCGGTGGCGAGCCTGGTCGAGCATTGCCGGAGAATAATCCTGCAAGGTGACCCGAGCACCGGGAAAGGCACCCAGAACCTCCTCGGTGACGACGCCGTAGCCGGCACCGACATCTAAGACGGCCAGTTCCGCGTCGCGCGCAAACGGCGCCGATGACAACATCTGGCGAAGCAGCGGCCGCCGCTCGGGATCGCGGGCAACGTCGTGCTCGATCCATCCCGAAACATAGTCGACCGACTGCCAATTGTGCGGGAAGGGCCGGAAGGTTTCGACTTCAGAGGTCATTCTGGGCCTCGCTAAAGAATTCATAGCCGTAACTTACTCTACCACGGCGGCCAGGTGAGCGAGCGTCGCTTGACAGGTCGTTGTGAAAACGCTCGTGATGACGGGGAAGGGCCAAGGGGGAACCCATGAAATTTGGCAATTTTTTGTTTCCGGACTGCCGGGACCCCGAGCGCGATGGCGTCGTCATCGACGAAACCCTGCGCGAGGCGCTGCTCGGCGACGAGCTCGGCATCGACGTGATCTGGCTCGCGGAGCATCATTTCGACGGGATCTGCGCCTATGTCGACCCGATCACCTTCGCCGGCGCGCTGGCAACCACGACCCGGCATGCCAAGATCGGCTTTGCGGTCGTGCAGACGGCACTGCATCATCCGATCCGATTGGCTGAGCAATTGGCGATCCTCGACAACCTCACCAAGGGTCGTCTTCTCGTCGGGCTCGGCCGCGGTTCCTCCTACAACATCTACGACTATCAGGGTTTCGGCATCGACCATCATGAAGCCCAGGCGCGATTGGATGAGGCCGAGCAGATCCTGGTGAAGGCCTGGACCCAAGAGGCCTTCGAGCACCACGGCAGGTTCTGGGACCTCAATGTCCCATTGCTGCGGCCGCGGCCCTACACAAAGCCTCACCCGCCGCTGCTGCGCGCCGCCTCGGGCGAGGCCTCGCTCGTCGAACTGGCGCGCCACGGCCGGCCCTTTCTGATGAATGTTCAGTCGATGGCCGTGACCCGCCATCGCATCGCACTCTATCGAAAGACGATGTGCGAAGCCGGCTTCGATGAGGAAGCGATCGCCCGCAATCTCGAAGAGTGCTGGGTCTGGCGCAATATCTTCGTCACCGCGACCGACACCGAGGCCGAGCGGGTCGGGGTTCCCGCCTTCCAGGCGATGGTCGAGTCCCGGGCGGCCTTGCGCAACCGCATCTATCGCGAAACCGGCCTGCGCATCGAGGTGCCGGCGACGGATCTGCCGTCGGCCCGCGCCAGCACCGAGCACGGCTTCATCCAAGGGTCACCGGCGCGGGTGGCGGAGGCGATTGCCGAAATCGCCGCACTCGGCATCGGCGGCGTGATCGCGACCTTCCGTTTGGGTCCGCTGCCGCATGAGGCCGCGACCAGCAGCCTCACCCTGTTTATGCATCAGGTTGTGCCACAGTTTCGTGGCTAATGAGGGACACTGCAGTGGCCACAACCGTCATCCGCAATGCCGATTGGGTGGTCGCCTGGGACGAAAGCGCCGGGCATCACACCTATCGCCGCAATACCGACATCGCCTTTGCCGACAATACGATCACTTTTGTCGGGCGAAATTATCCCGGGGCGGCAGACCGGGTGATCGACGGCAAGAAGCGTTTTGTATTGCCTGGGCTGATCGACATTCATGCCCATCCGGAGCACGAGCCGCTTTACCGCGGGGTGCGCGAAGAGCACGGCTTGCGGAACATGTATATGACCGGGCTCTACGAGCGCTCGCAGGCGTTCACTGCACCCGACGACGAGGCGCGTGCCGCCAGTGCGGAGTTCGCCTATTGCGAGCTGCTGCTGAGCGGCGTCACTTCGCTCGTCGACATCTCGCCGGCCTGGGACGGCTGGATCGATCTCTTCGCCAGGAGCGGCATGCGCGGTTTTCTGGCACCCGGCTACGCCTCGGCGCGGTGGCGTCTCGCCAATGATTTCGAGCTGCAGTTCGCCTGGGACGAGGCGCGCGGGCGCGAGGGGTTTAGGACCGCACTAGCGCTCATCGACCAAGCCCAGCGCCACCCGAGCGGGCGGCTCTCCGGCGTCGTCTCGCCAATGCAGGTCGAGAACTGCACCGCGGAGCTGCTGCGCGACAGCCGCGATGCGGCGCGCGAGCGCAGTATTCCGTTTACGGTGCATATCGCGCAGAGCGTTCTCGAGGTCCAGGAGATGATCCGCCGCCACGGGAAGACGCCGGTCCAGTGGGCGCACGAGATCGGCATCCTCGGCCCCGACACGATCCTCGGCCACGCGCTCTTTCTCGATTCCCATTCATGGGTGCGCTGGTGGACCAAGACCGATCTGAGACTGATTGCCGATGCCGGTTCGTCGGTCGCCCATTGCCCGACACCATTTGCCCGCTACGGACAGGTTATGGAGAATTTCGGCGAGTATTTGCGCGCCGGCGTCAATATGGGGCTCGGCACCGACACGACACCGCACAATCTGGTCGAGGAAATGCGCAAGGCGGCGATCCTCGCCCGCATTGCAGCGCGCGATGTCGCGGCGGTGACGACGGCGGATCTGCTGCATGCGGCGACAGTGGGCGGCGCCAGGGCGCTGATGCGCGAGGATCTCGGTCGCATTGCTGTCGACAAGAAGGCCGACCTCGTCGTCGTTGATCTGGGGGTTGCGCAGATGATCCCGGCGCGCGACCCGCTGCGTTCGTTCGTCTACCACGCCGCCGACCGCGCGGTGCGCGACGTGTTTGTCGACGGGCGGCAGGTGGTGGCCGAGGGCAAGGTGGTGACACTCGATCAGGCTGCTGCGGGCGAACGCCTCGTCGAGGCGCAGCGCCGCATGCTGGCAGCAGCTCCCAATCGCGATTACCGCAACCGCACTGCCGAAGAGATCGTGCCGCTCAGCCTGCCGCTGGCCGACTGACGCAGATCACGCCCGCGGGCGGCGCGTTCTGCTGCGTATCCGGCTGCGCCTGCGGCCGAGACCGAGCTCCTTCGCCATCGTCGAGCGCTGTTCGGAGTAGGCGGGCGCAGTCAGCGGATGGTCATTCGCCAGATCCCAACGCCTGAGATATTCGCTGACCTGCAGTCCGTGCCGCATGCTGATGTGCCTGCGCAAGGTCTTGCCTCTAAAGCCGCACTCGAGGCAGACGACATGATTGCGCTGCACCGATCTCCTGACCGACACCGCCGGCATTCGCATTGCTTCCGGTTGGACGGGCTTTCCGAGCTGGTGGATGGCTTGCTGCACTGCGACGATCAGCGTCGACAGCTGATCCGGTGCCAGGGCATGATTGCCGAGATAGCTTGTGATGATTTTCGTTACCGGGTGTAGATCAACCTTCTGCGGTGCGCCGTCGTTGTCCATGATGCTTCTCTTCCTGTCGATTTGATTTGCGCTCCGCTTACATACGGCAAAAGGCAGGATCGGAAAACCAATGTTTACTGAAGGTTGACCGGGGTTCGCTCGTCCCGAAAAGTCTCGAGATCTTCTTCAACGGCAACGACGGCAGGCCGGCGCTATGCGGCCCGGTGTTCGAGATCGCGGTTGGCCAGTCCGGCAAATCGACGCATCTCCGGGGCACTGGAAGGCCTATCCTGAATATCGGGAGCGCATTTTGCCGCGGGAGCGGCGATCACCGCCAGCAGCCGCTCGAAGCCCACCTGGTCCTCGATGCAACCGAGCTGGCGAACAGTCTCGGCAAAGCGGAGAAACTGTCTGGTTGGCTGCCTCGGAAATTTCATCCATGGCAGCTCCTCCCAGCCGACGGCACTCGGGGCCCATGCCGATCCCTGCCGCAGTGTGCGTTGCCGGCGGCCGAGGGTGGTGGTCTGCGACGGCCGGTCGAGACCGCCGGAAAGCGGATTGCCGCCGGCATTGGCGATGACCGCCGCCAGCCGACGGACGATGCCCAGTGCCGTCTTGTTGGTGACTTCGAGGCGCCGGTGGAGCTGGTGCGCAGTGACGGCGCCTTGCGCGGCATTCAGCAAGAAAGAGGCCTGGAACCATTTGTGAAGCGGCACGTGGCTGCCTTCGAACATCGTGCCGATCGTGGCGCGGAACTGCTTGCGGCAGCGGCAGCAGAATTTGAGACCGGCACGGGCGCCCTTTCCGGTGACCGCACCAATCCGGTCGGTGGCGCCGCAGCGCCGGCATACCGGGCCATCGGGCCAGACAATTTCCTCGAGCTTGGCGTGGGCGGCTCGCTCATCCCAAAAATAGGGCTCCAAAACGATCGACATCATCACACCTCGGCGAGCGGAGGATCCGGTGCCCGGGCGTTTTCCCGGGGTCAGGGATTAACCAATTAGCCATAATATCCTATTGCACACCCAAATGCAACCTATCATGCGAAAACCTAGTATTAGGACAACTTTATGACGATATCCTGCAAGCCTCGAACCGCTTTGCCGGCGCCCCGACCACCCTCTTCCGACCCGCCCTCTTCCGAATCCTCGGATGATCACGCATGATCGCCAGATCTGATCCGATCCTGGCCCAATCCAATCTTGACGAGGCGCGTCATGAACCTCTTCGACTTGTCCGGCAAAGTCGCGATTATCACCGGCTCGAGCCGCGGCATCGGCCGGGCGATCGCCGAGGCGTTTGCCGAGGCCGGCGGACGGGTTGTGATCTCGGCCCGCAATGCCGCACCCTGCGAGGAGGCGGCGGCGGCGATCCGCACCAAGGGCGGCGAGGCGATCGCTGTCACCGCGCGGATTTCCGACAAGGCGCAGCTCGAAAATCTCGTCGCCAAGACGCGCGAGGCGTGGGGCCGGATCGACATCCTGGTCTGCAACGCCGCGGTCAACCCGCATTACGGCTCGCTCGAAGGGCTGAGCGACGAGGTGTTCGAGCGGATGATGGTCAACAACGTGCTGAGCAATCTGTGGCTGTCGCGGCTGGTGGCGCCGGAAATGCGCGAGCGCCACGACGGCGCTATCATCTACATCACCTCGACCGGGGGTTTGCGCGCGAGCACGACGCTCGGCATGTACGGTGTCACCAAGGCGGCCGACTACGCCTTGTGCCGCAGCCTCGCGGCCGAGTGGGGGCCCGACAATGTGCGCGTCAACTGCATTGCACCCAGTGTCGTGACGACCCAGTTCGCCCGCGTCCTTTACGAGGACCCGGCACGCCGCGCGGCGCGCGAAGCGGGCACCCTGCTGAAACGCCTCGCCGAGCCCGAAGACATCGCCGGCGTCGCACTGATGCTCGCCGCGCGCGCCGGCAACTACATCACCGGGCAGACGATCGTGGTCGACGGCGGCACGACGGTCGCACCTTAGACTGATAGTATCAGTAGCGCCCGGTCCGGGGCGCCGGCGACCCGCGACGGGCAGTGCCGGAATTAGGACAATTATCGACCCCCGCCTAATGACCCTGACCTCGGCTTGCCGCTTTGCGCCAAGTAGTATTTAACCACGAATTTTTAGCAATTAACTACCTATTGTCTCGTATTCGCTCAGGATATTCGTAAAATACCAATTGGGAATCACCGATATATAAGGGAGATCATAAGTGCTGAGCCTAATCTCGCGTCTAGTCACGGACGAAAGCGGCGTTACGGCGATCGAGTACGGCCTGATAGCCGCGCTGATTGCAGTCGCGGCGGTCGCTGTCATGACCACCGTCGGCACCAATTTGAGCGGCACCTTCAGCCAAGTTGCTGCTAGCCTGTAGCGGGCATCTGACTGGCCTTCGATGCTGGGGGGAGGTGTCGGTGCGGACGGCACCCCTCAGCCGCCGGCAGTGCACGAGGCACAGGAGCGTGTCGAACCACCACGTCCGGAAGGCAGGGCTCTCTGCCGCCACTGCTAATCGATCGATTAGCCGGTCTGCGGCTTCGGCTCGAGCCAGCAGCGCCAGCCCGCCGAGCCATCCCCTCAGGCGGCAGCCTGGGTATGGCGTGAGGCGCATATGACACTGCTCCAGCAAACAAGAGGCGCCACAACGCGATAACGTTGTGTCCGTTCTGTCTGGTCGGAAGATCGCGCTTTATGCCGGACAGGCGCATCCGACCGCAGCATAATCGAGGTCACGCGGATTTGTTTGAGGGCACAGGCGCAGGCGAAGTTAGCCTGAGGTTGCGGGGATCCCGCCTGGCACCCACATCGGCCGAAGCACGTCCGGCCGATCTTTCGCCACATCGATCCCGACAAATCGAAGAGCGCGTCTCGAAGCACGCAGGAGGTTGATGCAGCCCTTCCGCCCTCCACACGCTCGAAGGCGGGAATCCGGGGGCATGAAGACCGCAGCGGTTGCCCCCTGTTCGAGCCGGGGGCAAGCTCGGGATCCCGCTTTCGCGGGGGGACCGTGACCCGTTGCGAAGAGAGTCTCCATTTTGAGCCAGGCTCTTAAAGCTTACGTCATCGCCTCAACTCTGCGTCGAGGGAAATCATGAGCGTCCAGGACCGCCCAAAACGCCTGTCGGTGACGCAGGTCCGCAGCCGCAAGGGCGGCGACAAGCTCGTCTGCCTGACCGCCTATACCGCCTCGGTGGCGCGTCTAGTTGACCATGAGGTCGATCTGCTGCTGGTCGGCGACAGCCTGGCGATGACCGTTTACGGCTTCGCCAGCACTCTGCCGATCGGGCTCGACACGATGATCGCTCATGGGGCCGCCGTGGTGCGCTCGACCGAGCAGGCGCTCGTCGTCGTCGATCTGCCGTTCGGCAGCTATCAGGCCTCGCCGGCCGACGCCTTTCGCGCCGCCGCACGGGTCCTCGCCGAGACCGGCTGCACCGCGGTCAAGCTCGAAGGCGGCGAGGAGATGGCCGAGACGGTGGCGTTCCTCAGTGCGCGCGGCGTGCCAGTCGTGGGCCATGTCGGGCTGACCCCGCAAGCGGTCAATGCGCTCGGCGGCTACCGCTCGCGCGGGCACGCACCGGAGGAGCACGACAAGATCATGTGCGATGGTGTGGCGATCGCCGAGGCCGGGGCGTTCTCGCTGGTCATCGAGGGGGTTGCCGAGAGCCTGGCGCGCGAGCTGACCGCCCGGGTGACGGTGCCGACGATCGGCATCGGCGGCTCGCCGGCCTGCGACGGGCAGATCCTGGTGATCGACGACATGCTCGGCCTCTTCACCGAGTTCACGCCGAAATTCGTCAAACGCTACCGCCGCCTCGGCGACGAGATCCGCGCGGCCGCCCGCGAATATGCCGAGGAGGTGCGCCAGGGCCGCTTCCCGGCCGCCGAGCACACCTATTCGGCGCGGCGCTAGCCTGAATTTCTCACAAAGTGAAATCCAGTTTAGGAGGGAAAGCCTGGAACGCGTCGGCGAAGCTAACCGCCGCGGCGGCGCGTCCACAAACGGATCGGGCGGGGCGCGGTAAGCATTCGAGGGTGTTACATTGGATCTGATGGGATGGGATGGGATGGCTCCCTCACGGCATTTCAGTGCAAAAATCGCCGTCGTCGAAGATCACCAGGACGGGAGCCATGCGCCCCAATTTGAGATTCCGCCTTCAGGGGAGATCCGACCATCGCGACGTCTAGCTCGATGACGCCTTCGCGCCGATTCCGGACCCCCCTAGGATCGCGGCATATAGGGTAGGTTCACCCTGAAGCCGACGTTCGTTATGCCCCTGCTTCAAGGGTGAGTAGTTCCAAGATCAACCCTGATCTACGTCTGTTATA
>Ga0210407_10000355_pt1 | contig 53867 bp, 50 predicted proteins | sample IncBWC27MmetaG_FD_150860 | JGI IMG/M metagenome (GOLD analysis project Ga0210407, IMG submission 150860) | Forest soil microbial communities from Barre Woods Harvard Forest LTER site, Petersham, Massachusetts, United States - Inc-BW-C-27-M | ecosystem: Environmental > Terrestrial > Soil >...
GCGTGCTACCCACGGCAAAACCCAGCGCCGCGAGACTCTCGATTGCTTTTGGTGAGAACCGCTCTTCGACATTCCACATGATGGATTCAGAATACGATGCTCGTCACAGGCGTGTAAAGGCAGACCGGTCCCGCGCAGCCTCAGGTGCCGTTTCTGCTCTTATTCCGAGTTTCATTTCGCGTTGCTGAGCTCCCACGAGCGTTCACCATTTTCGCTGATAAGGCACGACCTCACCGCACACGACTGCATTCGTTTGCTTGACCACGATGGAAATGAGCAAGTACACGCTTTCTTCCTCCTTGTGGTTCAACGTGGGGTGGCCTTCGACGGCAAAAGGCGCTGTGCCGGTCGCGGTTTTGAGCGTGGATTGTTCGTAAGTGAGTCCGGGAATCGGCTGCTTGTTCCTATTTAGCGGAATTCCGCGCAGAGCGACTAGGTTCAGGGAAAAACTGCCCTGATAGGTATACGGCACTGACCCGACGAGACGATTGCCTTGCTCCGAGAATTCAATTCTTCCAAAGGTGCAAGGAGACTTGGCAGCCGGCGGTGGCTCTGTCGCTGTGCTGCTGGTTCCAGTCGGCGTGTTTGGCGCTTTTGTTTCTGGTCCAGCGCTTGGGGCCACCCCCGCCAAATTGAATTCCACATCGATAGTCGTTTCGACTTCCACTGGCCGCCCATTCAAAAGCGTGGGTCTGTACTGCCATTGTTTCACGGCATTTATGGCGGATTGCAACAACAAAGGGTGCCCTGAGAGAGCGTCGACTTCCCGAACCGTCCCCTCCTTGCCGATGATCGCATGCAGCCGCACCGTGCCTGAAATGTGTGACTGCGCCGCCAGCGGCGGGTATGCGGGATTCACCCGCTTTATTAGTCTTGCCGCCTGTACGTTCCCCCCTTCGCGGATAGGCTTGCTGGGCTTTGGTTTTGCGGGCTGGACTGCGGTAGTCGGTGCCGATGGCTTATCGGGGACCGCAGTCTTGTTTGTTTTCTCCACGGCCGGCAACTCCGGCATGGCATGATCGCGAGCGAAGTCGGGTTTCAGCCGCATTGTTTCGCGATACTCGGCGACAGCTCCTTCGTGGTCGCCCTTCTTGTCCAGCGCGCTCGCGAGGAGGTAGTGCGTTTCTGCATCCTGGGAATTCAAGCGCGCGGTCTCTCGATACTCAGCTATCGCTCCGTCGAAATCACCCCTTCGAAAGAGCGTGAGGCCAAGTGCGCTATGCGCGCCAATGTCATTCGGGCGCTCGCGGATCACTTCTCGAAACTCGGCCTCGGCATCGGCCAGATCGCCCTTGTCACGGAAGGTGGTTCCCAAACCGAAACGAGCCGCAGCGTAATCAGGCTTCAAGCGTATGGCTTCACGGTACTCAGCTAGGGCGCTATCGAAATTCTTTTGCGCGCGAAGCGTCTCCCCGTTTTGAAAGTGTAGTTCCGGATTACCAAGAGCGATGCGGCGTGCCTCGTAAGCGCGTGCAATCCAAACGGCAAGCCCGAGAACGGGAATCGCGAGGAGAGCAAGCCAGACACGGCGGTCAAGACGCGGACGGATGCCTTCACTTCGATCCGCAGAAAATCCTTCGGCGATCGCCTTTTCGCGTGCCCGGCGGTCCGCTTCCGTTTTTTCGCGCTGGAGACGCTGGTATTCTGCCTGTTCTTTGGACCGGCGCTCGGCCTCTTCCTGTTGACGAATCGATCTCGCCAGGTCTGCGGCTTCCTTCGCCTGCCGTTCTTTCTCCGCTGCGCGAAGTTCCGCCTGCGCTTTCGCAACAGCCCGGCGCTCCTCTTCGATCTTTTCACGCTCGCGGCGTTCTTTCTCCGCTTGCGCGGTGCGTTCGGCTTCTGCCTTCTGCGCGGCCTGACGTTCTGCCTCGGCCTCGGCCCGCTGCTCCGCTTCCGCTTTTGCAAAAGCCAGGCGCTCCTGCTCCGCCTTTTCACGCGCAAGACGTTCTCTTTCTGCTTTCGCAGCATTCTCCGCTGCCGCTCTCGCCGCAGCTTGCCGCTCCGCCTCTGCTTTTTTCGCAGCCTGGCGCTCAGCTTCCGCTCTTGCAGCCTCTAGTCGTTCCGTCTCCTCCGCTTGCCTTCTCTTACGCTCTTCATCCGGGGGAGGCGGCGGCGCCACTGCCTGCAACTCAAATAGCTGGCCTTCCTGCGAGCGCATATATAGAACCGGTGTCGCCCACTCCTGGCCGAACTCCTCCTTGAAGAGAGCCTTTCTCGATTCGCACACCGCGGCATCGACGGGATTGCCTTCCGCCACGGCGCGGTAAAACTCCAAAGCGAACACTTTTGCGGCGGCATCGCTGATTTCAAATTGCATGGCGATTACCGCGGGCACACGCTGTTGCAAGAGGCTCTGCGCTACCCCCGAGAACGGATCCTGCCGGGAACTGCGAGCCCCCTCGCACGCGTTTAACACGGCCAGCCGCAGAGAGCGGTGATCGTGGAGTTGCATGCCCAGCAGTTCGCCCCGGACCGGGTAGGACATCCCGGATTCATCCTCAAATTGCAGGACGCCATCCTGCGCGGCCTCGTCAAAACCTCCGTGCCCGATGAAATGAAAAACATGAAAGGGCGCGCCGCGCGCTCGGAGGCGCAAGGCGTCGAGTGTGGCCGACGGCAGCCGCTCCAGGACAATCTGTCCACCCTTCAGCAAATCGCCAAGCGATTCCTGAAGCCGTTCCCATTCGCCGTCCGTGTCTAGCCGCTTCAGGTTTCTCGGGCTGGCGATCGTCACCAGGACACGCAGAGGCAACGCGACACGGAGCGGCGCAATCCGCTGCGGCAAATCCAAAAAGCGCACGACCGGCGTTTCGCTTGAAGTGGTCAGGAAATGATTTTGGTTGGCATCGTAAAGAAATTCCCACGGCAGGTCAGCGAGTGCCGGGACATCCGTGAGGCGCAGGCGAATTCGCAAGCCATGGTCTTTGTCCGATGCTTGCTCCATGCTGCCGCGAAGCTGCGCGATCATCTCGCCCGAAAAAATCGCGCCGAAAAGCTTGCCGCCAAATTCTTTCGCCGCTTGCAGTTCGGGAGCGTCCACTCGGCGCATGGCGCGTCGCACTTGCCCGATGCGGCTCAAGAAATTGGCGACTTCAATTTCGGTGAAGGGCAGCGCGAACTCCGTCGTGGCTTGTCCCGTCGGAGCGTTCAGCAAACGAACCCGGAACTTATTGCCGGCCGGCTCAATCTGCAGATCGAAATCGTCATACTTCATTGCCACGGCTTACTTTCCCGCCGGGCTTTTCTTCCAGGTGAGGTTGATCTTGAAATTGGCCTCGCCCGAAGCTTTGGCGATGATTGCCCCGGTTTCTGCGCTCATCTTCACACCGAACTCGACAGCGACCTCGTCGGGAGGTTGCGCAAGGGAACGGAGTTGATCGAGGATGCCTTCGGCGGCGCTGCGCACCTTTTCCAGCGCAGCTTCAAACGTGTCGCTGGCTTCAGCGACCGCGTTCGCAGAAGGGAAACCGCGCATGACCCGGCCGCCCGGGCCGTCCGCTCCGTCCACTTCCACGGCAAGAAAGCCGCCATTTTTCAGGGGGAATTTTGCAAGCTGGGACATCGGCACTCTCTAACGATTCAGTCTTGCGTCCACTTTAGAGAAATTGCGCGAGTTACGTAATGTGCAATTGCTCCAAGCATAGCTCTTTGCCCCTACCCAATCAATGAGGACCATCCGGAGGCTTGCATGTCACGGCCTCTGGGGCAGACCGCCAAGCCGATGCTCCAACCAGCAAATTCCGGTGACGGCTCTACGCCGTGGTGCTTATGGAAATCGTGATTTTGCGGGCCTTTTCGTTTCAATGTTTGATGAAGAGCTGGCATATCTCCAGGCTAGGCTGGCGCATCCAATTCGGAGTAAAATGGTCGGATATCCCACCCTCGTTGGGCAGGGATGAGAGAGTCACCCAAATGGCGACCACAGGCCACATCGCTGCATCTTCCCCCGAATCAACGGCTCAGCCGGGCCCGGTTGGGGAGTCCCTGCTGGACCGCATTGGGAACACGCCCTTGCTGCGGATGGAACGCGTCGGCAAGGAATTCCCAAACGTTGAATTTTGTGCCAAGGCCGAGTGGTTCAACCCTGGCGGTTCCGTGAAAGACCGCCCGGCTCTGAGCATGATTCAGGCCGGTCTTGCCAGTGGTGCGCTACGGCCCGGCAAGACGATCATTGACGCGACCAGCGGCAACACCGGAATTGCCTATGCCATGGTTTGCGCCGCACTGGGTTTCCCCGTGCAGCTTTGCCTGCCAGACAGCGCTTCGCATGAGCGCAAGCGAATCCTCGCCGCGCTTGGAGCAGAGTTGGTGATTACCCCCGGTGATGAAGGCACCGACGGCGCGATTCGCAAAGTGCACGAAATCGTCGCCGGAAGCCCAGAGAAATATTTTTACCCGGACCAGTACAGCAATCCTGCGAACTGGCAAGCGCACTATCGCGGCACAGCGAATGAGATTTGGCAGCAGACCTCCGGCCGCATCACGCATTTTGTGGCGGCCCTCGGAACGAGCGGTACGTTCGTTGGAACAACTCGGCGGCTCAAGGAACTCAATCCCGCGATCCGCTGCGTGAGCCTGCAGCCGGACGCGTCCTTCCATGGTCTCGAAGGCTGGAAGCACATGCCGACGGCCATCCGTCCGGCGATTTACGATGACGCGCTCGCCGACGAAAATTTGGAAGCCTCGACCGAGGAAGCGTACCGACTGGTGAAACGCCTGGCGCGTGAAGAGGGCTTGCTCGTCAGCCCTAGCGCTGCTGCGGCTTTGCTCGGTTGCTTCAAGGTCGCCGGTGAGATTCCGAAAAACGCGAAGGCGGTTATCGTCACCGTTTTTGCGGACTCGGCCGCAAAGTACCTGAACGAACGTTTCTGGGACGAAGACTAATCATGGCGGACGCGACAGAACTCTGGATCAGCGGGCATCTCGCGGAGAAAATTCGCGCGCACGGCGCGGAGACGTATCCACATGAATGCTGCGGGGCGCTGCTTGGCCGCGATTCCAGCGCTGTCCTCGAAAGCGATCGGAGAACTGCCGGACCAGGGAGGGAGATCCTGCAACTTTTTCCCCTCGTCAATCGCCGCGACGACTCCCCGCGCAATCGCTTCTCCGTCACTCCGGAGGACGTCCTTGCGGCGGAGAAAGCGGCACGCGAGCAGGGCCTTGACGTGGTCGGCTGGTACCATTCGCACCCCGACCATCCGGCGCGGCCCAGCGAGTATGACCGCGATCACGCCTGGCCGTGGTACAGCTACATCATCGTCAGCGTGCAGAACGGCGCGCCCCAGGACATGACCTCCTGGCGTTTGAACGATGACCGCGCAGAGTTTTCGCCCGAGGGGATTGAGATTCGCCACCGCGCGGCAGTGTAGTCCGGTGGGTCAGTACAATGGAGAAATGAAATGCCTGTGAAAGTAATGATTCCATCGCCGCTTCGCCCCTATGCGGGGAAGCGCGATTCAGCCGAGTTCAGTGCCCGGACCGTTGGGGAAGCTCTCGGCCACCTGACGACGGAATTCGGGGAACTGCGCAAGCATCTCTTTACGGAAGACGGCAAACTACGCAGCTTCGTCAACGTCTACGTGAACGACGAGGATATTCGCTATCTCGCGAAAGAAAACACGCCTACGAAGGATGGCGACACCATCAGCATTATTCCGTCCATCGCCGGCGGCTGCATCGAATCGATAATCGAATAGGATCTTAGAGGAGCAAGGAATCGCAATGGCCACCACTGTACAACCGCAGACCGGTACCAAACCGGCAGCGGGCCTATCGAACGAAGAAATCCTGCGCTACAGCCGCCACCTCATCATGCCGGAAGTCGGCATGGAGGGGCAGCTCAAGCTGAAGAACGCCAAGGTGCTGCTCATCGGTACGGGCGGGTTGGGCGCTCCGCTTGGCCTTTATCTTGCCGCTGCGGGGGTCGGCAAACTCGGCCTGGTAGATTTTGACGTCGTTGATTTCACTAACTTGCAGCGCCAGGTCACGTTTGGCACCAGCGACGTTGGCAAACCAAAGAGCGAAGCTGCGCGCGCACGCCTTGCGAACCTCAACCCGGACATTCAGATCCAGTCGTTTGAGACCCAATTGACCAGCGCAAACGCGCTCGAGCTCTTCAAGGACTTTGATGTGATCGTGGATGGGACCGACAATTTCCCGACGCGGTATCTAGTGAACGACGCTTGCATTTTGCTGAAAAAGCCTAACGTGTACGGTTCGATTTTCCGGTTTGAAGGGCAAGCGACGGTTTTCGGCATGCCTGATGGTCCGTGCTACCGCTGCCTCTATCCCGAACCGCCTCCGCCGGGGCTTGTGCCTTCTTGCGCGGAAGGCGGTGTCCTTGGCGTCCTGCCCGGCATCGTTGGCTCTATCCAGGCGATGGAAACGATCAAGCTGATTCTCGGCCGCGGAGATAATCTCATTGGGCGCCTGCTGCTGTTTGACGCTCTGGGGATGAAGTTCCGCGAGCTCAAGCTGCGCAAGAACCCAAATTGCCCGGTGTGCGGCACGCATCCGACGATTACCAAACTGATCGATTACTACGAATTCTGCGGCGTGCGCGGCGAAGAGGCTCCCGGGCCGACTGTGCAAGTGCCGGAAATTACGCCGCGCGAACTCAAGGCCAGGCTCGACCGTGGAGATGATTTGTTCATTCTCGATGTGCGCGAGCCCCACGAATACCAGATCTGCAATCTCAAGGGGCATCTGCTTCCGCTTGGAGAGCTGACTCGGCGCGTCCACGAACTGGATTCGTCGCGCGAAATCGTCGCGCATTGCCGCAGCGGGAAGCGCTCCGCCGAGGCGGTGGACTTTTTGCGCAAAGCCGGCTTCCGCAAGATTCTCAACCTGAAAGGCGGCATCCTCGCATGGTCCGACGAGGTAGATCCGTCCGTTCCGAAGTACTGAGGCGGCTCCAGCCGTGGGTGGCCGTCTAACCGTCGCGCATTTTTGTTGTTGACCTCAAACGGGTGGCTGCGCGGAGTGCTAGATTTTCCTTGACTTTTCCCTACTTTTTGGCATACTTGACCCTGTAGATAACTACGTATGGAGTGTGGGAGCTTACTCCCGCTTTTCTTTTTTTAGGACCAGCCGTCCAGGGCTCCAAGTCCAACACAACCAAAATCGCGTCCTTTAGAATCAATCGCTTACGAATTGCTCAATCGATAGGTTTTTGAAAACTCCTTTTGAGTCAAGCACTTCCACACTCCTCGCAAAATGATGGCGGGGGTGGGGGGCATTTGTGCTTGTCGCTGCGCGCGAGTATGGGCATACTCTCTGTTCTTCGGGAGAAAAAATGGCGGCCACGAAAATAACAGTCAATCACAATGGATCCATCCGCGTAGAAGGCGACTTCGAGATCTTTGATCCCGAAGGAAAGCCCTTTGGCTTGGCCGGGCGGACCACGATCGGGCTTTGCCGTTGCGGACACTCCGCCAACAAGCCGTTCTGCGACGGCTCCCACAAGACCTGTGGATTCGCCGATACTGTGGCTGCTCGGGAGCTGCCTCCTCCAAAACCTAAGTTATAGCGGGGCGCACTGCCTTAGGCTACGGGCTGTTTCAAATGTTGAGACTGTCTCAAGCTGAGACATCCTCAAATTCCTACTTGATACTAGCCCATCCGACCGGTAACTCTAACGAAACAAAAATGATAGCGTACTTACCTGCGAAATTGTGGGGGGCCACCGCGTCTCGCACTGTCCCAAGTCGCTCCCCCTCCTGCCGACACACATCTATAAGTCATTTAATTTCATATAATTACAGAAAATGCGTTTCCAGACGAAAAAGGGCACAAACTTGCACTCCTCGCTAGTTGGCAGTTTTTCTTCGGCAATTGGGGGATGTTGTGGGTGTTTGGGGCACAGTCATCGGGTTTCTTGGTGTCGGCCACGATTCGGTTGCTGCACGCAATCTTCACAAGCGCGCAATAGCCGCATCTGGCGCGATGTCTCTCGCCCTTTTTCTTGCCGTCGTCTTCTACCTGCGGCAAATTAGCGCTGCTGGCTCTCCGCAAAGCTATCTGTACCTTGAAGTTGGCGGCACGCTCGTCAGTTTTTGCTATGCCGCGAATGCCCTGGTCCGTTTTCGCGGTACTCACGACCGCACGGCGTTGATTCTCGCCTTTGGGTTTGTGCTTTCGGGAATCATTGAGACTGTCGGATGCTTTGGGCTGAACGATTCTCTGAACTCCGGCGCTTTTGACCTCTCGTACATCCCCATGGGTTGGATGGTGAGCCGGACGTTACTCGCCGTCCTGCTCCTCGCTGCTATTGCTGTCGAGCGCTACATGCCCACGGCGCGGCAGCCCAGCAAGGAAACCGCAGCCGGGTTGCTTGTCGTTGCCCTGGCTGCCTACATGACGAGCGCCGCGTTTCTCGCTGCTCCGGCCGCTCCCATCGCGCATGCTGCGAACCTCTTGTCGCGTCCTTGGGATTTGTTGCCCGCTGGGTTGTTCATGGTTGCCGCCGTCTGTTTTCGTCAGCGCCTCAAGAACGGCAGAGACAAGAAAGGCACTGCCAGCCTTTTTGATCACTCTCTCCTGATCGTGGTCTCTCTCAATGTCGTCTGCCACCTATCAGCGGCATTTTCCCGGCAGCTTTTCGACGGTCCCTTTTTTCTTTCGGAATTGACCAAGACATTTAGTTACGTCGTTATGCTTTCCGGCGCGCTGCTGGATCAGGCTCGCCTTTTTGAGCAAGTGCGCTCGATGGCTATCACCGATCCACTCACGGGTTTGTCGAACTACCGCCGGCTCATCAGCGTTCTCGAAGCGGAGCTTGACCGCTCTCGCCGCACACAGCGGCCCTTCAGCGTCGTGCTTCTCGACATGGACGGCCTCAAGATCATCAATGACCAATACGGACATCTGACCGGCAGCCGCGCGCTGGTGCGCATCTCCAAGATTTTGCGCAATCATTCGCGGGCGATTGACACCGCCGCGCGATACGGCGGCGACGAATTTGCGCTGGTTCTCCCGGAAGCCGGCAAGGACGTCGCCTCTCGCGTCGTTTCTCGAATCCGCGAACGTCTCTCCGCTGAACCGGAGCACCCCGCGCTTTCCGTCAGTGCTGGTGTCGCGGCTTTCCCCGAAGATGGCGACACGCCGGAAAGACTTCTTGGCGCCGCGGACCGCGCCCTCTATGCCATGAAGCACCCTGGCAGGAGCAGCGTTCAAAATCTCACGCGCATCGCCGCGTGCCTGTGAGGATGAGAAAAACCATGCCTCACGCGAAGAGATTTTCGTTTCACAGAGTCGAACGGCGCATCCCGATGGAAATCCCCGTTCTGATCGATGGCCATCGCGAGGCGCCGGGCTCGGAATCGACTTTTACTGAGAATGTGAGTGCGCGTGGCGCGCGCGTGGTCAGTGCGCGCCGGTGGGAACAAGGCGAACCCTTGGTTTTTGCCTCGCGCACTGGTGAGTTTCGCTCCTCGGGTCGTGTTGCTTACTGCCAGCCATTGCAAGGCGACGGCTTTGCTATTGGCGTGGAGTTCCTCGAACCGAAAGGGCGATGGGTTGTTCAATTCCCAAGATAGCTTGACGTAAAACGGCGAGCGGATAGGAGGGAAACGCCTGGAACAAAAAAGAAGACAGAAAACTGACGCAAAAGTTACAAGAAAGTCTGAAGCGCTTAGCGGATCCTAAGAAATTTGCTAAGCGCTTCATCCTTTTGGCAACCGTTTCTACCCGAATTCCCGGTTATTCTTTTTTTGCTATCAGCATCAGACACTCTCCAAATAGAACAGCAGGGGAGAGCAGGGTCGACAGAATCTCTTTGTTTCTCTCTTTCTGAGCGGAATCCTTTTCCTTCCGGAATGCCACGCGCGTGTAGAGCCACATCCACGGCGCGTAAATCGCATAGAGATAGCTTACCGGCTTGATGTGCGTATGCCGCACGTGCACCAGCCGGAAGCCGGACACGTGCAACTCGTAACGCAGTTCTGGGAATGTCGCGAGCCCGATATGGTGAAGCGGATGCCGCGAGGATTCATTTAGCGGCTTGGCGTCGCGTCCGAAAAAACCGCTGCCGAAAAAACGCACGCGCGACCGGAGTGCCGTGATGTTCGGTGTCGTAAGGACCAGGATGCCGCCCGGCTTGAGGACGCGGCACATCTCGCGCAGGAACGAAAAATGATTCTCGAGATGCTCGATCCCCTCCGTTGAAAGAACTGCATCGAAACTCTGGTCCGGCCAGGGAAGCGCCGCGTTGAGGTCCACCTTCGAGAAAGCGTTTCCAAGACGCGTCGCTGCTTCGGGATCGACGTCGGCTCCGATTGCATGGAACCCTTTCTCGATCAAAGCCAGCGTTAGCGCTGCCGATCCGCCGCACGGCGCATCGAGCACGTTCGCGCCTGGCGCCAATCCAAGCGCCGGAAGTTCGTCCAACACAGCTTTCTGGATTACCGTCAGTTCCGGCGTTGTCATGCCCCTCGCCTTTTCTTGAGCACGTCCTCGTACACAAGAATGGTGTTTTCGACCATGCGAGCTGCCGAAAAACGCTGTTCCACCTCGCAACGGCCAACATCGCCGAGCTTCTTTCGAAGTTCTTCATCATTGATCAGTCGCAACATCATGGCGGCAAACTCCTTGCCGTTGGGTTCCACCACCAATGCGGTTCGTTCGCTATCCACGACTTCGCCGAGCGCGCCACGCTTTGTCGAAATGCAAGGCAGGCCTGCGGCCATCGCTGCTTGCAATGCGGTTCCCAGGCCTTCAAACTCCGACGGGAACAGAAACGCATCGAGAGCCGCGTACACTTGAGCAACTTCCTTTACGAATCCCGGGAAAAGCACCGCTTCTGTCTGCCCAAGCCGTCTTGTAAGAGCCTCCAGTTCGGCGCGGCAGGCGCCGTCTCCTGCGAGCAGCAGCCGCACCTCGGGGTGCAGCGCTCTTACTAGAGGGAGTGCTTCGATCAAGTGCCGTTGTCCCTTCTCCGGTACGAAAACACTGACGCATCCGAACAAGAATTCGCTGTCTCGCACGCCCCATTGCTTCCGCGCGCTGCCTCGTTGTCCGAGCGTTCGCAATGGAGAGACTTCCACACCCTCATTCACGATCGAAATTCTCTCTGCCGCGATGCCTGAATCAACCAGGCTCTGTGCCACATCTTTGCTGTTGGCGAGGAATCGTTCCACGGCGCGGTATCGCGCCTGGGACACTGCATTTTTCTGTAGCGGGAATCCAATTCGGCGAGAGAGCAGCAATGGAACACGCGCGTGAGCCCTCGCCAGCCATGCGGCCGTCAAAGCGTGCGGCTCATTCAAATGAACAAGCTCGAACCGTTTTCGCGCCGTAAGTTTGCGCATCTCGACAGCTGTCCAGCCGCGCACACCGAATCGTGGAACCTGATGAACTTTGACGCCAGCCTCTGCGGCCCGATTCGCAAGCGGCGAATCGCGCGCCGCCAGCAACTCGACCGCATGCCCGCGCTCGCGCAGTCCACGGAGCGTCAGCAGCGCCTGACTTTGCCCGCCGCGCCATTCCCGCTCCAGATCCACATAGAGCACCTTCATTGCGTCCGGACCCCGTCCGCGCGGCGCTCCGCCTCGATGAGCTTTCCAAGCTTCTTGTATTTCAACCACGTCCCGCGCGCCGCCATCCGCGAGATCAGCCACCCGCGATGGCCGTCGAGAAACCCGAGATACATCACGTAATTTTGAAACCAGCTCCAGGGCGCCGCCAGCCACATGGCGGCTCTCCAGTTTCGCTTGCCCTGTGAAAACATCTCTCCGGCGATGACCGTCGTATAGGTCTCGATCTTCGCTTGGTGCTCCGCGAACGTCCGGATCGTGTAGTGCAGCAGGTTTCCACTCAGGCGGCCTGCCTTTCCTTCGAATCGCAGCGCCGAATGGATCATTCCGGAAAAGCTCGCTTTGTCTCTCCGGTAGAGCCTTCGCTGAAAATCCGGATACCATCGAGAATGATAAATCCACGCGCCGAGATACCAGGTGAGGCGCGCCATTTCGTAAACAGGGAATTCGGGGGTCCGCTGCTTCCACTTCAGCAAGGAGTCGCGCAACTCGCTGCTGAATTCTTCATCGGCGTCCAGGAGAAAAATCCAATCATTCTTTGCGCACGAGGCCGCATAGTTCTTTTGATCGGCGTGGTTGGTGAAAGGCCGTTCAAAGAAGGAAACACCGCCCGCCTTCGCAATTTCCACCGTGCGGTCCTTGCTCCCTGAATCTACAACGACAATTTCGTCAGCGACCCCCGCAAGCGAAGCCAAAGCGCGCGGCAGGTTATGTTCCTCATTGAATGTGATCAGGCAGGCGGAAAAGCGGTTCATCGGACTCCGGACAATTGCGAAATCGGCGCTAGTATCTCACAAAGCGAATGTTGGGAATGGAAGGGCGAATGAAAGCCTCTGACAGCGGAGCGGAGTGGGGTTATTTGGGCTGGAAATTCACGCGGATCATACTGCCGCCGATTCGGAATTCAGTGCCATCCCGGAGCATGGCCGCGCGCACGCGTTCTTCGTCAAAGAAAGTGCCGTTGGTCGAATCCAGATCCTTGAGATTGATAATCGTGTCGCGCACTTCCAGCAGGCAGTGATGCCTCGAAATCTCAGGATCATTCAGTGGAATGTCCGCGCCCTTGCGGCCCAGCGTGACGCGCGGCTTGCCGAGCGTGTGCTTTTCGCCTTTCGACGGTCCTGACAGAATGCTGAGCACTACCTTCGCTTTTTCAGGCAGCCGGATTCCCGGGTCGGGCGGCGGCAGCTTCAAGTTTGAACTCGAGGCGTTGGCCCTTGCAAACGAGGGAAGCGGCGACATGACCACAGTGGCATCCACGCGCCGCTTGATCTCCACGATCGTGGTCTTTCCGCATTTTGAACACTTGAACTGCACCTTCGAATGGCCGCCGAGCCCGTCCTTGAGCAAATGCTCCGCGCCACAATGAATGCACGCCGTCTGCATGCTTCAAAATTTAACACTATCCAGGGCCCTGTGTTGCGGACAGAACTCTTGGCTGTCGGAACAGTTAATCTGCGCTGTCCCCCGCCGGAGTCTGGGCCGCGGACCCGCTCGCGTTCGCATCTTTATGCTACGATTACAAAATCCAGACCAGTCAGGAGAGTGTGCGTGTCCGAGCATATTTCGCGCAAAGAACTGAAGCAGGACAAAATCAAGGAAACCATCGAGCACGGCGCCGAAGCCGTCATTTCTCACGGCCAATTCACGCTCATCGTCGTGATCGTTATTTTGGCTGTGGCGCTCGGTTATGGCGGCTGGCGCTTTTATGTCGATCGTCAGACTGTTGCGGCGTCCGTCGACTTCGACGGCGCCGTGAAGGTCTACCAGGGCCGCATCGCCACGGTTCCTGACCCCGCCGATCCCAGTGCGCCTTTCTATCCCGATGAGTCCGCGCGCGCGCAGGAGGCTATGCAAAAATTCATCAAGGTAGCCGACAAGTATCCCAACACGAATCCCGGGAAACTTGCGCGCTACTATTCCGCGCTCTGTCTCGAGAATCTCGATCGTCACAATCAGGCACTTGAGGAACTGAAGAAGATCAGCGGAGGCGGTGACAAGGAGCTCGCGGCTATGGCGCAGTATCAGATGGCGATCATCTACTCCCGCACCGGCAAGCCCGATGATGCCATCAAAATCTTTCGCGCCTTGGCGGACAAGCAAAGCGCTCTTGTACCACGGCCGCTGGTGCTGCTGGAACTTGCCAGTGTTCTGCGCAGTTCAAACCCGAAAGAGGCCGCCACCATCTATCAGCAGATCAAAAAGGAATTCCCAGACACCGCCATTGCGGATCAGGCGGATCGCGGCTTGGATACTCTTTCGCCAAAATCCTGATCCGCTCCGCGCATGAGAGTGCGGACGGATTCTCTGGAACATGACGGAGCGGCCCATCGAACCAGTTCTCCATCCCGCTCCCTGGGCGATGCGCGAGGAACACTCCCGCGGCCGGCGGTACCCGGAGCCGCCTCATCCTTACCGCAGCGCCTACGCTCGTGATCGCGATCGCATCATCCATTCCCGCGCTTTTCGCCGCCTGGAAGCCAAGACGCAAGTCTTCACCACTCGCTACTCGGACCATTTCCGCAATCGGCTGACCCACACGCTCGAAGTCGCGCAGATTGCCCGCACCGTCACCGCGGCGCTGGGGCTGAACACCGAACTTGGCGAAGCGCTCGCTCTCGTCCATGACATCGGCCATCCGCCGTTTGGCCATGCCGGTGAACGCAAACTGGACGAGTTAATGCGCGCGCACGGCGGCCGTTTCAATCACAATTTGCACGCGTTGCGTATCGTCGAACAGTTCGAGCAGCGCTATCTCGATTTTCCCGGCCTGAATCTTACGTTTGAAGTTCGCGAAGGCATTATCAAGCATTCGCGCGATTATTCCGCGGCGGAATTTCCTCAACTGGCCGAATACCTGCTGGACTTGCGCCCTCCCCTCGAAGCGCAACTCATCGACTGCGTCGACGAAATTGCTTACAACACCGCGGATATTGACGACGCCCTCGAAGCCGAACTTCTCGATCTCGCCGTCTTGTGCAGGGAAGTTGCATTTTTCGACGAAGCCTACACACAGGTCGATTCCGCGCATCCCGGCGCACGCGAAAAACTGATATTCAATGAAGCCCTCAAGCGGGTTCTCGACGCTCTGGCTACTGATCTCATTGAGACTACCCAGCAGCGGATCCTGGCCTCTCATGCCTCATCGGTGGAAGACATTCGCCAGGCGCCAAAGCGCCTCGCCGGATTCAGCGAAGCTGCGGCCGCGCGGAATCACCAGCTTAAGCGCTTTCTTTTCGCGCACATCTACAACCATCCTGCCATCGCCGAGGACCGCGACCGCTCCGTGAAATGTTTGGAAGAACTCTTCATGTACTACTTAGGGCGGAAGGGATCGATGCCGGCTTCCTACGAAGAGCGTGCGCGGACGGAACCACGGCATGTCATCGTTTGCGATTACATTGCCGGCATGACAGACCAGTTCCTCCTTCGCCAGCATCACGAGCATTTAGGCGGTTCGCTCGGCGACAAATCGGCCGCGTCTCAATGATTGCAGGAGAAGTTATCTGCCAAATCTGAACGAAATCCTCAAAGCGTTAGAGAAACTGTACGGTCCGCAAAAAGCGGTCGGCCCCGCGGATCCCTACGAAATGATTCTGTACTTGAATTGCGGATATCCAGCCACGGATGCGTCTTGCTCAAAGGGATTTGAAGCTCTGAAACGAGAGGTCGGCTTGAAGCCGGAAGAGATTCTGGCGGCGTCCAACACCAAACTGGCGAAATTGCTTCGGCTCGGCGGAATCGTGCCCGAGCAGCGGGCAGCCAGACTGCACGAAATCGCCCGCAAAGTGAAGTCTGAATTTGGCGGGGATCTCAAGGCTGAACTGAAGGAACGGGTGCAAGAAAAATACCAGGCGAGCAAAGGCATTCACAGCGCAAAAAAGATCCTGCGCGAATTTCCGGTGATTGGAGAACCAAGCGCGGACAAAATCCTCCTGTTTTCAAAGCTGGCTCCCGTGGCGGCTGTGCCTTCGGCCTGCCTTGGCGTGCCCATGCGAATCTGGTTTGGCAAGGAAGGAAAGAGCTACGCCGCCGATTACCGCAAAGTGCGGGAAAAATTGGACAGGGAACTCCCGAAGACTTTTGAAGAGAGGCAGAGGGCGTATCTCTTGCTGAAGAAGCATGGCCAGGAAATCTGCAAGAGGTCCGCGCCCAAATGCGAGATTTGTCCCTTGACGGCGCAGTGCGCGTATATTCAGTTGATGGCTGCGGATAACAACGTGCACTGAAATGCAACGCCCCGCACTTCGTTCTTGGAAGTACGGGGCGTCCCCTAACGATTGAGGAATTCCAATCGGCCCGCATTAGGCCGTTCGATCCTAGAATCGAATAAACGGTCCGAAGGCCACCCGCGCATTGTGGTGCGTACCTCCGGCGAAATAAATTTCGTCGCCGGCCTCAATTCGCAGACCAACAGGTCCAAGATGCCCTTCCACGCCCGCGCCTGGGTAAACCGCGCCACTGACGTTGTTCGACCGCAGGTTGTTCACCGAATCCGTAAACGTTCCGAAAGTAGCCGGCCGCGGATCCAACCGGAAATTAACAAAGCCACCCTTGAGCGTGAGAAATGGCCGAATCGCTCCGTGACCACCTATGATTTTTGGCCCAAACAGCCCGTGAAGTACTTTGAGACTGCTGTTTGCCACCGTGACCGTGCAGCCCGTGCTCAGGCAGTGGTCCGTGAAACCCTGGTCGAAATCGTAACTCATCTCTCCTTCCAGCATGACGTGAGAGAACGCCTTGTAGCCCACACGCGCTCCAAGTCCTGCCATATTCGTGTTCGTTTGCGAGAGTCGGAAATAGTCAGCATAAGCGCCAACCTGAAAATGGTCCTGCGCCGAGGCCAGCGGCACCAGCCAGCCTGCGAAGAATAGCAATAGGGCGACACGCTTCATTCGTGTTCTCCTTGCACAGAGTTAGTATGAATTACAGAATGCAGCGGGCTGGCTTCGGCTGGGGAGAAGCTGCTGCTTCTTCCCCTTAGATGAGACTCTGCAACGCGGAGTTGCCAGGGCGCTTAGAGGACTCTCACGATCCACGGGCCAGCGTCAACAGGAGCGTCAGATAACGCTTCAGTTTTTGCGTGATGAGAAAATTCTCCTTCACGTGTTCGTGCCCGTGCTCCCCCAGCTTCGCGGCAATCTCCGGATGCGACAGCAGAAAACGTATCTGATACGCCGTGCCTTCTACGGAATGCGACAGCAATCCTGTGTGCTTGTGGATGATTTGAATCGGGATCCCGCCCACCGCCGAAGCCACTACCGGCTTTTTTTTCCATAGCGCTTCCGAAACCGTAAGCCCGAATCCCTCGCGCAAGCTTTTCTGCAGGACGATAGTTGACGCGCGCTGCAAGGCATTCACTTCCAGCGGCGCCCATGCTGGCAATTCCAGGACTTTGATGTCGGGGTCGCCATCCGCTTCCCGCAGGACTTCTTTTAACACCACCGCGCCTTCGGGATCATCGGAGGCGCTGCCGCCTGCAAGAACCAGCTGGCAATCGAAATATCGCTTCACGATACGGTAAGCGCGGATCACGCCGACAGGATCCTTTAGCCGGTCGAACCGCGATATTTGCGTCAGGATCGTCCGCTGCGAATCAATCCCATAACGCGCCAGAACTTGCCCGATGAATTCCTGTTCTAATTCGCAATTCTTTTCCGATAGCGGGTCGATGGCCGGATAAAAAAGATACTGGGGGATCGGAAGCTGCCTTGAGAATTCGGGCGAGGAAAACATCGCGCCGTCGTATTTCGAAACAAATTGTTCCAGGAAATCCCAAACCGTTCGATTGGGATGCGAAAGATCGATGTGGCAGCGCCAGACCCAATGATTTGCTCCCGGCTTGCGCGCTTCGATGAGTGCCGCCGGCTGAGGATCGTGGATCACCACGAATTCCGCATCCAGCGGCAGCCTCTGGCGATTCTTCTCGTTGTAGGCCAGGAAAATATCAAAGTCTTTTTGACTGGCATGGTACGGCGCGCCATGCAGCGCATTGTGAAACGCCTTGGTTACCTCAAAAAAATCCTCGCCTCCGCTCATTACTTCCCATTTGATATTCAGGTCCAGCTCTTCCGCCAGCGGCACCAGGCGAGTGAGAATCTCCGCTACCCCGCCGCCAACGGCGGTCGAATTGACCATCTGGATACTGCGCCCGAGCAGTGGCGTTGCCAGCGCGCGCAACTCCTCAATTTCACCTGCGCCAAGCAACTCGGCGTAATCATCCAGCGGTATGCGCCCGAGGGCCAGGACTTCGCTCATGCCTTTCTCCTTTCGCGATCGATCAGCCGGAGCAGTTTGGCGCGTGTGCTGTCCAGCGTGTTCGTATAAATATCAATGTTGTTTACGCTCTCGGCCAGCGTTCGCAAACCAAGGCCGTCCGCCAGCCAGTGCGAGAAGTCGTTGGTCCGGAGCTGCAGTCTAAGCCGCGAGGAAATAAAATGAAAATAGAAACCCGCATGGCTGAGGAGCGCGATCCCTTGCCGAAATTCATCCAGAGTCCGGGCGTTCCGGCCAAGAGGGACGGTGACTTCCACGCTTTCACAAAAATAAAACCGCTCCAGCGCGGACTGGCTCGCGAAGTGCGGATACGTCATGCAATAGTCAGCTACGACGCGGCACAAATCGCTGCGCAGCGCGGCGATCGAAACGTAATCGCGAATGTCGAGCGCCGCAAGCTGTTCGGCGAGATCGTTCCGGTTGGTGTCCGAAAGCACCCACTGCGCGAAATCATTCGAAAATCCTTCGGTAAGAAAGTGGTGGCTGCCCAGCGTTTGAAACGTATGGTGAAAAATGGATGCGTCGCTGCAATGCTCCAGCCCCGTCAGCAACTCCGCGAGTGTGCCGGCCGATTGGTTGCCGATTCGCGTCAGATAGGAAACGGTGACGAATTCGAATGGTGTTTCTGCAACGTTCACGCGAGAGACTCCTTCTTCCTGGAGAGTAAGGCAGCGCTCCCGCGACGCAGCAAAACGCAAGATGTAACAGATTCGGGCCGGGTCATGTTGCCTGGGGCGCCTCCATGCGCTCCGTCAATTCAACTCGAATTTCCGTGAGATCGGAAAGAAGATTAGCCGCCCACCGATAGATATTGTGCTCGCGCACCGTGTGCCGCATGCGCTGCATCCGCCGGGCTTGCTCTTCTTCAGGCATTTCCAACGCGCGATGGATGGACTCCGCGAGTTGCGACACGTCATAAGGATTTACCAGCAGCGCGTCCGACAGTTCGTGCGCCGCGCCCGCAAAAGTGCTCAGGATCAGCGCTCCTTGATCGTCTTCGCGCGAAGCCACATATTCCTTGGCCACCAGATTCATTCCGTCGTGCAAAGAAGTCACCATGCAGAACGACGATGCGCGGTAAAAGCGCGAGATCTCTTCGTGCGAATGGTGCTTCTTCCGGAACACGATGGGTTTCCAGCGCGACGTTTGGAACCGCGCGTTGATGCGCTCCGCTTCGGCGCTGACTTCGTCGAGAAAATTCTTGTACCGTTCAATGTCCGTGCGGCTGGGCGCGCCGATTTGCACGAAGGTCAACCTCTGCTGGTAAACGGGATGGAGCTCGAAAAAGCGCTCCAGGGCGCGGAAGCGCTCCAGGATTCCCTTCGTATAGTCAACACGATCGACGCCCACTCCGAGGAGCGACGCCTCAACGTGCATCTCGGCGCACAGCGCGGCGCGTTCTTCGCCGGAGTTGCGCGATGCGCCGCCTGCCTGCGAATTCTCCGGGAATGCTACGCTAATCGGATACGGCCGCACTCGCGTGATGTGCCCTTGCCGGTTTACCGCAAAACGGTCCCATTCCGTGAGCGCTTCGACCGCGCGGTCCACTGTCTCCAGAAAATTGTTGCAGTGCGATTGAATATGAAAACCGATGAGGTCGGCGCCAAGGAGCCCATCGACGAGTTCGCGCTGCCACGGACAGATTCCGAACACTTCCGCGTTCGGCCAGGGGATATGCCAGAAAATCGCTACTCGCGCGTCGGGGCGCGCATCCTTCACCATTCGCGGCAACAGAGCGAAGTGATAATCCTGAGCGAGAAGTATCGGCGATTCGGTGCCCTCCATTTCCTGCAGCACCGCGTCCGCAAACCGCCGGTTGATTTTTTGATACTGCAGCCAGTCTTCGGGGCGAAACACCGGCCGTGTGTGCGCGATGTGCGAGAGGGGCCACAATCCTTCGTTCGAAAACCCCTCGTAATAGCCTTTGTCCTCCTCGTCGCTTAGCCATACACGCCTCAGGGTGTAACTCGGATGATCGGGCGGAACGCGCAGGTGATCGTGAGCATCCACGACTTCGCGGTCGGCGTTGCCCGAGCCATTTGCAATCCACGTGCCGTTGCACGCCAGCATGAGCGGCTCGAGCGCAGTAACGACGCCACTCGCGGGCACGATCATGTTGATGGATTTGTCCTTTTCATTGAAGACGTGCATGTACGGCTCGCGATTCGAAACCAGGAACAGCGGTTTTTCCTGAAGTTTGTTTCGCAGGCTTACTCGCAGGCGCTCCGCCGTCCATATTGAGGCGTTCGAATCGCGCAACCGCGCCTCTTCCTCCGCGACTGCCCGCGCCGTGTTCAGGTCATTGGCCAGGTGCGTCACTTCGTGATGCAGCTGGTCGAGGATTTCGCCTCTCGGTAGCGGTGGCGCCGTGCTCAGATGTCCCGTTCGCAGCGTTCGCAGCCAATTTGCCGTGCGCATCAGCGGTTCGGTAAACGTCCACCGGACCAGGACCAGCGCGAGTCCCGTAATCAGCAATGTTTGAATGAGCGCGTTTAGCAGGGAGTCGCGTAGCGTGTGGGACACCTGCTTGTCGATGTAACTCGTGTCGTGGAAGAGCGCAAGCGTGCCCGCGACTGCTCCGCTGCGGTGAAGCGGCAACGCGTAAGTGTGTATGGGAACTTCTTCTTCCAGGGTCAGAGAAGGGGTTTGCTCAGCGCTCAGGAATTCGCCAACGCCGGCGTCCTGCTGGAAAGCGCGAGTCGCCGTCATCGGCCGCAATTTGAAAGCAGGCGACAGTCCGGGCGTAATCGCCAGCATAGCGCCTGTGCTGCTGTACACCGCCACGCCCTTCAAGTGTTCGCGTTGGCCGAAGCGCTCGACCAGACGTTGCAAACTCTTGTCGGGCCCGCGGTCCAGCAGCGGCTCCACGCCTTCCTGAAGGCTTTCGCCGAGAATCTCCGCCCGGCGAGAAAGGTCGTTGCGCAGAATGCGTTTTTCCCTGCGTACCTGGTAGGCGGCAAAAAGCAACGACACTGCGGCCACGCTCACAATCAGGGGCAACACGATTTTCAAAGTCGTACGCATCAGACTCCTCAACGCGCATGCGTGAAAACGAGCCTCTTCAATAAAATGGGCCGATTGAGAGAACAAAAATGTGCCGCAAGGGGCTGGGTGCCGGCGGCTGTAAACGCTTCAGAGCTATAGGTGACCGCCCTCATTATGGGCACGAAAGGAGCCAAAACTGGAGAATTTTCCACTGTAATCCGTAAATCTCCTCAAATCAATGAGATGCGCTGAATCGCATGAATAGTTACAAGGCGTGATTGCGTACTAGTGCTATGAAGATCTTGCCGCCCTCCCATTGGCCAGTGAAGGATTGACCCTGCCCATGCTTGAAAGTAGGATTTGGCAGCGATTTTTGCGGACTCGCGAAGCGGCCCCGAAAAGGTAGAGGAGGCACTGTGTACTGTTCCAAGTGTGGCGGCGTAATGGTGGCTGGCGCCTTGTATTGCTCGAATTGCGGCCAGGCGTTTTCCGTTGCTGCGGCGCCATCCAGCGCCACGATGGTGAATGCATCGGTTGTGGCGCCGGCGGGAGGTGGCGCTGCGGCCGTTCCCGCCTACGCCGAATACGCCGTGCCGCGTGTCGAGCACGCCGGATTCTGGCTGCGTTTTCTTGCGCTCCTCATTGACAACGTAGTGTTGGGTTTGGGCGTCATCTTGATATTGATCCCGCTGATTTTTCTGACGGGATTGCACGAACTCTTAGGCCAGTTTCATCCCGACGAAGAGTTGAACGATGCCGGCGTCTTCATGCTCATGGGTTTTGTCTTTCTTCTCGCCACCGCCAGCCTGGTCGTGACGTGGCTGTACCACGCTCTGATGGAGAGCTCGGAGTGGCAAGCCACGCTCGGGAAAAAAGCGCTGGGTTTGGTTGTGACCGACATGGCTGGACAACGCGTCAGCTTCGCTCGCTCGACGGGAAGGCACTTTGGCAAGATCATCACCAACATGGTGCCCGTATTCATCGGTTACATCATGGCGGGATTCACTGCGAAAAAGCAGGCGCTGCACGACATGCCGGCAGGCTGCCTCGTGCTGCGTCGAAACGGCTGAAGTTGGCGATAGAACCGAGTCTGAGAGACTAGCCGCACGGATTCTCGCCCGCCATTGGGCTTCCTCATCTGTTAGCGCGCGAGCCGCCATCGATGGAAACCGCCGCAAAGCCTTCAACTCTGGCAAGCATTCTCGAACAGCGCTGTCCCCGCTGCCGCATCGGCAGAATTTTCCGCTACTCCATCTTCCGCGGATTCCCAAAGATGTGCGAACGCTGTTCGATTTGCGATCTCAAGTTCGAGCGGGAACCGGGCTATTTTCTGGGTGCCATGTACTTCAGTTTCGCTTTGGGTGTCCTGGTGATGGCGCCCATCGCTTTGCTGCTTTGGTATTTGACGGGGTGGTGGATCACCAAAGTTATCCTCTGGGCTGTCATATTGTTCCTGCCGTTCGCGCCCACGATCACGCTTTTTGCCCGCGTGCTCTGGATTTATTTTGACCAGAGTATCGATCCGGAACCGCTACGTTAGCTTGCGGGACCGCCAGCGGATACGGCGGACCCGAAGGAGTTGGTACTAGGCAGGTCGGTGACGAACAGGCTGCAAAAAAGGGAAGAGAATGGCGGCGCTTCCTTGACAGCGGGGTGCCGACTCAATAATGGTAAAGCATAAGCGTGCCCGCGAGGCAGATGGCTAAATTTCCTCTGGCGCGGTCAGACCATTCACGACTTTGCGAACGCCTTCCACAGATTTCGCGGTATTTTCCGCCAACAGTTTTTCCGCACGGGACAGAACTGCGCCCGTCAGGGTTACGATGCCGTTGTCGGCATGAATTTGCACGGTCTTCAGGGGAATTGCCTTTGTGGAATAAAGCGCAAACTCCACCCGGCGCGCCAGTTTGTTGTCCGCGCTTTCCGGTTCAGCCTGGACATCGGTGACGCTCAAATTATCCGTGAGGCCCTGCACGCCCACGACCTGCCATGCAATTTGATCCGCAGTATATTTCTGACCGACGCTCTGCACCGTCCCGCTGAGAGTCACGGACTTGTTTTTCACTACGGTGGCGATGTGCTTTTCCGCCAAATCAGCATTCTTTGAAAGCGCATCGCTGACGAGCGTCTGGATTTCCAAATCTGCCACTCGCTCTCCCAGGTGCTCCCGGTCAGGATTCCGCTCCGTCGAGGGGTTGACGCTCAGATTGTTGACCACCCGTTTGACGCTGGAAGTGTCTTGCGCGATCGCCCCGGCGACAGTCTTGACTTGTTCCGAAGCCACCTGGCCTTCCAATGTCACTTCGCCCTGGATAGTTTGCACTTTGACGTCGAAAGGAGATACCTGTTTCGACAGCAGCAGGGCCGTGCGCACCCTCGATGTTGTAGCCGCATCTTGCGTAGACTCCTTGATCGAGGAGAATGCGTTTTGGACGGACGAATTCCGCGTAGCAACAAAGTAGACCACTGCCACGATAAGCACCAGAAGTGCGAGTGCGAGTGTCGTCCTGCTGGAGCCTTTTTCGCTGGTTCTAGTAGATTTCAACTGTTCCTCCTCAGTTACTTTATTGGCCGTATGGGAACACGATTCGGGGAACCAAGGGTCTATAAGCATAGGTGAGGCGAGGTCGCGTGTCTGTCTGTTTCAGGACACATTTCATTTTGTTGGGCAAACAAACGCCGGAGTCGGGGCGGATGAGCCTTCCTGCGCCGATTCAGCATCGTGGCTGTGAATTTTCTGATCGTTAGAACTACTTGCTCGCAGCAACGTCACACTCTGCCGTACTGTTATCCTGCTGGATCTCTCTGACGCGTTGCTTTTACACCCGTAAGAATTCCAATGCCTAAGAGTATGATCGCGCCAACAGCAATCCAGTGCCCGGGCATATGGACCAGATACCCGGCGTAAATCAGTCCGCCGATCAAGATGGCAAACCCAATCGCGTAAAGTCCGAACGACATAGCAACTCCTCCTGGAGCCAGCCGAAGAGGCATTTACTCAAGAACCGGCGTTGCTTGCAGGAGCTTGCATGATGGACGTTCCGAAAAAACATTGCTGTCCACTTAAGGACACTTTACAAATGCGGCTGAATGTTCTCAGCTACAACTCAACTAACGTCTGGGAGAGGGACGGAAAAGGAGCAGGCGGCCGATATTGGCCACTCGTTGTTTCTGCTGTCTTCGCCGCCGAAGCGAGCGTGGCGTGACCGGCGGAATTGGAGGTACTAGAACGGGCGGTGACAGACAGGGTACTAAAACGGGAAGAAAGGGGGGCGTTTCCTTGACTTGGCGTGGAGCCGACTCAATAATGGTAAAGCATGAGCGTACGCGCCGGAGGCGCTGAAGAAATGTTCCTTGATGTTAAGGAATTGGCCGTTCACAAGCTGCGCATCCGGAAAACCTATGCTCCGGGCAGCATCGATTTTCATTCCGCGGAGATCAAGCAGGTCGAACCGCTGGAAGTAACCGCCACCGCGGAGTTGCTGGAATCGCAGATTCGCATTGAGGGCAACCTCGAAACGAAGATCGAGCTGGTGTGCGCGCGTTGCCTGGAACCGGTCGTCGAAGATGTCAGCCGCTCCTTTGACCTCTTTTACGCCCCGCTTCCGAAGGACTCCAAGCCGAAAGAAGACCGGCTGAAGGACGACGACACGGAGATTGGTTTTTACCAGGGCTCAGGGCTCTTCCTGGCGGACGTGATCAAGGAGCAGGTGCTGCTGGCGTTGCCCTTCAAAGTCATTTGCCAGAGCGACTGCCGGGGACTGTGCCCGAATTGCGGCGCGAACCTGAACCACGAAGAGTGCCGCTGTGAGACCCACGCGACGGACCCTCGAATGGCCCCTCTCGCGCGCCTCAAGCAGGACTGGCTCAAGAAACAATAGTTTCCCAGGGCTGACAAGCCCTATATAATCCGCCCAACGAGGCGGCAAAAAAGAGGTGTATTGCTATGCCTAACCCAAAACGACGGCATTCGAAGCGCAGGACCAGCACGCGGCGCGCGAACGACTTTTTGACCAAGCCCGCTATGGCCAAGTGTCCGAATTGCCACGAAATGAAACAGCCGCACCAGGTTTGCCCTCATTGCGGATACTATAAGGGCAAAGCGGCGCAAGAAGCGGCTTCGTAAGGATTTCGCGTCTCTCTCGCTTAGCCTGCGGGCAAAAATCCCATGATCACCATCGCCGTTGACGCCATGGGCGGAGACCACGCGCCCCGCCCCGAGGTCGAAGGCAGCGTCCTGGCTGCGCGGGAATTCGGCGCCCGCATTCTGCTTGTTGGCCAGCCGAACGTCGTGCGTGCGGAGCTGGCGCGGCACGCCGCGCCCAACTTGCCCATTGAGATTGTGCCGGCCAGCGAAGTGATCAGCATGCAGGATCACCCCGCCCAGGCGTTCCGGCGGAAGAAGGACAGCTCCGTACACGTGGCGGCGCGCCTGGTGCGCGAGGCCAAGGCCGACGGAATGGTCAGCGCAGGGAACACCGGCGCGGTCATGACCGTGGCGAAGTTCTTGCTCGGAACGCTGGAATCGGTGGATCGCGTGGCGCTGGCCGCTCCGTTCCCCAACGCCAAGGGCGGTGTCTCCGTGCTCCTGGATGTGGGCGCAAACGTCGATTCGCGGCCGGAGCACTTGGTGCAGTTTGCGGTGATGGGCGAGGTTTACTACCGCGCGACGTTTGGCAACAAGCGTCCTCGCGTGGGTCTGCTTTCCGTCGGCGAGGAAGAGATCAAGGGCAATGAGCTGACCCGCGAAGTTTATGCGCGGTTGAAGAAAAGCCCCGTCCATTTTGTCGGTAATGTGGAAGGCGGGGATCTGTTTTCCGGGAACGTGGATGTGATCGTTAGCGATGGTTTCGTAGGGAATATCGCACTCAAGATTTGCGAGGGCCTGGCGTTTCAGATTTTCGGTTTACTTCGCAGATCCATTGATAGCTCTTTCGTTTCGCAGGTGGGCGGTATGCTTTCGAAAGGCGCCTTCAAAGCCTTGAGAAAAACAATCGATTACACGGAGTATGGCGGCGCCCCGCTTTTGGGCGTGCGCGGCGTTTGCGTCATCGGTCATGGGCGTTCGAACGCCAACGCCGTGAAGAACGCCATTCGCGTGGCCGCGGGGCTCGCCCGCGCGCGCATGAACGAAAAAATCGAACAGGAGCTCTCCGCCGCCGCGGTCCTCGCGTGACGGCGCAAGAGTAAGGATCAGCTATGGGCAAAGTCGCATTCGTGTTTCCCGGACAAGCTTCGCAATACCCGGGCATGGGCAAGGAACTGGCGGGAAAGTATCCCGCGGCCAAAGCCGTTTTTGACGAAGCCGATCAGGCATTGGGTTTTTCTATTTCGAAAATGTGCTTCGAAGGCTCCGAGGAAGAACTCAAGCTGACGGCGAATACCCAGCCGGCGATTTTGACGTGCTCTGTTGCCGTCTGCCGCGTGCTCGCGGAGAAGGGCCTGACTCCCGATTTCGTGGCCGGGCACAGTCTTGGCGAGTATTCGGCGCTGGTCGCCGCAGGCGCGCTGAAATTTGCCGATGCCGTCCAGCTCGTTCGCAAGCGCGGCGCGTACATGCAGGAAGCGGTTCCTGCGGGCGTGGGTGCCATGGCCGCCATCATGGGTTTGTCCCCGGCCGTAGTCGCGGATGCCTGCAAGCGCGCCGCCGAAGGCCAAGTTTGCGCGCCTGCCAACTTGAATTCGCCCGACCAAACGGTCATATCTGGCCACGCAAGTGCCGTGAAACGCGCCGTCGAGATTGCTTCGCAGCTCGGCGCGAAGCGCGCCGTGATTCTCGCGGTCTCCGCGCCTTTCCATTCGGCCCTGATGATGCCCGCTCAGGAAAAGCTGGAAAAAGACTTGAAGCAAACTGCGTTTGGCCCGTTGCGCGTGTCGCTGGTCACCAACGTGGACGCCGACACCATCGAAACCGGGGACGAAGCCTGCCATGCCCTGATCCGCCAGGTCACCATGCCCGTGCGCTGGGAAGAGTCCGTGCGCCTGCTGATCGATGAGGGCGTGAACACCTTTGTGGAAGTAGGCCCGGGACGCGTGCTGACTGGATTGCTGCGGCAAATCGAACGTTCGGTGGCCACCCTAAACGTGGAAGACGAAAAAAGTTTAGCCGCCACAGTAGAAAAAATCGCCGGCGCCAGATCCGACGCGGCCTAATAAATGTTCAGCCTGAAAGACAAAGTCGCGGTGGTAACCGGAGCGTCCCAGGGCATTGGCCGCGAGACCGCACTGGCTCTCTCCCAGGCAGGAGCAAAAGTTGCTGTAGCCGCGCGCAACGAAGAAAAACTCGCCGCGCTGGTTGCAGAAATCTCCGCCGCGGGCGGCGAAGCCTTCGCAGTGAAGATGGACGTGGCCGACGCGGAACAAGTAAAAGCCGGCTTCAAGCAAGTCCTCGAGAAATTCGGCCGCCTGGACATTCTGGTGAACAACGCGGCCATCACCCGCGACGGCCTCGCGCTGCGCATGAAGCACGACGACTGGGAAGCTGTGATTCGCACGAACTTGACTGGCGCTCACTTCTGCACTCAGCAAGCGCTCGCCACCATGATGCGCGCCCGCGCTGGCCGTATCATCAATATCGCCTCCATCGTCGCGGAGATGGGCAACGCGGGCCAGGCCAACTACGTTGCCGCAAAGGCCGGCTTGATCGGCCTGACCAAAGCCATCGCCATCGAGATGGCTTCGCGCAGCATTACTGTGAATGCCGTCGCGCCTGGCTTCATCGAAACGCCCATGACCGACGTTCTCGGTGACAAGGTGAAGGAAGACTTGAAAACGCGCATTCCCCTGGGCCGCATGGGTTCCGCCCGCGACGTAGCCGCCGCAATCGTCTTTCTAGCCAGCGACGAAGCCGGCTACATCACGGGCCACGTCCTTGACGTAAACGGCGGCATGTATTTGGCGTGAGCACCGGACATGATTGGCACCAAAGAGCCCGTTGATTTTTTTGGCGCGGAGGTCCGATTTCTGGACAGTCAAGAGGGTGGCAGAAAGGGGCCACTTTGGCCTCATGCTGGAGGAAGCTTCGCGGGGTTCAGGCCCAACTTGAGAGTCATTGGGAACGACGTTTTTCATGGTGCTGCGTTTTCTGCTAGCCCCGTCCAGATCAATCCAGGTGATCTGGCAATTGTTGAATTAATTTTTTGGTGTTGCGAAGGGAAGCATCCCGAATTTGATATTGGAAATAGATTCGAGCTTTTCGAGGGAGCCCATAAAGTGGCAGAAGGCAAGTTCCTGACAAAGGGCAAAAAGCAATATGCGGTACCAGGCCTCTCGAAGGCCAAAAGTTGACCTTGGGGGGCGGGGTAAATAGAATGGGCAGGTTGCCCAGAGGGGCCCAAACCAACGATTTTGGCGCGGCTGTACTCCGCGCGCGTAGTGCAGGCAAGCAAGCCTGGGAAACGAAGACACAAGTCTACAGACAGTGCGATTAACGATCGCGGAGGAATGGGAATGGCCAGCGTAGAAGAACGCGTGAAGCAGATTATCGTCGAGCAGCTCGGCGTGGATGAGGCGGAAGTGACGCCCACGGCGTCCTTCGTGGACGACCTGGGCGCGGATTCGCTCGACCAGGTAGAATTGGTGATGGCGTTTGAAGAAGCTTTCGGCATCGAAGTGCCGGACGAGGACGCCGAGAAAATGACCACCGTGAAAGACGCCGTCGAATACATCGACAAACACGCCAAAGGTAAGTAAGCCACGGAATTCACACCTCAAAAGGGAGCGTTCTAAATTTGGCTCGACGAGTCGTAGTCACGGGTGTTGGACTGGTCTGCGCGCTGGGCATCGGCACGGAGGAAAGCTGGAAGAACCTCGTGGCGGGCGTGAGCGGCATTGGACTGATCACTCAATTCGATACGAACGGTTTTGATTGCAAGATCGCCGGTGAAATCAAGAATTTCGATCCCTTCCAGTGGATTGAGAAAAAAGAACTGAAAAAGATGGGCCGCTTCATCCAGGTGGCGCTGGCCGCTGCGGATTTCGCGGTCAAATCGGCCAACTGGAAAAAAGAAGACTCGGACCTGGATGAAGTCGGCGTTTACGTTTCTTCCGGCATCGGCGGATTCGATATCATCGAGCGCGAGCACTGGAAACTGGTGCAAGGCGGGCCTGGCAAGATCTCGCCCTTTTTTATTCCTTCCGCTATCGTCAATCTTGCTTCGGGGCACATCTCGATTCGGTACGGAGCGCGCGGGCCGAATTCCGCCACCGCGACGGCTTGTTCCGCTTCCGCGCACGCCATCGGCGATTCCTTCAAAATCATCGAGCGCGGCGCCGCGGAGATGATGATCTGCGGCGGCACGGAAGCAACCATCACGCCAATGGGTATCGGCGGATTTGCTTCCATGAAGGCGCTTTCGACGCGCAACGACGATCCGGCGCACGCCTGCCGTCCATGGGACGCTGGGCGCGATGGATTTGTGGTCGGCGAGGGCGCGGGGATTGTGATCCTTGAATCACTGGAACACGCGCAGAAGCGCAATGCACCCATCCTGGCGGAAATTGTCGGCTACGGCATGTCCGGCGACGCCTACCACATTACGCAGCCCGCCGAAGATGGCGACGGTGCCTACCGCGTGATGCGCGCTGCGATCAAGGATGCAAAGCTAACGCCGGACGACATCAGCTACGTCAACGCGCATGGCACTTCGACCCCAATCGGCGACGTCATCGAGACCCGCGCGCTGAAGAGGGTGTTCGGCGAGCGCGCGAAGAACGTGCCGATCAGTTCGACGAAATCCATGACCGGCCATTTGCTGGGCGGCGCGGGTGGATTGGAAGGGGGCATCAGCGTGCTCGCGCTGCGCGACCAGATTCTGCCGCCCACCATCAATCTGGAAACTCCCGACCCTGAATGCGATTTGGATTACGTCCCGAATCACGCGCGCAAGGCGTCGGTCGAGTACGCGCTTTCAAATTCCTTTGGCTTCGGCGGTACCAACGCCGCGCTGATATTCAAGCGTTGGTCCGGCAAGTAGTTCCCTTCCGTGAGCGTCGCAATTAGATTTTGTTTTTGGTAGAAGGAAGCAGCTCGTGAAAATCATCGTGTGCATCAAGCAGGTTCCCGCGAAGGACGCGCCGCTGGCGATTGCCGGCAACTGGATCAAGGAATCGGATATCGGCTTTGAAATGAACGAGCCGGACAGTTACGCGCTGGAAGAAGCGCTGCGGCTAAAGGAAAAGCACGGTGGGGAAGTCGTCGCTCTTTCGATGGGCCCGGAGCGCGTGAAGCAAACGATTAAAGAAGCGCTGGCGAAAGGCGCGGACCGCGGCATTCACGTTGTGGACGACAATTTCGCGCAGCTCGATCCACTGGGCTCGGCAAAGGCTCTCGCGGCCGCGATCCAAAAAGAAAAAGCCGACTTGGTGCTGACCGGTTTGCAGAGCGACGACCACGGCTTTGGACAAACCGGGGTGCTGCTCGCAGCGCTGCTGGATTTGCCGCACGCCACCATCATCATGGCCATCGAAGTCGCCGACGGAAAAATGAAACTCAAGCGCGAGCTCGAAGCCGGATGGTTCCAGCACGTCGAATGTCCGCTGCCCGCTGTGCTCTCGATTCAGTCCGGCATCAACAAAGTGCGCTACGCGACCCTAAAGGGCATCATGGCGGCCAAGAAAAAGGAAATCGCTGCGATGACGCGCGAGTCGCTCGGTGTTTCGCATGAACCCACGCAGAAGATTGAAAAAATTTATGTCCCTACAAAAACCAAGAAAACCGAGTTTCTGACCGGCACGCCGAAAGAAGTCGCGACGAAGCTGGTCGAGAAACTCAAGTTTGAAGCGCGCGTGATATAGGTCGTCTCATGGATTGGATTGAAGAATCAAGGCGTAGCGCGTTTGAGCACGGCGAACGCATCCGAGCAAAACAAAGGGCAGACTCATCCGAGTCGAGTGGGATCACGGGAGATCTGGACCGAGCGCTCTCGGAAGATATCAGACTACGCGCTCTCGCGATCGGGAACGAACTGATCCTTTCTTACGACGATTCATTGGCAGCAATTGGGATTGCGACCCAGCATGAGATTGCTGTCTTGGGATTCGACTCGGGTGAAGTGCTCGAGGACGGATTCCAGGTTCTCGGCTATACGGGGTATGACGCTAAGGTCCCTTTCACGGGTGACTGGAAAGCGTACGTCGAAACGATGAACATTGAGGCCGAGCGCTGGCTCAAAGAGCACCGCCTTGGTAAGAATCAGGGCTATATCCTGAGCTCGACGTCGCAGCAAGAGTTTGAAGAAGTTCAGGCCTTTAGGTCGACCGGAACGCGGCCTCGATCTTGAACAGAAATGGAACGAATATGAGAATCCTCGTAGTAACTGAACTCCGGCAAGGGAAGTGGAACAACGCGAGTTTCGAGACGCTGGCGGCGGCGCAGCAAATCGCGAAGCATACCTCGAGCGCTGTGAGCGCGCTGGTGATTGGTAAGGGCGTGGCGGCATTCGCGGACGAACTCGCCGCGAAAAATGTCGCCGAAGTTCTGAAAGTTGAGCACGATCTGCTCGAAGCATACACGGCCGACGGTTTTTGCGTCGCGCTAAAACAAGTGATCGAGAGCGCGAAGCCCGATTTGGTTTTGTTTCCGCACACCTACCAGGTGCGCGATTTCGCGCCGAAACTCGCCGCCATGCTCGGCAAAGGCATGATCGGAGATTGCATCGGCTATCGCAATGAAGGCGGCAAACTTGTTTTTGTGCGGCAAATGTTTCAAGGAAAAACAGCCGCGGACGTCACGTTTGCCGGAACTGCGCCTTGGTTCGCGTCTTTTCAGTCCGGCGCGTTTCGCGCCGATTTGCTCGCCGCGCATCCCTCTGGAAAAGCGCCGGTAAATTCGGTCGCCGTGTCGTTGAGCGCGGAACAAATTCGCACCAAGCCGCTCGATCTCTTCAAAGAAGCAAAATCCGCCGTGGACTTGACGCAAGCGCCGCTCATTGTGGCTATCGGACGCGGCATTAAGGCTCCCGAAAATATTCCGCAAGCCGAAGCGCTGGCCAAAGCCCTGGGCGGCGAAATCGCCGCGTCGCGCCCGATTTGCGATGAAGGCTGGCTTCCGATGGAGCGGCAAATCGGCAGCTCCGGCCAGACGGTCGCGCCAAAATTGTACCTGGCGCTTGGAATCAGTGGCGCGATCCAGCACGTCGTCGGCATGAAGGGCGCGCGCACCATCGTCGCTATCAATAAGGACCCCAACGCGCCCATCTTCGAAATTGCCGACTACGGCGTAGTCGGCGACATCTTCGAAATCATGCCCGCCCTCACCGACGCTTTGGATAAAGCGAAATCCTCCTAACGTCCTTCAATTCTGATTACGGTCGCTTTGCTACAATGGATGCAAATCTATGACCGTCCAACGCGAACGACTCGAAGCGGATGTGTTGATTGTAGGCGCGGGGCCGGCGGGGCTGGCTTGCGCGCTGCATTTGGCGAATCTCATCAAAAAGCATAACGAAGGGGGCGGCGCCAGCAAAAGCGGGCCGCAGCTTTCGGCTGAAAATATTTATGTGCTTGAGAAGGGGCGCGAAATTGGGGCGCACCAGCTTTCGGGCGCGATTATGAATCCGAAGGCGCTGGCGGAGTTGGTGCCGGATTTTGAAAAAAGCGCGCCGCTGGATACTCCGGTTACCGATGACGCGGCCCTGCTTTTCACGAAAGGATCGTCATTCCGTTTTCCGATCACGCCGCCGCCATTCAAGAACAAGGGAAATTATGTTGCATCGCTGAGCAAAATCACGAAGTGGCTCGGCGAGCTGGTGGAAGCCGCGGGCGTCAATCTATTCAAGGAATTCGGCGGGGCCGAACTGGTGTACGAAGGCGAAGGAATCGGCGGAGTCATCACCGAAGACAAAGGCCTCGACAAGAACGGCAAGCCAAAAGATAACTTCACTCCCGGTTACGAACTGCGCGCGAAAGTTACCGTGTTGGCGGAAGGGACGCGCGGCTCGCTGACGAAAAAACTTGTCGAGAAGAAGAAGCTCGACAACATCAATCCGCAGAGCTACGGAATCGGCATCAAGGAATTGTGGGACGCGCAGCCGGGACGAATCGCGCCGGGGTATGTGGCGCACACGCTGGGGTGGCCGGTTTCGACGGACATGTATGGCGGCGGATGGATTTACGGGCTGTCGAACAACCGCGTGTCCATCGGACTGGTTCTCGCACTCGAATACGCGGACCCGCTGTTCGATCCGCACGCGGCGTTTCAGACGTGGAAGACGCATCCCTTCGTAAGAAAAATTCTCGAGGGCGGAAAGCTGGTGCGCTACGGCGCGAAATCGTTGCCGTATGGCGGGTGGTACGCGATGCCGCGAAATTACGTGGATGGCGGGCTGATCATCGGGGATGCGGGAAGTTTTCTGGATTCGCAGCGGCTGAAGGGCATTCACCTGGCGATGAAGAGCGGGATGCTGGCGGCGGAAACGATTTTCGAGGCGCTGAAGGCGGAGGACACCTCGTCGAAAAGGCTGAGCGCCTTCCCGAAAAAGATCGAGCAGAGTTACATCAAGAAAGAACTGTGGCAGGTGCGGAATTTTCATCAATCGTTCCAGCACGGAATGCTGCGCGGATTTGTTCACACGGCCTTTCAGCAAATCAGCGGCGGGCGCGGGCTGATCGATCCGATGCGGGCGCATGCGGGGCATGAAGCGTACAAGAAAATCAACGGGCGGCCGACTCCGGAAAGATTCAAGGGAGATGGCAAGCTGACGTTTGACCGGCTGACGGACGTGTATCACTCCGGGACGCGGCATGAGGAAGATCAGCCGTGCCATCTTCGCGTCGCGGACACGAATATCTGCGCCACGAAATGCGTGGTGGAGTACGGGAATCCTTGCCAGTATTTTTGTCCCGCAGCGGTGTACGAAATGGCGAAAGAAGCGAACGGCGGCGTGAAGCTGAAGATCAACGCCGCGAATTGCGTGCACTGCAAGACGTGCGACATTGCCGACCCATACCAGATTATTGACTGGGTGGTGCCGGAGGGCGGCGGCGGCCCGAACTACGAGGGCATGTAGCCGTCGTCTTCCAGAAGATGACCGTCTTGGAACAATACTCCCCCCACCCCGGGTGGTTTTTCGCAAAGAGTGCGCAATCGATTGAAAAGAAAAAGGTTGAGTTTTGCGCGAGTGCAAAAAAACGCAAAAGAGTGCGCAAGAAGGTGAAAAGAAAGAACTTGAGTGCCGTGGCGGGTGAGTTGTGGCGAGGGGCGAGTTCCAATTTGGGAAGGATAGGCCCCCACTCCGAGAAGCTCGGACCGCGCGATAGACGATCGTCGAGGAGACGCTAGCAGAGGAAAGAGTATTTGGCTTGAAGGAGACTCCCCCCGGTTTTGTGTAAGTGTTGCATCTAAAGGTTTTAAGCATTTCCGTAAGTCTCTTATTTGCAACACTTACGGGGGGATGCATAAGTGTTGCAGCTAATGGATTTAGGAAGAGGAAAGTGAGGACACGAAGAAGCAACTATACAGGGGAGGGACCTGGTCCGGCGAGGATGGAGCCTGGCAAACACGGAAGAGAATAACAGAAAGTTGTTCACTTGTCAATTTATTTCTTGTATATCATTCGAATGGGGCGGCAAGTTGAAGAAGATGCGGCTACTTAGGGCTGGGAAGTGCAGGCGGGTGAAGCTGCGGGCACGAGCCTTGGGCAAAATTCAAATGCCGGCGGTGCGATTTCAGCACGCGGGAAGCGGGTGGTTCAGGCCACGGCAATCGCCGTTTCGACTCCGCCGCATAACACCTTGAAGAAGCAGTAGTAGGTCAGTTTGAATTTTGACCCCCATTGTCACGATTAAGAAAATTCAAAATGACCCACTACCGAAGAAGCGAAATATACACCAAATTCTTGAAAAATGGTGTATGCTTTCCGCATGGGCAGAACAAATATCGAGATTGACGACAAGCTGGTCAGCAAGGCCCGGAAGCTGACGCGGCTGAAGACGAAGCGAGAGATCGTGGACAAGGCCCTGGAACTGCTGGTGCGCTCGGAGAGCCGGAAAGGCATCCTTCGGCATTATGGGTCGGGCATCTGGAGGGGCGACCTGAAAGCGATGCGGAGGAACCGCGGTTGATCCTGGTGGATAGTTCGGTGTGGATCGATTTCTTCAGCTCCACACCGGGTCGCGCCGGCGATGAGCTGCGGCGGATGATCGAAGACGCGGAACCGTTCGCGCTGACAGGAGTGGTCGTTGCTGAGATTCTTCAGGGTCTGACGAGGGACGTCAGCCGGATTGAGCACTACCTTTCACAATGGGAAATGCTCGAGCCGCGAGGCTTCCGAACGTACCGAGAAGCGGCGGCGATTTTCCGGCTGGCCCGGTCCAAGGGCGTGAGTCTGACAACGATCGATGCACTCATCGCGGCAATTGCGCTGGAACATCGGGCCAGCATGTTCACCCTCGATAAGGATTTCTCCCGGATTGCACGCCTGACGGGACTCCCGCTCTACCCGCTTCCTGCGCCGTAAGAGCAGGAATTAGCGGCAAGTTGAAGAAGATGCGGGTACTTGGGGCGTGGAAGCATGGGCAGTGAGGCTGAGGGCACAATTCGCTGAACGGTAAAAGTCACAACCCGCAGCCTTTAAACCGAAGGCTGCGCCCGGCCGCCAGGAAAAAAATGTCAAGAATGGTAGGGAACGTCCCGTCTGTCCCCTCCGTCCCTCCGTCCCCCTCCGTCAGAATGGTAGGGAACGTCCCGTCTGTCCCCCATGTGGCGTCCTTTACTAGCTTAGCGAAAAAAGTACCAAATGATGTCATCCGTACCCAAAGGTTAGGAGCAAACGGGTGGCCCGGGTTCTTTCTTGTTTCTTGTGTTCTTTGCTTCTTAAGCCGTCCAACAGCAAAGTCAAGGGCCCCACATGTAAAAGCGACGTGCCGGGCACCCCGCATAATTTTGGAGGAGTGAAACGCCAGCAAAGCTAGCGGAAATCGCGTTCAGGAGCTGCTGGGCCAGAGTTTGCGGACGAAGTTGCGGACGCGATTGACCAAGGAATCTCCTGCGGAAGGAGCGGGCTTCGCGGCGTTCGCCGGCGCGGCAGGGGCTGAGGCAGGAGGGGGAGTGCCCGCGGCGATGGCAACGCCTTCCACGCGACCTTGGAAAATGAGTGTGGGCCGAACGCGAACGCGGCGCACCAGAACGATCATCCGGGGATCGATCTCCGGCTGGACCTTGGCTTTGGCGTCGTAAATCAGCGGCGGCATAAAAACCTGATAGATGGGTTCATCCTTGGAGGGCGGCAGATCGGCGATTTCGGTCTGGGTGACTGCGGGCTGCGGCGGAGGAGTTGCTTTTGCGACTTGTAGTTCGCAGGCGCAATGGCCGGCGCTGGTGCGGAGGTGCTCCAACTGGCCGTTGAAGAGGAAAATATCGCCGTCCTGCGGGATGAGAACGCTTTGGCCGGTCAACTGCTGTTCCACGCGGATGGCGCCGAGATTGGCGCGAATGCACATGGCACCGGAGGAGTCGAAGCCAACGAGGGCGTCCCGCGGCCCGCCGCCGATGGCAACGGTTTGCGCCTGGATCAGGGGAGTGTAAATGGTGAGCGGGAGCTCGCGCTCGATGCGCGCGTGAACCGTGCCGGTATCGAGAGCGATGGTCAGCGAGCCTCCGGACTTGAGGAGAGATAGATGGGCGGGGCCGCAAATGCTGATCTGGCCGCCTTCGACGAGATCGATGCGCGCGGCGCCGGATTTGACGCGCACATCACTGCCGCTGCGCAGGACGGTTTTTGTTTGGCCGTTGACAACATCGAAGCTCATAGGTCCAGTGACGGAGATGGCTTCGCCGTCGATGACGCCGATGGAGTCGGAAGATGGTTCGTCGGGGCGAGCGGTGGATGCGGCAAGCAGGGCGGCGAAGAGAACGGCCATGCCGGCCGCGTAGAACGCGGAGCGGCGCAAGCGTGCGTTGGAATTGGAAAGAGCCATCACTCAGCGGACCTCCCCGGTCACGGGGACGGAAAGTCTCGCCTATACTATACGTCGAGTGATTTGCAGCCGCCTAGAAGATGATGACGACGCCAGACGCAGCCATTGAGGCCACGAAGAAATCCGAGCAGGAAGCGGTGAACGCGCATTACGACACGCGGCTGCCGGATTTGCCGTGGTCGCGGCGAATCCAGATTCCCTTCATCGCGGCTGCCGTGTACGGGGTGATTCGAACGCTCGGGCCGACGCTGCGATACGAAGTGCTTGGGTGGCAGCATGCGGAGCGTGTGTATGCGGCGAAGAAGCAGTGTATCTGGGCGTTCTGGCACCGGATCATTATTCCGATTGTTTGGTGGTACAGGAATCACGGCGTGGTGGTGATGAACACAACGGCGTTCGATGGGCAATGGACGCGCAAAGTGATCGAGTGGCTGGGATTTGGAACGGCACAGGGAAGTTCTTCACGCGGAGGATTGCGAGGACTGGCAGTGATGGCGCGGCGGCTGGAAGAGGGAGTGGATTGCGCGTTCACGATCGACGGGCCGCGCGGGCCGCGGTACGTGGCGAAGCCTGGACCGGTGATGCTGGCGAGAAAGACGGGATGCCCGATCATGGTGTTTCATATTGGAGTGAAGCGTGGGAAGACTTTTGAGAAAACGTGGGACCACTTTTTGTTGCCTGCCCCCTTTTCGCGCACGGTGATTCTGTTTGCGCCGCCGATTTATGTTTCGTCTGACGCCAACGCTGAAGTGATGGAAGCCAAGCACGCCGAGATGCAACGCGAGTTGGAGCGCGTGCGAGATATTGCGGAGAGTTGGTTTTCGTTGAGCGAGGGGGAGCGCGAGAAGCATCGCGCTGAGTTCAAACGTTGAGCCAGTCGGCAGTGAGACTTTTTGCCACCATCAGCGTTTAGGCGAATAATATGAAAATGAGATCAAATTCAGGCTTGCTTTTGCTTGCCGCGTTCGGAGTAGCGCTGAGCTTGCGTCCACTGAATCTGCCAGATTCACAAGGAAACGGGCAGGGCATCCTGAAAGCAAGCCTTAGCTCTCGTCAAAGTGCCAAGGTCGCGAAGCCCACTCCAGACCGCTTGCCCGAACCTGTTTCTACAGGAAACGTTCAGTGCGACCAGAACTGGCTTTCGACTCGGAGTGCCGATTTGATTTCCACTGCTGGGGTTCGCGCCAGTGTCGAGGTGCGCGGCAAGACACTTTTCGGCAAGACAGCGGACGACAATCGATGTGAAACGACGTGGATTCTCCATCTTACTGGACCGGGTCTGCCCGAGACGATTGTCGTAGATATAAGAGACGACGAATGGTATTACGAGCACATCTTTGAGATGAATGGTTGGTCAAAAGACGGATCGCTTTTATTGATGTCGCAAATTGAAGCTGCTGGCGATTGGGACCAAACAACTCCTATTGTCTACGACACGCAAAATCACCGGACGTGGCTTGTTGAATTGGCTGCGCTGTTCGAGAAGTTTGTGAACAAAGATTGTTCCGTCTATTTTCGACCCATGGGCTTCACAAGTTCTGGCGGGGTCTTGCTCTCGGTGGCTTCATTTGACGAAACCGATCCGGAGCTCGGACAAAAACCTTGCTTTCAAAATAGTCGATGGGAACTCAACTACACTCAGAAGGGCGTCACTAAGGTCCAGAGCGACACCGCGTTTGAGAGTTTCGGAACGGTGACTGGAAAAAGCTCATCGCCGGCACGAGACTGAACTGCCGCGCATCTCCTAAGCGAGTTCAAAACTCTTAATTTCCGGTGCGCTCGCCGAGCTTGACGGGGATATCCATTTTTTTGCCGCCGCGATACACGGTGACGTTGACGGTGTCACCCGGGCGTTTGTGGTTGAGGACGAGGTTGACATCGAGCTGACTGGCGACTTTCTGGTTGTCAATGGCGGTGATGACGTCGCCACCGATCGCAATCCTGCGCATGCCTGCTTGGGCGAGACGATCGCCGCCATGAACGCCGGCGGCAGCGGCAGGCCCGCCGTTCGTGGCTCTCTGCACAAGCAAACCTTCTTTGACGGGCAGGTCAAGAGCTTCGCTCAGCCAGCCACCGATAGGCAGCGTTTCCACGCCGAGAAATGCCCGGTGCACACGGCCGTCGGCGATGAGGTCGTTGGCAATGGATTTTGCCGTGTTGATAGGAATGGCAAAGCCGATTCCGGCGGTAGTGCCAGTGGGCGTGTAAATCGCGGAATTGATGCCGATGACCTGGCCATGAGAGTTGATGAGCGGCCCGCCGGAATTGCCGCGGTTGATGGCGGCGTCGGTCTGAATGGCTTCGTCGATAAAAGTCGATTGGCTGGTCTGGACGGTGCGGCCGAGCGCGCTGACGACGCCGGTGGTGAGAGTGGATTGAAAGCCGAAAGGATTTCCGATAGCCAGGACTTTCTGGCCGACCTGGATTGCGGCCGAATCCCCCAGCGGCAAGGCGACAAGATTCTTACCCTTGGGATCGATCTTGACGAGAGCAACATCGTTGCGCTGGTCGGCGCCAATGAATTTTGCCGGGTAGCGGGACTGATCGCCGAGGACCACTTCGATGGACTGCGCGCCTTCCACGACGTGGAAGTTGGTCAAAATGTAGCCACGTGGATCGATGACAAAGCCGGAACCGGCGCCTTCCACGGGAACGGGGTCCATGAAGAAATCGTATTCGGTCGCTTTGGTCAGAATGTTGGCCACAGCGGGGGACACCTGGCGGTAAATGCGCACATTGATGGCTTCGTCCTCGGTCAACGCGGCGTCGCGCTGCGAAATGGACATGGGAGTGGTCGAACCGCCGAGAGGCAAGGCTTCGACGTGGGTGGGCTGACGAGGGCCGAATCGCGCGCCGGCCCAAAAGGCGCCCAGGAGAAGAACCAGCGCGGCAAGGATAATGCGGGCGCGGCGAGAGGCGTTAGGTGCGGTCATGGGTGTCGTCCCTTCTGAATCCACTCGATGCCACTATTATAAGGAAAAGTGCGACATGGGTCACCGCACCGTCTGAGCGCGGCGAAGCTTGCTGGCGAGAGCCTGGACCTGGAGGCGCGTTTGCTCCAGCGAGCCGGAGCAGTCGATTTTCTCGGTGGCGAGACGCAACTTTTCCGCAACGGGAAGCTGGGCGGCGATGCGGCGGCGAGCTTCGGCTTCGCTAAGGTCACGGGCAACGAGGCGCTCGAGTTGTTGTTGAGGCTCGCACCAGGCAACTACCAGGCCATCGAGTTTTTTGTGAATGCCGGATTCGATCAGAAGAGCGGCTTCCACAAAGGCGGCGTCGCGCGTGCCGGCGCGCTCCCATTCGACGAATTGACGGAAGACGATTTCGGCAACGCGAGGATGGACGATGGCGTTGAGACGGTCGAGCCTGGCGCGATCGTTGAAAACGACAGCGCTGAGTTTTGCCCGGTCGACACGGCCACCGGGGGCAAGCACGGCCTGCCCGAATTCCTGGAGGACCTCGTCGTAGGCGGGATTGCCCGGCTCGATGAGCCGATGAGCCAGGGAATCGGCATCGAGGACCGCGAAGCCCATTTCACGAAGCATAGCGGCGACGGCGCTTTTGCCGCTGGCGATTCCACCGGTGAGGCCGAGTCGGAGCATGATCGTGAATTATCGCGCCGTAACTGACGATTGCGTTGCAGAAAATTTTGGCGAGGCGCGGCGGAGCCGAGCGGCTTTGACGGTGTTGCTCATGAGCATGGTAATGGTCATGGGGCCAACGCCGCCAGGAACGGGGGTGAGCGCGCCAGCAATGTCGATGGCACTGGGATGGACATCTCCAACGAGTGCGGTACCTTTGGCACGGAATTTCTCGAGACGGTCTGGGAAATCGCGGAAGAGACGCTCGGCTTCTTTGGCGTCGGTGACGCGGTTGGTGCCAACATCGATGACCGCGGCACCGGGCTTGATCCAGTCTGGTTCGACGTAGCCAGCTTTGCCCATAGCGGCGACGACGATATCCGCGTGGCGCAGGACATTGGGCAGGTCGCGCGTCTTGGAATGGCAGATGGTGACGGTGGCGTTGGCGTGCATCAGGAGAAGGGCCATGGGTTTGCCGACGATGTCACTGCGGCCGAGGACGACGGCGTTGGCCCCTTCGATCTTGATTTCGTTGCGACGCAGGATTTCCATGCAGCCTGCGGGTGTGCAGGCGACCAGCCCAGGACGCCCGCTGACAAGGCGGCCAAGATTGACGGGGTGGAAGCCGTCCACGTCTTTGGCGGGGTCGACAGCTTCGAGAACGCGCTTGGCATCAACCTGCGGGGGAAGAGGAAGCTGGACGAGAATGCCGTCGATGTCGTTGGCACGATTCAGGTCTTCGACGACCGCGAGCAGGTCGAGAGTAGTCGCGGTGGCGGGAGGAGTAACAAGTGCACTGGCGAGACCGAGTTGCTCGCAGGCTGCAATCTTACTTTTTACATAAAGCTGCGAGGCGGGGTTCTCGCCGACAAGAACGGCTGCTAGGCCGGGACGAACGCCGGCCGAGGTGAGCAGCCGGACTTCGTCGCTCAATTCGGCGAAGATCTGGTCCCGGATTTTAAGGCCGTCGAGGATGCGCGCGGTCATGCAGTGCTCGCTTTCGCCCTGGGGTGCGGCGCAAAAGAAAATCATAACACACGCAAAAACGGGGAGCATGGATCATGGTTGGGAACCGTCAGGGCTCCCCCATTTTAGGGCTTTGGGTGCGGTTCCCATTCTGCTAGCATCGCAGCAACTTGCCAAAGGAGGCATACATGGCGACCGTAAAGCGAATCGAGCCGGGATCTGCGTTCAAGGTCGGACTGGTCGTATACGCGTTCCTTGGCTTAATCGTCGGGATTTGCATGGCACTATTTTCCATGGTGGCTGGATCCTTAGGAAGCCTGGCGGGAGGCGGAGTGCCGGGAGCGCGTTCGCTCGGTTTCGGGTTCGGACTCGGCGCAATTATTATTTTCCAAATTCTGTACGGCATCGTTGGGGGCATCGGCGGAGTCATCGCAGCGGCCGTGTACAACCTCGCAGCCGGATGGGTGGGCGGACTGGAAGTCGACATCAGCTAGGCTGACTCGCGTTCGAATCTCTGTCGGGTCGGCGCCGAAGTTCTGAATCCTCTATTTCTGTGCGGCATCCAAGCAAGCAGTAACTTCGATGAGTGGAAGTGTGTTTGCCTAACGGCTAGGAACGGTAGAACGAAGATGGCATTGTTTGGAGATTTGGGCGACAGGAGAGAATTGGAGAAAAAGGCGAAGGCCGAGGGGCGGCTGCCGCCGGGACAATCGCTCACGCTGAAATGGCCGGTGCTGCATTACGGGAGCGTGCCGCACTTTGATGCAGCGAAATGGGACTTCAAGATTTCGGGGCTGGTGGAGCAGCCGGTGCGGCTGACGTGGGAAGAATTTCGGGCGCTGCCGCAGACGGAAGTGACTTCGGATTTTCATTGTGTGACGCGCTGGAGCAGGCTGGACAACCGCTGGAAGGGCGTGCTGTTTACAGACGTGATGAAGCTGGTGAAGCCAAAGGCAGAGGCTCAGTACGCACTGGTGCTGGCGGAAGAAGGTTACACGGCAAATGTACCGGTGGCGGATTTGATTCAGAATGTGCTGTTCGCGTTCGAGCACGACGGCGAGCCGCTGACAGCCGAACATGGAGGGCCACTGCGGCTGATCGTGCCGCACCTCTATGCATGGAAAAGCGTGAAGTGGGTGCGCGGATTCATGATGCTGGATCATGACCGGCTGGGCTTCTGGGAGCGCAACGGCTATCACGCGTACGGTGATCCTTGGAAGGAGCAGCGTTACTCGCGCACTTAAGGGTGGAGTTCGAAGAAAGACGCCCTGGCGAACTCGCCTACGGGCGTCTTCCGTCCATTAATCCGCGGCGGCCTGGGATTTGGTTGGGTCGATTTCGATGCGGCCCTTGAAGTGGGCGCCGTCTTCGATGCTGATGCGCGCGGTGGAAATATCACCAACGACCGAGCCATCCGTTTTGACGTCGACGCGGTCACGGGCGTGCAGATTGCCGATGACCTTGCCATAGACGACTACTTCGCTGGCGTGAATTTCGGAATTGAGCTGAGCGGTCGAACCCACCGTTAGTTGATGGCCGCGCAAGGAGATCGCGCCTTCCACCTTGCCATCGATCTGCAAGTCTTCCGTACCGGTGATCTGACCCTTGATTTGCAAGCTCGAACCGAGGCGCGCGAGAGTGCGCACAGCAGTGTTGCCCACTCGCGACGTCGAGGGTGCGCCGAAAGGAACAACTGGTGATGTTGCGGTTTGAACTGGCGGAGCGGCGGGCGTTTCCGTTGCGGTTTGCTGCTTGGTCCACATACTTCCTCCCTTATTCAATCCCGAAGAATTGATTCGGCTCCGGGTGGGAGGGAGCAGCGTGGAATCACTTTAGTGGTGTTTGGCGAGACGAGGCAATGAGGAAAAGGGCGGGCTTGTGCAAATCAAACACTGGCCGTGCGGACAGGTCTTGTTGAGAGGTCTTCGCGGGATGACGGAAGCAACGATTGCGCTGCTCAAAACCTACGGCTCGTTGAGGCGGACGCGACGCACACCGAAGGCGATCATCCTGGCTGGCAAATCCCGCAGAATTGGTATGCGGAAAAAAAGCCGGAACTGCCAGGGCACGGTCAAGGCTGTTTGAGCCCGCAACGCACCGCCGATCAGACCCTTTTGCATGAAGGATTGCATGGCTTGGATGGCGCGCGTTGGCCATTCCCGCTGGCGCTGCACCTCGGCAAGATCCGCGCTCGAAACACTGCCGGCCAATAGTGGCTTTGTCAGAACGTTTGCGGCCACAGCGGCATCCTGGATGGCGTAGTTGATCCCCACACCTCCCACCGGGGACATCACGTGGGCTGCATCCCCAATCAGGAGAAGACCGGGCTTGTGCCAGCGGGGGCAGCGGCTGGACTCGACGGAGAGCAACGTCAACTGGTGCCAGTCGGTCAAATATTCGGCGTGCCTGGCAAAGCGCGGCTCGATTTCGGTGATGCTCTGCCGCACGGCCTCCGCGCCCTTCGCGTGCAGTTCCTGATATTCGCCCTTGGGGAAAACGAGACCCGCCTGCCAATAGTCGGTGCGCTCGAGCATGACAAGGATTCGCCCGCGGCCGATTCCTCCGAACAGGCCACCGGTGATCTCTGGTTCGCCCGGGAGCTTCGGTAATCGGAACCACAAGATGTCCATGGGTGGTGAAGTCTTGATGGGTTCGATTCCGGCGAGACGGCGCAACAGGGAAAAGCGGCCATCGGCACCCACCGTCAATGTGGCGCGAAGTTCGTGCATCCCATCGGGCGCGAGGTAGCGCACACCGCGCACGACACCGTCCTCCTCCACCATTTGTTGTACGTGGGCACGCATCACTAATTTGAATTGCGGATACCTGGCGGCTTCGCCGGTAATGAATTCGAGAAATCGCGCTTGCGGAACCAGCAAGATATACGGAAAGCGCGTCTTCAGACGCCCAAGATCAAAGGGGCGAAACGGGCCGTCCGCGAATTGGATCGTGGGTCCGGTCACCTTGGTGTGGGGAATTTCGTGGAGCTTGTCAGCCAATCCGATCTGGTCGAGGATTTCCATCACCGAGGGATGAATGGTGTCGCCGCGGAATTCCCGATCGAAATCCTTGTGCATTTCAAGAAGAGCGACCGGGACGCCGCGCCGGGCGAGGAACAGCGCCAACATGGCGCCGCCCGGCCCGCCGCCCACGATGCAGCAGGAAGTCCGCTGGACGTCGACAACCTCACTCTCGGCTTGTCGTGTCTGAACCGAATCGGCGATGGGCGGAGTCACAGAATCCTCCTTGATGGGTCTCCGCAAACAAACTCCAGGAGAAAAGATCGTAATGGAGGAACAATCTACGCAAATCCTATAGCAATCGGAAAAAAATCAAAACCCCGGTGAGTAACCACCGGGGTTTGTAAGCTGTAGATACCAGGCCGTGAATCAAAACTGCCACTGAATCAGTAGATGTCGTACTGCTCCCAGTGGAGCGTAGCGTCGGACTGAATGATGATGTGCTTGTGCGAGGTTTGCTCGAGTTCGTCGATGAGCATGGACTCGCGGGTCTTCAGGGCTTTTGCGATTTCCGGATTCACGCGGATCGTGAGGTTCGGACCTTCGTGATCGGCGGTAGCCATCTTGCGCGCTTCGGACTGAATTTCGTAGCAAAGCGTGGGGATGGACTTGACCATGCCGGAGCCGGTGCAGTATGGGCAGGGCTGGCAGAGGACGCGCTCAAGGGCCTGCTTGGTGCGCTTGCGGGTGATACAGACCAAGCCGAACTCGTTGAAGGACAGCGCCTTTGACGGGGCTTTGTCCTCTTCGAGAGCCTGCTGCAGGGCGGACAGAACCTTCTCGCGATTGCGGCGCTCTTCCATGTCAATGAAGTCGACCACGATGATGCCGCCGAGGTCACGCAGGCGAATCTGGCGGACGATCTCCTTGACGGCTTCGAGGTTGGTCTTGACGATGGTGTCCTCGAGGCGCGTGGAGCCCTTGCCGACGAATTTGCCGGTGTTGACGTCGATGGCTACCAGCGCTTCGGTGTGGTTGATGACGATGTAACCGCCAGACTTGAGCCAGACCTTGGCGCGCAGAGCTTTGTCCAGCTCGTGCTGGATGCCGAACTCCTCGAAGATCGGCGTTTCCTTGGTGTACAGCTTGACCTTGTTGACGAGCTTGGGCTGGAAGCGGCTGACGAACTCGACGATCTTGCCGTACTCCTCTTCGTTGTCAATCCAGATGCCGGTGAAATCGTCGCTAACATAATCGCGCAGGATGCGCTCGACGAGATTGAGGTCGCGGTGGAGCAGGGAGGGCGCTTTGCGTTGTTCGCTGCGCTCCTTGATTTCGTTCCAGGTCTTGCCGAGGAACTCGATGTCGGTGCGAATTTCGTCATCGGTGGCCCCGCCTGCAGCGGTTCGAACGATGAAGCCTCCCGGATAGGCGCCGCCGGCTTCGCTGACCAGCCGACGCAAGCGTGAGCGGTTCTCGGCGGAAATAATTTTGCGCGAGACGCCGGTGTGATGAACCGTGGGCATATAGACCAAGAAGCGGCCCGGCAACGCGACATGGCTGGTGATGCGCGCGCCCTTTTTGCCGAGGGGTTCCTTGGCAATCTGGATGACGACGTCCTGGCCAGCCTTGAGCATTTCAGAGATGAGCTGCGGACGGCGCGACGGGCCGGAGCGGCCACCTTGGTAGCCGCGGTCATGCCTGGGGCCACCGGGACGGCGTTCGAAACGTGGTCCACCGCTGGGGCGTCCACCGCGGTCGGGGCGCCCGCCACGGCTGTCAGGACGGCCACTGCGGCCATCCGGGCGTCCGCCACGGCTATCTCGACCACGGTCGCGTCCACCGCCGCGGAACGGCCGCTGGAAGCGCGAACGCGGATTGCCGCCGATGCGCGCGGAGTCTCGCGGGAAATCCTCACGTGGGGCCGATGGGCCGCCAACGCGCGGAGCACGAGTTTCGCCGGGAAGCAGAATCAAGTCTTCTTCGATGGCTGCGGCGCGTTCCACAACGGATTCTCCGTGGGCTGCAGAGATCACTTCTTCTTCGAGGTGCTCCGCTTCAACATGCTCCGCCTCGACATCGTCTTGCTCGGCGGGTTCAAGGTCGCCATGTTCGGGCTCGTCATGCTCGGGCTCGTCATGCTCGGGCTCGTCATGCTCTTGCTCGCCATGGGCGGCGTGGTGCTCGGCGTGTTCTTGAGCGACGTCCGCGGCGAATTCCGCGCGGTTAGCGGCGCGTCCGGCTTCCACCTCCTCGGCTTCTTCCTCGGAGAGTTCCGAAACTCCGGCGACTATTGTCTCTTCCGTTTCGTCCGCTTGCCCTTCTGTTTCTTCTTCGTCGAATTCGGCGCCGCCGACAATGGCATCGGCTTCCGCCACTTCCGAGGTTTCTTCGTGCTTGGCCTCGACAAAGCCCGAGGCAAGCGCGGCGACCTGATCTTCGTTTAGCTCAACATCGTTCCGAGCAGCTTCCACACCGTTGGCAGATGTCTCGTGTGAAGGTTCGACGGCGGCGCCGGCAGTGTCCACGGCAGAAGACTTTTCCGCTGCGTCCGCAGATTCCCCAGATGGCACTGCTTCGGCTTCAGCGCCGGCATCGGCCAGGAGCCAGCGAGGCAATCCGCCAGAGAACCGGCGAGGAACGCCGCCACTCGCAACAGCACCGGGCAGGTTGCCGGTTGCACGCGGCGTAGTTTCTTGGGCAGACGCCGGATGCTCTTCGTGTGTTTCATGCTCAACAATGGGAGCGGGTGCGGGAGCAGCGGCTGACTTGCCGCGATATTTTGCCAGCGATTCACCCGGAAGAATGATCTCTTCTTCGGGGACGCTGGATACGGAAGGAACCGAACTGCGCGGAGCTTCCGGGCGGCGATTGTCGTAACTGCGGGGCGGTCCGGTGCGATTATCATATCCGCGGGACTCGCCGCCCTGTGGCGAGGCATATTTCGAGGGAGGCAGATTACGCCCGGCCGGGCCGCCCTGCGGGCGCCCGCTGCGCTGGCGTCCGCCACCACGGCGTCCCCATCGGCCACCACCACGGCCGCGATCTCCGCCACGGTCACCACCGCGGCCATAATTCTGTCCAGGGCGGTCGTTACCGCCGCGGGCGGGATAGCTTTGCGTTGGATTGTAATGGGGCGCGAAGTTCTGAGGCGCGGAAGCGTTGGAATCCGGCTGGCGTTCTTCGCTCGCTTCGGCATGCTGCTCTTCCACGGAAGCAGACGGAAATGCTTCGTGATGTTCCTCGACTGGCTGGCCGTCACCAGCTGGCGCATCGTCAACAGAAGTGTGCGGCTCATCCACGACATGAGTCTCGCCCTGGGGAAACTCCTCGTGGTGCGCTACTTCGTGGTGTTCGCTGGCACGGGCCAGAGATTCACCAGGAAGCACTTCCACCGTGGAGCCATTCGGCGGGGGCAGTGACGCCACGGAAGCTTGTGGGTGCTCCTGCGGATGCCCGTGATCGTAGTCCTCGAGGTTTTCGAAGACGTCACTGACGTACAGGAAAGCGTCGCCGTCAAGACCAATGTCCACGAAGGCGGACTGCATGCCGGGAAGGACGCGGGTGACTTTTCCTTTGTAGATGCTTCCGACGAGAGCGAATTCTTTTTCCCGCTCGATGTAAATCTCGACTAGCTGGCCTTCTTCGAGAATCGCGACCCGCCGTTCGTGGGAGGCCGCGGAAATAACCAATTCTTTCGACATGAAAACTCCTTATGCGTGATCCCGGCACGGCCGGAATCACCCTTCTGTGCGGACCCGGCTTGGCCGGGACCGACAGGACGCATCGCCGCGAGCTTGTGCCCGTCAGAGTTTCCGAAAATCGGCGCGCCATCCCGGTGGGAACCGGGACACGTTGGCCACACTTGTAGGGAAGTGGCTTGACGTTCGAAGCCAGAGGGAAAAGATTTCCTCAGTCTTACGAGGCTGGTCCGTCGCCGGAAAAAAGCCGGGCGATCGGCGGACGATGCTGTCCTCACTCTAAAATCCTTCTTACTTGCGACCCCGGCCGAGCCGGAATCCACAAATCCAATTTCTTCTCCGGTGCGCTCCGTCCAGGCGGAGACGTCACACGGCACTGGCGGCTTGGTCAGTTGACAAAGCGGCGAAGCCGGACATTCATCACCAGGCCAATCGCCAGGAAAACAAACAACGTAGCGGAACCTCCGTAACTCATCAACGGCAACGGAATGCCGGTAACCGGCATAGCACCGATGACCATTGCCACGTTTACTAGTACATGGAACCCAAGCGCCGCTGCGACGCCCATGACCAGAAACATTCCCGCGCGGTCTTTCGCGCGTTGAGCATTCTGCACTAAACGCAACAGAAGCGCCATATACAGACCGAGGGCCAGAAGCACGCCCTTGAACCCCTGCTCTTCAGCCCACGCCGACATGATGAAATCGGAATACCGGACGGGGATGTAGCCCAGCTGGTTCTGACTGCCATTACTGAATCCTTTGCCCCAGAAGCCGCCCGAGCCCACGGCAATCTTCGATTGCAAAAGTTGATAGCCGGAGCCTTTGGCGTCATCTTCAGGGTGCAGGAAGGAAGTGATTCTTTCCCGCTGATAGGGCTTGAGGATTCGCCTGCTAACGGGAGGATAGAAAACAGCACCTACCAGCAAAATCCCCGCCAGCGAAAACACCGCCGCGTGCTGCCACTGCAAGCCCGCCAGAAACGCGCCAACCACCAGCATGGGGAGCAGCACAAGGGCTGTTCCCAACTCGGGCTGCTTGAGTATCAAGACCAGCGGAACACCTACCAGCAATCCTGCCTTGATCAGGTCACGCAAATCAAGCTGATCGGAGCGCACTTCCGCGAAGAAGCGCGCCAGCACAATGATTATAATCAATTTAACCAATTCTGACACCTGAAGAAGCTCTCCGATACCCGGGACGCTAATCCAGCGCTTGGCGCCAAACCGGGTATGGCCAACGGCGAGAACAGCGACAAGAGCGGCTATGCCGATTAAATAGAGGAGCGGAGCTTGATCGAGGATCAGGTGATAGTCGAGGCGAGACAGCACGAACATCAAGATGAAGCCGATGACCAGCCAGCGCACTTGCTTCAAGTGCATGCCCGCGAGGGCGCTGCCGTGGGTGGCGGAATAGATTTCGACCACGCCGAGAGCGCAGATGGCGGCGAGGATAGCCAGGAGCATCCAATCGTAATCGCGGGTTCCGGGTGCGTCTCTCATGTGCGAAGTTGAAAGTCCAAAGTTGAAAGTTGAACGTCACGAAGGCGGCAAGCTGCGCCGGGGCGGCTCACTCTATCGTTCCGCTCTATTGGAGACAAAATCATAAAACCCTCTAGCGCTGCGGATCCGCAGTCGCGCGGGCGGGCACAGCCGCAGCACTCTCCTCCGGCTTCAAAGCAGCCCGGGGAGCAATCGTGGCAACATGCGCCGGGACATTCCGCGAATCAGGCTGCTTGGATTCGGCAGTTTCTTGGCCCTGGGTCTTCTTGTTTTTCTTGTCGTAATAGGCCTTGATGACGTCTCTGACCACGGGCCCGGCGGCTTCGCCACCGTGCTTTCCACTTTCCTGGACCAGCACGGAGACGACAATTTCGGGGTTGCGGCGCGGCGCGTAGCCAACAAACCAGGCATTGTCTTCGAACTGTTTTTGCTTCGCCACGCGCGCGCGCGTGTCGTAGCCAATGACCTGCGCCGTGCCGGACTTGCCGCTGAATTCAATCCCGGCGAGCCTCAACTGGCCACCGGTGCCGCCGCTTTCGTTGACGACGCCGTACATGGCGTCGGTTATTTTTTCCACCGTGGGTTCGGAAATAGGGAATCGTTCTTCTCCCACGTTCGGCGCGTCCTTCAGCATGTGCGGCTGCTTAAAGACGCCGCCCATGGCGATTCCGCCAATCATTCGAGCAAGCTGCAGCGGCGTGGTCGTGACGGCGCCCTGGCCGGTGGACACTGAAATGGTCTCACCCGGGTACCACTTGCGATGAAACACGCGCTCGACCCACTCGGCCGAAGGCATCAGCCCCGGCTCTTCCGAGGGGAGATCGATTCCGGTTTTATGTCCGAGGCCGAACTTGCTGCCGTAGTAGGAAAGCCGGTCGATGCCCAAGCGCATACCAACGGTGTAGAAAAACACGTCGCAGGACTTGAGAATGGCTTCGTGCAGATTTGTGACGCCGTGCGATCTTGCTCCGGTCTTCGCGTAGTAGACCCAGCACTTGAACTGGCGGCCGTAGAACGTCCCGTAGCCAGGACAAAACGTGGTGAAATTCTCCTGGGGAACATGGTCCTCCAGCATGGCCGTGGCAGTCACGATTTTGAAAACAGATCCTGGCGCAAGCTGCGCCTGAATCGCGCGATTGAGCAACGGCTTTTGCCGGTCTTCGTTGAGACTCTTCCAGTCGTCGCCCGAGATACGCACGGCGAAATCGTTGGGGTCCAATGCGGGATGGCTGGCCATCGCCAAGACTTCACCCGTGCGTGGGTCCAGGGCGACTACCGCCCCGGGGCGCGCACCAAGGGATTGCTCAGCGATCTGTTGCAAGTCGAAGTCGATGGTCAACTGAATCTGTTTGCCGGGAATGGCTTCTTGGGTGGCCAAGCGTTCCTTTTCCTGGCCAATGCTGTTTACAACCACACGCCGCATGCCGTCCGTACCCTGAAGCAGGTCGTTGTATTGGCGTTCCAGGCCGAATTTCCCGGCGAAATCGCCGGGGCGGAGCTTGCCGTTGCTTGCCTCGATTTGCTGCTCGCTGACTTCACCGACGTAGCCTGCGGCATGAGCAAGAAAGCCGTCCGGCCGGTAACGCCGCCGCGAAACGGAAATCATTTCGAGGACCGGAATATCGGAGCGGTGCGATTCAATGAAGGCAATGTCCGCGGGCGAAGCATCAGGCTTGATAATGATGGGCTGGAATTTCGGGAGATTCTTTGTATTGTTGAGCTGGTCGCGCAAATCATCCAGGGGGATTCCCAGGCCATCCGAGATGCCCGCCAGATGTTTTTCCACTTGAGTGGGCTCATCGCGAAGGAGGAGCACGCTGAAGGACGGCCGATTGTCGACCAGCACGCGGCCATCGCGATCCAACATGCGGCCACGCGGAGCAATCACAGGAATGTACCGGACGCGGTTGCGCTCGGCCATCGAGCTGTATTTGTCAGCGTCAATGACCTGCAGCTTCCAGAAGCCGAGTAGCAACACGCCGATCATTCCCACGATGATGTAGGAGGCTACGGCCAGCCGCGCCTGCGGCAATCGATTGTCGTTGCGGAACCAGTACGACACGAAAACCCCGCGCGCGAGTACTTTTTCTCAGGGCTTCCCGCCCGATCCGGCCCAATTGACTCGACTGGCCGGACTAAACTCGCGTCACGAAAAAATCCACAGCGTGGGTTTCGAGTGGACCCCAACTAATTTGCAGGATCTCGTCGAAAATGTCCGTCAAAATTTCCTCGAACCTGGGAACCGAAAAAATCTCCCGGAGCGCCCGAATCACCGCCGGACTGAAGCTGCGTGTAGCAGCAAGAGTCCTTTTAAACGTATCACCTGCATGAGGGAGCCGCAAGCCGTCCAAGAGGACAGGTTCCAGGAATGCATTGGTATTCCTGCGCGACCGCGGCATCGCGCAGGTTGCCGCCACCGCGGATATCACGCTATCGTAGGCAGTTCACTTATGACCGCGGAAACCAACAGGGCAAAGCCATTGCGGCTGGCATTAATCGGCATGTCTGGAGCAGGGAAGACATTCTGGACAAAGAAGTTAGCTGCAGCCCAATATCCCGCCGTTTCCTGCGACGACCGCATCGAGCAAAAGCTCGCCCCGCGGCTTACCAGCGGCGGATACGCAGGCATCAACGGCGTCGCCGCATGGATGGGCTGGCCGGACTCCGAGGCGTATATGGAGCGCGAGTCCGAGTACCTGGCGGAGGAGATTCATACGCTTGATGAAATTTTGACGGAGCTTGAGAGGCAGCTGGAGAAATCACTGGTGCTCGATACCACGGGAAGCGTCATTCACACCGGGAACAATTTGCTGATGCGCTTGCGGCGCCAAATGACCATCGTCCATCTCGCAGTTTCCGCCAAAGAGCAGCAGCTCCTGATCGAAAGGTATCTGAACGATCCCAAGCCGGTGTTGTGGCGCGGCGCGTTCCGACCACGAGGTGGAGAAAAACCGCGCGAGACAGTGGCTCGTTGTTATCCGGCGCTGGTTGCTGCGCGGCGTCAGAGCTATGAAGCGCTGGCGCATTGCACGCTGCAAGTTGCCGAATTGCGGGACGGATCGCTTGACGCCGCGGCATTCCTGAAAATGGTTCAGAGCGAAATCGCAAACCCGCGATGAGTGAAATCCCTTGAGATACCGGAGCACATCACGCAAAGCCCCGCTCGCCTCGCTTCGTGGAGCGGTGCTGCGCGGGCTCGCGCCGGACGGGGGGCTGTACATGCCGGCGGAGATTGCGCGGCATTCTCCGGAGGAATTGGAGGAATTTCGCGGGCTGCCTTTCACGGAAGTGTGTTTCCGCGTGGTGCGCCCGTTTGCCACGCCGGATGTTCCGGATGAAGTGCTTTGGCAAATCGTGAGCGAGGCGATCAGTTTTCCAGTGAAGCTCGTTTCGCTTTCTCCCGGGCTGCACATTCTGGAGTTGTTTCACGGGCCGACGCTGGCGTTCAAGGACTTCGGCGCGCGTTTCATGGCGCGGCTGATGGGTTATTTTGTCCGCGGCGAGACGCGGGCACTGAAAGTATTGGTGGCGACGTCCGGGGACACCGGCAGCGCCGTGGCGCACGGTTTCTTAGGCGTGCCGGGAATCCGCGTGGTGATTCTCTATCCTTCGAAGCGCATCAGCGAGGCGCAGGAGAAACAATTCACCACGCTCGGCGAAAACATCACCGCGCTGGAAGTAGCAGGCACGTTTGATGATTGCCAGCGGCTGGTAAAGCAAGCCTTCTCTGATGCCGACTTGAACAATCGCACGTGGCTGACTTCGGCAAACTCCATCAATATCGGACGCCTCTTGCCACAGATGTTTTATCACGTGGCGGCTTACCGGCAGTTGCCAGTGGCTTCGGTGCCGCTGATTGTTTCTGTGCCCAGCGGAAACTTCGGCAATCTTACAGCCGGAATCTTCGCCAAGCGCATCGGCTTGCCGGTCACAAAATATGTGGCCTCCACAAACGCCAACGATGTCGTGCCGGAATATCTGCGAACTGGGGAATTTCATCCGCGCGTGGCCCAAGCGACCTTCTCGAATGCCATGGACGTGGGCAATCCTAACAATTTTCCGCGACTGCTCGATTTGTGCCGCAACCGCCTGGAATATGTGCAGAAAGAAATTTGGGGCCACCGCGCAACGGATGAAGAGACCATCTCCGCAATGAAGATGCTTCACGAGCGCTTCGGCTACATCGCCGACCCGCACACCGCCGTCGGCGTGCTTGGCTGGGAAGCGTATAAAAGCCAACATCCTGAACCTGCTCAGGGCTTGGTGCTGGCCACTGCCCATCCCGCGAAATTTGCCGATATCGTGAGGAAAGCCATTGGCACGGCGCCACCGTTGCCTGACCGTCTTGCCGCTTATCTAAAACGGGACAAGCTTTCGCTGCCCATCTCGAGTTCCTACGACGACTTCAAACAGTTTCTTCTCACCCAATAGACTAGGGACAATCGAATCAC